>Ga0070683_100002236_pt1 | contig 15337 bp, 13 predicted proteins | sample KBSC713LmetaG_FD_64662 | JGI IMG/M metagenome (GOLD analysis project Ga0070683, IMG submission 64662) | Corn rhizosphere microbial communities from Kellogg Biological Station, Michigan, USA - KBS C7.1-3L metaG | ecosystem: Host-associated > Plants > Roots > Rhizosphere ...
CAAGGATGCCCGACGATAGCAGCCCAAGCGCCCCGCGGATGGACGTGAGCGGCGTTCGAAGTTCATGGCTCACTGTGGAAATGAACTCATCCTTCAGCCTGTCGAGCGCGTATCGTTGGCTGATGTCGCGGAAGCTCAACACCGAGCCGGAGAACCGCCCCTGGTCCATGATCGGCGTGAAGAAGTATTCGGCGGGAAGGGAAGTACCGTTCGCGCGGTAGATGGTCTCCTCGCCGGCGCATGCCACTTGCCGTTCCGTGGCGTGGCGTAGCGGGCAATCGTCTCCACAACGGCGAAGTTCGCTGGCTGACCCGTGCAGCAGGTCGTGGATCGGCTTGCCCGTCAATCGCGAAGCCGGAGCGCCCAGCAGCCGTGCCGCGGCGGGATTGGCGAAGCTCACAATGCCGTGGCGGTCCATTCCACAAATGCCGTCCGCCACTGAATCGAGAAGGATCTCCTGTTGGCGGGAAAGCTCTTCAGCCCGGCCACGCTCGTGCGAGCGCGCGAGCATCTGGCCCAGCGATCCGGCGACGGTTTCGACTGCCGCCAGCGCTTCGGCATCCTCGCGCAGCCGCAGGTGGCAATAGAATTCCAGCACTGCCAAAGTGCGATTTCCCGCCCGCACAGGCACGGCCCATCCTGATGCCATCTGGTGCCGCACCGCCAGTTCGGTTCGCACACCCAGGGGCGATGCCGCCAGGTCCGTAATCCAGACCGCGCGCCCTTCGCGCCACGCCCGCCCCGGCAGGTCCTCGCCTAAGCGCAGGGCTCGGCCCATGCCTTCCTGAATGATGCTTTCAGTTTGCGTGCCCGGGGCGCCCCAGCCGGTACCGAACTCCAACCGGTCATCCTCGGCGTTCACCTGCCACTTCACCGCCACGTCCCAGGCCTGGGAGACGCAAATCGCTTCGAGGATACGCATCGAAGCGATCTCAGGCGACGCGTTCTCGCCCACGATCTGGCTGACGACGAGTTGCAGCGCGAGGCGGTGCTCACGCTGTTTCTGCTGGGTAATGTCTCGCAGGAGGCAGCGGATCGCGAGCGGGCTCCCGGCTTTATGGCGCTGGCTCAGGGTGAGCTCAAATTCCATCACTCGCCCGTCCGGGGTATGGTTGCGCAACGGGGCACGCTCGATCAATTCCCCGTCTACCGTCCGCCGAAACAGCGCCGATGCCTCCTCTCGGCACTCGGGCCCGAACAGGTCTTCCCAGGACCGCACTTCCTGCAGCGCCGCATGGCTCACACCGAAGCACCGTTTCCACGCAGGGTTGGCATAGAGGAATTTTCCCTCCGGGCTAAGGGTGGCAATCATGTCCGTCGAGTTCTCAAACAGATCGCGGAAGCGGTCCTGCGATTCGCGAGCCAATTGCTCCTGGCGGTGCGTAGCGCCGGAATCGAGCGCCACTACGACCATGCCGCGCATTGCGCCCCTTTCATCGCGCCGCGCCGAAAGATGAAGCGTTACCGGAAGCAGGCTGCCGTCTTTGCGCCGGAAATGAGTTTCGAAGCTAGGCACCTGGCTGGGAGGCAGGCGCTGCACAGTGTCCAGCAGCGTCTTCAGCCGCTCCATCGGCGTCAGGTCAGGATTCGGGTCCAATCCATTTAGCCGCTGCAGCTCCGCAATCAGCCGGGGGCCCTCTCCATCGGCCAGAATCTCGGCTGTACGCGGCGTGCCCACCAGTTCGTCGGCGTAATAGCCCAGCAGCCGTTCGGCAGAGGGATTCATGTGGGTGATGGATCCATCAAGGCCGATGGCGATCACCATGGGCCCCGACGATTCAAAGATCTCCTTGAGCGCAGGGTCCTGGACCGGCGCGGAAGTGCGACTTGCCTTCCAGACGACCCATGCGAGGACGGCCGCGGCCGCCAAGAGCTCGATGGTTACGCCGTAAGCCCGGGCATGAGGCACTTTCAGAAGCCGGATGGCGAGCGCGCTTGCCACAAGCGCCAGTACGACGACGGGAAGCACCTTGTCTCCGAGAATCGACGGGCGGGTTCCGTCCGCTGCTTGCGGAACGCGGCGCGCCGTCGCTCCTATCGGTGCATCCCGCATCAATCTCCTCGTGACGCTTGGAGGCTTCGCTGCGGTTTGGTGTTCCGCGGCGAATTCTGGCCACCAGGTTCCCTGGGATTCACGTCGTGGCAACGGAATCCCGCTGCTTGGGCGCTACCCCGGCAGATACCGGCCCTTCTGCGCCGGCTCTTGCGCGCACGGAGCAAATCCCTGGTCCGCCCGCCAGCATCATGGCCCGGCTGTGCGCCCGTACCCATCTATGGAAGTACTTTCTTGATGTAATAGTACAAATACAGGTTAATGATCATGGAGGCAAGCAGGAGGATCGACAGCCCCAGCGCGATCCGGTTCACCTTGTGCCCGACTGACTTCAGGTCTTCCATCAACTCCTGCTGTTCGAGCGTGTTGCGGTCGGTGGCCTCGCGGACCATTTCCAACTGATCTTCCACCCGCTTCAGCCCAGCCGTTTGCTCCTGCATGGTGCTGCGGAACTCTGTCTGCTGCGCCTGCAGGTCGGACAATTGGTTCTTCACAGGCGCGAGATCGACCGTTACCTGGGTGGGAGCGCCATGCTGCCGGCCCGAGAACAGGTTCCCAATCGCCCCGACGATATTTCCATCAATCAGAGGCAGAAGCCGCGCCACAATTGGGGCAGCCTGTTTCAGGAAGCCCATTGCCCGCTGCATCGATGAACTATCCTCGGCCGCCGCAGAAGGCGCTGCCAAAGCGCGTCCGGGGGGCCGAGGACCAGACCCGTCCGTGCCGCCTCCGGTGCCGGAGCCAAGCGGTGATCCGGGCAGAGGAGTTCCGGGCAAGGGCGATCCGACCATTCGCCCGCCAGATTCGCGTCCAGTGGTCTCGCGAATCGGCTCACGACCCGCGTCGCGCCCCATTTCGCGGCTGATATCGCGGCCCAGGTCGCGGCCCTGCGGCGGGCGATCCGCCTGGCCGCGAGGGGCTTCCATGCGCCCGCTGAAGTCACCGTACAAGGGGTCCGGACGATACGCGTCGGAGCGATTTCCTTCGGGATGATACCCCTCCGGCAGATGCACGGCGTCCTGGAATTGCTCCGGCTGACTCATACCGATGTCCTTTCCCGATAACTATATAAGGGAATTTGCATTTAGGAAACGCTTTCCAGTGCGAGCCAGGACTCCAGGTTGCCAACCTGTCCGACGATTTCTCAGGTCATTCCGCACAAAAAACACCCGCCCGAAGCCGCCGGGCATCCGATGTATGCAGAGCCGCCGCAATTGCCTGAAGGAGAAGCCTGTTGAATCCTGTTGTTCATCGCACGATGCACGATCTGCGGCATAACGTGCTTGCCGGAATCGTGGCCGCCGGACCTGTCTTCATCACATGGCTGGTGTTCTCATTTGTTCTCGGCGTGCTCGCCAAGGTGGGACTTCCCTTCGTTCACCTGCTTGCCGCGGCTTTTCCCAACAGCATCTTCGCCGCGACATCGGTGCAATATACCCTGGCTGTTCTGCTCACCGTCACAATTTTCTACGTCGTAGGCCGGTTCAGCACGCGGGTGGTGGGAAGGCAGTTGTTCGAGCTGTTTGAAACCACGCTCGAGCGGCTTCCCGTGGTGAACAAGATCTATACCTCAGTGCGGCAGGCGGTAGACACGCTAACCAGCAAGAAGAATTCCGGGCAGCGCGTCGTGCTCATCGATTTTCCATTGGCGGGGCAGAAGTCCATCGGGTTCCTTACCAACGTGCTTGCCGACGCCACGACTGGCGCGCCCATCGCCGCGGTGCTGGTGCCGCAGGCGATCAACCCGTCGTCGTCTTACCTGCAATTGGTGCCGTTCGATGCGATCACGGAAACGGATTTGACCATGGAGCAAGCGATGAGCATGCTGCTCACGGGCGGGGCCGTCTGCCCAGGGACCATTCATTACGATGCTCCCGCGCCTGCGCGAACCGTCTCCACTGCCCTCGCGGGCGACTCCGAATCGCTGGCCGCTTCGCGCTGATCGCGGGCTTCGCTTCTCTTTCAATCATTCCGGAGTGGGACCTGCTGTACGAAGTTGCCGGGTCGCCGCTCGCGAAGTTGCTATGCCCCGCTTTGCGCATCCTCGGCCATCTCTTCGGCTGTGTGCTCGCTCTCGCGGGTCACGGCGCGCAAGTTGACGTTCTCGAATTGCGCCCACACCAGACCGACCGGGACAATGCCCAGGAAGGTGACCACCAGCAGCATGGCGGCGCAGGCCGTTGAGGCTTCAGGGGCCGCGCCAAAGAATCCGGTGATGGCCGCCGCCACAATGCCAATTTGCGAAAACCAACCCAGCACCGGCAACTGCACGACGCTGGCCCCGCCACTCACCACCATCAGCAGCACCGTGTGCGACGGCGTGATCGAGGCGAGTTGCGGACTGGCCACAAAGGCACGCATGGTCTCGAAATAGGCGGCGGTGATGAGCACCCACATGCCCACCGATGAGACTACGAGCCATGCGAAGTCGGAGAACGACCGGATCGTGTCCAGTCCTGTGCGGAAGGTGCGAATCTTATGTCCCAGCGCGTGGCCCAGCTTCTTCGATACGGTGCCGAAGCCACGCTCGGCGGACATGGCGATTGCCTCGCCTCGCAGCCGCACGAGCGTCAGGAACGCAGCGCCCAGCACGGTGAGAATCAGTCCGCCATAGCGGAACAGGAACGCGGCCGCACCGGGCGCATGGCGTCCCACGGCGGCGAGGTGAGCGGAGTGGCTCATGGCCGCGGTCACGTCCTTCTGCGGAATGCCCAGGATGGCGAAGGAGAACAGCAGCGCGATTGCGCCCATGTCCGACAGCCGCTCCACGATATACACGGCAATCTGGGAGCTCAGTTCCAGCTTCGTCTTGCGCGCGACGAGGTAAGGCCGAACCAGGTCGGCGACGCGCCCGATGAGCGCCACGGCAGTAAATCCCATGACTTGCGTGCCGACCAGCGACAGCGGGGGAACCTTCTTGTTGTGGCGCAACAGCAGCGCCCATCGCGCCGATCGGATGACGTAGCCGGCGTAGATGCATGCCAAACCGAGAACGATCCTGCGCCAGTCGGCCAGGGCAATCTGGGTGCGTAATTCGGCGAAATCAAAGTGAATCCGGTGGCGGGCCCACAGGGCAAGCGCGATCAGGGCCACGAGCACGACGAGCCCGCCAATCCATTGTTTTTTACTCAAGCAGACACGATCTCCACGACCAGCAGTTCTTCTTCAGTCTACTGTCTGGGTGGCGGCTGCGGATTGCCTCAAGTTCCCCAGGGATGTGCCGATGAACCGTGGAGAAGCAGCGCAACGGGAGGGCCGTATGGAAATCGGACCAGTGGAAGCGATCCGCCCCGTGGGCAAGGCCCTCCGTTCGCGTCCTGAGTCGGCATTGGACAGGGTATTCGCCTCTGAGTTCCGCCGGCAGGAGCAGGATCCATCGCAGATGCCCGATCGCCGGGCGTCGCGCGGCCTTGAGGATGAGACTCCGGATGACGAGGCCGATGACCAGCAACCCGGCACCGCCAACCCCGGCTCCAGCATCAATTTCTTCGCCTGATCTGGTCTCGGGCGAGGCCTGTCGCTCTCAGACGGCGGCTTTCGCGTTTTATTCGATTCCGGCGACAATAGAGATGTGAAGCGCTCCGGCACCGCCGACCTCCCTCTGCATGGCGGACGTGTGCCGCAATGGCTTGCCACGCGCATGACCGAGCTCGGCACGGCGATCGTCGAACAGATCGTGCTCTCCTACGGACCCTCCGAATTCCTCACCCGGCTGAGCGATCCGTTCTGGTTCCAGGCGCTGGGCGCGGTGATGGGCATGGACTGGCACTCCTCCGGGATCACCACGTCTGTGATGGGCGCGCTCAAGCGGGGTCTCAATCCACGTTCTGCTGATCTGGGTTTTCAAATCTGCGGCGGCCGCGGACGCCACTCCAAACGCACCCCCGACGAGCTGCGCGAGTTCTCAAGCCGCACGGGCCTGGACGGCAATGCGCTGGCGCGCACCAGCCGCCTGACCGCGCGCATCGACAACAACGCCATCGCCGACGGCTTTCAGCTTTATCTGCACGCCTTCGTGATTCACACGTCGGGTGAGTGGACGGTGGTGCAGCAGGGGATGAACGATGCGTCGGGGCTCGCGCGCCGCTACCACTGGCATTCCGAAACGGTGCGCGACTTCGTGCACGATCCGCATACGGCGATCCTGGGGCGGCCGCAGGGAACCATTCTTAATCTTGTGGATGGGCGCGCTACGCCGGCGCAGAAGGCGCTGCTCCAGATTGCCGGGCAGCCCGTTGAGGCCTCGCTCGATGAAGCCCGCCGCCTGGTCATGCCTCGGCATCACGATGTCCGTCCTGAAGATGTGGACCTGAAGCGGCTCGGCGCGGTTCTTGCCGTCGCGCATGAGCAGGAGCTGCGCGATTTTGCGTCTTTGCTTCTGGTTGAAGGCCTCGGCCCGCGCACGCTGCAATCGCTGGCACTGATCGCGGAAGTTGTTCACGGGGCGCCGAGCCGCTTCGCCGATCCCGCGCGCTTCTCGTTCGCGCACGGCGGCAAGGACGGGCACCCGTTTCCCGTTCCGCTCAAGACATACGATGAATCGCTCGCCGTGCTTCGCCGTTCGCTCGAAGGAGCGCGCGTGGGCCATACGGAAAAGGTGGACGGCTTCCGCCGGCTCGATCGTCTTACCCGTGCCGTCGAGGAGCAACGCGATCCGCTGGCCGACTTCACTGGTGCGCTTGAGCACGAGCGCCGTATCTCGCCTTCGCTCGATGGCCGAACGGTGTTCGACGACAAGCCTCCGGGGCGCAAGTCCCGCGGCGGCGGCAAGGCCACTGCCGATCCGCAGCTCTCATTGTTTGGAGATGCAGGCCGGCGTTGATGCTCAGGGAAGGGAAGCGAGCGCTTTGAGGTCAGGCCAGACGAAGCCTTCCTCCACCAGCTTTGTGTCGCCGATTTGAATCTCTTTTGCCGCCGCGTAATGCGCGCCGCGCCGCACGTAAAACTGCTTCGAGGAGTTGGCCGCGAGCACCCAGACATCCATGCTTGTGAACCCGCGCTCGCTCAGGGCTCGTGCGGTTTCGCGCAGCAATTCGGTTCCGATGCGCAGCTTCTGATCGACCGCATGCAGATAGATGGCGTACAACTCCGCATCGCATCCGTCGACGCGGTCGCGGCTCGGGCCGGCGATGGCGAATCCCACGATCTGCCGCTCGCGTTCGGCAACCAGAACTACGTTCTCATCGGTGAGCATCATCTGCCAGCGCGCCGTCTGCTCGCTCTCGTTCATGGTTGCGAGAAAAGTCTCCGGCACGATTCCCGCGTAAGTCGTGCGCCAGCTCTGCACCTGCACGTGCGCGATGCCCGCGGCATCGGCCGGCTCGGCTTTTCGGATCAGGACCATGTTGAACCGCCCTGCCTTCCGCTCACTCGTAGCGCAGCGCCTCGGCGGGGAGAATGCGCGCCGCTGCCTGCGATGGATATAACGTGGCGAGCAGCGAAACTCCGATGGAAACGGCGGCTACGAGGAACCCATCTATCGCTCGCGGCGCAAATGGCAGTGTGTCGATGGAGTAGACCTCGGCGGAGAGGTGAATGAAGTGATAGTGGCCGCCCGCCCAGGACGCCACGTAGCCAAGGATCAATCCAAGTACGGTGCCCACCACGCTGATGAGCAATCCCTGCAGGAGGAAGATGCGCCGCACCTGCGATGGATCGACGCCGAAGCTCATGAGGACGGCGATGTCGCGCGTCTTTTCCATCACCATCATGGTGAGCGCGATCAGGATATTCAGCGCGGCCACAATCACGATCAGCGTGATGACGATGAAGGTTACGACCTGCTCCTCGCGGAGCGCACGGAACAGTTCGCGGTTTGTCTCGATCCAGTTCGTGGTCATGAAACCGCTGCCAGCGGCCTGCTCGATCTCGTGGCCGACCTGGGCTGCGCGGTTCATGTCGTCGATCTTGAAGCTGATCACGCTGAGCAGGTCGGGCTCGTCGAACAAGCGCTGCGCATCGGCCAGGCGGATGAATCCCATGGTCGCGTCGTACTGGTAGAAGCCCGAGCGATAGACGCCGACCAGGCGGAACGGCACCCACTTGGGGATCTGGCCATACGGCGACATCTCGCCCTGGGGGCTGATGAGCGTGACCTTGTCGCCCACCTGCGCGCCGACGGTGTCGGCCAACTCGCCGCCGAGCACGATCGGCGGGAGCTCGCCTGGTTTTTGAGTTGTGCCGGGAGGCAGCGGTTGCAGGGCTGGAATCGATCCCGGCGTGGCTTGTTTGAGCAGGCTGCTCACCGTGAGCTCGTCGTTGGGCAGAATGCCTTCAATCAGCGCGCCGCCATCGCGGGCGCCACGCGCCACGAGAACCTGCTCATAGAGGCCGGGCGAGGCGGCGGTGACGTGCGGCAGGCTGCGCAGCTTTTCCATCAGCGGGCGCCAGTTGCGGATGCCGTCGCCTTCCACGCGCATCAACTGCACGTGCGCGCTGGTATCGACGAGGCGGTCCTGCAGGTCGCGGCGCATGCCGTTGGTGATGGCGAGGGCAATGATGAGCGCGGCGACGCCGGCCGCGACGCCGGCAATGGAGATGGACGTGACCACGCCCACGACGGCCTGCCGGCGCTTGGCGCGCAGGTAGCGCATGGCCACGAACAATTCAAACCGCACGGCTACTTTGCCCCTGCGCGCGCCGTCTCGAACGTCGTCTTGGCAAGCCCGATATTCTCATGACGGTCATAGGCGCGCACCGTCAGCAAGTGCTCCCCCGTCTTGCCGTTAAACGCCGATGCCGGGATTGTGAAGTCGTAGTGCTCACGCAGCGAATCGGACAACTGACCCACCGGCTCGACGTATTGCCACGGACCCGCATCGAGCGAGTACTCCGCCTTTACGACGGGCGACATGGCATCCTCCGCGTCGAACGTGACGTGCGCGGCACAAGGCGACTTCGTGCATGGCGTGTCTTCGCGTGCGGCGAGGCCATTCAATACGGGCGGAGTGGTGTCGACCTCGAACCGTTCGCTGATTCGATCGCTAGTGAGCGCGTCGGCCGGCGTGTGCGATGGCGCATCGCTTGCCACTATCTTGAGCTGGTAACCGCCATCGGGAAGCAGGGTCTGGTCGAAGCTGTAGGCCTTCTCGGTTACACCATCTTTCAACAGGCGCCACACCTGCTCGCTGTCGCCTTTGAGGAAGAGGGAATAGGTGAGGTCGTCTCCGTTATCGTCGTGCGCTGCCCAGCGCGACGTGATCGCGGTGCGATCCTTTGTGGCCGTGATGGTGCTCGACGCGTTGGTATCGAACGAGACGGCAGTCTGACCCTGGCCCGCGGGCAGGGAAATGTTGACGGTTTGCGACTGCGTGGCTGACGGGGATTGAGCAGTGAGCCGCGCGCCGGGGACGACGACAAGGTCATCGACCACGGGAGCGGCATTGACGGCAAGGTAGTTCACGCCGACGCCACCCAGCACGCCGCCGTCCCGCAAGACTGCTTTCCATTGGAGGAAACGGCCGGCCGGAGATGCGACGGTGTCGTTGGTGACGGGCTGCCAGTCGCTCCAGCCACGGACGGGCTGCTCGACGTTTCCGGTGCGCGTGAGCAGGTCGTAGTTTTTCGAACCGGGCTCGATCTCAACGCGCCCGAAGCGGGCGAGCGCGCCGGCGTCGAGCACATCGCTCACGTACTCGTGCGATATCGGCGCGCCGAACTCAAGCAGCTTGCCGGTATTTCCAGTGCCGATCAAAACCGTGCTGCCGTGCTCGGCCATGGACAGGCCCTGCTGCGCTTCGACGTGGCCGACGTCGGCGTAGTCGCCGTTTTCCTTGATGCGGAAGATGCGACCGCGATTCCCGCTGAGCGCCAGCAGGCCATCGGACTGCGCTGCAAGGGCATAGACCACTTCGTCTTTGCCCGACCAGATGCGCCGCGGCGCCTGGCCTTCGGTCAGGGCGTAGATCTCAGTTCCTTCGGGCACCGACGCACTGGCGTTGGCTGCCTGCAGCGATCCCGGCTGGACGACTGTGAACGTCACGATTCCCGTGCCCTGCACAGGCAGCGGCGGAAGCGGATTATGCGCCTTGTCGCCTACACTCGCCGCGTAGATGGTGCCGTTGGCGCCGATCGCGATGGCCGGAATCTCGCGCCGCGGCGCTTCGTAGAGCACATAGCCTTTGCCTTCGGGGCTGATGCGATAGATGAGGCCGCTTCCATCGGATCCCGCAATGAGGTTGCCCTTCTTGTCCCACGCCAGGCAGCGGATATGCTGCTCGTCGCTTTTGAAAAACAGCTCCGGCGTGGAGCCTGACTTCGATTCTTTGACGCGATACACCGCGCCAGGCCCGCCGGTCGCAATATAAAGCCGCCCTTGCGAATCGAACGTCATGTCCCAAACGTAGCGCGACTTCGACGCATCCTGGTCGGCGGCCTTCTCGTCCGATGGTTTGGCGCTCTTCCCGGGTGCGGGCTGCTCCACTTTGCCGGGGTCGAACACGACTGTCGCGCTCGACTCGTCCTGCTTCGCCGTGGCAGCGGGATTCAGCTTGTACACCTTGCCGCTGGGCATCGTCGCTGCATATAACGCACCATCGGGACCGAGACGCACCACCTGCACGCTCAGGTCGCGGGTCTCGAACAGCGTGACCGGTTTGGCGTCCGCGCCGACGCGGAGGACGGTAGCCGGCGAGGCTGTCCCCAGGTAGGCGTTTCCGTTCTTATCGACGGCAACCGACCACACGAATGTCGATGGAGTCGTGAGGATTTCCTTGAGGCCGGGCGCATCGCGCAACGTGCCGTCGCTCGACAGAGCGACGCCCTGAGGAGTGCCCTTTTCAAACTCTTCGATGTGCGATTGTGTCCAGAGATGCGTGCCCTGGGCGTGTGCGGCGGGGCTTCCGCCGGCGGCGAGGATGCCGCAGCCCATGGAAAGCGCCAGGGAGAGACAGGAGAAGCGACTCGCAGCTTGCAACATGCTGCAGTGAGTCTACTAAACGAGGCTGATCAGTCGTCAGTTGTGAGGCTTGAGTTGTCAGTTGTCAGTTTTCAGTTGTCAGTTGTCAATTGTCAGTTGTCAGTGCCCGGTTCGCAGTACATAGTTGCGCCTCAGCGGCCGCGGAACTGGATGATTCTGCGGCGGTCGCGCTTGCCTGGTCTGCGTTCCGGGATGGGCATGAAATCCTGCATCGCCTTTCGCTCGGCGGCGGCTTTGGCACGCGCTTCCTTGCTGGCTTCGGTCTCGCGATAGAGCGTCTGCGCCACGGCGGCGGGCCCGCGCATTTCGCTCAGCGCCAGGACCTCTACTTCGTAGTCGCCGCCCTCATTGCGGATCTGCAGCATGTCTCCGGCTTTCACGTCGCGGGCAGGCTTGGCCTCGGTACCATGCGAACGGATGCGCCCGAGGTCGCATGCTTTCGACGCCTGGGCGCGGGTCTTGAAGAAACGCGCGGCCCAGAGCCATTTGTCGATTCGCACCGATGCAGGAGTTGCACTCACGAGATCAGTTTATCGGGGACAGGGTGCAGGAGGCAGGTGGTGTTTACTGATGAGTAATATTCCGTGAAATTCGAGGGTTGTTGGAGGTGGGCTTTCTTCGCTCTTTGTTCGTATTTTATTCGGGTTCAGGCGAAAACTGGTTGGATCAATGCGCGATGGATGTAACCTATTTATTGTGTGAAGTTTATATAGCGATTGTGCAGATCGTAGATCAGGTTCTAAAAAATTTTTGCTTGCTAATTTTCTGGGGCAATAAATACCTTGGCTAACCCAAGCCATAGAAACCAGGGGAAGAGGGCCTGTGCGGGTCGGGTATATATTTATTTCCAATCCCCGAAAGAGGCCATTCAATGTCCGCAGATTATCAACTGCTTCGCGCTGCACTGCTTGCTAGACAATCATGCTTCGCAGTATATGACGGTCACGAGCGGTACTTCTGTCCTCACATCATTGGAACGAAACAAGGAGCTGAGCAGGTGCTGTGCTGGCAATACGCCGGGGGAAGCTCCACCCCACTTCCCCCAGGAGGCCAATGGAAATGTCTCACCGTTTCCAAAATGTTGGGTCTGATGACGACGCAAGACGCATGGCATGACGGAGAACCAGGGAGAACAGGGCGTCCGTCATTTTGCGTCGATTTTGTCGATGAGATGGTTCCCCTCTAACGAATAGAGGATTCGCGCCACGCAGCGTATTCTCGCGCACACTGCTCTGCGTTAGCATTGCCGAAAACCGCAGAGTAAATGTCCCCTGTTTCGGCGTCTATGGCCTCGACGTGCCAGTCAGATGGTAATTCCTTGTCTTGAAATACGTGGTATTTCAATTTGGATGGCACCAAAACGCGTGCCGCACCATTTGAGTTTTCCATTAGGCGCACTCCTCGCGTATCATTTGAGTGTGCCCCAAACGAGAAGGGATGCCCCGCCCGCCAGCGGGGCTTTTCATTTGCGCCAGTATACCCTGCACAGTTTTCGGTGCGATTTCCTACATTACGTCCTGCTTTTCCACAGGATGTACTGTCCTACGTCCTACATGAAGGTGGTATCATTGAGCCAAGATTCGAGGTGATGATCCATGCGTTCCGAAACACACGCTGCAGCGAAGCGTGAAGCCCTATCCGATCTGGAGCGGGTGCGTGAACAGATCGAGGCATTGCAGAAGGATAAGACTGCTCTCGAACTCCTTGTGGAGTGCTTGACGCTGTTAGAGCCAGATCAGCCTACGTTGCCGATGGATCTTCCGCCACGCGAGGATTATTCCCTCCCGGCGGAAGTTAAGACGTTGCGCAAGTCGCCCAATGGGACTCGTAAATTGGCCATCGACACTCTGAAGAACGCTGGCCGTCCCATGACCGTCCCAGAGATTCACAAGCACGTGGTATCTGTGCTCGGCGGAACCGCACCAAAGCGGGAATCAATTCGGGTGTTGATGCTTCGAAACCCCGACACGTTTCAGCAGCACGGCGAAGGACTCTACAGTCTCAAGGAGGGGTATGAAAACACTTTGGATGGAGATTACGAACTGCAAGAAAAGGAGGCCACCGAAGTAGCCTCCTGATCTTCCCGTTTTGTAGGTTTCGGCACCCTGTGATCCCGAGGTGTTACCAGCACCAGAGGCAGAAGAGCCGAATAGCGAGGCAGCATGATTCGAATGCTGTTCTCTGTCGTACGCGGGGTAGATGCTTACCCCGTTGCCTTGGCGGCCACCGTTTCTGTTTCGAACGGTGCGCCGTCATAGGCGCTTGAGTACATCCACATTATACCGAGATTGATCCACGTGGAACAATCTTTGGTAATCAGCCAAGCCTGTTTACTTAAGGAAACGGTCACAGGCGGGCGTGCGGTATCATGGACATCATGAAGCGCGATTCATCGCCGCAACCGTTTGCAGAGGCGCTCAAGCGTCTCGTTTCGGTTCCTCGGGCTGAAATGCAGAAGCGCATTGAGCAAGCTCCCAAAGAGCCCGTTTCACGACATAAGCGATACAAGTACGTCCCCGTAGAGCAGCCCGCCAAACATTAGACTGAGCCGCCCTCCTTCCCGGTCAGCGCGTCCCACGTCAGCCGCTTGCCAGCGACGTTAGAGAGTGCCAGCGCGAACCGGTCAGCGTTCGTAATCTTCTCATCAGAGCGGGACCGCAGGTTGAAGCGGTAGACCTGCTCATGGATGTATGCCTGCAGGTGAAGGGGCTCCACGGCTACATACGTCCCGCCCAAAGTACGCCGCAGCAAGCTCCAGAAGTTCTCAATCCCGTTCGTGTGTATGTGACCGTTCACGTACTCCACCGCGTGATTGATTACCTCGTGCGCGAACTGTGCGCCGTTGTAGCCGCCCCATTCGTCTGTGACTAGCGTAGCGTTCGGGTCAACGTTAGCTGCGATCAGCGGGTGAATCGTGTCCTGGCTGCGATCTACCGTGACCTGCGCCCGCACCCGCCCGCCGCGCTCAACCATGCCGATTACAACGGCCTTGCCTTTGGTCCCGCGATGCTTGCCGCCCATCTGTGCGCGTTTGGACTGGTGCATATTCGAGATGCGTCCCCCCACGAAGCACTCATCGGCCTCCACGATTCCGCCGAGCTTTCCACCATCGGGAAGATCAAGAGCCAAGCGCAGCCGGTGGAGCATATGCCATGCGTGCTGTTGGGCAATCCCCAGTTCGCGGGAAATCTCATGGCTGGACACGCCGTTTTTGCAGTTGCAGATCATCCATAGGGCCACAAGCCACTTATCCAACCCGAGCGCGGAATCCTCGAAAACGCTGTCCACCTTGACACTGAATTGCTTGCGGCAGGAATAGCACTTCCACCGCTTCTGAGTGGCCAGCCAGTAGTGCTTCCGCTCGCCCTCAACCGTGCCACACTTCGGGCATACCGGCTTCCCATCCTGCCAGCGCATCGCGGCAACCGTATCGATGCAGACTTGCTCATCGCTGTAGTACCGAACCGCTTCCATTAAGGTCTTTGGGATGTACATGCGCTCGCCACCTTGACTAACCAAATCCTACCAAACTACTTTGGGTTAGTCAAGGTATTTATTACCTTTTCTGGTAACGGCTTTTTGGCGGATTTTGGGGGGCGGCCGACGGGGCGGACCGGGCGCGGGATGGCATCGAGAGCCAGGGTGGCGGCGTCGAGGAGTGAGGCCAGAAAGTCTCCGGAATCGATTTCGAGGGCGATGGCGCGGGCAACGCAGGCGATGAAGTCGCGGATAGAGTCGGGGCCGGTGAAGTGGGGCATGGCGTCGAGGTAAGCCCAGGCGGGGTACCTGGAATTCTTCGATCCCCTGGCGGCATCGAGCGCACGCTGGTAGGCCGCGCAGCAGCGGGCGACGGCGATGGACGGGTCATGGACGGGGGGATCGGGCTGGGGGAGGGGTGCGGCGGCCTCGGCAGCCGAGCGGTACACGGGGATGGCAGCGGATTCAGGCATGGAGGACGTCCTTTCATGGCAAAAAGAATGCCCGCCGTGGCCGGCGGGCATCTGGATTTCTCTCTATCTATAAGCATGGCATATTCGGAGGCAAAACCGGAACGCTTCGCCGAGTTTATTTTGTGTTTGGTTTCAGTGGTTTAGGATGGTTTTCCACAGGTGGGGGGATTGACAAGTTTTGGGGTGAACCGGAAACGGTGATGTTCGCAGCCCAGGAAAATCGGTGATGCGCGAGGGGTCCAACGCCCGCAGGGGCTAAGGCCCTCTCGTTTTGTTGAACTTTTCGGCACGACTGAAGAGCTTGCTGAAAAATGCATTTTCGGGCTGCGAAATTGAGCAGGGGCTAAAGCCCAGCTCAATGAATGTGCAACTTATTGGCCCGGCTGAAGCTGTCTAGTCTCCACACATCCCTTACAG
>Ga0070683_100002243_pt1 | contig 15326 bp, 11 predicted proteins | sample KBSC713LmetaG_FD_64662 | JGI IMG/M metagenome (GOLD analysis project Ga0070683, IMG submission 64662) | Corn rhizosphere microbial communities from Kellogg Biological Station, Michigan, USA - KBS C7.1-3L metaG | ecosystem: Host-associated > Plants > Roots > Rhizosphere ...
GGTCACCGGAGGAGAACCGCTGCTCTCCGGCCGTAACGGCGACGGCGAGGCGGTTCTCGTTCGGGGCAAGTGGACACGTCCACCGGGGTTCGTAGGCGCAGGAGGGGTTGTAGGCGAAGTTGAAGTCGAGAACGAGTTGGCCGTCGATGAGGCCGAGGTCCGCACCCTTGATGGTGTCGAGTAGATAGCGACCTGCGCCGTAGGTGCTCGTGGTGTTGGTGAGGTCAGCGAATGGCAGGAACAGCCCGCCGCCGTAGCCGCAGAGCCAGTACGCCGGAAGCTCGTATTGTGCTTTGTCCAGTGAAAACTGGATGGTGGCGAAGCGGCGGAAGGGGTAGCGCTCGCCCGTGCTCGTGCTGACCTCGACAACAACGTCTTCCGCGGATGTGACCGACCCTAGAGTACGGAAGGCAGGGTCGTACTCGTGGTAAGTGAGCCCGCCAAACGTGTCCCGCTGAGCCGGGGGAAGAGGTGATTGGGGGTGTGATGTGAAGAGCCCGTCGCGGCCGAGCCGCCAGCGTTCCCATGCGACACGCGGAGACGGATGGACACGAATCTCCGCGTACAGCGCAAACACGCGTTGTTTCCAGTCCAGCAGGCTGAGCTCATTCAGGGTGGTGTCAAGCATCGCGGAACCGTACCGGTCATCCACACCCGGCGCTGAGGCGTGAATCACCCGGGCGTCCACAGGCACAGCCACTGGCCAGGTCGCAGAGCATCACCGTGCAGTGCCAAAATAGGATGCCGACCATGATCATCGTGGATGAGATCGTGTCGGCTGACGGGGTGGCCGCGCGCGCCGACGGCAGCATCGACTTCTTCGTCGGGCGGGAGGGACTGGTCGACTCGGTTGGGGACGCAGAGCGCATGTCGCGCGTCCGGTCTGTCCTGTTGGGCGCTAAGACCTACCGCGAGTTCAGTGCCCACTGGCCGACGCAAGCGCCGACCCTCGATGTCAATCGACTGCCCAAGCACGTGCTTTCAAGGACGATCGAGCGCGCGCCATGGGGCGACGGCGAGTTCCCTCCGGCCACCGTCGAGCACGGCGATGCTGCCGACGTCGCGCTCGGTCTCGAGCAGCGGTACGGAGGCGATGTCATCGTCTGGGGTAGCCTCACCGTCGCTCGGGCGCTGCTGTCCGCAGGCGCAGTCGACGAGGTGTGGCTGCGCGTCGTGCCCGTGGCGGTCGGCGGTGGCCGCACCTTCTGGCCGCAGCACGATGTCGAGTTCAGCGCCCTTGAGACGAAGGTGCACCCGGGCGGGTGGACGACGACGCGTTGCCAACTCGAGCGGCGCCGCTGACGCCGTCAGGCTCAGATCGAGTGATCAGACCGCGTCGGTCGGCACGGCACGGATCGCCCACACGCTCGGCTGCGCGATCACGATGGCGATGCATATGAGGCTGATCGCGCTCGCTGCGATCAGCGTCTGGGGGATGCCGATCACCGATGCGACCGGGCCGGCCGCCGCCGACCCGAGCGGGAGCAGGACGAAAGAGCCGAGCGCGTCGTAGGAGCTGACGCGCGACAGGGCGGCCTTCGGCACCTGCTGCTGGAACACTGTGAACCAGAGGGCGAGGTGAATGGCGATTCCAACCCCGGCGATGGTCGAGACGCCGACGAGGATCGGAAGCGGGAGCTCCAGGGCGATAGCCAGCATCGGCATGCCGAACGGGATCGCGGCCAGGCACGACGCCAGGAGCGGCCGCCGCGGGCGGATGCGAAGCGCGATCAGCCCGCCGATGATCGTCCCGACGCCGAACGCGCTCATGATCGTCGCCCAAGCCGCCGCGCCACCGAGGTGTTGCTTGGCCAGCAGTGGCCCCAGCACGTAGTAGGAGGCGCCGGCCAGGTTGCCGATGCCGAAGAACACGATCGTCGTCCACAGCCACGTGTGGCGGCGGAACTCCGTCCAGCCCTCACGCAGTTCGTGAAAGAACGGTGGAGCTGCTGCGGCCGCGGCGACAGCGGGCATCCTCACCCGCACCAGCAGCAGGGCGGCGGTGGCGAAGCTGCCGGCGTCGACGAGCAGCGCGCCTCCCGGACTGCCGACGGCGACCATGACACCGCCCAGAGCGGGACCGGCGACGCTGACCACCGATCGGGTGAGCCCCAGCAGGGCGTTCGCCTGCTGCAGCCGGGCTGACGCCACGATGGTGGGGATCAGACCCTGGGATGCCGGGATCACGAATCCGTCGGCAAGCCCAAAGACCAGCGCAAGGGCAGCGAGCACGGGCACGGTCGCCTCTCCGGTGAGGACGAGGGCTCCGGAGGTGGCCTGCGTGATCGCCTGCACCGCAGCGGCAGCAACCAGCACCAGGTGTCGCGGCAGGCGGTCGGCCCACACGCCCGCCAGGATGGTGATCCCAGCGGCTGCGACCTGCCTCGCCGCAATCACCGCCCCCAGCGCCGCCGGCGAGTCCGAGATGTCGAGCACGGCGAACGCAAGAGCGATGGTGGCCACGCCATCGCCCAGTCCAGAGATCGTCGTGCTTGTGAAGACGAGCCGGAAGTTCACGCCGCCGGGGCCGCTGAGGCGCTCCCGGAGCTTCAGCGTCGGCACCCCCGTCCCATGGTTGAACACTAGTGGTCGGACCCGGCTCCCATGCACCCCCTGATTTGGCGGGCGTTTCCCTATGCGTGTATCAGAACCGGCGAGCCGAGCTGCAGATGCGCGCGCAGCACCGACAGGGCGCGAGCGGAGACATGAACGCACCCGGCTGACGCAGCCGCGCCGATCGTCGACGGTTGGTTGGTACCGTGGATCGCCAGCTGGTCGCCACCGCCCCATCCCGCCGGCAGGTTGGGCTGATGGCCCGACAGTCCCAGCGCGAACCATCCGAACGGGCCGTCCGGATCGCCGGTCACGACCAGGTCGGTGACGAAGAATCGCCCGGTCGGTGTGGGTGATGCGGAGGCACCGATCCCCGCCTCGAACTGCGTCACCGGCGTCCCCCGGTTCAACAGCAGCAGCCGCCGGCGAGAGAGATCGACGTCCACCGACCATGTCGTTCGCTCCACGCGGCGGCCGGCAAGCGCCACCCAGCCGGATCGCCCGTTCGGCCGCCAGGGGAGCAGGACGCGCGCCCAGCGCCCTCCGCGTGCGGTGTTCAGCGCCCACACCCAGGAGGGGTACCCGAGCTGTGTCGCGCCATCCAGCCATCCGATCGACGGGCCGCCCGGCCACGCATGCACCGTCGCCCCCTCGGAGAGGTCGACAAGCGTGAACGCAGACCGATCCGGGGCACCGCGAACGCTGTCGTGGGGCGCCGGCCGGGGCACCGGTGGCTTCAGCCAGGTGATGTTCGAATCCATGCCCTGAGGCGCCGCCAGCGTGGGATCGGCGGCGACAAGCAGCACGCCACCGGCCACGATGGTGACCACCGTCGTCCGAAGCGCGCCTAACCAGCACCGAACCCCCGGAATCGTGTGTCCAAGCACCGCGACACCCCCTGTCTCGGTAGCGGAGTTCCACCAGCTGAATTGCCCGCTCGGAGGCCGCCGGGAGTCCCTCTAAAGGGTGATCTTGGGGATTGCCGCTGAGCCGGTCGGCAGCGGGCGATCGCCCGCGTGCGACCGCCCGGGAACCGGATCAGGTGACGGCCGCGCCTCCGGTACGGTTCAGTCGGTGCGCATCTCCACCTGGAACGTGAACTCGCTGAAGCAGCGGATGCCGCGGCTGTTGCCATGGCTGGATGAGCGGCGGCCGGACGTCGTCTGCCTGCAGGAGACCAAGCTCGCGGACGACGCGCTCACCGAGCTGCTTGGCGACGAGCTCGCCGATCGCGGGTACGAGATCGCGGCTCATGGGGAGGCGGCCTGGAACGGGGTTGCGATCCTCTCGCGAACGGGTCTCGACGACGTGGTGACCGGGCTCGCCGACGCGCCCGGGTTCCCGCACCCGGAAGCTCGAGCCGTGGCCGCCACCTGCGGCGGCGTGCGGGTGCACTCGGTGTACGTGCCGAATGGTCGAACGCCCGGCTCCGACCACTACGAGTACAAGCTCGCGTGGCTGTCCGCGCTCAGACATGTGGTCGCCGGCGGGCCCGAGGCCGCGGTGGTCTGCGGCGACATGAACATCGCCCCGACCGACGCCGACGTGTTCGATCCGCACGCCTACATCGGCCAGACCCATGTCACGCCGCCCGAGCGGGAGGCGCTGGCGCAGCTGCAGGCGCTCGGACTGCGCGACGTCGTGCGCGACAGATGGCCCACCGAGCGCGTGTTCACGTACTGGGACTACCGGGCCGGAATGTTTCACCAGGACCTGGGCATGCGCATCGACCTGATCCTTGCCAGCGACCCGGTCGCCAACCGCGTGCAGGCGGCGTGGGTCGATCGCCATGCGCGCAAGGGCAAGGGTCCCAGCGATCACGCCCCGGTGATCATCGACCTCGACGAGGCACCTGACGGTGACATCGGGCCGGTGGTGCCGCCGCCGTCGAACCCGGTCACCAAGCGCGGCGCGAAGAAGCTGCCGCAGTCCTAGGCGGCCGGCCCGGCCGGTGCGCCACCGACGGTGGTCACGATCCCAGGGTGCTGGCCGCCGGCTCCGTCGTCGGCGGCGACGGCCGCTCCACCTCCCCCTCCACCCGAAGGTCCGGCAGCCATTCCAGCCAGCGGGGCAGGTACCAGTTGCGGTCGCCCAGGAGCTCCATCACGGCCGGCATCAGCACAACCCGAACCAGGGTGGCGTCGACCAGGATGGCGACGCCGAGGCCGAAGCCCATCTGCTGGAACATGACCATGTCGCCGGACGCGAAGCCGGCAAACACCGCCACCATGATCAGGGCCGCGCCGGTGATCAGGTGGGCCGTGGATCCGATGCCGTAGGTGACCGCCTCCCGGGTGTTGCCGGTGAGATCGTAGCGCTCGCGGATGCGGGACAGCAGGAACACCTGGTAGTCCATCGACAGGCCGAACAGCACCGAGAACAGGAACAGCGGGATCCAGGCTTCGATGGTCGGCACCACGTGGAAGCCGAACAGCCCGGCGCCGTGGCCCTCCTGGGTCACGAACACCAGCAGTCCGTAGGCGGCGGCCACCGACAGCAGGTTCATGGCGATGCTCGTCAGCGGCACCACGATCGACCGGAAGGCGATCAGCAGCAGGATGAAGCTGAGGCCGAGCACCAGCGTGAACACGATCGGCAGATAGGTGTCGGTGATGTCGATGAAGTCCAGGTTGATTGCGGTCGCGCCGGTGACGTATACGTTCGCGCCACTGCCGTCGAAGGCGGCCGGGATCGCCTGGTCGCGAAGCGTGTTGACGGCATCCTCCGCCGCCTGCGACGTCGAGTCGCCGGCGACGGGAACGCTGATCACCGCCAGCTGCTGCTGCGGATGCTGGTCGACCACCGGCTCGCCGAAGCGAGAGTCGCCGGCCAGGTCGCTGGTCAGCGATGCGATCGCCGCGTCAGTTTTCGCGCTGCCCACCGGGCCGTCGACGACGATGTCCGCCGGCGTCACCGCGCCGGCCGAGAAGTCACGGTTGAGGACGACGAACCCCTGCTTGGCGCCCAGGCTGTCGGGCAGCGACGAGATGCCGGCTGCACCCGTGTTGATCGAAAGCACCGGAATCGCCGCGATCAACAGCAGGACGCAGGCGACGGTCGCGCTGAGGCCCGGCCGGTGCATGGCCGCCCGGACCGCCCGCGCCCAGAACCCGTCACGCGCGTCCTCACGCGCAGCCCGGGTGAGCAGCGGGATCCGGCCGCGGTTGACGCGGTCGCCGAGCAGGCGCAGGACGGCGGGCAGCAGGGTCAGGGCCGCCACCATCGTGATCAGGACGACCACGATCGCGCCCACGGCCAGGCTGATGAAGATCTGCGTCGGCACGATCAGCATCCCGACCAGAGCGAGCACCACCGTCAGCCCGGAGAACATCACCGCATGGCCGGCGGTGCCGGCCGACCGCTCGATGGCCGCCTGGACGTCCAACCCGCGGGTCCGCTCCTCGCGGAACCGCGAGACGATGAACAGACAGTAGTCGATTCCCACCGCCAGGCCCATGAACGTGAGCATGTTGACGGCGAAGAAGCTGAGCGGCGAGATCGTGCCGATCAGCGCGATGGCTGCGATCCCGACCACGATCGCGAACACCGCCAGCAGCACCGGCAGCAGCGCGGCAACCACGGCACCGAACACGATCACGAGGATCACCAGCGCGATCGGGATGCCGATCGCCTCGCCCTTCTGAAGATCGCTCTCGGACAGCTTGGTGAGGTCGCGCGAGAGGGTGGCATCCCCTGTCACCAACACCTCGTACCCGGGCTGGCCGGCAGCCTTCGCGGCTGTGATCACCTGCTCGATCTTGGGCTCGGCGTCGGCCAGGTCGCCAGGGATCGTGAGCGCCAGCAGCACGCTGCGGCCGTCGTCCGAGACCGGCGCCTGCGCGGCCGGCGCCACCGACACCACGGCGGGGCCGAGCTTGGCAACGCGATCGTGCACATCGGCCACCACGGCCTGCAGCGCGGCCGCATCTCCACCGTCCTGGGCCCGCACGATGACCACGTCGCGGATCGGCGTCTTCGTGCCCAACCGCGCCTCGCGCAGGTCGTCGGCACGCTTGGAGTCAGGAGTGCCGGTGAACGTGCTCTCGGTCGTCAGCGCGCCCGACAGCAGCAAGCCCGACGTGACAGCCGAGGCGACCACCAGAAGGATCCAGGCCACCACCGTTCGCCACGGCCGGGCGGCGCAGCGTCGCGCCCATGCTTCTGGAGAAAACAACGCCATCGGTCACTCCTCGACTCGAAGTTTGTGCTGCCCTCCCCGGACCAGTCTCGTGACGAAGCGAACGAATACCATATCGAATCGACGGCCCCGGCACAGACCGGGCTGGTTGGCGCCGCCGATCCGCCGAAGCGACCCGAGGCATCGGGCTCCCACGAGCGCTGACCCCGAGCCGGTGACTGCAGGCCCCGGGCGGCTGCCCGAGGCCCGCAGGGTGTTGTCAGTCGCGGGGATCCTGCCCGCCGATCAGCCGGGTGAGCCGTGCCCGCACCCGCTCGGCCTCACGGGTGTGCTCCTCGACCTCCTCGGCCGAGGCACCGCGGCGCTCCAGCAGCCCGGCCACCAGCACCAGGCCGCGGAGCCGCAGTAGCAGGTCGTCGATCGTCCGGTCGAGCAGCTGGTTCTGGCCGACTTCGAAGCGGCTGGGCATATCGACGATGGTCATCAGGCGGCCTCCTCGAGGGGAGCGGTGGATGAGGAAGGGAGGGGCTCGACCCCGACGGCCTCGTCGGGCGATCGGAGCAGGGCGGCAGCGATCACCGCTCCGACCGCAGCCGCGGCGGCCAGGACGGTGAACCCGACCTGGAAGCCCTGGGTGAGGCCGCCGTCCACGGCCGCCACCCTGGCCAGCCGGGTGGCGCCGCCGCCGTTGGAGGCGTAGGACGCGGCGATCGTTGTCACGGCCGCCAGGCCGACCGCGCCGCCCACCTGGCGGCTGGTGTTGATCAGCCCGGAGGCGATGCCGGCATCGGCTCGGCGGACGCCGGCCAGCCCGGCGATGGTCACCGGGACGAACGACATCGCCAGCCCGGCGCCGCTGATCAGAAACGCCGGAAACAGATCCCAGAAGTAGTGGCCGCCGACCGGCAGGCGGGTGAACGCGGCCAGCGCGACCGCGTCCAGGGTCAGCCCGGCTGTCAGCACGCTGCGCACCCCCAGGCGGGTGACCAGCCGCTGGGCCACGTTCGAGAACACGATGATCGTGAACGTGACCGCCGCGAAGCCGACTCCGGTCTCGATTGCGGAGTAGCCGAGCACCTGCTGCATGTACAGGGTGAGCAGGAAGAACTCTGAGAAGGCGATCGCCCCGATCACGGCTGCAGTCGCGTTGGCGGCGGACAGCATCCGGTTGCGGAACATCCGCATCGGCAGCAGCGGCGCCGGCGATCGCAGCTCGATGGCCACGAATGCGGCCAGCAGGGCGGCCGAAGCCCCCAGCAGCGAGACCGTGGTGACGCTGGCCCAGCCGTCCTGGGTGGCCCGCGTCATGGCGTACACGAGCAGCATCACGCCCGAGGTCACGGAGGCCGCTCCGGCCACGTCGAAGTGGCGGTGCTCCTGCCCGCGGCTCTCAGCCAGCACGAACGGCGCGGCGGCGATCACGGCGATACCGACCGGCACGTTGATGAAGAAGACCCACGACCAGTTCAGGTAGGAGGTCAGCACGCCGCCCAGAAGCACGCCCGCCGCTCCCCCCGAGCCTGATGCGGCTCCCCAGATGCCCAGCGCGCGGTTGCGCTCGGGCCCCTCGGCGAACGTGGTCATCAGGATGGACAGACCGGCCGGCGCGAACAGCGCCCCGCCAAGCCCCTGCAGCGCGCGGAAGGCGATCAGCGAGCCCTCCGACCAGGAGATGCCACACAGGAGCGAGCTGACGGAGAACACGGCCAGGCCGGCCATGAACACACGCCGGCGCCCGAAGACGTCGGCCAGGCGTCCGCCCAGCAGCAGCACGCCGCCGAACAGGATCGCGTAGGCGCTGATCACCCACTGAAGGTTTTGCTGGGCGAAGTGCAGATCGCCCTTGATCGCGGGCAGGGCCACGTTGACGATTGCGATGTCGAGCACCACCATGAACTGCGCGCCGACGATCGCGGCCAGGGCCAGCCACCTGTTGCGCGGCTGATTCCCCAAGATCGATGACTGCATCATTCATTGACTCCCAAAATCGTTGACGATTACAACGATAGCAGGAATCGACTATCGGATGCGCTACACTTCGAACCGATGAACGTGACAAACCCACAGTCCGTGATCGGGCCGATGCTGCCCGGGCCGCCGAAGGAGCTGCTCACGAGCAGCACCTTTCTGCTCAAGCGGCTGGGGTTCGCGGCCAAGGACGCCTCCCACGCCGCCTTCGAGGGTACGGGGCTGTCGGCCTTCCACTTCGCCGTGCTGGCGCTGCTGGAAGAGGACCCGCGGGAGACGCAGGCGATGATCGCCGACGCCCTCGGCTATGACCGCAGCCACATCGTCCGGCTGCTGGACGAGCTGGAGGAGCGGGAGCTGGTCGTCCGCAAGCGCGACCCCGACGATCGCCGCCGGCACGTGGTCAAGCTGACCGCCGACGGCCGGGCGATGCTCCGTCGGCTGCGCGCGGTGGTGCGGCGGCTGGAGGACGACTTCCTGGCTCCCCTGGACGCCGATCAGCGGGCGCAGCTGAAGCAGCTGCTGGGCACGCTGGCCAGCCACCACGACCCCCGTTGCGCCCTCCGCGGCCCGGCGCCGCCCGCGGCCGACTGACCGCCGCCAGACTCCTCTGCGCAGATTGACGGTTGGCAGCGTGCGTGAGACGCTGGCCGGTACCGACATGCACTCCGATTGGCGCGGCCTTGGGCTCCGCGCGTCGTTCGCGAGCGACGATCACCGACTGGGAGGGCAGCCATGGAGCGCCATGGATCGGAGACCTACTTCGTGCTCGGCGAGGGCCTTTTGGGCGAGAGCATCGACGGCCGCCCGCCGACGCTGGCACCCCGGCTCGAGGCGGCCACAGTGCCGTTCCGGTTCTCACGCATGGGCCCCAGCGGCTTCAACCACCAGATCACCGACACGGTACGCCGCAAGGTGGCCGACGCGATGACGGCGGGCGGCGGCGGTACCGGGAAGATCCCGGCCGGCTTCACCTACCTGGGCCAGTTCACCGACCACGACCTCACCTTCGACAAGACACAGGTGATGCTGGGCGAGAACGTGTCTCCGACCGAGCTGCTGCAGGGCCGCTCCCCAAGCCTCGACCTGGACTCGCTGTACGGCGCCGGCCCGGATGACGCCGCCTCGGCCAAGTTCTACGAGCCGGACGGCGTACACCTGAAGATGGGAAAGACCGCAGCCGTCGACGGGCTGGCGGCGATGGACGGCTTCGACCTGCCCCGCGGCGCCGGGTCGACGGTGGCGGCCAAGCGAAAGGCGATCATCCCCGACCCCCGCAACGACGAGAACCTGGCGGTCGCCCAAACCCACCTGGCCTTCATCCGCTTCCACAACCGCGTCGTCGACACGCTGCCGGCCTCGGTGCCGGCCGGGCAGCGGTTCGAGAAGGCGCGGCAGAAGGTGACCCGGCACTACCAGTGGATGCTGCGCACCGACTACCTGCCGCGCGTCTGCGCACCACAGGCGGTCACCGACGTGTTCGCCAACGGCCGCAAGGCGTTCGAGGTCGGGGCGACACCCACCGACATTCCGACCATGCCGATCGAGTTCTCGGTCGCGGCGTTCCGGCTCGGCCACTCGATGATCCGCCAGGCCTACAACTGGAACCGGATCTTCGACGACGGCAGCGGGTCGCTGGAACTGCTGTTCACGTTCACCGGCCGCAGCGGCGACCTGGGCGGCAACCCGCGGCTGCCCAGCACCTGGATCGCCGACCTGCGGCGGCTGTACGACTTCAACGAGGCGGGCCGGGCAGACCTCACCGTGCCGGCCGCCAAGGCCAACAAGGCCCGGCCGATCGACACCCTGCTGGTCGATCCGCTGCGGACGCTGCCTGGATTCCCCAGCGGCGAGGACAACCTGGCGTTCCGCAACCTGACCCGGGCCAAGATGGTGCGCCTGGCCACGGGGCAGCAGATGGCGACGTTCCTCAAGGGCAAGGGGATCACGCTGAACGCGCTGACCAAGGCCGAGATCCGCGACGGCCAGGGCGGTGTCGCGCTGTCCGGCCTGACCGACCTCCAGCGGGAGGCGTTCCTCAAGGACACCCCGCTGTGGTTCTACATCCTCCGGGAGGCGGAGCTCAACAACGGCAAGCTGAAGCGGGTCGGGGCGCGCATCGTCGCCGAGACGTTCCACCGCGCCATGGAGGGCAGCCAGACCTCGATCGTGCGCGACCCCACGTGGCGCCCGTCACTGGGGCCCAACAACACCACCTTCCGGATGGTCGATCTGCTGCTGTTCGCCTTCCAGGGCAAGAAGAACCTGCTCAACCCGCTGGGCAACTGAGCCGTCTCCCGCCGGTCTACCATCGGAGGTGATCACGGAAAGGAGATCTCATGGAGACGACTCAGTATCCGGTGGAGCTCTCGATTGACTATCCCGATCGGGAGCTGAACCGCTTGACCACGTTCCTGCGGGTGATCGTCGCCATCCCGATCCTGATCGTGCTGGGCAGCGTGGCCGGCACGACCTGGAGCTGGAGCGGCACGGAGGGCGGGAGGACGGCCGCCGCCGGGGCAGGCGGCCTGCTGTTCTTCGGGCCGCTGCTCCTGATCGTCTTCCGCCAGAAGTACCCGCGCTGGTGGTTCGACTGGAACCTCGAGCTGCTGCGGTTCATGAATCGGGTGGGCGCATACATGGCGCTGATGGACGACCGCTACCCCTCCACCGACGAGCATCAGGCGGTGCGCCTGGAAATGCCCTACCCGGACGCAAAGGACGGGTTGAACCGGTGGCTGCCGCTCGTCAAGTGGTTGCTGGCGATCCCCCACTACGTGGTGCTGGCATTCCTCAGCATCGGGGCGGTGGTCGCCGTCGTGATCGCATGGTTCGCTGTGCTGTTCACCGGCCGCTACCCGACGGGGCTGTTCGCGTTCGTCGAGGGCGTGATCCGCTGGCACAACCGGGTGGCCGGCTATGCCCTGATCCTGGTCACGGATCGCTACCCGCCGTTCCAGCTGTCCCGGTAGCCCGGCCGGCTCGATCCCCCAATAGCAGCGCGCCTCCGTCTAGCGCACCCGCGTGGCCGGCGTTACGCTCACTTGGGAAACTGAACGCCACGAGACTTTGGGGGAGGGCATCATGGTCGGCTCCGCGCGGTGTCTGCGAACGGGTGTTGCGGTAATGGTGATGCTGGTGGCGTTCGCATCGCCGGCCCTGGCGGCGACGCCGAGCGGGTTCTCGCCGGTCACCAGCCCGTCGATCGCCCAGGGCACGCTGACCGGGGTCGACGCAACCGGGCCGGCCGACGCCTGGGCCGTGGGGTATCGGTACACCGGCACCGGCCCCAGGATGGTGGTCGAGCACTGGAACGGCTCCGCATGGTCCAGGGTGACACTGCCCAGCGCCTGGGCCGGTCTCGACGCCCACCTGTTCGACGTGCTGGCGCTCAGCCCGACCGATATCTGGGCGGCCGGGAGCATCGGCGAGCTGGGCCAGTCGCGCGCCCTGATCATCCACCGATCCGCGGCCGGGTGGGCTCGGTACACGCTGAACCAGATCCCCACAGGCTCCGGCCAGGGCTTTCTGTATGGCCTCGGTGGAAGCTCGCACACCAACCTGTGGGCGGTCGGCCTGCTGGGCAAGAAGCCTCTGGCCCTGCACTTCACCGGCACGTCGTGGTCATTTCTGACCACGCCCAGCCCGCCGGTCTCGATCGGCAATCCGCTCCAGGCTGTGCGCGTGATCAGCCCGACCAGCGTCTACTTCGTCGGCAACTCGGAGCAGGACGGCGGGATCTTCTACCAGGTGAACCCCTGGGCTCTTCACTGGGACGGCACCAGCTTCAGCGACGTTCAGTACCTCAACCAACCCTTCGAACAGCCGCCCAACTCGGCAGCCTGGGTGAACGACCTGGATGCGGTCGGCTCGTCACCGATCGCGGCCGGGTTGGGTGTCAACCTGGACAACGTTCAGCAGGGCGCCATCTGGCGTCTGAGCTCCGGCGCGTGGAACCCGACGACCCCGTTCGTCGACCCAACGTCTCGCTCGCTCCACTCGATCCAGGCGGTCAGCGCGACGAACGTCTGGACGGTCGGCCACCGGACGACCACGACCGGAGAGATGCGGACGTGGATCGTCCACTGGAACGGCAGTTCGTGGGCGAGCCTCGGCGGCCCCAACCCGCGGCCCGGTGACAGCCTCCTCAACGGCATCTCATCAGTTCCCGGCGCCTCGACGCTGTGGGCGGTGGGCGAGAGCGGCGGCACGCCGCTGATCCTGAGGCGCAACTGAGTTCGCCGGCGACAGCCCGCGCCGTAGACTGATCAAGTGGCGACTTGCGCGAAATGCGGTCAGGAGAACCCGGGCGGGTTCCGGTTCTGCGGGAGCTGCGGCGCCGCCCTGAGCTCCGCGCCGGTGAGCGAGGAGCGCAAGGTGGTGACCGTGCTGTTCGCCGACCTGGTCGGGTTCACCAGCCGCAGCGAGCGGATGGATGTCGAGGACGTACGCGGCACCCTGGCTCCCTACCACGCCCTGCTGCGGGAACAGCTGGCACACTACGGCGGTACGGTCGAGAAGTTCATCGGCGATGCGGTGATGGCGCTGTTCGGGGCGCCGGTCGCCCACGAGGACGACCCCGAGCGGGCGGTCCGCGCTGCGCTCTCGATCCGGGCGGCGATCGCCCGGCTGAACGACGAGGAGCCCGGCCTCGACCTGCACGTGCGGGTGGGGGTGAACACCGGCGAGGCGCTGATCGTGCTCGGCGCCGACGCCGCCCGCGGAGAGGGGATGGCCTCCGGCGACGTGGTCAACACGGCCGCGCGGCTGCAGGCCGCGGCGCCGGTCGACGGCATCCTGGTCGGCGAGACCACCTACCGGGCCACCGACCGCGCCGTCACCTACCGCCCCAGCGATCCCGTCGTGGCCAAGGGCAAGTCGAACCCGGTGCATGTGTGGGAGGCGGTCGAAGCACGAGCCCGGCTGGGGGTCGACGTCGTGCAGCGGCCCACGACGCCACTGGTAGGGCGAGGCGAAGAGGTCGACCTGCTGCTTGACGCGCTGCGCCGCTGCCGCTCCGAGCGTGCGGTGCAGCTGGTCACCCTGGTGGGTGTTCCCGGCATCGGTAAGAGCCGGCTGGTCTGGGAGCTGATGCAGGCGGTCGAGCGCGATCCCGACTTCATCCTCTGGCGCCAGGGCCGCTCGCTGCCCTACGGCGACGGCGTCACCTACTGGGCGCTGGGCGAGATGGTGAAGGCCCAGGCCGGCATCCTCGACTCCGATTCGGCGCAGGAGGCCGGGGACAAGCTGCGTGCCGCCGTCGCCGACCTGGTCGAGGACCCGACCGAGGCTGCCTGGATCGAGGAGCACGTCCGCGCGCTGGCCGGCCTGGACGCCCCCGAGGCGGGAGGAAACCGCCACAGCGAGGCCGCGGCCGCATGGCGCCGGTTCCTGGAAGCGCTGGCGGATCAGCATCCGCTGGTGCTCGTGTTCGAGGACCTGCACTGGGCGGACGATGCGCTGCTCGATTTCATCGACCATCTTGCCGATTGGGCGGGCGGCGTGCCGATGCTGGTCATCTGCACCGCGCGGCCCGAGCTGCTCGACCGCCGCGGAGGCTGGGGCGGAGGCAAGCGCAATGCGCTGACGGTGGCGCTGTCCCCGCTCGCCGACGCCGACATCGCCCGCCTGATCTCGACGCTGCTCGAGCAGGCGCTGCTGCCCGCCGATACCCAGGCCGCGTTGCTCAGCACCGCTGCCGGGAACCCGCTGTACGCCGAGGAGTACGTGCGGATGCTGATCGACCGCGGCCACCTGCAGCACGACGGCGGTCGCTGGCGGCTGGCTGCCGGGACGGCGTTGCCGGTGCCGGAGTCGGTGCAGGGGCTGATCGCCGCTCGCCTGGACGACCTGCCGGCGGAGCAGAAGCGGCTGCTACAGGATGCGGCAGTGGTCGGCAAGGTGGTCTGGCTGGGCGCCCTGGCAGCCATGAGCGGGGTCAACCGCTACCAGGTGGAGACGCATCTGCATGCGCTGGAGCGGCGGGAGATGCTGCGCAGGGAACGCCGCTCGACGGTGGCCGGCGAGACCGAGTACGCATTCCGGCACGTGCTGATGCGCGACGTCGCCTATGGGCAGATCCCCCGCGCTCAGCGCGCCGACAAGCACCGCCGGGCGGCCGAGTGGATCGAATCGCTGTCGGCCGACCGCGGGGACGCGCCCGACATGCTGGCCCACCACTTCTTTCGGGCGCTCGAGTATTCGCGCGACGCCGGGCAGCCGACCGGCGACCTCGAGCTGCGCACCCGGCTCGCCCTGCGCGAGGCGGCACAGCGAGCGCACTCGCTGAGCTCACTGACCGCAGCCCAGCAGCACTTTCGGGCGGCGCTGGCGCTCTGGCCGGAGGACGACCCGGAGTGGCCGGAGCTGGTGGTGGCGACCGCCGACTGCGGGTTGGGAACCGGCGGCACCGACCTGGCCGACCCGCTGGCCCGGGCCCGCGAGCGGCTGGAGGGATTGGGCGACCTGGCCGGGGCAGCCAAGGCCGAGATGCTGATCGGCTTCCACTACTGGAACCAGGGGGTCAGCGAGAAGTCGCTGGCCGCCTTCGCCCGTGGCGAGGAGTTGATCGAGCGTGCCGAGCCCTCGCCGGGAATCGCCCACGTGGCCAGCCGGCTCGCCATCAACGCGATGCTGCGGGGCCGCTGGGAGGAGACGATCGCATTGT
>Ga0070683_100002244_pt1 | contig 15323 bp, 9 predicted proteins | sample KBSC713LmetaG_FD_64662 | JGI IMG/M metagenome (GOLD analysis project Ga0070683, IMG submission 64662) | Corn rhizosphere microbial communities from Kellogg Biological Station, Michigan, USA - KBS C7.1-3L metaG | ecosystem: Host-associated > Plants > Roots > Rhizosphere ...
ACCGTTAAGTAGACTACGGTTCCGATGGACCTGCCCAGAATTTCTAATGAGTCGTGCAGCGCGTCGGCGATCGGCTTCGTGGCTTGGGCGATTTGCGATGGAGCGCGCTCGAACAGCGTCAGTGAAACGGTCGACAGCGCGATTTGCTGATCGTAGAAGCGTTGCTCACCTTTCATTTGCTCGAGCTCGGCGACTTCGCGACCGAGCTCTCGTTCGACCTCGAGAACCTCGGAGAGCTTGGCGGTTCTGTTTTCCATGAGGCCGCGCAGGCGCGTGACCGTCTGCTGTTTCACGAGCAGGCGTGTCTCGAGATCGGCGTACGCCTTCGTGATGTCTTCGGTGCCGACTGACTCGTTCTGGAGCGCGCCGAGTCCGCGCAGAGCCTTCAGTAGATTGCCGAACTGTCCCGCGGGAACGCGAAGGACGACAGTCGCTGTGCGCTTGCCGTCGGTTTCACCTTGTGTGTGGCTGTTGGCAACGAGCGTCTGCGTACTCAGCGCGATGCTGTCGATCGCCTTCGGGAGATACGAGGTCCTTCGATGCCCTTTTTTCGTCGCCGCACGCTGTGGCTAGGGCCATGGCGGCCATCAACATCCGAGCGCTGCGCATTCGTCCCCCGGTCCGGGTAAGAGTTCTCGCTCGATAGGAGACGCCGAATACGAGATTTCTTACACACGGGAGCGACGAATGCTTGATCTAGCTCGCTGCCTCTATCGACTGCTCGAGAAACCGAAGATCGCGAGCGAGTGTGTTGCGCTGCGTTAGGAGAAGCGGAATCGCGAGAAGGGAGAGATGCCGGCTCAACTCGGCCGGGCCGCCGATGCCCATTCGGTTCCGAGACGGTGGCGCTGCCGATCCCCGCGTTTTACACTCGTATCGCCACGACGCGTACCACCCCCTACATCTCCCATACATATGAAGTCCTCCTTCGCTGCCGCCGCCCTCGTCGCGTCCGCGACGCTCGCCGCCGCGCAGTCGCCGTCCGGTTCGCCGCAGGGCGCCAGCTGGATGCGCTATCCTGCCATCTCACCGGACGGCAAGACGATCGCCTTCACCTTCAAGGGCGACATCTACAAAGTCTCATCGTCCGGCGGCACCGCGACGCCGCTCACGACGCACACCGCGAACGACTACGCGCCGGTGTGGAGCCACGACGGCAAGCGCATCGCGTTCGCGTCCGACCGCTACGGCAACTACGACATCTACGTCATCAGCGCCGAAGGCGGCGAGGCCAAGCGACTCACGTTCCACTCCGCGAACGAGATCCCCTACACGTTCACGTCGGACGACAAGGACGTGATCTTCGGCGCATCGCGCCAGGACGCCGCGGCGAACCGTCAATTCCCGACCGCCGCACAGGGGGAGCTCTACGTCGTTCCCGCGAGCGGCGGCCGCCCGATTCAAATTCTCACAACGCCCGCCGAGAATGTTCAGACGAGCCGCGACGGCCGCTATCTCGTCTACGAGGACAAGAAGGGCCAAGAGAATCAGTGGCGGAAGCACCACACGTCCGCCGTCGCGCGCGATCTGTGGGTTTACGACACGCGCGCGGCAACGCACCGCAAGCTGACGAGCTTCGCCGGCGAAGATCGCAATCCAATCTTCTCGACCGACGAGAAGACGATCTACTACCTCAGCGAAGAGAGCGGGAACTTCAACGTTCACAAACGCTCATTCTCGGCCGACTCCTCGGCGAAGTCGGATCAGCTCACGTCGTTCAAAACCGTTCCGGTTCGCTTCCTGTCGATGTCGAACACGGGCACGCTTGCGTTCGGCTTCGACGGGCAGATCTACACGATGCCGGCGTCGGGCGGAGCGCCAAAGAAGCTCGACATCGCCGTTTCGTCGGACAACAAAGCGAACGCCGAGCGGATCATGGCCGTCAACAACGGCGCGGGCGGTCTCGTCGTGTCGCCGAATGGCAAAGAGGTCGCGTTCACGTATCGCGGCGACGTCTTCGTGAATAGCGTCGAAGGCGGCGGTACGAAGCGCATCACGACGACACCGGAAACCGAAACGGGCGTCGAGTTCGGACCGGACGGCAAGTCGATCATCTATGCGTCCGAGCGCGGCGGAAAGTGGGCGATCTACGAAGCACGCCGCACACGCGACGCCGAGCCGTACTTCTTCGCGTCGACCGTCGTGAAGGAGACGCCGGTCATCTCGAACGAACACCAGAACATTCACCCGTCCTACTCGCCCGACGGAAAAGAGCTCGCGTACATCGAGGACCGGAATACTCTAAAGATTTTGAACCTCGCAACGAAGCAGTCGCGCGTCCTTCTCACCGACAAAGAACTGTTCGGAAACGATCACAGCTTCCAGTGGAGCCCGGACAGCAAGTGGATCCTCTTCGATCTCGATGTTCCAGGCATCGCCCCGGGCGAGATCGGTCTCATTCGCGCCGACGGGAAAGGCGGCGTCGTCAATCTGACGCAGAGCGGCTTCAACGACGTCCGCGCGAAGTGGATCATGGGTGGCCGGGCCATGATGTGGTTCTCGAATCGCGATGGTCTCAAGTCGGTCGCGCAGGGCGGCCAGTCGCAGCTCGATGCCTACGCCATGTTCTTCGATCGCGACGCGTGGGAGCGGTTCAAGATGACGAAGGACGAATTCGCGCTGCAGAAAGAAGCGGACGATCGTCTCACGAAAGCGAAGCCGGATTCCGGGGCGGCGAAAGCTGATACAACCAAGCCGGCACCGAAGCTCCCCGTGAAGGACCTCGAGCTCGATCTCGAAGGACTCGATGCCCGCAAATCGCGGCTCACGATCGCATCCTCGTCACTCGGCGACGCACTCGTGAGCAAGGACGGCGAGACGCTCTACTATCTCACGCGCTTCGAGCGCGGTCTCAACCTCTGGTCGACAAACCTTCGCACGAAGGAGACGAAGCAGGTCCTCGGTCTCAACGCCAACAGCGGCAACATGGCGTGGGACAAGGATCAGAAATACATCTTCCTGCTGTCCGACGGTCAGATCTCGCGCATCGATCCGACGTCGACGAAGCGCGACATGGTCGCGATGAGCGGAGAAGACGCACTCGATGTCGACGCCGAGCGCGCCGCGATGTTCGATCACGTGTGGCGCCGAACGCGTGACACGTTCTACTCGAAGGGCTATCACGGCATCGACTGGATCGGGCTGCGTCCGATCTACGCCAAATACCTTCCGTACATCGGCAACAACTTCGAGTTTGCCGAGATGATGGCGGAGATGCTCGGTGAGCTGAACATCAGCCATAGCGGTGCGACGTACAACTCGAACAATGCCAACGACGATGCCACCGCGTCGATCGGCGTCTTCTACGATCAGACCTATACCGGCGCCGGCGCGAAGGTCGACGAAGTCATCAAGGATGGGCCGCTCGACCGCCACAACATCAACGTCAAGCCCGGGGCGATCATCGAGTCGGTCGACGGCAACGAGGTCACACCGGACAAAGACATCGCGCAGTTCTTGAATCGTAAGGCCAATAAGAATGTGCTCATTACGGTTTCGGAAGGCGGCAAGAAGACGGAATACGTCGTCAAGCCGGTCCCGCTTGCCGAAGAGAACCGCCTGCTCTACGCGCGCTGGGTGAAACGCAACGCCGACGAAGTCGACAAGGCGAGCAACGGCCAACTCGGCTACGTGCACATTCCGGGAATGAACGACGGCGCGTATCGCACGACGTTCGAGGAGATCATGGGCAAGTACGCGACGCGAAAAGGCGTCGTCGTCGACACGCGCTGGAACGGCGGCGGCGATCTTGTCGCGGATCTCGCGATGTTCCTCAGCGGCAAGAAGTTCTTCGACTACACGACGGACACGCGCTCGACCGGCTACGAGCCGAACTTCCGCTGGACGAAGCCAACAGTCGCGATGGCGAACGAGGCGAACTACTCGGACGGCCACTGCTTCGCCTACACGTACAAGGCGCAGAAGCTCGGTCCACTCGTCGGAATGCCGACGCCGGGCACCTGCACGTTCGCCGGTTGGGAGAGCTTGCCCGACGGTGTCCGCTGGGGCGTGCCGGGCGTCGGGGTGAAGGACGCGACGACCGGGAAGTTCTTAGAGAATTCTCAGACGGAGCCGGACATCAAGGTGATGAACCAATACGGCATCGTCGCGAAAGGACGGGACCAGCAACTCGAGGCGGCGATTGCAGCCCTGATGAAGATTGTACGGAGTGGACAGATCGTTCCCTAGTAATACAGTGTGTTTGTCGAACGATCACTCTAGGTCGCGGGTCTCAGGTCTCGGAATAACTGCGACCCGAGACCTGAGACCTGGACGATGACCGATTCGCGCGACCCGCAGTTTGGCCTCCCGGTTCTCCCGACACCGAGGCCCGGATGCCACCACTCCGCTCACTGGCCGCGCTCGCGTTCTTCGCGAGCGCCGCTGCCGTCTCGCACGCCGACGCGCAGCTCATTCAGGTCAAAACCCTGCCAATCGCCGACGGCGATCAGTTCCAATTCTTCCCGTCGGCGACCACCGGACTCGGCGGCGTCTCGATAGCGCTTCGAGATTCGCTGCTCGACCCATTCACGAATCCGGCGAAAGCCGCACGGCTCAGCGAGAGAGCGAAAGGGCTCTTCTTCGGGTCGCCGACCTCGTACTCCGTCTCGAACCAAGGCGGTGGAGGACGAACGTTCCCGCTCGGTGGAATCGTGAGGCAGGGGTCGAACTTCGGCGGCTTCGCGCTCGCGATTCAAGAAATCGACAAGATCGAATTCTCGGGATTCCCGACGCCGACGATCGACCTCGTCAACGCCGACGGAACTGTTCTTCCGGCGCCGAGTGCTCCCTCGCGACAGAATAAGTTCGCGTTTGGGACACTTGGGCATCTCTTCGAAGGAGCAGGCATTTCGATTGGAGTCAGCGCCGCCGCATCGTCGCTGCATGACATCGACGGCGTCGATCTTCTCTACGCCGGCGCTCGCGGCGTAAAACAGCATGGCGGTGAGCTCGATCTCCGACTCGGCGCGCTGAAAGAGTGGAGCGGCGGGAAGTCGATGGAAGCGATGCTCATCCACGATCGCTTCAACATGACCCAGGACGTGAGCTGGGCGGATCAGGTCTGGGACCCGAACACGCGACGGTTCGCGTTTCGGGAACGCATTGACAAGAATCTCGACCGAACGAACACATGGGGGCTGCACCTCGGTTACTCACAGCCGTTCGCGGATTCGGGGTGGCGCGTCGGAGGAATCATGACCACCAACCTCATGTCACATCCGAAGCTGCCGGACTATCAGATCGCTCAAGTCATGACCATCCCGTGGGATCCGGGGCACACGGCGGCATATGACCTCGGGCTTGGCGTTGCGAAATCGAGTGGTCTGACGACGTTCGGTGTCGACGCGGTGTTCGAGCCGATTCACACGCACACGTGGGGTGAGACGCCTGACGCGATCGTCACGAGCACAGGGATACTCCCTGCCGGGAGCAAGACCACGGAGAACCATTTCGCGTTCTCTAATGCGATTATTCGCACGGGCGTCGGCCGAGATATTCCGATCGACACGATTCACGGTTCGCTGAAGGCTGTTCGATTGGAGCTCGGTCTCGCGATGCGGTCGGTCAGCTACACGATGGATCAGTTCGACCACGTCGCGCAGTCGCGCCGGACGCAGGACGAAGCCTGGCTCGAGTGGACGCGCACCTGGGGATTCGGGATCCGATTCAGCGATCTCGAGCTGCGCTACACCGGGCGATTGAGAACGGGAAACGGCCGGCCTGGTTTGCCGTCGAACAGCGGCATCGTGTTCGGTGTCGCCGACGCAGCCTTGGCGTCCGGCAAAAACTTTCTCTCGCCGCCAACGACGTCCATGTCGCTCACGGACGTCTCGGTGACGACGCATCAGATCTCCGTCTCCGTTCCGATTCGGTGATCGACATGCGACGACTCTCACTGATTCTCGCAGCGGCAGCGCTCGGGGCGTGCGGCACGGATCGCGGCGACGTTTTCGTTCCGCCGACGGCCCCGTCGCTCGACCAACAAGTTCGCCAAATCATCGCCGGGTGGGGCGTCGTTCCGATCGTCGCGATCAAAGCGCAAGATCCCGCGCTTGTCGATCTCGGGCGTTCGCTCTTCTTCGACAAGATCTTGAGTGGGAATCGCGACGTCGCGTGCTCGACGTGTCATAGCCCGCTCGCGAGCACTGGCGACGGTCTCTCTCTCGCCGTCGGAACCGGTTGGACGGCCGCGGGCTCGTCACGCGCGCTGGGGAAGGGACGTCGATTCACGCCGCGCAACGCGCCATCGTTGTTCAACGCCGCGCTCGGCGCGCAGTACATGTTCTGGGACGGCCGCGTCTCGATCGACTTTGGACAGCAAGGCTTTCACGCTCCGACCGGCGTCACGCTGCCGTCGGGACTTTCGAATCTCCTCGCGGTGCAGGCGATGATTCCCGTCACCAATCGCGTCGAGATGCGCGGCGATGCCGGCGATCGCGATGTGCTCGGGGACGAGAATGAGCTCGCGCTGATCGCGGACGACAAGAATCAGGCGATTTGGGATTCCGTGATGCGTCGCGTGCTGGGAATACCGGCCTACGTGCAGAAATTCAACGCGGCCTTTCCGAACATCGCGACGGGCCAACTCGGCTTTCAACACGCGGCGAATGCGATCGCGGCCTTCGAGGCATCGACGTTCACGAAGACCAACACGTCATTCGACCAGTACTTGAATCGCGATGACAACGCGATCTCGGCGGACGCGAAGCGCGGGGCTCTGCTGTTCTTCGGCAACGGACGGTGTTCGACGTGCCACAATGGCCCGATGCTCGGCGCGCAGCAGTTCGCGAATGCTGGCGTTCCGCAGCTTGGTCCGGGGAGTGGCAAACAGCTTCCACTCGACGACGGACGTCAGAATGACGGGAGCAGTGGTCCGATCGTGCAGGCATTCTCGTTCCGCGTCGCGCCGCTGAGGAACGTCGAGCTGAGCGCGCCGTACATGCACGACGGCGTTTACTCGACGCTCGAGGAGGTCGTGCGGCACTACAACAACGTCGACTCGGCGCTGAAGTCATTCGATCCGTCGACGCTCGCGACGGCGTTTCGCGCGAGCTACCACGGGGACGGAGCGTCGATCAATGCCATCTCGTCGACGATCGACGCCCGAGTGAGGCAGCCGCTCCGCCTGAGTGCGGACGAACAGAGCCAGATTGTGGCATTTTTGAAATCTCTAACGGATCCGTCGGCGAGAGAAATGTCGAGCGCCATCCCCGGATCGGTACCGAGTGGATTGTCGGTGCCGCGCTAGACGGGCACTGGAACTTCGGAACTGCGGCACTGCATAACCCCAGATTTTGACGCAGAGACGCAGAGGTCGCGGAGACACAGAGAACTACGGAAACAGCGGAATAATTCTTTAAACTTTTCAAGAGACCGTAGTTGCGCTGTTCTCCGTGCCTCTGCGTCTCTGTGTCAAGAAACGGGGTTCCGAGGTTTTGTATTTCCGCCGTTCTGATGTTCCCCTAGCGCGCCGCGCGCCCGTTCCCATATTCGAGGGCATGCGGCTCGTCTGGCGGGTGCTCGCGGCGGCGCTGATCCCGATCGCGGCGGTCCAATCACAGGACTCGCTCACGACTGTGCCCGCGTATCGTGCCCGCATCCTCGGTGTCTTCGATGCGAACGTGAACATCTCGTGTCCGCGCATCGGTGCTCGGCGCGGCGAGTGCTTCGCGGTCGCCGGACGACTCGATTCGAAGTACATGGTGCTCGGCGGCGCGTGCGAGCTCGATCTCTATGTCAACGGCGCGATATACACCGACAACGATCTCGAAAAGCTCGCGGTCGCCGAGTTTGCGGCGGTCGAGTTCTATGCCGGCGGCGCGACGATCCCGGTGCAACACAACAAGACGGGCTCGAACTGCGGCGTGCTGCTGCTATGGACACGCGAACGCTAACGAGGTTCTGCGGGGGTGTCGCGATCGCCGTCGCTGCCGCGCTCTCAGCGAGTGGTCAAGCTCCGAGCGCGACGCGTGCGCGAATCCTCGGCGTGTTCACCGAGGCGGGCGAGGCGATCGAAGGCGCTGAGGTGGTCGACGTTCTCACGCAGACCAAGGCGCTCACGACGAAAACCGGAACCGTCAGTCTCGCGTTCCTCGGCGACAGCGGAAGTCTGATTCGCATTCAGAAGATCGGCTTTCGTCCGCAGACGATGGTCGTCTCAATGGTGCCGACAGATACGCTTCCGATCACCGTCATCCTCGATGCGGTCGGTACCATGCTGCCGGCGGTCATCACGAAAGACTCAGCGATACATCACGTGTCGCCCGGACTCCGTGCAATGGACGAGCGGAGACATCAGGGCTTTGGGCAGTTCATCACCGAAAGCGAGCTTCGTAGGAATGACTCGAAGCGAATGACGAGCGTCATTCGAACACTCGCGAGCGTGAACATCATCTGCCCGCGCGGCGGATTACGACGGGCTGAATGTTGGGCCGTGAATGTCCGCTCGGGATGTCCGGTGGACGTCTATCTCAACGGCGCACTCTCGACGGACAACGATCTCGAAAAGCTTCAGGTCTCCGAGTTCGGCGGCGTCGAGTTTTACCCTGGCGGCGCGACGATGCCTCCCCAGTACAATCGGACGTCGAGTTGCGGCGGTGGAGCTCTTCTGCTGTGGACGCGTGAACGTTAACGCGCCATGTAGTGCTTTCGACGTTCCGGTGTCAGCCGCTCGATCGAATAGCGAAGCGCGGTGCGCGGCATCGTCTTCGCGTGCGCATCGAGAAAGTGTTCGAGCACTGATGCGTCGCGCTTTCCGACCTCGCGCAGCATCCACCCGACGGCCTTGTGGATCAAGTCGTGTTTGTCGCCGAGGAGCGCGGTCGAGATGCGGAGTGTGTCGTCGAACTGGTGGAGTCGGATGAACCAGTAGGTCGCGACGATCGCGATGCGTCGCTCAAAGAGATCCCTCGACATCGCGAGCTTGTCGAGTGGCGCGCGTGAGCGCGTCTCGAGATGCGCGCCGACGATGTTCGGTGCCGAGAGGTCGACCAAGTCCCAGTTGTTGATGCGATCCGTGTTCGCGAGGTACATGCGATACACGCGTTGCCGCTCCGCATCGTCGCCGCGCTCGTATCGGCCGACGAGCAGGATAAGCGCGAGAAGTCGCGCTTCGTGATACTTGTCATGCAGCAACGTCTCGACGTCGTCGAATGGTAGATCCGCGAGCTGGCGAGCCAGCGCGCGGGACGCGGGAAAGCGGATGCCGAGGAAGACGTCGCCTTCGCCGTACTGTCCGGGACCGGTCTTGAAGAAACGCTGAAGGAAGAGCGCGTCTGTCGGATTGCCGGCGTCGCGAAGCGCTTTGCGGACCGCGGCGAGTGTGGTTGGCATGTGGGCTTCGAGTTTTTACGCGTTCGCGTCTGTGCGTCGATGTTCTCGGCGATCACCGGGAAGCGGATCGAGTCGCCACGGCGGCGCCTCACGAAGTAACGGTCCATCGAGTAAAATAGGCCCGGAAAAACTGCCGCCAATCCGAACTCGCCGGAGCGTCGATCTTGAAAGTTTCGTTCTATCTCAGCGCCGGTCTATCGATCCTGTTCGAGCTGGCCAATGTGTATTTCATCATGCCGCTCCCGTACAGCCAGCGGATGCGCAGCATCGACCTCGCTTACTTCCTGTACACGTGGCGATGGGCGTTTCGCATTCTGCTGCTCGGCGGAATGGTTGCTGGGCTTCCCGACGCGTGGCGATCGCTCCGGCGATTCAAGCTCGTCATTCCCGTAGTTATCGCGGTTGTCGTATTCGTCGCGCTCGGGATCAACTTCAACATGCAGGCCGACCACATCTTCATCGCGCCGAAGACGGTCGTCATGCGTCCGCAGAACCAGAACGGTGTCGAGCCCGGGCGCCTCGTCGTCGGCGTAGAGATCAATGGCGACGCGCGCGCGTATCCCGTTCAGTTCATCGGGTACCACCATCAGGTGAGCGACAGCGTCGGCGGACAACCTGTCCTCGTGAGCTTCTGCACGGTCTGCCGAACGGGCCGCGTGTTCTCGCCGGTGATCGACGGAAAGCGGGAGACGTTTCGTCTCGTTGGAATGGATCACTTCAACGCGATGTTCGAGGACGCGTCGACGAAATCGTGGTGGCGACAAGCGACAGGCGAAGCGATCGCCGGCTCGAGGAAGGGAATGGCGTTGAAGGAGATCGCGAGCCGCCAGACGACGCTCGCCGAATGGCTCGTGATTCACCCGACGAGCCTCATCATGCAGGCCGATTCGACACTCAAGAGCAAGTATTCGTCGAGCTTCGACTACGAGAACGGCACGAGTCGTCGTGCACTGACGGGAACGGACACCGCGTCGTGGCACGACAAATCGTGGGTCGTCGGCATCGCGCTCAACGGTGCGAGCAAGGCGTATGATTGGAATCAACTGCGTCGGGAACGCGTGCTGAACGATATTGTCGGCGGGAACCCGGTCGTCCTTGCGCTGGCGTCGGACAGCATGAGCTTTTTCGCATTCGAACGTCCTGACGCGTCGATGCGCTTCGAGCTGATTGCCGATTCATTGATCGCCGGCGATCGCCGATTTGCGCTCAGCGGCAAGGGGGCGCGAGCCAATCTCACGCCGGTGTCCGCGTCGCAGGAGTTCTGGCACAGCTGGAAAACGTTTCATCCCGGGACGGCGCGTTACTGATTCGGTGATTGGCGGGGAACGCCCGTCGCCCGTCGCCCTATCTGCCAACCTTCACGGCGATCGTCCTCCACTTCCCCTGCCGGAATCTCAGAATCGTTAGCGCGCAGCGCGTCGCGTGCCCGGCGAGGATCGAGAGCCATATATCGATCGGCTGCAACGTCCACACTCTCTTCATCACGAAGCAAATGCCGAGGGGAACGATGATCTGCGAGACGATCGAGATGTAGAGAGGACTTTTTGTATCGCCGGTTCCCTGAAGGCCGCCCGTGTACGTCAGTGCGACCGCGATGAAGAGACCGGAGACGCTCAAGACATGCAGTAGCTGCGTACCGATCGTCACGACCTCGGGCTCGTGCATCGAAAAAACGGCGAGCAGCTGACTCGGAAAGAACAAGAAGAAGAGTCCGACAAACGCCGCTCCGCCGAACGCGATTCGCCCGGCGACGTCGACCGCTTTCTCCGCTCGATCCGGAAGGCCGGCGCCGAGGTTTTGTCCGGCGATCGCCGCTGCGGCGCCCATGAGACCCACGGACGTCCACGTGATGAACGAGAAGAGCTGCGAGTACGACACGGCGTACGCGGCCTGCGCCGCCGCGCTCTGTGAGAGCGAGCCAATGAACGACAGGAGCAACAGCCCGCCGATGTTCATCGCGATGCCCTGAATGCCCGTCGGCAGACCGAACTTGAACAGCGACTTGATGATCGTCCAATCGGGCTTGAACCCGTGCTTGCTGTGCGGGAACGAGACGACCCATCCGCCGCGCCACAGTCTCCACAGCGAGTAGCCGCCGACGATGCTGGACGACGTTACCGTCCCCAGTGCGGCGCCGGCGGTCCCGAACTCCGGAATCGGCCCCAGTCCGCGAATGAGGATGACGTTGAGCACGATGTTCAACACCGTCATCGCGATGCCGAGTATCATCGGCGTTCGCGCGTCGCCGGCAGAGCGGAGTGCGCCGCTGAGCATGTAGAACAACAGCATGCCGGTCGAACCGACCATCACGATTCTCAAAAACGGCAGCGCTTGCGCTTGGACCGCGGGCGCCGCGTTTACCATCTTCAGCAAGATCGGCGCGGCGAAGTATCCGATCGGCGCCATGAAGCCGATCGACAAACCGACGGCTGTTAGAAAAGCCTGATAGACCGTTCGGTCGGCCATCTCCTCGTCGCCGGCGCCGACGAAGCGTGCGACGAGCACGCTCATGCCGGTGAAGACCGACATCATGAAGACGATCGTGATGATCCAGATCTGATTCGCGACGCCGATCCCCGCGTTCGCCGTGAAGCCGACGAAATGGCCGACCATCACGTGGTCGATAATACCCTGCACGCCGCCGATGATGTTTGTGAGCATCGTCGGCCACGCGAGCTTCCACACGGTCGGAACGAGCGGACCGTCGATGATCGAGCGGTCATACTTACGACGCTGCTGCGTTGCAGATCCCGGCCGTGGCGGTTCCTCGGTCGTCGAGGTGGCGGCGGAGCCACTCGGAGTAGGAGGCGCGATGGCGCGCGCAGGTGCGTCGACAGCGGGGCGAGTCACGAGTTCAATCTACGACCTGGGCGGAAACTCGACAGGCGGCGAACGCGGCAGGACGTAAGGGAAAAGTATCCGTACTGGCGGGTCCGGCTTTCGGGTTGAATGCTGCGCGAAGCTCCCCGGGCGGCCCGATGCTGCCGATCAGATGTAGCCGGTAACAAACACCCCGAGCTCTGAATGCTCCGCCACTCTCTCCGCGTCCTCGCGAACGCTCGCGGTTTCACCTCCGCCGCCGTCCTCTCGCTCGCGATAGGCGTCGGCGCCAACACCGCGATCTTCAGCGTTACGAACGCCCTCCTCCTTCGGCCGCTGCCGTACCCGCACGACGGTCGCATCGCGATCCTCTGGCAGCGTTCCCCGGGACTCAACGTCGCGCAAGATTGGTTCTCACTCGGCCAGTACCTCGACATCAAGACGGAGAGCTCGTCGTTCGAGAACGTCGCCGCTGCGATCGGCGCGAGCTTCAACATGACCGGCAATGGACGCCCCGAACGCATCGACGGGGTAAGAGTATCATCATCACTGTTCTCTATACTCGGCGCGAAGGCGCAAGCCGGGCGCGTCTTCTCCGACGACGAAGATCAGCCAGGCAAGACCGTTTCCGTGATTCTGACGGACGGCTTCTGGAAGCGTCGCTTCGGCGGCGACCGGTCGATCGTCGGAAAGACACTGACGTTGAACGGCAACAGCCTCACGATCATCGGCGTGATGTCGCCGGAGTTTTCGTTCAACAAAGAAGTCATGCCGGCGGTGAACGGCATTCAGCACGTCGACCTCTTGCTTCCGCTGCCGGTCCCCGCGAGCGCGCAGTCGAAGCGCGATGGCGAAGACTACAACGTGTTCGCCTTGCTCAAACCTGGCGTGTCGCTCGAGCGCGCGCAGTCGGAGATGGACGGCATCGCCGCGCGGATGAAGCAGCAGTATCCGCAGAACTATCCGCCAAACGGCGGTCTCACCATCAGCGTCGTTCCGCTCATCAACCAGGTCGTCGGCGACGTCCGACTCGCGCTCCACGTACTGCTTGGCGCCGTCGGATTCGTCTTGCTCATCGCCTGCGGAAACGTCGCGAACCTGCTGCTCTCGCGATCGGCGGTCCGCGAAAAAGAAATGGCGATTCGCGCAGCCGTCGGCGCAGATCGTACGCAACTGCTCGAGCAACTTCTGACCGAGAATGTGCTTCTCGCGCTGATCGGCGGAATGGTCGGACTTGGCGCCGCACTTCTCGGAATCATCGCGATTCGTCAGTTCGGTCCGGCCAACATCCCGCGCCTCGAGGAAATCGGTGTCGACGCACGAGTGCTGGCATTCACGTTCACAACGGCGCTCGCAACGGGGGTGATCTTCGGACTCGGCCCTGCGCTGCGCGCGTCTCGCGTCGATCCGAATACGGTCTTGAAGGAAGGCGGTCGCGGATCGGTTGGAACCAGCGGGTTTGGACTCCGGCACGGTGGACTCCGCAAAATTCTCATCGTTGCCGAAGTCGCCTTGTCGCTCGTCTTGCTGATCGGGGCGGGACTGTTGATTCGAAGCTACTCGAAAATCACGAACGCGAACCCGGGCTTCGATGCGCACAACGTACTCTCACTCCGTGTCTCACTGCCCGGATTTCGCTACAAGACGCCCGTGAGCATTTCACAGTTTTATGACGACCTGAATCGCCGAGTGAAGGCGCTCCCGGGAGTCGAGTACGTTGGAAGCAATTATCAACTGCCGTTGAGCTCCGTCGCGCTGGCGTGGGAGCCGATCGGCATCGAGGGCTACATCCCGAAGTCGGCCGGCAATGATCTCATCATCGCGAGCAGCGCCTACATCAGCCCGGACTACTTCCGTGCGATGGGCATCAAGCTTCTCGAGGGCCGCTTCTTCGAGCAGACCGACAACAAGCAGTCGCCGGAAGTCGTGATCGTCGACGACAAGCTCGCTACGCGGTTCTGGCCGAACGAGAGCGCGCTCGGCAAACGGCTCCGCCAGGGCACGAATGGCCTGTGGAGAACCGTCGTCGGCGTCGTTGCGGACGCGAAAGACTACGACGTCGACGCCGAGCCGCCGATCACGGCCTACTTCCCGGTCGAGCAGTACAACATTGGGAGTCGGTTCGTCGTCGTTCGGTCGCAGAAGGGCGTCGATGCGGCGACACTCACGGCCGCGATCTCCCGAGAGATCCAAACGATCGACGCGGATCTGCCGCTGTACGACATCGCGACGATGGAGCGTCGGCTGTTCGATTCCCTCGCGCGCCGTCGCCTGTCGATGTTCCTTCTCGGGACGTTCGCCGCCCTCGCGCTAATCCTTGCCGCGATCGGGATCTATGGCGTCATCGCGTACTGGGTCGACCAACGCACGCACGAAATTGGAATTCGCATGGCACTCGGTGCCGATCGCCGGAACATCCTCGAGCTCATTGGCCGAGAGTTTCTGGTGATCGTCGGCATCGGACTGGTGGTCGGATTCGCGGGCGCGCTGCTGCTGACGCGAGTGATGTCCGGACTGCTGTTCGGCATCAGCGCGACCGACATCACGACGTTCGGTGCGATTCCGCTGCTGCTTGGTCTCGTTGCCGTTCTAGCGACCTACGTTCCCGCCCGGCGCGCGACGAAAGTCGAGCCGATTATCGCCGTGCGATCGGAGTAGAACGTATAAAGAATTCAGAACGTTATGATGTCTTCCATCTCGAGGATTGGCTTCTTGTAGCCATCCCGCGCGACGGTGATCATCGCGCTGCTCAGCTGATCCGTCGTTGTCACGCTGGTCGGTGACAGTCGGCGCAGGATCGGGAAGATCGGCTTCAGAATCACGTAGAGAACGTTGTACAACTTTGTCGACGACCGAATCCCATGTTGCGGGATGATCGCCGCCGGCCGGAACATGTACGCCCGGCCGAACGGAAGCTTGAGTAGGGAGTTCTCTAAACGTCCTTTGACGCGCGCCCACATCGCGCTGCCGTTCTCGGTGCTGTCCGTGCTGCGCCCCGACACGTAGATGAACGTCATCGACGGATTCGCTTTCACGCACTGCTCGGCGACCTTCATCGTGAGATCGTACGTCGTCCGCGTATACTCGGCCTCTGACTGTCCAACCGACGATACCCCGAGCGTGAACAGGCACGCGTCGATGGTTTTGAGCTCGACGCCGAGTGGTGAGAG
>Ga0070683_100002250_pt1 | contig 15310 bp, 14 predicted proteins | sample KBSC713LmetaG_FD_64662 | JGI IMG/M metagenome (GOLD analysis project Ga0070683, IMG submission 64662) | Corn rhizosphere microbial communities from Kellogg Biological Station, Michigan, USA - KBS C7.1-3L metaG | ecosystem: Host-associated > Plants > Roots > Rhizosphere ...
GAAGCATGGTGCTGGGGCCATGGCATCTACGGACAACTCGGAAACGGCCAGCGCCGTGACGTCGCGCGTCCCGTCAGAGTGAGCAATCTGCGAAAAGAGGTCTCGGCCATCGCTACGTCCTCGCAGGCTTCCTGTGCGATCACCAGAGGGGTTGTGAAATGCTGGGGTCTGAACAGCCAATCGGTGCTCGGGCCGTTCAAGAAGGCCGACAGCGCGCTCCCGGTTGAGATTCCCGGCATCGTGGACGCGACCGCTGTCTCGTGTGGATATGCCAAGTGCTGCGCGATAGCGGCGGGCGCCGTGACGTGCTGGGGTGACATGGCGTCGGTCGCCGATCCCAAGGCGTCGCCCATCGCCGTGCCCAGGCGGGTCGATGGAATGGCGCACGCTGCTGCGCTCGCGGTGGACAACCACGTCTGTGCGATCGCCGACCGCAAGTTGATGTGCTGGGGCGACAACGAGTACGGGCAGACCGGCAGTTCCAGCGCTCAAGACCGGACGGGCTTCATCCGCCGTCCGACCAAGGTCAAAGGGCTGGTGGATGTCACCCATGTCGCGACCGGCATCTCTCACACCTGCGCGATCGCCAACGGGAACGCCTACTGCTGGGGGAACTCCTCCGACGGTGAGCTCGGCATCGGAAGGCAGGCCGCCGGCCCAACGTTCGACCGTTCTTTGAACGAGACCGAACCGCAGCCGGTGAAGTGGTGAGCGGTCGATCCACCTCGATCGGCTGAGCGGCTCGTCGCAGGCAACTCCGGTGGGGCGTGGCCGAAACACGGACGCGCAGTGAACGGCCACCTCACACACGGAGAATGCACATGCGGAACGCGATCAGGATGATTGGTCTGGCGATGGGTCTGGTTCTGTCGGGTTGCGGGGGGACGGAGGACGGGGCGGAGGTATTTGTTGGAACGTGGCATCCGATCTTGGGGGCGATCCGGCGGGCGTGCCCGGGCGCCGCGCCGACGACGGAGAGCGTTCGGGACATCGTCTGGAGCACGGGCGTCGAGACCGACCTGGTGTCGACGACGGCGCTGACGCCTTGTCGGTTGAAGGCGGAGGTCGTGGCGGGGACGGCGGTCGGTGTCCCGGATGACAAGTGCACCGTCGTCGACAGGGCGGGCGGCCTGTCCACGGTCGTCGTCAATCGCTACGCGTTCGTTGTGTCGCCGAACGGGCGTACCGCGACGGAGAGCGCCGCGGGTCAGATCACGCGCGTCGATCAGGGCGTGGCGACGGCGTGCTCGTTCGAGGCGACGGCCCTGTATCAGAAGGTCGGCGAGTAATCCGCGATTCGAAGCAACTCCCGAGAGGGCTGTCCGAAACACGGACGCGCAGTTGAAACCCCCTCAAACGGAGAATGCACATGCGAAACGCGATCAAGATGGTTGGTTTGTTGTCGGCTCTCGCCCTGTCGGCCTGTGGCGGCGACAAGGGTGAGGACCTCGGGCAGTTCATCGGCACCTGGCAGCCGATCTCGGGGATGACGACCGAGGTTTGCCAGGGTTACACGTACACGTCCGGTCTGAGCAACCTCACGTGGAACATGGGGATCAGTTCAGATCTCCTGCAGAACGGCGGTACGTGCCCGATCATGGCGGACGCGAATGGGGCGACCGCAACGGGTGTTCCGGGCCAATCCTGCTCCCTCTCCGATGGCACCGGCACGACGGGCACAGTGAACCTCGCCGGCTACACGTTCGTCGTCTCGCCCGACGGCCACACCGCCACCGAGAACGCCTCGGGCAGCATCACATACTTCGGGGGCGGAGCGTCACTTCCGTGCACCTTCAACGAGACCGGCTCGTATCAGAAGATCGGCCGCTGACGATCACTACCCGCCGGTGGGGGCGGCGCTGAGGACGCGGAGGATGGTGTCGCGCTTGTCGGTCGGAAGCTTTTGCAGGCCGGCGGCGAGCGCGAGGAAGGCACGGCAGGCGATGTCCTGAGTGGGCACGCCCTGGGCGGCGGCGTCGAATGCCGCCTGCTGTTCGGGTGCGAGCCCGCGCTGCAGCTCGGCCATCGCGTCGGGACCGGCGGTGCCGGCCGGGGCGGGTGGCGGCGGACCGTCGGCGGCGACCTCCTTCGATAGCGCCCGCCCAGACACCGTGATCCAGACGGACTGTTGCTCCTTGCTGAGACGGCGCAGGCCCGCCGTCAACTCCAGCGGCGAAATCTGGCCCGACCAGAAGCCGCCACACAGCACGGGCGACTTCTCGGCGAGCGCGCGCTTCACCTCGAAGATCGCGGCCAGGTCGGTCGTATCGAGCCGGGTCAGCCCGGCGGCGACCAGCTCGGAAACGCCCGTCTGCATGCCCCTGAGCGGCGCCGATGGATCGCTGGCCGCGCGCGTGTGAAGCGCGGCGATCCGCTTGTTGAACCGCGGGTCGTGGAGGATCGGGAGCAGGATGCTCGTGTTCAGCGCGGCCGACTCCTCGTTGCCGTACATCTCCAGCATCGCGGCGTGTAGCCCGCGACGCGTCTTCCAGTCCTTGACGACGGGCGAGACGAGCTGCTGGCCCAGAGTGATCGCCGCGACGACGCACACGACCGGGATCATCTTGGCGCGGTTGCCGGCCGGCGCCTTCAAACGCCGTGCGATGAGCAGCCCGATCAGCGCGCCGAAGGCGCCGACGATCGCGTCGGCGAGCATGAGCTCCCACTCCATCGCGATCAGCATACGCCTTTCGCCTGAGCAACCGACAGCGGGCGCGAACCGATGACTCGCGTGGCCGCGCGATGCGCGGCCGCCGATGAAACTTCTCCAGCTGACCATCATCGTTCGCGACATCGAGACGGCCACGATGACCGCGCAGTCGTTCACGCGCGCGCCGGTCCTGGTCGGCCGGCAGTTCGGGAACCAGCTTCGGCTCGACGCGCGCACCGTGTCGCGCCGGCACGGCGCCTTCCTGTTCTCGAAGGACGGCGTCCAGTACATCGACTACGCCTCCGCGAACGGCAGCTATGTCGACGGCGCCCGCGCCGAGCCCAATCGCCCGATCGATCTGCGCAGCTCGTCGGTGATCACGGTCGCGCCTTTCCAGCTCGTCGCGCACCTGAATCTGGTCGACACGCGGCGGGCGTCGAGCAATCCGAACGCGTCGACGCCCGTCGAAACCACCGGCGGCACGCCGAAGCGACGCCGAGCACCGTCACGCGACGCGGCCGACCTCGCCCGGCATGCCGCGCGCGTCATCGAAGTCGTGGCCGAGGGGCTGCTCGCGGCTGGGAGCCGGACCGCGGCGACGCTCTCACCATTGCGCCTGGCGACGTCGACCAACGAGATGATCGCACTGCTCCTCGATCCCGACGGCGGCGAGCAGCGGTTCGAAGAGCTTCGCGAGCTGCTCGCCGAGCTTCTTCGCCGGCGCCTGACGCCGATGTCGTGACCAGTGTCAGAAGCGGCCGCGCAGCGATACGAAGCGCGGCGCCACGTCGATCGCGACGTCCGAGCGGTCGCCGCGGTGACCGAAATAGAACAGCACCGCGCCCGCGCTCGCCGCGGCGGCACCAGCCGCGGTGAGGATCCAGCCGGCGCTCTTCGTGTCGTAGACGTTATTGCAGGTCGGTCCGCCCGCCGGGCAGGCGTCGCGCTGGTCGACCGCGATCCAGGTGATGCCCCAGGCGACCAGGCCCGCTCCCGCAGCGACCAGACCCACGCCGACGGGCGTCTTCCAGGAACGGCCGGAGGGCTCGTCGAGGGCCGCGACCGCTTGCGACGGCGCGGGCGCGGGGTCAGCCGGCAGTGGCACGGGTGCGGCGACCGCGACGGCAGGCCGCTTCCCGACCGGATCGAGGACGATCGCGAGCGACGACCTCGCACCGCCCGTGATCGTGACGGTCTTCGAGAAGTCCTTGAAGCCGACGCTGGTCGCGCGCACGACGGCGCGGCCCTCGACCAACCTCACCGGCGCGATGGCGGGCAACGTCCCGGCCCGTCTTCCGTCGACCGCGACCGTCGTCCCGCTCGGTCCGGTGACGACCAGCTCGCCGATGTGGCCGCGACTCGACTTCACCGCCTCATCGAGGAACGTGCGGTTCTTGCGCACCCAGGCGTCGTTCGGCCTCACCAGCGCCGCCATCAAGTGGGTCTCGGCGTCGAGCCATTGCTCCAGCGACGCCTCGACCAGACCCATCTGGCCCAGCGTCCGCGTGGACGGCGCCAGCGCATGCGCGCGCTGAAACATGTCCAGCGCCTCGCTCGGCTTCGCCGCGCGCCTCAGCTCGAGCCCCCGGACGATCAGATCGTCCGCCGTCGGCTCCGTTGCGTGCGCGATGCCCGGGCGGGCGGTGACGAAGACGGCTGCAAGGACGATGACAGAACGCATGGTGGCCTCGTTCGGTTAGTAGTTCGGCATCCAGATGTCGAATTGGTTGGCCGCTTCTCTCCAGCCGATCCACGCAGTCCCGTCGCGATCGACGACGATCTGCGGCGGCTGGTCGATCGCGGCGGCGCCGAACGTGAACGCGCGCGTGTCCCATCGCTCGCCCGTCCATCGGGCCATCCCGACGCTCGCGGTTTGCGCCTCGAAATACGCCACGACGGGAAGCCCCGACGGCCCGGCGGCGATCCGCGGATGCTTCGCTTGCGGCGGCACGGGCGCGACCGGGAGGATCTGCCACTTGTTCTCGCCCCCGAGGCGCTGCACCAGCAGGGCACCAGGGCCGCCGCTGACGACGCCCATCGGTCGTCGGTTCGAATCCAGCGCCAGGAACGGCTCGTTGACGTTCGGGGAATCGGGCGTCGCCCGCCACGCCCCGCCATTCCAGGCCGCGACGTGGCCGGTACCGCTCGGGTTGATCCAGCTGACGATGGGATCGCCGCCGTCGTCGAGGATCATGTCGAAGTGGTTGCCGTCGAACGGCAGCAGCGTGTTGATCGGGATGGCGCCGAACTCCTGGTCCCAGCCGTTCTGCGTGCGACGCGCGAGGAAGTACGAATCGCCCGTGCTCCACAGGATGACGGGCCGCTGGTCCGGTCCGACGCGCAGGATCGGTGCGAGGTCCGTGCGGGCGCCGCCGGACGCGAGCGCGATGCCGGGCAGCGGATCCCAGGCCGTGCCGTTCCACGAGGACACGGCGATCTCTGCCCGATCGGTCGCCGACGGGCGCCAGGCGATGACCGGTTGCGCCCCGGCGACGGCGAGCGCGACGCCGCGTGACGCGGAGTCGACGTCATCGGAAGGAGGTGGCAATGGAAGCCACCCCGCGTCGTCACACTTGCTGAGCTGGATCCGCCAGTCGGAGCCGCCCGGGGTGACACGGGAGGCGGTCGCGAAAACGGGCTGCCGATCCGAACCGATCGCGAACGCCGGCAAGCGCGTCGTCGGCGGGATGTCCGGATCGATCGCCAACGGCGGCAGCTTCACGAACGTCGGCACGTCCCAGAACCAGTCGCTGGACGGTAGCGCCGCCACGTTTCCCGCCCGATCCGTGATCGGTCCGGTGATCGTGGCGACCAGCGTCGTTGGCAGCGACAGCGCGCTCGGATCACCGATCCGGATCGTCGCCGTCCGACCCTGGGAATCTAGCGTGATGGACGTCGGGACGACCGAGCCGTTGTTCAACAGCGAGAACGTGTCGTCCGGCGCGTGCGCGAGGACGATCGGCTCCGAGAAGGCGACCTGGATCGGCGCCCGCAGCGCGACGTCCACCGCGCCCGGCGCCGGCGTCCGCGTGAGGGTCGGCGGCGTGCGGTCGACGACGACGGTCACCGGGACAGAGCGGGCGGTCGCGTCCGAAAAGTCGACCTCGGCGGTCAACGTGTACGCCCCCTCGATCGTTTTCGTCGTGTCCCACGTGTATTCGTAGGACGGCGGCATCAGCGTCGTGAAAGCCGCGCCGTCCTTGCGCAGCTGGATCGGGACGTCCAGCGGCGGCTCGATCGCCGCGCCGATGTGCAGCGAGCCGTTCGTGTACGTCGTGTCGATCGTCGGCGACGTGATCCGGACGGTGGGCAGCGGGTCGTACTTATCCTTGGTCGGGCAGCCGGCAAGGCCCAGCACTGCCGAGATCAGCATCAAAGGTCGAACGCGCGTCATCGCCGCCCCTCATCGGTCGGGATTCCGGATCGCCGCCGCTAATCGGTCGGGATTCCGATTCCGAATTGGTCAATGTTCGGAGACCGGTGGCGGCGGGTTGCGTGCTTTTTTCGCGACGGGGCGGAAGTGGTGAGAGGCGGCGGCGCCGCCGCCGCGACGGGCAGCGCAGGCGCAGGTGCGACCGGTGCAGGCGCCGGGACGGCAGGCGCAGGTGCCGCGATCCGCAGGGGCGCAGGCGCCGCGGCGCGCGCCGCCGCCGAGACGGTGGCGGGCGGGGGCGTCGCCGATCCGTTATGTCGCCATGGGCGCAGAGACGCGATGGCACCGAGGCAGGCGACCGCGGCTGCGGCCACGACGATGCGCTGCCGCGTTCGACGCCCGCCGCCCGCGACGGGCGCGTCGGTCAGCGCGCTCTCGCCCGCGATGTCCGACTGGGATGCGCTGGTCGCGTCGCGCGCGCCGGGGGCCGCCGCGGTTCGGGTCGCGGCCAGAAGCTCGGGCGCCACCGGCGGGCGAAGCGCCTCGGTCTTCGCGAGCGTCGGCTCCGGCGCCAGCGACGCCGTCGAGTCGGCGCGCGGCTTCTCCCGGTCCGCCGCGGGTTCAGTAGCACGTCCGGGCACAACGACGGTCGCCGGCTGGCCGGCGCTGGGCGTGTGGAAATAGAACGTCTTCCACTGGGCCTGACCGCGCGCGCTGGCGAACTCCCACAGCCGTTGCCCCAGCGCATGGATCGATTCGAACCTGTCCTTCGCCGCGACGCTCATCGCGCGAAGGACGATCGCCTCCAGCCCTTCCGGCAGGTCCGGCCGCAACGTGCGCGGCGCATCGAACTGCCCTTCGGAGATCGCGCGCAGCAAGCGCGTGCCCTGGTGCTCGGCGAAGGGCAACCGCTGCGTGAGGCAGACGTACATCAACACGCCCATCGCGTACTGGTCGCTCTCGGGACCGACCACGCCGTCGATCTGTTCCGGCGAAAGGTACTGCGGCGTTCCGATGATCTGGCCTTCCTGCGTCAGCTCGTCCGCCGCGGGCGCCTTCGAGATGCCGAAGTCCAGCACCTTCACGTCCCAGCCGGTGTCCGTGTCGCACAGGAAGATGTTCGCCGGCTTTAGATCGCGATGAATGATCCCGACGTGGTGACACGCGCGCAGCGCCGCGCACACGCTGAGCATCACGTCAGCGACGTAGTCCAGCCCCAGCGGCGACTTGCTGCTCTTCAGGATCTCGCTGAGGCTGCGCCCGCGCAGGTACTCCATCACCATGTACGGCGTCCCGTGCTCCGCGAAGCCGAAATCCAGGACGTGCACGACGTTGCGGTGGTCGACCCGTGACGCCGCCAGCGCCTCGCGCATGAAGCGCTCTCGAATTTCCTCGGTCAGGCGATCGCCGCGGCGGTGCGCGACGACGGTCTTCAGCGCGACGGTCCTGCCCAGCTTGGTGTCGACGGCGCGGTAGACGGCGCCCATTCCGCCCTGTCCGATGTGCTCGCGGATCTCGTAGCGATCGATTCGCTGTCCCTTGACGAGACGATCTTCGCCCGCCGCGGTCATGGCCTGCCGCCGCGCGTCTCGCGCACGAGCGTCAGCAACCGGGCCGCCCGCCCGTCGCCCGGGTCCAGCCGGACGGCCTCGGCGAACTCCTGTTCGGCTTCGTCGAAGCGCCGCTCGCTCATCATCACCTTGCCCATCAGCACGTGCGCGGGCGCGCGCGCGCCGGCGTTCGCGGCCTGTCGTGCCAGCGTGAGCGCGGCCTGCGTCTCGCCGACGTCGTACTTGTCCTGCGCCCGGCGGAGCAGCTCCTCCGGCGGGATGGCCGGCATTTGCGTCGGAGCGGGCCGCGCCTGCAGCGGTCCCGGTGGGCGTGCGCGCCCCGCGGTGAGCGCGATGGGCCGCGCGCGCACGTCCGCCTTCGCGACGATCGGCGCCGGCGGCTCGTCGGTGACGGTGCGGGGCGCGGGCGCCGGCCTCGTCACGGCCGGCAGCGGCTGCGCGGACGTGGTCACGCCTGAACCGGGGCGCGCGCGGAACGAACGGACGCCGAGCCCCGCCACGATCGCGATGCCAGCGGCGACGATGATCGCGGCGGCGACCTGCCCTTGCGACGGCTTGAACACCACCAGCGTGCCCGCCGCCCGCCCGCCGCGACCCCGCCGCTTCTCGCGCCCCGGTCGCGCGACCACAGCGGGCTCCCGCAGCGATTGCATCGCGCGCTGGACATCCGCCGCCAGCATGCGGCGCTCGCGCGTGACGTCGAAGTGCCGGGAGAGCAGTTCTCGGACCGCCCGCTCCGCGCGGAAGTCGCTCGGAAAGAACGGCTGCAGCGCTTGCTGCAATTCGCCGGCATCCTGGTAGCGCTGCGCTGGATCGGGCGCGAGCGCGCGCGCGGCGACCGCGTCCAGCGCCGGCGAGACCTGCGGGTTGTGCGCCGACGGTGGCGGCGCGGCGTTCGCCCTGTCCGCATGGACCTCATCCAGCTGGCGGCCCGTCAGCAGCTGCCAGAGGACGACGCCCAGCGAATAGATGTCCGCGCGGCGGTCGGCCTGCCCGCCAGCCCAGATCTCCGGCGCGGTGTAGGTCGGACGCCCGACGATCTGCCCGGCGCTGGTCAGCGTCGCGTCGACGTCCGAGCGGGCAATGCCGAAATCGATCAGCTTCACCTCGCCCGAGAACGACAGCATCACGTTGTCGGGCGTGACGTCGCGATGAACGATCCCCAGATCGCGGAACGCGTGCGCGTACGCGAGCGCGCGCGCCACCTCCGACGCGACGTGAATCGCGACCGGCAGCGGCACGCGCTCGCAGGCGGTCACGAGGCGCGTGCCGAGCAACCGCAGATCCACGCCGTGCACCAGCTCTTGCAGCAACACCAGCTCACCGTCGATCTTCTCGACGCCCACCGTCCCCGCGATCGCGGCGTGCGAAAGCTGCAATGCGATGCTGGCCTCGCGCCGGAAGCGCGCGTCCTGTTCGCGCGAACGAAGCTCGGCGTGCATTCGCTTCAGCACGCACAACGAAGGGATCCTGCCCGGTTGCGCACGCAGCGCGAGGTCGATCCGGCCCATGCCGCCCGCGCCCGACGTGCGCAGCAGAATGTATGGCCCGAATCGCCGGAATTCTCCTGCGCCCGCCATCGCGCCGCGGATCTTTACCCACATTCGCGGGCGTTGACGAGGCGTCGTCATCGTTCTGGTCGCTTCATGAAGCGAGGTTTGCGGCTTCCAGGAACAGCGAGCGCGTCGCTGCGTTACGCGGCTCGCGGCTCGCGCGGCGATGGCAATGATTGGCGGCCGTCTTGAAATCGCCCCGCGCGCACGCCGCGATCAGGTTACGGAAGTGCGCGAGCGCCGCCAACCCGAGATCGAACGCCATGTCGACCAGCGCGCGGCGCCCCGGCAGCGGGTAGCCGTCGAAATCCACAAACAGACGACGCAGGCCGGGCAACACGTCGCGCTCGACGCGCGCGATCGCGAGATCACCCGCGACGCCGGCGGCGAGCACGAGGTCCGACGCCAGTCTGTACGCGAGCGTTCTCTGCCGTGGCCCGAGCGCCCGCACGCGCGCGAAGGCGCGGCGCACCTCGGCGGGCGTCGCCGGGAGGCCCGTCGCGCGGTGACGCCAGGGCAGCGCGATCGCCCGTTCGGCGGTCGGCAGCGCGTGGCCGACGCCGGTCGCGACGAAGCCCCGGCTATCGACGTACATGTGCCGCCGGCAGCTTTCCCATCGCAGAATCTCTACGCACAACGAGCGCGCAGCGTTGATTGCCGGTCGATCGTCAAAGCACGTCTGGATCGGGGCCGTGGCGCGGGAGGTCGCTCTCGACATGCCGCGGTTTCGGCTGGTCGAGCGTCGGGTTGCGTGCGCTGCGTGGAACCGAAGTAGGTGTAAGTGAGTCGCGCGCAGCGCCATTTGCGAAATCGAACGGCGCGCGAAAACAAAGTGAGCCGGGCGGGCCGCGTGCAGTAACCTTGCAGCGCGTGGCGAGCGGATCACTGCTTGCGCCGTCCCCCAGCGACGGAGATTCGCCTCTGCGGCGCGCGGAGCTGCTCGCGGCGTTGTCGCTCGCAGCGGATCTGGGAATGGGGCACGCGCTGGAGAACGCGCAGCGCACGGCGATCGTCACCGTCGCGCTGGGGCGCGCCGCGGAGCTGTCACCGCGCGATCTGAAGGATGCGTACGTCCTTGCGTTCCTGCGCCACGTCGGCTGCACGGCGGACGCGCCAATCGCGGCGGACGTGCTCGGCGGTGACGAGATCGCCGCGCGTGGATGGCTCGCGCTGGTCGACGCGGGCCGTCCGCGCGACGTCGTGCGCGTGTTGATGCGCAACATGGGCGCCGGCAAATCTGCGATGCAGCGCGCGCGGCTGATGGCGCGACTGTTCATGAAGATGCCGCGCCTGAACCGCACGGCGCAGTCGCACTGCGAGGTCGCCCAGGCGCTGGCCGACGATCTCGGATGCTCGGTGCGTGTGCGGGAGGCGCTCGGCTCTTCGTTCGAGCGCTGGGACGGCAAGGGTGTTCCGCGCAAGAAGAAGGGCGACGCGTTGCCGATGCCGATGCGGGTGGTGCAGGTGGCGGACGATCTGCAGACGTTCCACCGCGTGGGCGGCGGCGTCGAGGCGGCGCTCGCGATGCTGGCCGAACGCGGCGGCAAGGCGCTGGATCCGACGCTGGCCGCGACGGCGCGCGCGGCGGCGGCCGAGCTGCTTGGTGGCCTGGACGTGCCGTCGGTGTGGGACGCCGCGATCGCTGCCGAACCGGGGCCGCCCGAGTACGTCGACGACGCGGCGCTGGACAGCGCGCTGCAGGCGATGGGCGCGTTCGCGGATCTGAAGTCGTCGTACACGCGCGGACATTCAATGGGCGTCGCGGAGCTGGCGGCGGGCGCGGCCGAGCGCCTGGGAATGACGCCCGACGCGGTCGCGGAGCTGCGGCGCGCGGCCTACGTTCACGACGTCGGCCGCGCCGGCGTGTCCGCGGGCGTCTGGGAAAAGGAGGGGCCGCTCACCGAAGGGGAGTGGGAGAAGGTCCGGATGCACGCCAGCTACACGGAGCGGATCCTGGCCCGGCCCCCGCTGCTCGCGCGGCTGGGCACGCTGGGCTCCCTCGACCACGAACGGCTGGACGGCAACGGCTATCCGCACCGGCGGGCGGCGGAGTCGCTGCCGCCGGGGGCGCGCGTGCTGGCGGCGGCCGACATGTACCAGGCGATGCGCGAGACGCGACCGCACCGGCGATCGATCCCGCGCGAGGAGATCGCCGCGACGCTGGAGAAGGAGGCGGAGACGGGCCGTCTGGATCGCGACGCCGTGCGCGCCGTGCTCGAGACCGCCGGCCACCGCGTCGCGCGTGGCCGCGCGCGCGGCGCTGGCAACGGCCCCTATCCGGGCGGCCTCACCGATCGCGAGGTGGAGGTGCTGCGGCTGGTGTCGCGCGGCCTGACGAACAAGGAGGCCGCGCGGAAGCTGAAGGTTTCGGCGCGCTCCGTCGGCCAGCACCTGGCGCACGCGTACGAGAAGATCGGCGTCACGACGCGCGCGGGCGCGGCGATGTTCGCGATGAAGAACGGGATCGTCGGCGCGGTCTGAACGGCCGCGCGCGCTTCAGCGCTTCGGCTCAGCGCTTCGGCTGGTCGCTGACGCCCGCCGATTCGAACGTCGCCATCTCGGCGGCGATCGCGAGCGCCGAATCGACCAGCAGCATCGCCAGCGCCGCGCCGGTGCCCTCGCCCAGGCGCAGATCCAGATCCAGCAGCGGAATCTTGCCCAGCGCCTTCAGCACCAGCCGGTGCCCGGCCTCGACGGACCGATGTGACGCGATCAGGTAGCCGGCGGCATCCGGCGCGATGCGCACGGCGGCCAGCGCCGCGACGCTCGCGATGAAGCCGTCGACGACCACGGGCACGCGCGCCACGGCCGCGCCCAGCGCCACGCCCGCCAGGCCGGCGATCTCGAAGCCGCCCACCTTCGCCAGCGCGTCGACCGCGTCCGACGGATCGGGTCGGTTCACCTCCAGCCCGCGCCGGACGACGTCGACCTTGCGCTTGAACGTCGCGTCGTCGATGCCGGTCCCGCGGCCGGTGACCTCCTCGGGCGGCGCGCCCGTGAACACGGCGGCGAGCGCGCTGGACGCGGTCGTGTTGCCGATGCCCATGTCGCCGATGCCGATCAGCCCGACGCCGTCGCGCGCGAGCGCGCCCGCGATCGTCGCGCCCGTCGACAGCGCGGTCAGCGCCTGCGTCCGGGTCATCGCCGGGCCGCGCGTGAAGTTCGCCGTCCCCGGCCCGATCCGGCGCGTCCGGATCTCGGCGCGCTCCGGCGGCGGATGCGCGACGCCCATGTCGACGACCACGATGCGCGCGTTCGCCTGGCGCGCCAGCACGTTGATCGCCGCGCCACCGCGCGCGAAGTTCAGCAGCATCTGCCCGGTCACTTCCTGCGGGTAGGCGCTGACGCCCTCGGCCGCGACGCCGTGGTCGGCGCCCATCACGACGATCGCCTTCGTCAGGCGCGACGCCGGCGGCGAGCCGACGCCGCGAATCGCCGCGAGGTGGCAGACCAGATCCTCCAGCCGGCCCAGGCTGCGGCGCGGCTTGGTCTTCGCGTCGAGCAATTGCTGCGCCTCGGCGGCCGCGGCGGCGTCGGCCGGCCGGATGCGGGCCGCCAGCGCCGGGATGTCGATCAGCTCACCGTCCGTCATTTTTCTTCCTTGTCTGTCTCCTCCTTATCACGGGGCGGGAGCTCGAACATGCGCAGTTTCGGCTCGAAGCCGAACAGCACGCCGTAGCGGTCGTCGCCCGCCAGGAACCCGACGATGCCGACCACCGAGAGGTCCAGGTTCGGCGACGCCGACCAGGTGATGCCGGTCGTCGCGTGCACCTGGTTCGGATCGGGCGAGATGAAGTACGCCGTCGCCAGCTCCCCGGTCCACTGGAACCGGTTGTGCGAATCCAGCTGCACCTGCAGGTCGACGCCCGTCTCGACGCCCGTCTGGCGGTAGGTCGTCCCGTTCTGCGCCGGCTCGACGAAGCCGCCCACGTTCAGGACCACGTTCACGCCCTGCAGGCTGCCGCCCAGCACCAGCAAGCCCTCGACGCCGAAGCCGCGCGAGTAACCGGGGACCGGCACCTTCGGTCCCAGCTGGATCCCGATCGCCTGCGCGTGCTGCGTCTCGTAGTCGTGGTGGTTCCAGATCCCGACCTTCAGCGACGGCCACAGGCTGTCTGGCACCGCGTGATCTAAAGAGAACGACCCGGTGTCGGGGCCCTCGACCGCGTAGCCGCCGTCCAGGTCCAGCTCGACGTTGCGGGCGATGCCGAAGTCCAGCTCGAAGTCAGGGATGACGAAGCGCCAGGGGCCGGGGCTGCGGACGGCGCCGAACTCCATGTCCACCTCGGCGACGCCCGTCTCTTCCCATTCGAGATCGGTCGGTTCGAAGCGGGGCCGCGGCCGCGCGCTGGCGCTGGCGGGCAGCGCGATCGTCGCCGCCATCAGCGCGCCGGCGACGATCGGGCGGGTGGACATCGCCAGTCGCGTCGCGCTAGCGCCTCTTCTTCGTCTTGGTCGCCTTGCGCGCGGGCTTGCGCGGGGGCTTGCGCACCTTCTTGGCAGGCCGTCGCGCCGCCGCGGCGCGCGCGGGCGGCGGCTTTCGCAGGCCCGGCGGATCGTGGCAGACGACCTCGATGTTGTTGCCTTCCGGATCGCGCACGAACGCGGCGTAGTAGTGCGGGTGGTAGTCGGTGCGCACCCCGGGCGGGCCGTTGTCGGTTCCGCCCGCCGCCAGCGCCGCGGCGTGGAACGCGTCGACGCGCGCGCGGCTGGTGCGGAACGCGAGGTGCGTCGGGTGCGGCTGCTGGTCGGTCACCGCGATCCACAGATCGGGTTTCCCGGGCTCGCCCAGGCCGGCGCCGCCGGGAAACTCCATCGCCACCGCGTAGCCGATCGGCGCGAGCGCCGTCTTGTAGAAGGCCAGCGCTCGGGGAAAATCCTGAACGCGCAAGCTGACGTGGTCGAGCATGCGGGCAGGATACCGTAGTTCGCGAGGATCCCAGAAGGCGCGCGCGTGACGACTTCTGCAGCTGGGGTCACCACGGCATCGCGACGCCCAGCCGTCCGGCCAGCAACAGATCGCTGGTCGGAGAGCTGCTTCGCCGGTACCAGAGACCGATCGCGCTCGCCGACGCCTCGACGAGAAACAGCGGGAAGCGCACCAGCTCGACGCCGGCGTCGGCGCCGTACGCAAACGCGCCGAAACCGTTCATCTTCGCGCCGCCGAGACGGATCCCGAGGTACGGATTCATGAACCGGCGCCCGCCGGCGCCGAGGAAGTCGGAATAGCAGGCGGCGGCGAGCGTGAACAGGTACGAGCGCGGATCGCCGTTCCGCCGCGGCAACACGTCGAGGTCGAAGCTCGCCTCACGCGCGAACATCAGCGCGACGCCCCCGCCGATCCGATCCTGCGCGCGTGGGCCCGTATCCACGAAGCGGGCGAACGTTGCGTGCGGGATCAGCAGGAACTTCAACTGAGGCTTCGGGTCGCGGTCGAGCGCGGGCGCGGTGTCGTCCACATCGAGGACGGCGTCGTCGACCGTCTCGTCGTCCACAGGTTGGACCACGCGCGCGGGCACGAACGCGGCGAGCGCCGCGAGCAACCAAGCACCAGCCATGTCCCCAGAACGCGGGGCCGGGCGGGACCTTACAGTTTCGCGTATTTGAACCGGCCAGCTCGACCGCTCGCCCGACGGCCGGATGTCTGCTTAGCTTCGGCCCGGGGGGCGACGCATGATCCTCACCGAGCTGTTCGTCATCCTGGCGCTCATCGTCGCGAACGGCGTGTTCGCGGGCGCCGAGATCGCCATCGTCTCGCTGCGGCACACGCGCCTGCAGCAGCTGGTCGACTCGTCCCGGGCCGGCGCAAAGACAGTCGCGACGCTGCGCGCCGAGCCCGAGCGCTTCTTCGCGACGGTCCAGGTCGGCATCACGGTCGTCACGACGACGGCGGCGGCGTTCGGCGGCGCCCGGATCGCCCGCAACCTCGAACCGCTGCTGGAACCATTGCCCGTCGTGGGTGGCCACAACGCCGACGCCACGTCGCTGGCGATCGTGGTGGTGTTCATCTCCTTCCTCTCGCTCGTGCTGGGTGAGCTGGTGCCGAAGTCGCTCGCCCTTCGCAGCAGCGAGCGCTACGCGCTGCTGGTCGCCAAGCCGCTCGCGTTGCTGTCGCGCATCGCGAGGCCGATCATCTGGCTGCTCACCGCGACCTCGAACCTGG
>Ga0070683_100002251_pt1 | contig 15309 bp, 11 predicted proteins | sample KBSC713LmetaG_FD_64662 | JGI IMG/M metagenome (GOLD analysis project Ga0070683, IMG submission 64662) | Corn rhizosphere microbial communities from Kellogg Biological Station, Michigan, USA - KBS C7.1-3L metaG | ecosystem: Host-associated > Plants > Roots > Rhizosphere ...
CCGGCGCTGGTGGAATGGATGGGACACGGGCTTCTCCGTGCCCGAATCTTTCCGTTGAATCCGGGCGAGGAAAAAAGAATCGTCGTTCGATTCCAGAGCGTTGCGCCGCGCGAAGGCGATGCGCTTCGCGTGGACTACTTTCGAGGAGGCGACAACCCTGCCTCGACCGTGCGTGACGCCGTGTCGTCATCGTTCGTGCTCGACTATCGCCCCACGCCGGAGCTCGGCGCACCGTATTCGCCCACGCATGCGCTCGACTTGGCCGAGCACGACGGTCGTCGACAGGTCTCCGTTCGCGGCGACGCGCGCGACGTCACGATCCTCGTGCCGGTGCGACGAAATGCAGAGGCTGCGATCAGCGCGCTGACGTATGCGCCTGGCAACGAAGATGCCTTCGCGCTCGTGACCGTATCGCCACCGACCACGTCGCGCCGCGAGACCACGCCGCGCGACGTGACACTCGTCCTCGACGTCTCGGGCTCGATGCAAGGCCGCAAAATGGAACAGGCGCGCGCGGCAGGAAAGCAATTGCTCGCCACACTCCGTCCCGACGATCGATTCCGACTGATCGATTTCTCGAGTGACGTGCGAACGTTCAAAGACGAATTCGTCGCGGCAACCGCCGCGAACGTGCGCGACGCCGATCGCTACCTCGACGCGCTCGAGGCACAAGGGGGAACGAACATCGAAGGCGCGTTGCGCGAAGCAATCCGTCCGGCGATCACGAGCGAACGGTTGCCGCTCGTGTTGTTCGTGACCGACGGCGAGCCGACGATCGGCGACCAGAGTCCCGATCATCTCGCGGCGATCGCCGCCGGCGGCGCGACATCAGGCGACACGCACCGCCGGATCTTCACGTTCGGGCTGGGGTCAGACGTCAACGTGAGCCTGCTCGAACAACTCGCGCTCGAGGGCCGAGGCACCGCGCAGTTCGTGCGGCCCGACGAATCGGTGGAGCGCATGGTTGGCATCGTCGCCAATCGACTGGTCGATCCGGTGCTGACGGATGTCCGCGTGCGCATTGATGGCGACGTCAAACTCGATCGGCGCTTGCCGGCGCAACCCACAGACATCTTCGCCGATCGAGATTTTGTGCTCCTCGCGCGATACACCGGACATGGCACGGCGCGCGTCGTCGTCGAAGGCAAACGCCGCGGCACGCCGGTCGAGTGGACGTCGACCATCGATTTTCCCGATCGTGACAGACAGAACGCGTTCGTTGCTCGACTATGGGCAACACAGCGCGTCGGATTGCTCAGCGCCGAACGCCGGAAGAACGGTGCCTCACGTGAGATCGACGACGAGATCCGCTCGCTCGGCGAGCGCTACGGCATACCAACGGAATTCACGTCGTATCTCGTCACCGAGCCGCAGCTTGCGGCGCGAATGAGCCGCAACGGGCCGACGGGGCAGCCGTGGATCGCGCCCGCGAGCGCCGTCGCCGGAGGTACGGCGGATCAACGGTTCGAGTCAGCCAAGACGGCGTCGGCACAGCGCTCCATGACGAATCTCGTGGCCGTCGACTCGTTGGCGCGGGCGGTCGGCGCGCCGGCGAATGCGGAACGCATCTCGACACGGCGCATCGAGGGACGCACGTTCGTGCTCCGCGACAGCGTGTGGACTGACATGCGCTACCGGCCGACCATGCAGACCACAACGATCAAACCGTTCTCGCAAGCCTACTTCGATCTCGTCGACCGGCTTCCCGAGTTGCGCACCGCGTTCGCGCTCGGCACGCGCGTGGTCGTGGTCGGAAAGGATCGCGCGATCTCGCTGAGCGAGAAGGGCGCGGCCAAATTGAGCGCGGCCGAGTTGACGACGATTGCCGGGTCGTGGTGAGGACTGAGTGAACGACGTCGATCGGCTATTCCGCGAATATCACGTACCTCTCGTTCGCTATCTGACGCGGCGACTGGGCGATCGTGATTGGGCCGACGAGGTGGCACAGGAGACCTTCCTTCGCGCCATGCGGCAGGAGTCCATCGTGAGCGAACGGGCGTGGCTCTTCGCGGTGGCGACGAATCTCGTGCGAGATGAAGCACGCAAGGATGCGCGACGGCGACACCGGCTCGAGCTGTTGCGCGAGCAGGCGCGAGCGGATGAGGCGGTCGAACCTGAGCCGCTCGCGATTGAACGAGCTCAGGAGGCTGCGTTGGCTCGGAAAGCGCTCGACATGCTCGTCGAGCGCGACCGCGAGGCGCTGCTGATGAGAGAAGAAGGACTGGATTACACCGAGATCGCGAGCGCGCTCGAGCTCTCGGTCGGGTCGGTCGGCACGACGCTGGCGCGCGCGCGACGGCGCCTCGTCGAAGCATATGAATCGCTCCAGCACGGTGGAAGCGGAGTGCGAGGGACACATGCAGCATCTTGATGAAGGAACCATTCACGCCTGGCTGGACGGCGCGCTCTCCAAAGGCGAGGCGGCGGCCGTCGCCGAGCACGTGGCGCAGTGTCGCGAGTGCGCGGCATTGGTGGCGGAGGCTCGGGGCATGATCGCCGCGGCCGGCAATATCGTTGCCGCGCTCGACACGGTTCGGGGAGGCGTCATTCCAGCTTCGGCTCCGATGAGTGACGGGCAGCGCTCATTGTGGCGGCGGCTGCGACTCACTCCGGCTCGCGCCGCGCTCGCGGCAACGGTATTGATTACGGTGGCGTCGCTGTTGACCGTACGCGGCGGCAAGGAACGAATCGCTAGTGATTCCGGCGCCCGCGCGCGCACGGAGGCTGCGCCAACGGCCGCGCACGCGCCGCGGCTGCCGGCGAGTGCGTCGACACCGTCGCACGATTCCGCGGTTCGCCTGGCCAACACCGACGCCGACGCACGCAACGCAAAACCGGTGAACGTGAAGACCATGGCGAACGCGCCGGTGAGTGCGCCCCGACCGCGCGCCGATACCGCCACCAAGCTCGCGGCCGATCAAGTATTCTCTCGCGCCGTGGTCGCGTCGGGAGCTGTGCCGGCGAGCTCGAACGCACAGCCGGCGGCGGCGCTCCCCGCAGCTAAAACTACGACTGATGCCCTTGAAGCCGGCGTCGCCCGACGCGCGGACGTTGCGCCGCAAGCTCAGCTCGCGGTTGCCGGAGGGGTAGCTCGGCCAAGTCTCAAATCGTTGGCCGTCATGAGCGAGCTCGAGGGGTGTTATCAGGTGCGCTCGGACTCCGGAGCACCGACAGTGTCATCGGGAGTGCCCGCGCGATTCGCCCTCGTGAACGTCAGCGCCGAGCCCCCGCACGCCGTCCGCGCGATTTCGCCAGAAGGGCGGATCGACAGCATCGTGCCGGGGGGAACGTGGCAGCGTCTGACGCCCGACATGATCCAGGTGTCGTTCGCGAACGCTGGGCAGCCGTCCGCTCTCACGTTGCAGGTCGGAGGCAGGGTGCTCGCCCGTCGATTTGACGCGGGAAAGCAGACCGCCAGCCTTCCCGTCACGCGCATCGACTGCCGCCGCTGACCGCTGGGCACGCGTTGTGAATTTCGTGGACATGTGCATTCGATCAGTTCACCATGAGCGGCAAGCCCTCGACGCGAGCCGCCCTCATCCGTATCGGCGTGCTTGCCATCATTCTGATCGCGGCGGCAGGTCTCGGATACAGACGCGGCTGGTTCGACCCGCGCCATACTGTGGAGCATCTGTCGCGTCTCCGCCAATCGTACAACGTCGTCGGCTTTTCGATCGCGTTCATCGTCACGGTTGCGGTCGGAACTGCGCTGGGTGCGCCGGGTCTGCCGTTCATCGTCGCGGGCGGCGCGCTCTTCGGAACCTTCTTAGGCAGTTTGCTGAGTTGGGGCGGCGCGATGCTCGGCGCTGCGGCCGGTTATTGGTTGGCGCGCACGATCGGCCACAGAGTGGTCGTCAACTGGCTTCGGCGATTCAAGCGCGCCAAAGGCGCCGTCGATGCGGCGCGCGATTTCCACGGCATGCTCCGCTTGCGACTCATTGCCGTTCTGCCGTTGGGTGTGGCGAACTTCGTCGGCGGCCTCGCACGCACGCCATTTCCGGCGTACATGGCCGCGACCGGCCTCGGCGTCGTTCCGTCGATCTTGATCTACTGCTATTTCGCCGACAGCCTGCTCGAGCGAGTGGGTAACGGACGGTCCGACGCGCTGCTGAGCCTCGTAGTCGCGAGCGCGCTGTTGGTCGGGTTGTCACTTGCGCCCAGGTGGCTGGCTCGGACCAACGACTAGCGTCTCCGGCTACTTGAGATCGATCCGCCCCATTCTGCTCACGCCACTCTCGGCGATCCATAAACGATGGCGCGTCGAGTCCACCGTCACGTTGCGCACAACCGAACCGCGGGTGGGAATCGGCACGACCTCCATGTGCTCGGTCTTCGGATCGAACATGACCATCGCGCCCTGACGCGCCTCGTTCATCCAGATCGCGCCACTGGGCGCGATGCCGATGCCGTACGGGCTGGAGTTGTCATCCGGCGTCTTCCATTCCTTCGCGGCTTTCGTCTTGGGATCGTACATCCCGAGATAGCCACGCGCGTAGTCCGAGTACCAGATGCGTCCGTCGGACGTAATCGCCAATCGGCGCGGGCGCGTCGCGGGGTTCGGCAGCTCGACTTCCACGAGCTTCGCCGTAGCTGGATCGAGGTGTCCGAGCTTGTTCGAGCCGAACAGCGCCATCCAGAGTGATCCGTCGGGCGCTCGCTGCAACCCATACGGCAGCGCGCGCGTCGTCGCGACGTCGTAGATCTTCACCTCGCCGGTCGCCGGGTTGAGCGTGCCGTATTTATTCGACTGTTGCGCCGTGAACCACAGCGTGCCGTTCAACCACAGCGGTGTGTGCGGATCGCGCGCGCCCGGCGTCTTGAATTCGGTAATCGTACCCGTCTTGGGATCGAGGTGTCCGATGACGCCCGCCGCGTTGCCCGTGTACCACACGCTCCCGTCGGGCACGACGATGATTCCGTGCGGGCCCGAGTTGGGCGTTGGCGTTGGGAATTCCTTGACCTCGCCCGTCTCCGGATCGAGCCGGCCGATGTAGCTGCTCTGCTGATCGGCGAAGTACACCATTCCGTCGCGAGCCACGGCAGGGTCGTGTGCAAAGGCGTTGGGATTCTTATGCGGCAGCATGTACTCACGCACCGAAAACTCGGTGGTCCCGGCGCGGGGCGTTTGCCCCACTCCGGCTGCCGGGGTAACCGCCAGGACGAAGAGCGCAAACACGGCAATCGCGAGAGCGCCAATCGCGAAGAGGATGTGGGAACGACGGAGCGAGGCGAGACGAGTGCGCATCGGAACCCCCTTGGCGACGCGCGACGCGAATTGAGCGTCGCGGGAAAGGTATGTCTTTGATGTAGTTGAGTCTCCGGCGACGCGCAACCTGAAGCCTGTGGCGGGCCCGGATGTTGCTCCGCCCAAAGTGCAGCGCAGATTCGAACCGATCTCCGACGTCCGGCACCGAACGAACCACCCAACGCCATTGGCCACACGCAAGTCGCCCGATCGGCGCGCTCGGGCGCGCCGCACCGAGCATGTCGTCATCGAATGCGTTACACCGGAGCTCGACGGCGGACGGTACCCGGTCAAGCGCATCGTCGGCGATCTCGTGTGGGTCGGTGCCGACATCATCAAGGAAGGACACGACCAGATCGCCGCTCAGGTCATCTCTCGCGGTCCCGGCGATTCCGAGTGGTCCAGTGCTCCCCTGCACTACGACTTCGATACCGATCGCTGGTACGGCGCCTTCGTCGTCGACCGCATTGGCCGGTGGTCCTTCAGCATCGAAGCGTGGACCGACCGCTTCGCCACTTGGCGTTCAGACCTCAAGAAGAAGCTCGACGCCGGGCAGCAAATTCACACGGAGCTCGCCGAGGGCGCCGAGCTGATTCGCGCGGCATCCCGAACCGCGCGATCGCAATCGGCTCGCGCCTCCCTCGCGATGACAGCCAAGATCCTCGCCGATCGCCGCGGTGAAACCTCGATCGAGCGGCGGATCCAACGGGCGCTCGACGACGATTTGCTCACGCTCATGCAGGAGAATCATCGGCCGTCGGATCTCACGCGCTTTCGCCATGAGCTTCCGATCCTCGTCGATCGGGAGCGAGCGCGTTTTGCGTCGTGGTACGAGATGTTCCCTCGCTCGCAGACGGCGCCGACGCCCGACGCGCCGCCGCATCCGGCAACCTTCGCCGACGCATGCACGCGCCTGGCCCAACTCGCCGAGCTGGGCTTCGACGTCGTGTACCTGCCGCCGATCCATCCCATCGGCCGCACGTTTCGAAAAGGAAAGAACAACTCGCTCACGCCGGAGCCGGACGACGTCGGCAGCCCGTGGGCGATCGGCAACGAGCACGGTGGACACACGGCGATCGAGCCTTCGCTCGGCACACTCGAAAGCTTCGACGAGTTCGTCGCGACGGCGCGATCGGTCGGGATCGAGATCGCTCTCGACTACGCGCTGCAGTGCTCGCCCGATCATCCGTGGGTGAGAGAACATCCCGAGTGGTTCTTCATTCGCCCGGACGGAACCATCAAGTACGCGGAGAATCCGCCGAAGAAATATCAGGACATCTACCCGCTCAACTTGTGGTGCGACGACCGGCAGGCGCTGTGGAATGCGTGTCGCGACGTGTTCCTGTTCTGGATCGCGCACGGCGTGACGATCTTCCGCGTCGACAATCCGCACACAAAACCATTCGCATTTTGGGAATGGGTCATCGCCGACATCAAACGCGAACATCCGGACGTGATCTTCCTGTCCGAAGCGTTCACGCGGCCCAAGCGAATGAACAGTCTCGCCAAGCTCGGGTTCACGATGTCCTACACGTACTTCACGTGGAAGAATTCGCCCTGGGAATTGCGCGAGTATTTCTCGGAGCTCACGCAGACGCCGCTCGTCGAGTACTACCGCGGCAACCTGTTCGCGAATACGCCCGACATTCTGCACGATTACCTGGTACAGGGCGGTCGCGCGGCATTTCGAGCTCGTCTGCTGCTCGCCGGGACCTTGTCACCGCTCTACGGCATCTACAGCGGATTCGAGCTGATCGAGAACGTGCCCGTGCGGCCCGCGAGCGAAGAGTATCTCGACTCGGAGAAATACCAGCTGCGTCCGCGCAATTACCAAGCGGAAGGAAACATCAATGCCGACATCGCGCGGTTGAACGCCATCCGTCGCGATCAGCCGGCGTTGCAGCGGTTCGCAAACCTCACGTTCCACCTGAGCGAAAATCCGGCGATTCTGTTCTATCGTAAGTCGCCGGCGGAAACTCCGACCCAGTGGAGCGGCGCCCACCCGCGGCCCGTGCCCGCGCCGATCGTGCAGTCGATCACAGGCGCGGGCGCCTCACGACACGCGACGGGCAATATTCTCGTCGCGGTGAACATCGACCCGCATCACGTCCAAGAGACGATGGTTCACGTTCCCATTCATGAAATGGGCATCGACGACGACGAGCCTTACGTCGTCCATGATTTGTTGACCGGCGCCCGCTACCAATGGCGCGGCGTCCGGAACTATGTGCGATTGGATCCGGCCTATCAGCCGGGTCACCTACTGCTCGTCGAACGAGCGGCCAACACGACGACGGAGATTGCCTCCGCCGCACCGTGACGATCAGAGTCCTCGCTTCAGCCACATGATGAGCGTACCGACCCCTCCGATGCCCATCGACACGAGCGCCGCGTTGCGGTGTCGATCCCGAGACTGAAACGAATCCTCGGCGTCACCCGCGAGCATGGCCGTGATCACAAAGCCCGCGTCGGACGCGAGCATCAACGCCGAATGGGTCCACACGAGCGCGCGCTGATCGGTATCGTTGCGCGACTCGTAGAGATTCCAGACGCCCGTGATGGTGTTGAGGGCGAATAGTCCGCCGAGGGTCCCAGCGACGACGACGTGGGTGGGTTTGACCCACCCGGCCGGTGTCTCGTCGCGCGACATGAGCTTCTGGCCGAGCCAGTACTCGGTGCCGAACACCGGGAACTCGAGCCAGCTCCCCCATCGATGGAGTTGGAGCCGGCTGTAGTACTCGTCACTGTATTCGACTGCCCGCCGCCGGCGTGGAACTGTATCGGCGGATAACGCACGGCTCCAATCCGGCACCAGTCGTGCGTCGCTCGCTGGGGGTTGGCGATACCAGGCGACACTCGCCGAGTCCGCTGGTGCGGATGTTGCGCCCGGCACCGCAGCGGGCGACGAGACGGTATCACGCGAGAGGGTGTCTCCCGGCACAGTCGAGAGTGTCGATACCTGCAGCAGCGCGGTGCAGAGCAAAGAAACGACAACCATGCGAAGTTCCTCGTGCGGAAGGAGACGCGGAGCTAGAGCCCGCCGCCGCCCGCAAGTGCATGTGACATACCCGTGAGTCTGTTTGGACACTGATCGACGCCCCGGCCCTGATCACGCCACGTTCTCCGCGAAGCTCCGTTACTCACTGACCGCAATCACGCCGCTCGGCAAACATCTGTGAACGACAACGATCCGCTCTGGTACAAGGACGCCATCATCTATCAGTTGCACGTCAAGAGCTATCGCGACGCCAACGCCGACGGCTACGGCGACTTCAAAGGACTCGTTGAACGGCTCGACTACATCCAGCAGCTCGGCGCGAATACCGTCTGGCTGCTGCCGTTCTTTCCGTCGCCGCTCAAGGACGACGGCTACGACATCGCCGCGTACGAAGAGATCAATCCGACCTTCGGCACGATCGAAGACTTTCAGGGCTTCCTCGACGCCGCGCACGCGCGCAACATCCGCGTCATCATCGAGCTGGTCATCAATCACACGTCCGACCAGCATCCGTGGTTCCAGCGCGCGCGCCGCGCGCCGAAGGGATCGCCCGAGCGCAATTGGTATGTGTGGAGCGACGACCCGAACAAGTACTCGCAGTCGCGGATCATCTTCACCGACACGGAAAAGTCCAACTGGACGTGGGATCCGGAAGCGCAGCAGTTCTACTGGCACCGGTTCTTCAGCCATCAGCCCGATCTCAACTTCGACAACCCCGACGTCATCGAAGCGGTCAAGAACGTCATGCGGTTCTGGCTGCGCATGGGCGTCGACGGACTTCGGCTCGACGCGATTCCGTATCTCGTCGAGCGCGAAGGCACCAACTGCGAGAACCTGCCCGAGACGCACGAGATCCTGAGAGACCTCCGCCGCACGCTCGACGCCGAGTTTCCGAACCGCATCTTTCTCGCCGAGGCCAATCAGTGGCCGAGCGACGTGCGTCCGTACTTCGGCAACTCGGACGAGTGCCACATGGCGTTTCATTTTCCCGTCATGCCGCGCATGTACATGGCGCTGCGCAAGGAAGACCGGACGCCAATCGTCGACATCATGCGCCAGACGCCGGAGATTCCGCACGACTGTCAGTGGGCCATCTTCCTGCGCAACCACGACGAGCTGACGCTCGAGATGGTGACGAACGAAGAGCGCGACTACATGTATCGCGAGTACGCGCGCGATCCACGGATGCGCATCAATGTCGGCATTCGCCGCCGGCTCGCGCCCCTCATGGAGAGCGGCCGGCGCCAGATCGAGCTGATGAACGCGCTGCTCATGTCGATGCCCGGAACACCCGTCATGTACTACGGCGACGAGATCGGGATGGGCGACAACGTCTATCTGGGTGACCGCAACGGCGTGCGCACACCGATGCAGTGGAGCCCCGACCGCAACGCCGGTTTCTCCGAGGCTGATACCGCCGCGCTCTTCGCTCCACTGATCGTCGACCCGCCGTATGGATATCACACGGTCAACGTCGTCGCGCAGGAACGCGTCCCGACCTCGCTCCTTCGGTGGACGCGTCGCTTGATCGGCGTCCGCCAGCAATTCAAGGCGTTTGGACGTGGAACGTGGGAACCGCTCGACGCCGCGAATCGTCGCGTGCTCGTGTTTCTTCGACGCTACAAGGACGAGCTCATTCTCTGCGTGAACAACCTGTCGCGCTTTGCACAGTACGTCGAGCTCGACTTGCGCGATTTCCACGGCATGGTGCCGCTGGAGTTGTGGAGCAAGAATTGTTTTCCGCCCCTCGGAGAGCTGCCGTACCTCCTCACACTCGGCCCCCACAACTTCCTCTGGTTTCGGCTCATGGCGGCCGAACGAGCAAAGGAATTCCAGCGGTCGACGTGATGCCGACGCCGCGCGCAGCGTCGATCATCGCGTCCCTGACGCCGACCGAGCTCCTCGGGTTCATCACCAAGCAACGCTGGTTCGCCGGAAAAAGCGGCGCGCCGAGCGGTGCACGCGTCGCGAGCTCGACCGTGCTCCCGTGGGGGGACGGTCGATTCGCGATCGCGCGCGTGGTCGTGACGGCGGAGAGCGGAGACGTCACCTACCAACTGCCACTCGCTGCGAGCGACCCGATTCCTGGAGAGATCGCGGATCAATTCGTCGTGAGGCGAGCAGGCGACGGACGGCCCGCACTCTATGACGCCGTGCACGATCCTGCATTTCGCGCCGGACTAATCCGCGCCCTCGCCGAGGGTGCGGTGGCCGAGAACAACGGAAGCCGTTGGACCGTCGAGTCGTTTGCCAATGACTGGCCGCCCGACGCATCGAGCATCACGAGCATCGTCGGGTCCGCGGAGCAGAGCAACACATCGATCGTGATCGGCGATCGGGCGATTCTCAAGTTGTTTAGAATACTCAAATCCGGCCTTCACCCGGACGTCGAAGTGACGCAGTTCCTCGCGCGCGCCGGCTTCGCGAACACGCCGCGTCTGTTGGCGACGATCCAGTTCGACGACGCCGGCGAAGTCACGACCGCCGGCATGGTACAGACGCTCCTGCCCGGGGCGTCTGACGCGTGGACCTATACGCTCGAACGCGCGCGTCCATACTTTGCCGCCCCGACGGGCCGCGACGCGCCCAACGCATTCGTCAAAGACATCACGCGACTCGGCGCCGTAACGCGGGCGATGCACGAAGCACTCGCCGGCGACGATGACGATCCGGCGTTTTCACCAGAGCCAATCGCTCCCGAAGATCTCGAGCGCTGGGCCCAGCGGACACAGCACTCCATACGCGAATCGCTCTCGCTGCTCGAGCGCCAACTCTCCAGCCCCGAGTTCCCGCAAAATCGCGTTGCGGAGGCCCAGGCGTTGGTCCGGCGGCGCGATCACTACGTCGGATGGATCGACGAGATCGTGGACAACGTGGGCGAGTCGGTCGGCGACGGCGCGCGGATCCGCATCCACGGCGACTATCACCTTGGCCAAGTGCTTCGCACCTCGACGGGCGACTTCATGGTCATCGACTTCGAAGGCGAGCCGGCGAAGCCGTTGGAAGAACGACGCGAGAAGACGTCCCCGTTGCGCGACGTGGCCGGCATGCTGCGCAGCATCGCGTACGCGGCGGCGACGCTCGCGACCTCGGTCGAGAAAACGGTCGACATGCCGACGCGCGAGCTTCGCGCGGCGCGATGGGAACGCGACGCACGCGAGGCGTTTCTCGCCGGCTATCTTGCCGCGACGACCGAGCGTGACGACGCACCCGAGCTATTTCCCGAGGCCGAAACGCAGATCCGCCAGCTCCTCGCGCTGTTCGAAACCGAGAAGGCGTTCTATGAGCTGACGTACGAGCTGAACAACCGGCCGACGTGGGCGTGGATCCCGATGCGCGGCATCGCGAAACTGTTCGTCACGCGCTAGCGAACGTGTTGCAGTCCCTCGGATTGCCCGAGTCGAATCCGCGCCGAAACCACGTCGCGCGCTCCTTCGACGAGCCGTGCGTGAACGAGTCGGCATTCACGCGCCCGGTCGTCGATCGCTGAATACGATCGTCGCCGACCGCCGCCGCGGCGTTGAGCGCTTCCTCGACATCTCCGGTTTCCAGCATCTGCTCCTGTTGCGTCGCGTGGGCCCAGATTCCCGCGTAGCAGTCGGCCTGGAGCTCGAGGCGCACGGAGAGCGCATTCGCCTGATCCGGATTGGCTTCCTGCGCGCGCCGCACGCGTTCATCGATGCCGAGTAGATGCTGGACATGATGTCCGAGCTCGTGCGTGAGCACGTATGCCTGCGCAAAGTCACCTGGCGCACCGAAGCGGCTCTTCAACTCGTCGTAGAAACCGAGGTCGATGTAGATCTTCTGATCGAGCGGACAGTAGAACGGGCCCATCGCTTCCTGTCCGACGCCGCAGCCCGTTTGGGTTGCGTTGCGGAACAATACGAGCTTGGCATCGTGCCAGCGCGTTCCCATATCCTTTGGCAGAAGGTCGGCCCACGTGGCCTGCGCCGTGTCGAGGACGAACGAGACGAACTGCACTTCCTTCGCCTCTTCCGGCGACTGGTTGACCGGCGCGACCTCGCCGCTCGCGCTTTGCTGCGGCGGTGCGCTGCCATTGTCGCCCGAACCGGTCACGAAATCACGACCGAAGATCAAGCTGAGCACGAGCAGAATGACGGTGCCCCCGATTCCCATCGGCGCCATGCCGAATCCGCCCGAGCCACGACGATCTTCGACGTTGCGACTCTCGCCGCCTGGTGTCCAACGCATCGACTGAGTCTCCTCGCGGAGCCCGCGCCGTGCGGGCCACGCTACGAGAGAGGCAAAAAGCCCGCCGACGCGCCTCAGCCGAGTGACAGGGCCATCACATCGTCGTGTTGCACGTCACGACCGAGCACGAACGTCTGCCGTCCGACTTTTCGAAAGCCGGTCTTCTCATAGAAGGCGATCGCCCGCGGATTTCTCTCCCAAACCGCGAGCCAGAGCACGTCGCAATTCCACGCTCGCGCTTGCTCGACGCACGCCGCCATGAGCGCGCGACCGAGGCCGCGGCCATGCCACGCGCGGTCGGCATAAATGCGTTGCACTTCCGCCGGCCGTTCGGCCACGACGCCGTTCGTCCGCGTGTCGCGACACATCGTCACATAGCCGATCGCTCGGCCCAGTGAATCGAGAGCGATCCACACGTGGCGGCTGTCGTCGGCTAGCTCCGCGCGCTGCCGCTCTTCCGAAAACGCGCCCGCGAGGTAGTCTCGCATGTCTTCCGGATCATTGTCCGGACCGAACGTGTCCTCGAACAACTTCGCGGCGAGCTCGGCGAGTAGCTTGGCGTCGGCCGTCGTGGCCCGGCGCAAGCGCATCGAATCCGACATCTCCGCCGCACCTTTCTGCTGAGCCCTCGTGTCGCTCTTCATTTGATCCTGACGTAGCGTTAGGAGTTATCGTCGTCCCATGCTCACGACCCGAATGGCGCGCGATCCGCGATCCGCAAACACCCGTGGAATGAAAGTTGGCGAGCTGGCCAAGCGAACCGGCCTCTCGGTCCGCGCGCTCCACTACTATGACGAGATCGGCTTGCTCCAGCCGTCCACGCTGACCGACTCGGGCCACCGACTGTACGGCGCGGCCGAGCTGGTCCGGTTGCAGCAAATCAAGTCGCTCCGCCAGCTGGGCTTCAGCCTCGACGAGATTCGCGCCTGCCTCGACACGCCGCAATTCTCGCCGCAGCGAGTCATCGAGCTGCACGTGAAGCGGCTGCGCGAGCAGATCGGCGAGCAGGAGCGGCTGGTGGCGCTGCTCGAGACGCTCTCGGCGAGTTTTGCCGAAGGTTCGGTGGCGTCGGCGGACGATTTCGTCGTCGCGATCGAGGGCATCACCATGGTCGATCGGCTGTTCAGCGTCGAGGAGCTCGCGGAGATCAAGGCGCGCGGTGAACGCTTGGGCCGCGAGCACATTCGGTCCGTCGAGATGGAATGGCCGTCGCTGATCGCGAAGGTGCGCGCCGAGATGCTCGCTGGCACGGATCCAGCGAACGAGCGCGTTCGGCCGCTCGCCGCGCGATGGCGCGAGCTCGTGCGGGAATTCACCGGCGGCAACCCAAGCATCGAGAACAAGGTGCGGGCGGCATACGTCCGCGACCCCGAGCTCATGCAGCGCGCTGGTCTCGACCCGCAGCTGTTTGCCTTTGCCAACGCCGCGATTCGAGCCCTCGACGGCTAGCTTCCGTCTGGATCAATCTCTGCACTAACCAACGACATATGCGTGTCTGGCCCGGCCAACCCTATCCACTCGGTGCTATCTGGGACGGCCAAGGTGTCAATTTCGCGATCTTCTCGGAGAACGCGACCGCCGTCGAGCTGTGTCTGTTCAACCATCAGGACGACGCCGTCGAGTCGCACAAGATTCCCGTGCGCGAACGGACCGATCAGGTGTGGCACTGCTATCTACCCGACGTCCGGCCGGGACAATTCTACGGATATCGCGTCCACGGGCCGTACGATCCGAACAGCGGCAATCGCTTCAATCCGGCCAAGCTGCTGATCGACCCGTACGCGAAAGCGATCACCGGCACGATTCGGTGGAGCAACGCGCTGTTCGCGTACAAAGTGGGCTCGCCGAACGAAGATCTCGAGCCCGATCCGAACAACAGCGCCGGCGGCGTGCCGAAATGTGTCGTGATCGATCCTGCGTTCACGTGGGAGAATGATCGCCCGCTCCGCATTCCGTGGAATCGCACGATCATCTACGAGTGCCATACCAAAGGAATGACGATCCTGCACCCTGACGTGCCCGAATCACTTCGTGGCACGTACCTCGGACTGTGCAGCGATCCCATCGTCGAACATCTGCTCGCGTTGGGCGTCACCGCGGTCGAGTTGCTGCCGGTCCATGAGTCGGTCGTCGACCGCCATCTCGCCGAACGAGGGCTGACGAACTACTGGGGCTACAACTCGATCGGGTTCTTCGCGCCCGACGTGCGCTTCGCCGCCAAGGGACTCGGTAACCAGGTGTACGAGTTCAAGAGCATGGTGAAGACGTTTCACTCCGCCGGCATCGAGGTCATCCTCGACGTGGTCTACAATCACACCGGCGAAGGAAATCATCTCGGTCCCACGCTGTCGCTCCGCGGTATCGACAATCGCGCGTACTACCGCCTCGAGCCGAACCAGCGTCTCTACACCGACTTCACCGGCACGGGCAACAGCCTCAACATGCAACACCCGCGCACGATCCAGCTCATCATGGATTCGCTGCGCTATTGGGTCAGCGACATGCACGTCGATGGGTTTCGCTTCGACCTCGCACCGGTCCTCGCGCGCGAGCTGCACGACGTCGACAGGCTGTCGTCGTTCTTCGACATCATCCACCAAGACCCGACGCTGGCCAACGTCAAGCTCATTGCCGAACCGTGGGACGTTGGGCCCGGTGGATATCAAGTCGGCAACTTTCCAATTCGTTGGGCCGAATGGAACGGGCGGTATCGTGACAGCGTGCGTCACTATTGGCGAGGCGACCCCGGACAGGTACCGGATCTCGCGTCACGCCTCGCGGGCTCGAGCGACATCTACGAGCCGAGCGGACGCGGCTCGTACGCCAGCATCAACTTCGTCACCGCGCACGACGG
>Ga0070683_100002253_pt1 | contig 15309 bp, 8 predicted proteins | sample KBSC713LmetaG_FD_64662 | JGI IMG/M metagenome (GOLD analysis project Ga0070683, IMG submission 64662) | Corn rhizosphere microbial communities from Kellogg Biological Station, Michigan, USA - KBS C7.1-3L metaG | ecosystem: Host-associated > Plants > Roots > Rhizosphere ...
TGAGAGGGGGAAATGCATTCCTGGATGAAGACGCTGAGTGGAACGGTGGATGGTGGCCGGCCTCACACATTACCACGTCTCCTGCCCCCCGCACTACTCCGGCCTCTCAGGTCTCTTGTTGACCAATGCGGAAGTTCGTATGTTAATTCCCCCTTATCTGTCCGCGCGTTGTCTGTAACAAATCGCGACAGATGGTCCGGCAACCTCCGGGCAGCGGCGGTACCATGACTGATCAGCGCGTCAAATCTCGCCCGATTGCGGCTGCCCGGGCGATTCCGTGGGTGCCGCAGAACGACGGCTACTACCTGCTCGCGGCAGTGATGTCCAGCTCGCGCGCCGCGCCGCTCGTCGTCATGCAGGACGTGCTGCTCGAGGTCGAGGCCCATCTGCGCACCGTTCCCGGCGGCAATGTGTGCGGCCTCTTGTATGGCTCCGCCTATATCGACCCGCGCAGCGCCGCGAAGTACCTGCTGGTGGAGGAAGCCGTCCGTGCTCCGCGCATCGACACCGCCGCTGATCCCGACGCCGCCGCGCTCGCAATGTGGAGCGACATGCTCGGTCGCTCGGAGCAGGGCGGGCGACTGGTGCTCGGCTGGTATCGTGGCGGCGCGACAATCGATTCGCCGATGGTGCTCCCCGCCGCCGGCGCCATGCAGGTCGTCTTCCCGGAGCGATGGCAGGTCGGACTGCTGCGTCAGGGAGTCCTTGGCGAACACAAAGGCGCGTTCGTCCGCATTGAGCCTACCGAAACCCGGGTGTACAGCATTCCATTCATGGAGCTTGCACCTCCAGAGGGATTCGATGGCCGCACGCTGCTCACGAGCGTGACCTGGACGAACTATCACACGAAGCTGCCCGTCACGCCGCTCGGCCCCGCTGCCCTGTCAGCGGGCCAGAAACGCAGGTCCACGGCAGCCGCACCTTCGGCATCCCGCGAGCATCACGGCCTCGGCTTCCTCGGCGCGATCCTGAAGCGGCCTCCGGCGACACCGGTCATTCCGGCCTTGAGGAGGTCGCGACCGGGCGGTGCCCCGGCATCCGGTGGAAACGTCGCGGGGACTGGGAAGGACATCACCAGGACGGATAGCGATATCGCCCGAGCAGGGCGAGCGCGCCGCGCCGCCGAACCGTCAACGAGTCAACCGCCGGCACCACCCATACCGCACCGTCCGGCCGAACCAGCTCTTGTCGCCGCCTTGTCAGCTACGCCACCAGCCATTGGACTGTCTGCAACCATGCCCATTTCCGGAGAGTCAACGAATCCAGCCGAAAAGCTCAGTCCATTGCCGCAGCAGGACCCCGTCGTCTCAGTGACGCCACACGCTGTTGCAGGGCCTGTCACCGATTCCGTCCCGCCTTCCGCCATTGTGGTCGATTCCGCGGCGCCACCTCGTGCGGAGTTCATGCCCGAGGAATCGCGGACCGATGAGCTGCCAGCCACGTCGGAGACGCGGATTCCGCCCGCGCCCGCGGAATCCGACCCGGTCCTCGCCGATCTGCGCCAGCGCGCCCGACTGGAGCGACTGGATCAGTTGCCGAAACCTCGCAGCGCCGGACGGCGCATGGCTCGCGCCGGCGCGTACGCCGGGATTGTGATCGCGGCAGGTGTCGTTGCTGCGTTCTACCTCGTGCCCCGACTGCGACCTGCCTCTGCACGACCCACCGTCACGCAGTTCGGACAGCTCGATTCCACGCAATTCGCGCTCGGCAGCCCGGAGCGCGCGGCTGATGCCGCGGGTGTCGCGCACATACCGGCCGGACTCCTCACCACGGAGCAGATCGGCAAGGCGCGCTTCGCGCTCGCGCGCGTTGGCACATACGGCGATGACCTTGCGACGACTCTCAGCGCGCTCGACTCGGCGCTGGCGTCCGCACAAAAACCCGCCAGCCACCGCCACGCCTGCCAGCAGGCCGATTCACTTGTGCGGCAGACCAGGCTGGATCTCTCCATGCTCGACACCGCACGGCAACAGGTGACCGAACTCATTGGCACGGCCCGCCTCGATTGGGTGGATGGCCTCTCTACGCGCGCCAGGGCAGCAGCTCCACGATTTGAACGAACGTGCAGATGACGATGGAGCACGCCAGGCGCACGATTGAAATCCGGCACCTTCCCGGCGACCGCCTGGTGAAGTGGTTGCCACTGGACGATGGGTACTACCTGCTGGCATCCGTGATGACCAGCACGCGCGCCGCGCCCGTGTTCGTGACGCAGAAGGCCCTGTTGCAGGTGGAAGCACATCAGCTACGGGCAGTGGGTGAGCAGGCGTGCGGTATTCTCTTCGGTGCGCCGTGTGTGGACCCCGCGAGCGGATTGGAATTCATCCTGATCGACGCCGCCGCCCCCGCCATCCAGACCGCGACCATTAACAACGCGGCCGCCGCACTCGCGGCCGACCTGTCCCGGGTCATTGCGCAGGCGGAGCGCGCGGGCCGGCGCATTATGGGGTGGTATCGCTGCGATGTCCCACTGGGCCAGCTCATTTCCGTGCAGAATGTCGGCCTGCATCGCTCGTTGTTCAGCCAGCCGTGGCAGGTGTCGCTCTTCCGCGATGGCGTCATGGGCCAGGGCAGGGGCGCGCTGGTTCGCGTCGAGCCAAATGAGGGGCGCGCGTTCAGCATCCCGTTCGTCGAGATCAGTGCGCATCGTCGCCACCACGGCAACGCGCCGCTGCTCACGAGCATCGGTTGGCTCAACTATCGCGCGGAATCGGAGATAGCCCTCCTCCCTGACGAGGCGTTTCTGGATGGATACGAGTTCCCGCCCGAGGAGCCGGTGAATGTCGAGGAGCCGCGTCGCACGGGACTTCTGGCCGGGCTCTTCGCGCACCGCCCGGTTTCGGTTACGCCGCGCCGCACCACGCCGGTCGGCCCGCTTCCTCCGCCGCCCGCGGCCGTGCCGCCCATGTCACCTGTGACGCCGGTATTACCAGCGATGCCAATGGCGTCGCTGTCACCAGCGGCGCCTGCGGAGTCCGAGACACCGACGTCACCAGCGGGGTCCGGGACACCGGCGGCGCCACCGTCACCAGCTTCACCAGTGGCGCCAACGGCCCCGGCGTCGCCAGTAGCGCCAGCTCGACGAGTGAGCCTCGAACGCGAATCTCGCGAGGCCGCTCCGCCGCCGAACGCGGCGCGCCGCAAACCTCCGAGGCCGACGCCGCTGCCGGATGTGGCTCACGATATTGCTTCCCCATCGCCGCCGCCGACTGCCGAGTCACTGCAGCAAGCACCGCGTCCGGCTGAGCGGCCGCATTCACCGTTGCCGACCGCACCTGCCTCACCAGCGTCTCCAGCCTCGCCACCGTCTCCAGCCTCGCCCACCGCGCCCACCGCGCCCACCGCGCCCACCGCGCCCACCGCGGTCGGTAATCCGGTCGCCGCCAGCGCTCCGGCAGAGGCAACGGATCACGACTGGCCTGAGCGCTCCATTCCCGTTTTTGACGAAGGCACGGAGCACGAGCGAGCCGAAGCGCTCGATGAGTTGCTCGCTGAATTGCAGCGGCGTGTACGCGTCGACGGTCCCCGAACGGCGCGACCGTCCATGGCCCCGGCCGTCCCCGGGCGGGGACGCGCCATGATGTTCGTGCTCGGCGTCGCCGCCGTCATCATCGCGGGATTTTTCGCCGTTCGTGGAATCAGTGGGTCATACTCCGCCAGGGACGGTGCCGCGGCCGGTGAACTCGATCCTGGGCAATTCGGCCGCCGGACCGCCGGTGGGGTGGCTGCCGGAACGCGTTCCGTTGCGGGTGCGCTCACACCCGATCAGCTTGCCCAGGCCAGGTCCGCACTCGCCATCATGGGCGCGTCGACCGACAGCCTCCAGAGCCACCTGGCCTCACTCGACACCACGCTCGCCGGAGCGCGCGCTGCTTCCCGCCGTGCCACTGCCTGCGCCCGTGCCGATTCGCTTGGGGTGCAGGCGCGCGCCGACAGTGCGCGGATCGGCTCCTCTCAGCAGCAGTTGTCCCAACTCATGGGACCCGCTCCGATGGATCGCGTGGAAGCCCTGTTCGCTCAAATGAAACAGGCCGCGAGTACGCTGCAATCGCGCTGCGGGAGCTAGCCGTCCGATCCGCATTTCGCCACGCCTCTGCCACATCGGTGTTGCGGCGATGAGACAGTCTGGCCAGTTTTCTTCCCCTGCATTCCTTCCCGCACCCGCGCACACGGGGGAGCGAGCCTTACCGGAGTCCTTTCGACTCCGGGGAAACGAGCACTCTTCTTGCCGCGAAAGGTAGCTCCGGCGCACGTGGCCCCGCGATTTTACCCTGCCTGCTCGGACGTTTCCGGGCGTTCGAAGAAAGGAGTTTGACAGCTGTTAAAAATGTCTTATCATTGCCCACCCTTGACTGTCGATTGCGGAAAACTCCACACCAATGCCGGATCGCGGCGGGCGACCATTGCCCGGCTTTCGCGACGGCAGCGCGGACTGCGAGTCGAGCATGCTGGCTAGCATCTGGACGGGAAAAACGGCGAGATCCGCCGCGGCGCGACTCGCCATGTCAAGCATGGTGCGGATTGTCGTTGACGCGGTTGCCATCCTGGCTGGCTTCTTCGTCAGCTACGAGGTCCGTGAGCGGGTCGTTCCAGCAACGTTGATCACGACGTCGGCCGAGCCCCTCACGAAGTATCTCCAGGGCGCCATCGCGTTCACGCTCATTACGCTGCTCGTCTTCTGGCGGCTGGGATTGTATCAGCGCCGGGGCAGCGTACTGAATCTCTGGGAGCTCGAGACGGCGTTGAAGGGAATGGCTGTCTCCTCGGCGTTGTTTTTTGCCGCCCTCTTTCTCGATCAGCGCAACGCGTATTCCCGCCTCATTGTGGTTGGCGCCATGGCCATCGGAACCTTCCTGGTCATCGTCAGCCGCCAGATCGTTTCGGCCATCATCCAGCGACTGCAGCTGTCCGGCGTCATGGGACACCGGGTGCTGATCTACGGATGCGGTGCCACAGGGCGTCTGCTCATGAAGAAGATCGTGGAATCCCCGCAGCTCGGCTGCACGGTCGCGGGATTCCTCGATGATGCCGCGCCCATTGGCCGGGAAATAGCCTGCCGCATTTCACAGACCGAATTGGAACCGTTCAAGGCACCGGTCCTCGGACGTGGCCGCCAGTGGGAGAGCGTCGTTCGCGAGCACGGCATCAACGAGCTGCTGCTCTCCTGTGCCGTGTCCCCGGATCTGCGCCTGGACATCCTGCAGTACGCGCGCGAGAACGATCTGAAGGTCGGCATCGTCCCGCATCTCGACGACCAGCGCGTTGACGATGTGTACGTCGAGGACCTGAGCGCAATTCCGGTACTGCGGCCGCGTTCCTCGCGCCGGCAGTCGCGCCTCTTCTACCACGTGGCCAAGCGCTGCTTCGACGTTCTGGCGGCGGCGTTCCTCACCGTTGTCACGGCGCCGATCTGGATCATTGCTGCCATCGTCATTCCTCTCGAATCACCAGGCCCCGTATTCTTCGAGCAGGAACGAATCGGGCTGGGCGGACGCCCCTTCCGGCTGCTCAAGTTCCGGAGCATGTGGCGCGATACGAACCCCTATGCGTTCTCGCCGGTTGGCGACCGCGATGCGCGCATCACGCGCTCGGGCCGTGTGCTGCGCATGCTGGGCCTCGATGAGCTGCCGCAGTTGCTCAACGTGATGCGGGGGGACATGAGCCTGGTCGGTCCCCGGCCGGAAATGCCGTTCATCGTGGAGCAGTACACCGCACACCAGCGGCAACGCCTCGAGGCCAAGCCCGGCATCACCGGGCCGTGGCAGATCAGCGCGGACCGCCACGCGGCCATCCACGAAAATCTGGAGTACGATCTCTATTATCTCCGGCACCAGTCGCTCGCGCTCGACGCACTGATCCTGCTCGAAACCGCGTTCTTCACCTGCGGGCTCGCCTTCTCGGCGCTCAAGCGGATCAATCGCAAGCCCGCCGAGGCGAAGGCGGCAGCGGAGGCCGTGCGCACCGGCTCGTTCCTGCTCGTCGCACTGGATCAGCGGCGGCGCGATGGCGTGCCGGCAACGTGGAGCCGGCTCGTTCCCGCGGTGTGCCGCGCGGCGCAGTTGCTGCCGGTCCGTGTTCTCGTGGCGCCTGACAACGTCGCGCGCTTCGACGAGCTGCTCTACAACACCACGCGGGAAGGACACGCGGAATACGAACTGTACACGAGTCAGACGCAGTTGTACTCGCTCGTGCGCAGTGCCGGACTCGTTCTCACGGATCTCCCCCACGTGGTGCGCTGGGGGGAAAAGGCGGGAATCGGCGTATTCGCCATAGAGGACGATGGCGTACGCTGGATTGCCGGGACCGAAGATGTTCCCGGATCCGTTGATATTCTCACGGCGATGTTTTCACCCACGCTGTCCACGGAGCCCGAAGTACTGGTGGACGCAGAGGACGGTGACCATCGGTCCGCGTCCAGGCGTGGCCGGCGCCAGCGCCAGCCGCTCGAACTTTAGTCGGACGGCCGGCTCTCCGGGAGCTGAGCGACCGCGGCTGATTCTTCGGTCGCGCCTGCCCCACGCCGCGCCTTCCTGCTCCGCAGAGCGCGCAGCAGCGTGAGTTGCACAATCAAGCGCAGGTGTCCCACGATGGTGCGCACTACGCGCATCTTGGAATACCCCAGCACGCGCACGTTCAGGACCGTGGGATACTCCACGATCGTCCCTCCCGCGAGATCGAGCCGCCCCAGCATCTCGGCGATGCCGAGGAATCCGCTGTGCTTGAGCGCCATGTCCAGCATCGCGCTGCGACGATAAACACGGAAACAACTCGTGTACGTACTCAGCTTCTGATGCAGCACCGTCCGATAGAGGCCTGACAGGTTCCGCGACAGGAACAGCCGCCATTCGGGCACGTTGCGCACGCCACCCTGCGGATGGTAGGGCGATGCCGTCACCATCATGACCTTCTCGTCGAGCAACGGCAGCATCTGCGCGAGTTCCAGCGGATCGTAGCTGCAGTCGCAGTCAATTGATGCCACGATCTCGGATCGCGCCGCGCGAATGCCGTTCAGGATCGCCACCGCCGGCCCATAGTTCGCGTCATGTCGCACCAGCCGGCAGTTTGGCCGGTCGCCGAACAACTGTTGCAGCATGATCCAGCTGTTGTCCGTACTCCGGTCGTCCACGAGCACGAACTCCATCACGTAGTTCGGCGCCAGCGCCGTCTCGAGACTGCTGAGTGTCCTGGCCAGATACGGGAGCGAGCTCTCCTCGTTGTAACACGGCACCACGAGTGACACGTGCACCGGCTCGATACCCCGCTCCGGCGCCAGGCGCAGCCGCACGGACGCCGGGCTGTCTCTGCGCACGGGCTCGGGCAGGGGAGGCGGCAGCAGCTCTTCCTCCACCCCGAGGTACTCCTGGATGTTCGTGAACTCGTACCGCCGGAAGTACTCGCCCAGCCGCCGCTGCATCTGATCGATGTTGCGATAGAACCGCATGCGCGACAACGGAGAGATCGCTGTGATCTGCGGCTGGTCAGGATCCAGCTCCCACGTATGGAAGTACATGACGAATGGATCCGCGCTCGAATGGTCTCCGTGCGCCACGACATGCTGCATCAACCATTCAGGAAGCTGACGGACATAGTTTCCGGTTCCAATGGGAATGCGATATCCGCCAACGCTCGCGCTGGCCACCGGAAACTCCCACAACGTCCGGCTGCCGAACTGGTTCAGGTGCGCCACGAGGCGCCCGGGCTGTCGCCGGAAGGCGAGGCCCACTGGCTTGATGCTCGAATCGTAGAGATAGCCGTCGTTGGCCAGCACCTCGAGTGCCCAGAGGTCCTCCTCCGCGGCCCAGCCGGGTGAGCGATAGCCCAGCACACGCCGCCCGCTCGCCCGCTCGATGGTCTCGCGGGCACGGGTCACATCATCCTGCCATACCTCCGGGCTCTGGTCGTGCACGCCGCGCTGGTCGTACCCCTTGCTCGCCACCTCGTGGCCGCGCGCCGCGACGTCGCGGATCAACTCGGGCATCGTTTCCGCAATCCAGCCCACCGCAAAGAAGGTCGCACGAATCCCGTGGGCATCGAGCAGGTCGAGCGCCCGGCGCGTGCCGCGTTCCACTCGCGTCTCGAATCGGTTCCAGTGCGACCGCTCGATGACGTGTCCGAAGTTGTTGAAGTAGTCCTCCAGCACGATCGTCAGCAGATGTGCCCGCCCATTCGGCAGCCCCTCCGCCACCGGCGGGCCATCCACGAGCGCCGCGGTCTGCGGACGAAGTCCCTCGCCCATGCGCCGGGCGACACGCGTGGCGATCGGCGTCGACACGCTGTTCGCAAAACCGAGTCTGACCGGGAAGGATCCCATGCTGCCTCAGTTCCCTGTTGCCGTGCGCGCCAGCCGCGACACGAAACCGTGATACGCCGGCGTCTCCGTGATCTGCGCCGCGTCGGCGATGTCGCACCCTGTGGTGCACGTGCGCGCCAGGCGCTGCACGCCCGCCAGCGATGCCCGGTTGAACTCGTCGGGCGCATATTCCGCATTGAGAAACTCAATGAGCGCGGTGAGCTCGTTCGCCACGCCGCGCTCCATGACGCGGAAACTGTCCACCACGAAGTCCACGAGCGCCGCATCGGGTGTGCCGCGCCCCCGGCCAATGCCGGTGTAGCGGTCGGCCACGCCGTTCAGCGAAGCGCGATCGAGCAGGTTGCAGCCATCCACGACACCGCGCAACCCATGCATCGCCGCCAGCCGCGTTCCCACGTCGGCATACGCTGCATGGGCCGTGCACAGAAACACCAGCTCGGCGTCGTTGAGCGCGGCATCCAGATCGCGCGTGAAGCGCGCGGCCGTACCCGTGCGTTCCAGGTTCTGATCGCGCTCGAGCACATGGGGGTCGTGCAGCGTGACATCGTTGCCACGTTCGATCAGCTCGCGGGCCAGCACGAGCGTCGGTGAATTGCGCGTGTCCTCCGAATCGAAGCGGTAGGCAACGCCCAGCAGCGCCACCTTGCGTCCCTGCACCGCGCCGAACCGTCGCTCGGCGAGCCGGCGCGTTTCGGCCGGCGACTCATCGTTGATATGCCGCGACTCGAGGATGAGGCTGCGCGACGAATCCAGCCCGCGTTCCAGCGCGCGCCACCAGAGCAGGATCCCGTCCTTGGGCAGGCAGTGGCCGCCCACGCCCACCGTGGGGACGAGCAGCGCACCCACCGGCACCGCGCGCGCATCGCTCGATGCCATGTCCGCGCGGTGCAGTCGCTCGTTCGCCCGCTGGCGGAGCGCGAAGAAGTCCACATCGTGCGCGTCGCACCAGCGGGCCATCTCCGCCGCGAACGCAATGCGCACATCCCGGTAGGCGTTCTCCAGCGTCTTGACGATTTCCGCGGTGAGACTGTTCGTGGGGTGCAGTTCGCCGCCGGTCACGATGCGCGCGTACAGGCGCTTGATGAGCTGCGGCGTGGCCGGGTGCAGCCCCGCGACGAGCTTGTCGGCCGCGGCCACACGCTCCACCAGACGCCCCGGCATGACCCGGTTGGGGCTGTTCCCCAGCAGGATGTCGCGCCCTTCCTCCAGCCCGTGTGCCGCGAAGAACGGCCGCACCACGGTGCGCATGGAGGATGGCGCGAGCGTCGATTCGAAGACGATCACGGGAATGTTGCCGGCCGGCTTGTGCTGCAGCGCCGCGGCGATGTCGCCGAGCGCGCTCATGAGCGGGCCGTACTCGGGCGCGAAGCCGTTCTTGTCGGTCTGGACGCACACCAGGATGACGTCGGCGTCCGCCAGGTCGGCGTAATCGTGCGTCGCGCGCAGAACGCCCGCGCGCACGGAGTCCGCCACGATGTCGTCCAGCCCGGGCTCCACGCCGCCAATGGGCGAACGGCCGGCATTGATGGCGTCCACCTTCCAGGCGGACGTCCGCGACGCGCGCTGCACTACCACCACGCGTGCGGGCTGATCCGTCCCCTCCCGAATGCGAGCGTGCGCGAGCAGCGCGGCCATGGGCATCCCGACGATGCCCGGCCCGACGACGGCGATCTTCTCTACGCGCCAGTTACCCGGCGCATTGTTCTCCAGCACCAACGGCATGCGAACGTCCTGAGTCAAAAGGTCAGTTTGAGTCGATGAATCGCTGGAACCACATCTCCAGATTGAGCGCGCCCCACACACGGCGGCCAAAGGCGCCCTCGTACGTCATGAGTCGTTCGATCTCGTGCATGTCGAACACGCCGCGCGAGCGCGCGCTGGGGCCGAGCAGCACATCGTTGCACAGGTCACGCACGCGCCCGTTCGACCAGAGATGGAGCGGAACGGGGAATCCCATCTTGTCCTTGCGCGCCATGATGCGCTGCGGCACGATGTCGCGTACGGCCCGCTTGAGCAGGTACTTCAGCTCCCCGCCCTTGAACTTCATGGCGGGTGGCATGCTGGTCACCAGGTCCACGAGGCGCCGGTCGAGCAGCGGTACCCGCGACTCGAGCGACGCCGACATGCTCGCGCGATCCTCCACGTGCATCAGCGCGGGCAGACTGGCCACCATGTCGAAGTGCGTCATCCGGTTGTAATACGACAGCGTGTCCGAGTGGTTGAACACGCGCTGGAATCGCTCGAAGATCTCCTCGCGATCGTAGCTGTCCCGGAAATCCTGGCTGTAGAGACTCAGGGCGCCGCCGCTCCGGTCCACGAGCCGGAAGTAGCGCCGGTCCATCGGCTCGAACAGGCCGTTGCGCCAGAACTGGCGCATCATCGGCGCATAGGCACGCAGCGTGGGCAGGTTCGGAATGATGGACTCCATCGAGACGATGTGTTCCGCTTCATCGTTCGTCTCGAAGATCGCGCCCTTGAGCGCCTGCTCGAAGTACGCCACCATGTAGCGCGCATAGCCGCCGAAGATCTCGTCCCCGCCCTGGCCGCCCAGCACCACCTTCACGTGCTGCGCCGCGCAGCGCGACACCATGTACTGCGGGAAGAGTCCGGGCCCCGCCACGGGCTCGTCCATCTGATAGACGAGCTTCTCGATGACGTCCGCGAAGTCGTTCTCCGTGGGCAGCACCGTGATCATCTCCGAGCGCGCGGCCCGTGCGGCCTCCGCCGCATATTCGGTCTCATCGAACTCGGGCCCCTCGCGAAACGCCCCCGTGAACGACTTGAGCCGGTGCGGATAGGCCGGGGACGCGAGCAGCGTGACGACGCTCGAATCGAGCCCGCCGCTCAGATACGTGCCCACCGGCACATCGCTGCGCAACTGGATGCGCGTACTGTCCCGCAGCAGCCGCCGCGTCTCGACGACGAAGTACTCCTCGGTGTGGTACGGATCGATCGTGAAATTCGGCTCCCAGTAGCGCTCCGTGCGCAGGCTCCCCGAGGCCAGGTCCACGACCTGATAGTGTCCCGGGAGCAGCTTGTTCACGCCCTGGAAGAGCGTTTCCTCGCCCAGCACGAACTGGAAGGTGAGATAGTCGCGGATGGCACAGGGGTTGGGCCGTGCCGCCACGTCGGGATGGCGCAGCAGCGCCTTGATCTCCGATGCGAACAGCATCTGGCGGCCGTCGGACCAGGTGTACAACGGCTTGATGCCGAAGTGATCGCGGGCCGCGAGCACGATGCCGCGGGCGCGGTCATACAGCACGAAGGCGAACATGCCGTTCAGATGCTGCACGCACTGTTCGCCGTACTGGGCATACAGCCGTAGAATCACCTCGGTGTCCGAGGTGGTGTGGAACTCGTGCCCCCGCTGGCGGAGCTGCTCGCGCAACTCCACGTAATTGTAGATCTCGCCGTTGAAGCTGATCGTGGCGCTGCCGCTCGTCATGGGCTGCGCGCCCGAGACCAGGTCGATGATCGCGAGCCGCTTGTGATACAGCCCGACGCTGCCATCCAGGAAGTGCCCTTCGCCGTCGGGGCCGCGATGATGCAGCGTCTGCGCCATGTCGCGCAGCACGGCCAGCTCCACCGGCTGGCCATCAAAGCGCACGATGCCCGTGATGCCGCACATCGGCGCTCAGCCCGCCACGGCGACTGGAGTCCGCGCGTCGGGCACGCGCACGGCCAGCCGCGTCCGCTCCTGCACCGCGCGGGCATGCGTACTCATGTTCACGATCCAGAAGTGCTCGCCCAGCACCCGCATCACGCGAATGAAAAATGCACGCTTCTTCGGGCCCGGCACATCCATGCCCGGAAAGAACGCCAGCTCCGGCGCCTCATTCGCGCCCAGCAGATCGAGCGGGTGCAGCAGGTAACTCGGCTCCATTCCCGTGGCCCGGCATGCCATGAGCACCGTGCGCAGATACGCGATCGCGAGCGTCTCGGAGAAACGGCTCAGATACAGCAGATAGCTCAGATGAAACGGCGTCTTCAGTACCGGCATCGTGGACACCGGGATCTCGAGCAGCGTGCGGCCACTGTCCAGGCGCCAACGGTACGGCCGCACCGGGCGCAGCCCGTCGCGGAACGTGCCGAAGAGCGTACTCCGCTCCGCGGTCTTCTTCATGCCCCGCGCCGCGGTGGCGAAGTAGTAGGCACGCGCGAGCGGACCCAGATAGGTGGGCAGTGTGGAAGCGTCGAACAGGTAGCCGCGCTCCGCCAGCACCTCGAGCAGTGTGCGATTCCAGCTGTAGCCCGGCCCGCGGAAACCGACGGGCCGCATGCCCGTCGCGCTCACAATGGCCTCTTCCGCGCGCGACACCTCGTTTTCGAGTTGCGCGCGGGAATACAGGTGCAGCCAGGACTCGTGCTCGAAGGAATGGTTGCCCGCCTCGTGCCCCCGCGCGGTGATCTGCGCCATGACATCGCGATTCCGGTCGAGCGAGGCATCCAGCCCCACGATGAAGAACGTGATCCGCAATCCCACCTCGTCCAGCACGTCCAGCGCACGGGGCACGAAGGTGCGGAGGTACGATGGCCGCGCTTCCCAGCGCGCATCCCCCCGGATCTTCATGTACGACCAGAGATCATCCAGGTCGAGTGATACGCTCGCCAGCGGACGCGGAGCAGCGACATCAGGCATGCGCCGGCGCCTCCTCGCGTGCGGTCATGAGATGCAGCAACGCGGCGGCCTGGCTGTTCGCCAGACCCACCGTCTCGTTCAGATTGAGCGTCCCGCTCGCGATCTGCGCCGAATTCACGATGAACACGCTCGGCAGCGATGTGCTGAGCGGCGGCAGCGCGCGATCGGAGTAGTCAAGCGTGGAGATCGCGAGCACGTCGCGCGCCCGCGCGACGCGGAAGGCCAGAATGTCCCGTCTGTGGAAGTTCGGATACATCGCTTCCAGTGCCGCCGTAAAGTCGCGCTCGATGTCCGCGTCCGTGGCGTGCCAGTACGCATCGCCCTGCACGAGATAGCGCGGCAGATACACGAGGGAATTGCCGCCGAATCGCTCACGATCCACGAGGGCGGTCATCTCGATGACCCCCGTGAACGGGATGGCGGCGTCAGTGATGTTCGTAACGTAATAGTCGGCGAGCGGATTGCGCAGCAGCACGGACGCGCAGATCACGCCCTGGTACACCACGCGCTGCAGCCGTTCGGATTCCGCTTCCGTGAGATCGGGGCAGAGCGCCGGGATGCGCGAGGAGGGAATCGTGAGCACCACGCTGTCAAAGGCGTGCGTCTCACCATTGGCGAGCGTCACCACGGCTCCATCGCCGCTGTCCCGCACATCGGACACGGGCGAGCCGCAGAGCAACTCGACATCGCGCGCCGCGAGATGTTCGCGGAACGCCGCCATCACGGGATCGTAGCCGCCGTCCACGTAGCCGAACTGCTCGCGCTTGAGCCCCGACCGACGCGCCGCGTACATGCGCGCGATGATCGCCCAGATGAACGAGGCACTCGTGATGCGATAGTTCTCGCCCAGCTTGCTCTTGAGCAGCGGCAGCCAGATGCGCTCGAACGTGCGCGATCCACTGAGCGCGCGCAGCCAGTCCGTGACGGGAATGGACTCGAGCCGGCGCCAGTTGCGCACGCGCGATGCATACACGATGGTCGCCGCCAGCCGAGCCTTGTCCACGAGCGACAGCGGCGGGAACGCGAGAAAGTCGAGACTGCTCGAAAGCGAGTACAGCGCGCCATCCACATAGAAGCCCGTCTTCGTCGTGGCCCAGCGGAGACGATCGCCAAATCCCAACTCATCCAGCAGTGCCCGCAGCTGCGTGTCGGAGGCAAGTATCACGTGGTAAAACCGGTCCCACGTGTAGCCGCCGATCGTCTGCGATGAGGCCAGCCCGCCCGGCGCGCTCGCGCCCTCGATGATGCTCACGTCGTGGCCCTTCTCGCGCAGGCGCAAGGCGAGTGTCATTCCCAGCACACCGCCGCCAACAATGCCTATGCTAGCCATGTCTCACACCAACTCGACGGAGAGGATCATCTGCCACTCGGAAAAACGTGAGGAATTCACCCGATGGTCCGAGTGGATTGATGCTGCAGCAAGCACATCCATTGCGCTACCGGTTGCGGCGTCGGTTGCCAGGCGACTGTGGCACCCGCAGCGTGATTCGACCCTCATGCAATTCGAGGGCCTAAATTGGACCCTTCTAACCGAAATTGCAATGTTGCACATGCGCAACATTGTGTCGTCGTCATCGCGGTTCGTACGCCATATCATTGGGCAGAATGACAGTCGCGGTGGTCGTCGCTCAGGGCAGGTCCGCCGTGCGGTGCACCCGCAGGTCGGGGGTCGTTTCCTGGATCGTCTGCCTCGTTAGCTTCTTCTGATTCAACTTCAGCCTTTTCCGCCCTCGTGAACCTGGACCCGGCCACCGAACGGAAGCTCAAGTACGCGGCGTGCGCGGGCTACGTCATTTTGGTGATGATCGCGACGCTCACGAAACTGCGTCCCGATCTCGATCCGCTCGCCATCATAAGTCGCATGGATCGCGCCGTGCATTGGTCGCTCCATGCGGCGGATATCGTTGACGCCGCCAGAAACCTCCTGCTCTTTGCCGGGTTTGGCGTCGTCTGGATTCTGGCCACGTCGTCCCGGAGACCCTGGGCGGATACGCTCCGTGTAATGCTCTGGGGCTTCGCCGTGAGCGTCGCGGTGGAGACCCTGCAGCTCCTCTCAGAGTATCGTTTCGCCAGCATCAACGATGTGACGACCAACACCATTGGCGCGCTACTTGGTGCCCTGCTCGTCACACTGCTCACGACGACGCTGCGCCGATCGCGTTCGCGCCCGTCCTGGGTTGGGATCCCCATGTGGTGCGTCTCCCTGCCGTTTCTCGGCGCGGTGGCGGCGGAGATGTTCGCGCCAATCTACCGCCACGAGATGAACCCCGGCGCAGGCGGCTCGCTGTTCGCCCGCCTGCTCAACGCGCTGCACTACGTTCGTCCCGTTTCGCTGCACACCGTGTCGTACGCGGACGTG
>Ga0070683_100002260_pt1 | contig 15260 bp, 11 predicted proteins | sample KBSC713LmetaG_FD_64662 | JGI IMG/M metagenome (GOLD analysis project Ga0070683, IMG submission 64662) | Corn rhizosphere microbial communities from Kellogg Biological Station, Michigan, USA - KBS C7.1-3L metaG | ecosystem: Host-associated > Plants > Roots > Rhizosphere ...
GCGACGCTCTACGACTACAACGGAGTGGCGGTGAACTTGCACTGCAATCAGAACAACGATGCGGCAGGCGATCGAACCACGTTCTACGGCCGCGAAGGCACTCTCACCATCGATGGCAGGACCCTCACCTTTGCCCCGCAGGACACCCGCCCGCAGCCGGAATATTATTCCATCGACGGCTGGACCGCCGAAGCCAAGAAGAAGTACTACGACGACTGGCACGCCGCGCATCCCCAGACCGGCCCCGCGCCGGGCCCGGTCGAGACCTACACCACTCCACAAGGGTTCGATGACTCCGTGGCCCACACCGCGAACTTCTTCCACGCAGTAGAAACCCGCCAGCACGTAGTGGAAGACGAGGAATTCGGCAACAACACCGCCATCGCCTGCCACATGGCCAATCACTCCTACTTTCACCGCCGCGCAGCCGAGTGGGATCCGCAATCAAAGACGATCAAGAGCTAGCCGATCGCGGCCGTTGCTTTTCTTGTTTGTCATTCCCGCAAGGGAATTTGCTTTTCGCGTCGCTCAACACTCTCGGAGATCACATCGCAATGACCCCATCTCGCAGATCCTTCCTCAAATCCGCCGGAGCCGCTGCAGCCGCCGCGAGCCTCGGCGTCCAGAGACTTCATGCCGCGCCGCTCGACATGCCTCTCGGGGTGCAGCTTTACTCCGTGCGCGACCTGCTGCCGAAAGACTTCGATGGCACGCTGCACAAGCTCAGCGCCATCGGCTACAAGGTGGTTGAGGCCGCCGGCTACTTCAACAAGACCGCCGCGCAGTGGAAGCAGTCGATGGATGCCGCGGGCCTGCGCTGCATCAGCTCGCACCACGCGCTGGCCGATCTGAAGACGAAATTCGATGAGTTGCTCGAATACGCTCACGCGATCGGACTCGAATACATCATCTGTTCATGGGCGGGTCTGCACCGCGATCCCAAAAAGACGGGCGGGCTCGACCTCGATGACTGGCGCTGGACGGCCGATCAGTTCAACGAAATGGGGCGCAAGATCAAGGCAGCCGGCCTTACCTTCGGCTATCACAACCACACCGTCGAGTTCGGAACCGAGAAGGGCACCGTCTTCTTCGATGAGCTGCTCAAGCGTACCGATCCCAACTACGTCGTCTTCGAGATGGACTGCGGATGGGTCGTCGGCGGCGGACATAACCCCGTCGAATATCTGAGCCGATCGCCCGAACGCTTCCCGCTGGCGCACGTGAAGGACCTGGTGAAGGAGTCGGACGGCAAATTCAAGAACGTGATCATGGGAAAAGGCACCATTGATTACAGGCCCATCTTCAAGGCCGCCACCGGGCTGAAGCAGTATTTTATCGAGCAGGAGGAGTACACGTTCAACCCGATCGAAGACCTGAAGCAGGATGGCGAGTTCATGCGCAAGCTCGACGTGTGAGCCGAACCGGGAGCGGCGTTTTCCGATAGGCTGAAGGCATGAGTGTCTTCGACGAACGGCGCGGCGAGCTGGAGCAGCACGAATTCATGATGGGTCTGGAACGGGGCCGCCTGGCGGTGGCCCTGGACCTGCTCACCGACTCGCTCATCATGGTGGGCCAGCATGGCGTGTACTGCAATTCGACACGAAATCCCTCCAAACCCGCCCTCGATCTGCAGGCGGTGCTGAGCGGCATGGAAGGGGCCAAGGCGCTGATTCAGTCTGTAATGGAAGAACTGCGCCAAGCGAGAGAAGCCGAGCGGAACGGCTGATTTCATCGAGGAAGACCTGCCGCCACTGACTCTAAGCGCCGCAGGCGCAATTGGCCGCACCGCAGGTGCTGGTGCGCCCGGAGAGATTCGAACTTGAGGCGCTTTGCGGGCGTGAGCGAAGCGGGAGACCGCAGCCGAAATCCCGAACGACGTGAGGGATCGTGCAAGATCTGGTGCGCCCGGAGAGATTCGAACTCCCGACCTAACGCTCCGGAGGCGTTCGCTCTATCCAGCTGAGCTACGGGCGCACTCCCTAAAGAATACCTCAAACCAGCCTACGACGCCGCTCCAGCCGCGCATCCAGGCACTGCCACTACCAGGCCGAGGGCTGCGGGCCGACGGCTGAAAGCTCAACCTTTCGTCTTGCGATACCGCCGGATCAGGTTGTTAGTCGAGCTGTCGTGCGCCAGCCCTGGTTCCTGCTGGTCTTCAAGTTCCGGAACGATCTTCTGCGCAAGCTGCTTGCCTAGTTCCACGCCCCACTGATCGAACGAGTTGATGTTCCAGATCACTCCCTGGGTGAACACGCTGTGCTCGTAGAGCGCCACCAGCTTGCCAAGGATGTCGGGCGTGAGCTCGTTGGCCAGGAGCATGTTCGACGGACGATTGCCCTCGAAGACGCGATGCGGGACGAGCCAGTCGGGCGTGCCCTCGGCCTTCACCTGCTCCGCCGTCTTGCCGAAGGCCAGCGCCTCGGCCTGCGCGAACACGTTGGCGATCAGAATGTCGTGATGGCGGCCCAGCGGATTCAGCGTCTTGTTGAAGGCGAGAAAGTCGCAGGGAATCAGCCGCGTTCCCTGGTGGATGAGTTGATAAAACGAGTGTTGTCCGTTGGTGCCCGGCTCGCCCCAATAGATCGGGCTGGTGGCATAGTCCACGTGCTTGCCGTCGAGCGTGATGGACTTGCCGTTGCTTTCCATCGTGAGCTGCTGAAGGTATGCCGGGAAGCGCTTGAGGTACTGCTCGTAGGGCAACACGGCCTGTGTCTCGGCACCGAAAAAGTCGGAGTACCACACGGTGAGCACGCCCAGAAGTGCCGGCAGGTTTTGCGCGAACGGCGCCGTGCGGAAATGCTCGTCCATGGCATGAAAACCGTCGAGCATCGCGCGGAAATTTTCCGGTCCGATGGCCAGCATGGTAGAGAGGCCAATCGCCGAATCCATGGAATAGCGCCCGCCAACCCAATCCCAGAAGCCGAACATGTTGGCGGTATCGATGCCGAACTTCGTCACTTCCTTTGCGTTGGTGGAAACCGCTACGAAGTGCTTTGCGATCGCCGCTTCGTCCTTCAGCGTGCGCAGCAGCCACTCGCGGGCGGTGTGCGCGTTGGTCATGGTCTCCATCGTTGTAAAGGTCTTCGATGAAACGATGAACAGCGTCTCTTCTGGATCGAGGTCGACGACGGCTTCCGCAAAATCGGTGCTGTCCACGTTGGAAACGAAGCGAAACGTGAGATCCCGCTGGGTGTAATGGCGAAGCGCTTCGTACGCCATCACGGGGCCCAGGTCCGACCCGCCGATTCCGATGTTGATCACATTGCGGATGCGCTTGCCGGTCTGGCCCTTCCACTCGCCGCCGCGCACGCGCTTGGCGAAGGCCGTCATGCGATCCAGCACCTCGTGCACCTTCGGCACCACGTTCTCGCCGTTGACGAGAATGCTGGCGCCGCGCGGGGCGCGCAGCGCAACGTGCAGCACCGCGCGGTTCTCCGTCATGTTGATCTTTTCGCCGCTGAACATGGCCTCGGTGCGCTGCTTCAGTCCTGATTCCTCGGCAAGCTGCACCAGAAGCTTCAGCGTTTCCTCCGTCACCCGGTTCTTGGAGTAGTCCAGGAACAGCCCCTCGGCCTCGACCGTCATGCGCTCGCCGCGTTTCGGGTCGTCGGCGAAGAGCTGCCGCAGGTGCACGCCCCTGATCTGTTCGAAGTGGTCTTTGAGGGCGCGCCACGCCTTGCGGCTGGTTAACGACTCGCTCGCTGCCGAAGCTGTTGCCATCTCCATCTCCTTCGAACGTCTCTGGGTGATTGATTGGTTCAGGACCGCACAGGACGTCTGCCGTACAGAACGTCTTCGATGCGCGGAATGACCCGGCGGATTCGTCCGGCGGCGTCCACCTGTGCATCGTGCAGCTAGAGGTCGTTCTTGCCGCAGACATACATCCGCTGCTCAGGATGCGCCCGCGCCCTTCCCATTGTAACGGGCTGCCAGTTGGCGGAACGCGCTCACCTGCCCCTCTGCCCAGCGCGTGTCGCGGCCCAGTTCGCGAGCCATCAGGCACGCCGCTGCCGGAGCCATTCTCGACGCGGCTGCCGCATTCAGGAAGAGTGCGCGCGTACGCCGCGCGAGTGCATCCTCCACCGTTCGAGCCATCTCGTACCGCGCCGCCCACACGATTTCCGCGCCGATGCAGGGCAATTCCGCGTCAAGCTGACGGCTGAGTTCGGGATCGCCTTCGGCAATCTCCCGCACAAGACCGGCGTCTGCCCCGTAGACATTCAGCGGATCCTCCCGGCTGGTGCTGTCCCCCGGCTGCGCATATCCATGAATGTGCAATGTGCGCGTGATGCACGGCGTCTCATCCAGGCGACCCAGCGTGATTGCCTGGTCCACCGCATCCTCAGCCATATGCCGATAAGTGGTCCACTTGCCGCCAACAATCGTCAGCATGCCGCAGGAATCGATATGAATGGTGTGGTCGCGCGAGAGCGCCGAGGTGTTCGATGAGTTCGCTCCCCCCGCTCGCACCAGCGGCCGAATGCCCGCGAACACGCTCAGAATGTCATCCCGCCGCGGCGGCCGGCTCAGGTATTGCCCGGCCGTGTCCAGCACAAATTCGATCTCGTCTTCCTGCGCGGCGGGTTCGATCGATGGACCATCGACGGGCGTGTCCGTGGTTCCCACCAGCGTGTGCCCGTGCCACGGAATGGCAAACATCACTCGGCCGTCGCGGGTGTGCGGCACCATGATGGCCGTGTCCCCGAGTAAAAACGACCGATCGAATACGAGATGAATACCCTGGCTGGGCGCGAGCATTGCCGGCGAAGACGGGTCAGCGAGACGGCGCAACTCGTCGGCGAAAACGCCCGCGGCATTGATCACCACCTTTGCCACCACCGAAAAGCGTTCCCCCGATTCGCGGTCGAATACCACCGCGCCGTTGACAAAGCCGTCGGCATCGCGCGTGAGTTCCACCGCTGGCGCGTAGTTCAGGACACAGGCGCCATGCTCGGCCGCGGTACGCATCAGGTCGATCAGCAGGCGCGAGTCATCGAATTGCCCATCGTGATAGATGACCCCACCGCGCAGCCCGTCCCGGCGAATATTGGGCAACCGCTCGACAGTCTCCTCCAGAGAAAGGATTCTCGAACGGCCGAAACCGTACTTGCCGGCGAGCATGTCATAAATTTTCAGGCCGATGCCGTAAAAAGGCGTCTCCCACCACGAGTAGTTGGGAACGACGAACGGCTGATCGTGCACCAGGTGCGGCGCGTTCTCGAGCAGAATGCCGCGCTCCTTTAGTGCCTCCATCACCAGCGAAATGTTGCCTTGCTCGAGATAACGCACCCCGCCGTGCACCAGCTTCGTGCTGCGGCTCGACGTGCCTTTGCCAAAGTCATCGCGTTCAAGCAGAAGTACTGAGAAGCCGCGGCTGGCCGCGTCCACCGCGATACCGGCGCCTGTAGCCCCGCCACCGATCACGAGAATGTCCCAGGGCTGCTGCTGCTCGCGGATTCGGGACAACATCGACTCTCGCCGCATGACCTTCCTCTGAACCCTGTCTGCGCGCCATCTCCGCGCGTGCCCAGGGGCATAGGATATCTCCTTTGAGGGGCCACTTCCGGATGCCGACGGCGTGGAGTACAGCGCGCGCCATATAGACTTGAAGAGGCTCGGCGATCACCGCCTCGCCCCGGACGACCGAATGCACTTTCATTTTCCATTCACGGCGGTGGCCGTGCTTTGGACCCTTACGTTTGCCGCGCACCTGGTGCTCATCGTGGTGCTGTTCGGGCGCGACCGCGCGCGGCGCTTCCCCCTGTTCACCACCAGCGTGGTTTTCACTGCTCTCCGTCTTCTTGTGGCCAGGCTTCTGCTGCCCGCAGTGCCGCAAATGACCGGTCTCGAAATTGTTCTCGTGACTGAGGTCATTGGCGTGGTGCTGAGTTTGCTTGTCATCGTGGAGCTCGCGCGGCACGCATTCCGCTCGGCACGGCGCGAAGCCTGGCTCGCGGGCGCGGTCGTGGCCATGGCCATCGGGGTGGCCGTCCTGTGGTTCTGGGGCCCATTGCCCCACTGGGCTGAGGTAAAACAGGCCAGCCCGTGGATACTCTTGCAATTGCTCGCGCAGAAGGGCAGCCTGCTGGTTGACGTCGAAAACATAGCCTTAGGGCTGGCTATTGTTCTCCTGGGATATCGCTGCGGCGCAGGCTGGCGCAGCCATACGCAGCGTATCATCATCGGACTCTCCACCGCGTCCATCGGGCAACTCGCGGTCCCAGCCATCTGGCGGGTAATCGCACGGCACAGCGCGCCGCATTCCATGGCCGAATATAGCCATCTCGTCGGATTGCGGGAGAAGCTCTACAACGCCAACAGCGCATTATTTTTTGCTGTGCTGGTGTGGTGGATTGTCTGCCTTTGGAGGGACGAGGCTGGCATGACGACACCGGACGCCAAGGTTGCGGAACGCGAGCCGCTGGTGCTCGAATCCGGCGCCGATGACGCAGGCGAGGCGAGCGGCAACCGGACAATCGGATAGCCGCGAAGCGCCTGGAGGCGGGTGCGCTTGCGAGTTTCAGGCTACTTCCGCCCGCGGTGCCGGCACGGCGTCTCGATCCGTTAGATGTGTGATGGCCAACACGTACGGCTGTAATGAAACGGAATACACTCGCCTTTTGCGATCGCCTTTGTCCGAATGCCGGCGGTCACGCGGGGGTATTCCATGAAAGCGGTCACTTCCTCCATGCAGTTGACCCGGGCGGCGGACTACGGCGTTCGAGTCATGATTTACCTGACTGGTCTCGGCGAATTCAGGCGCCTTTCTCTGCATACCCTGGCGGAATCGACAGGAGCGCCGGAGAGCTTCCTCTCCAAGGTGCTGCAAGCCCTCACGCGGGGCGATTTGCTGGTTTCGCAGCGCGGGCAGGCCGGCGGCTTTGCTCTCTCAGCCCGTGGGCGCGAGGCCTCGATGCGCGACGTAATCGAAGCGGTGGACGGTCCGATCTACCTCAATCTGTGCTTACGATCAGGCAAATCGTGCGCACGAAAGGCGTGGTGCCCGGCACATCCAGTGTGGGCGCGCGCGCAACAAGCCATGGTGGATGTGCTGGACGGTGCCCGTATTGAGGACCTGGCGTTCGGCTCGACAACTGCTGCTTTGCCCTCGATAACCTCGTCAGCGGCGACGGAGAACATCGCGGCGTCTAACAGCGATGCCGCCCGCGGCTGCAAATGCACCCAAAGCACCCTCGCCGATTAACTCCGCCTACCATCGTGCCCATGAATTTCGATGTTGTGAAACCGCAAGGCGTCCCTGAGCGCATCCAACAGATGGGAGAGATGCATGCGAATGCGGACGATGCTGGTGGTTGCCCTGGCCGGAACGGTATTCCTGGCTGCGGGGTGCAAGAAGAACGCGGTCGATAAAGGGGCATTCAAGTCGGCCCTGAATAACTACCTGGCCAGCAAAAAGGAATGCGTGTGGAGTGCCCCCACCAAATTTCCGGCGCAGGCCGACGCTTCGAATGACGAACAGACCAAGGGCTTTGATGCTCTGACGGATGCCGGTCTGCTGACGCGCAAAGCCGTTGAGAAGAAGCGATTCCTTATCGGCTCAAAGCAGGCCAACGACTACGATCTATCCGACAAGGGACGTTCCGTGTGGACCCCCGATGCATCGCAGCCGGGATATGGAAATTTCTGCTATGGGCACGACGAGGTGACGTCGATCGACAGCTACTCGCCTGAAGCCGACAACGCGACCCAATACACCGTGGCGTATCACTACCAGTTGAGCGGTGTACCGGACTGGGCCAATTCGGCGGAAATGAAAACGGCCTTTCCGAAGTTGAATGCTGCTGGAGCGCCGCAGGCCTCCACTGCCACGCTGGTGAAAAGCAGTGACGGCTGGCTGGTGCAGAACGGGCAGGCTGTGACGCCGAACGGAACGGGCGGCGAATAAGCAGAATCCCAAGGTAGCACCCGAATTGTCATGGGTTGATCCTTAGTCTGCAAAGATGGGGCGACAAGACCGGGTCGCTGCATCTTTAATCAGAGCCGTATTTCGGAACTCAGAAGATCCCGTCCTCCTTCTTTCGGTCGATACTCGCCTCCACCCGGCCCCGTATACTGGCCTGCATGTTCACGGTTACGCGCAGAGCCCCGGCTTGGGCTCTCATTGCCCTATTCCCTCCTTTGATTTCCGCCCAGGCAGCAGGTCCCGGGACGCTCCCCCCCGAGGAGCAGTCCATCAAGAATGCCGAAGGCGCACAGTCGGCCGCGCACAGCGGTCAGGCGGTGGGCTCTCCGCATCCCGTCCAGCTCGATGCGCAGCACCGGCCCATTACCGCGGGCGGCTTCGTGCAGACCGGTCCTGTCGTGTTTGAAGATGTTTCGGAAAAGGCCGGCCTCACCAGGTGGACGCACAAGATGGGCACGGCCGCCAAGGATTACATCGTGGAGACGAAGGGATCCGGCGTCGCCCTGCTCGACTACGACAACGATGGCTGGATGGACATCTATGTCGTGAACGGCTCCACTTTCAAGGCGCTCGACGGCAAAGAGACGCCGCCCCACGCCGCCCTGTTTCACAACAACCACGACGGCACGTTCACTGACGTGGCCGCCAAGGCTGGCGTCACGAACGAACGCTGGGGCTTCGGCGTGGCGGTGGCCGACTACGACAATGACGGCTGGCCCGACCTCTACGTTTCCAACTGGGGCAAGAACCGCCTCTACCACAACAATCACGACGGCACGTTCACTGACATGGCCGACAAGGCCCGCGTGGCGCTCGACGATCCAGCCGGATGGCACAGCGGCGTCACGTGGGGCGATTACGACGGCGACGGCCGCCTCGACCTGTTCGTGGCCGGCTACCTGCACTACGATCGCAATCACATGCCCACAGCCGGCGCTGCCGACGCGCCCAATGCCTTCTGCACGTTCCGCGGCGAAAAAGTAAGCTGCGGACCGCGCGGCCTGAAAGGCGAAGGCGATCACCTCTTTCACAACAACGGTGATGGCACGTTCACCGACGTGAGTGAGAAGGCCGGCGTCGCTGACAAGCCCGGCTACTACGGCCTTGGCGCTGTGTTTGTGGACATCAACAACGACGGCAAGCCCGATCTTCTCGTCGGCAACGACTCCACTCCCAACTATCTCTATCTGAACAAGGGTGACGGAACCTTCGAGGACGTCAGCTACGCCTCAGGCTTCGCATTGAACGAGGCTGGGCGCGAGACTGCGTCGATGGGCATTGCAGTGGGCGATTACCAGAACACCGGAATGCTCGACGTGTTCGACACCACGTTCTCTGACGACTACAAGCCGCTCTATCACAACGAAGGCGACGCCAACCTCACGGACATCAGCTATCACGTGGGCCTGGGCGAAATCACGGTGCCCTTCCTGAGCTGGGGCGACGCGTTCTTTGACTACGACAACGACGGCTGGAAAGATTTGATGATGTCCGACGGCCACGTCTACCCGCAGGCGGACAAATATGCCTGGGGAACCACTTGGGCGCAGCGTCCCATGCTGTTCCACAACATCGATGGCAAGAAGTTCGAGAATGTCCCAGCGGTTGCGGGCAGCGGGCTTGCCGATGTGATCGCCGGCCGCGGCATGGCAGTGGGCGATTTGTTTAACGACGGCAAGATCGACGCCGTCATCAACGTGATCGATGCGCATCCCGTGCTACTTCGAAACGTGAACTCGGACAAGAGCCACTGGATCGAGCTCAAGCTGGTGGGCGGTGATAAGAGCTCCCATGACGCCGTCGGCGCCACCGTAGTTCTGACGGCCAGCGGAATCAAGCAACGCGGCGACGTCATCAGCGGCGGAAGTTATCTCTCGAGCAATGATCTCCGAGTGCACTTCGGCCTGGGGAATGCCGCCGCCGTCGAGAGTATCGAGGTCCACTGGCCCAGCGGCAAAGTGGAGCACTTCACCGTGCCCGGCGTCGACCGCATCATCACGCTCACCGAAGGTTCGGGAAAATAGGTCTCATCAAATTCACGCAGGCCGCGGAGGCTTTTGCTCTCGCGGCCTTCGTGTTTTCCGCGCGCCATGTTGCCATTTACCGCGCGCGGTGTTCCAATGAAAAGAGATTGAAACAGGGGTGCTCCGCAGGTGGGGCTGAGAAATACCCTCGAACCCGATCCGGATAATACCGGCGTGGGAAGTTTCCGAAGGTCTTCTTCAAAGTCTGCAGTACGGGCGCTCTTGTTTTTGAGTTGAAACAAGAGGATTCCATGTTCGTGGTCTCTGCAGCACTTTCTTCCTTTTCATTCCGGCGAGTCTTGCGCGCTCCGTGCGCCTGCATTGCTGTCTGCATCCTGTTTTGCGCTCCTTCTCCGGCACAGGCGCCCACGGCTGTCCAGGCCGACTCGGAGCTTGCGTCGCAGAATGCTCAAGCCGCGCCCGATCAGCAGAAACTGCCGCGCGTCACCACCACCGTTGTTGTCCACGAAGACGTCAAGGACAACTATCTCCCCAATAGCGTTACGGCGGGCTCGCTCGACGGCATTCCGCTGGCACAGTCGCCCGTATCGCTTTCGGTCACAACCCGTGACCTGCTCAATGACCAACAGGCGCGAACCTTGTCTGACGTGATAAGGAACGACGCTTCGGTGGGCGAAGATTACGCTCCGGTCGGCTACTACGGCGATTTTGAAATCCGCGGCTTCCCCATCGATCTCGCCACCGGGCTCGAGATCAACGGCATGACGATCGCCGGCGAGCAGGACGTTCCGCTCGAAAACAAGGAACGCGTTGAAATTCTCAAGGGCGTCGCGGGCGTGGAGAGCGGCGTCACTTCCGCTGGCGGCGTTATCGATTTCGTCACCAAGCAGCCGGCGCTGGTGCGTGACCTCGACACCGCCACCGATCAGCGCGGCAGCGCCTTCGGCGCGACCGATCTCGGCCGGCTCTTCGGATCGGCGAAGCAAGTAGGCGCACGCATCAACCTCGCCGGCGAGCGCATCCAGAGCTACGTGAACGGCGCCGATGGATGGCGGGCAATGGGCGCCGGCGCCGCAGACTGGAAACTCGGGCAGAACGCGGTCCTCACAACAAACTTCGAATATCAGCACAAGGTGGAGCGCTCCGTCTCCGGCTACCAGTTACTGGGTGGCAATACGTTGCCCGACCTGAATCGTATTTATCCATCGACAATGCTCGGCTTCCAGGCCTGGTCCAAGCCCAACACGTTCGATGTCTACAACACGCAGGCGCGCCTCGACTACGATCTGCCCGGCACCTGGCACGCGTTCGCCGCGGGCAGCCTAAGCCACTCGCTCATCGACGACAACGTGGTCTATGCCTACGGTGTTTCCTACGACGCCGACGGCAACGTGAGCTGCCCCCGCGCTCACGATGCGCCATATTACTTTTTCTGTCCCGACGGCACCTACGGCATTTACGACTATCGCAATCCCGGCGAGTTGCGCATCGACGCCGAGGGCGAGTCACTGCTCACCGGCACTGTGCGCACCGGCGCGGTCCGCCACGACGTTGTCGCCGGTGTGGAACTCTTCCGCCGCAGCGTGCAGATGCCCGGCTACTTCACAGCCGAGAATCCCTACTCGCCCAATGGCGTGGTGCAGGATGGCGCCGTCTACACCTACATCGGCGAGGAAAACATCTACCAGCCCATCGCGCCATTTCCCGGCGGCACGAATGAAAACGGCGTCCGGCAGCAGGCAGGCCCTCGGCGAGTCTATGAAGACAATCACCAGTCGGCGCTCGTTGTTGCTGATCGCGTCCATCTTCCTGGCCGCATCCAGGTACTCGTCGGCGGCCGCGAAGATTGGCTGCGGGACCACAACTACTCTCTCGGCGCGACCAGCCCAGGCACGCCGCCCACCAACACCGACATGCCTGTATGGCTGCCGCAGTACGCGGTCAGCATCGCGCCGGCCTCGGGACTGATGCTCTACGGCAGCTACAGTACGGTGCTGTCGCTCGGGCCCCAGGCTCCCTGGTGGGTCGATAACTCCAGCCAGTTCCTCGGGCCCTATTTCACGCGGCAGGCTGAGGCGGGCGCGAAATACGAGCCTCGCCAGCGCATCCTGCTCACCGCCGCATGGTTCCACATGCGCGCCCCGTTCTTTTATCCGCGGGTCATTCAGGCACCCGACACCTTCTGCACCCCGAGCCAGTTCTACGCGCCCGGCGATGTTTGCTTCGAATCCAAGGGCCATGAAACGCACGATGGCGTGGAAGCCGGCGTCCAAGGCAAAGCTGCAAACTGGCTGAAGCTGAGTGCGTCCATCGCGGCAATCCGCGCCATTTCGCAGGACACCGGCACCCCGGCATTCGACAATCAGCAAGTGATCAATGTGCCGCGTGTGCGCACAGCCTTCTTTGCCGACTTATCCATTCCCCACGCCCACGGCGTGCACCTGATGCCCGGGTGGAGTTACACCGCGCGCAAGCAAGCCACGCGCGACGACATCGTAAGCGTGCCCGGTTACAACATCTTGAATCTCGGGGCGCGCTATACTCCCGGCGGCGAGCAAGGCCGCATGACGCTGCGTCTATACGCCGATAACATCACCGACAAGCGCTATTGGAAAGACACCGGCGCCAGTTATGGCGACACCTATCTTCACCTTGGCGCGCCCACTACTGTGCGGCTTTCCGCCCATTACACGTTTTAGCGTGAGCAAAGGACCAGGAGTGAGCACAACGGGAAAAGCGCACGGACTGGACGGATCGTTGGTCGAGCCCGACTGGCCGCCGCTCACTACAGACGAGGTTCGCATCGTACTTGCCCGTTATCCCGATCTGCGTGGCCCGTTCGATATCGTCACCACCAGCCCGCGACCGTTGTCTGCGGCGAGCATGGTAGCTGCGGGAGAGCAGCGCGTCTTCATCAAGCGCCACGCCAGCCTCGTTCGGAATGCCGAAGCTCTGCGCGAGGAGCATCGTTTCATGGCGTATCTCGCCGCAAACGGCGCACCCGTCCCGCGCGTGCTTCTCAATGATGCAGGTGACACGGTCGCCGAATCCGGCGAGTGGACGTACGAGGTTCACTCGATCCCAACAGGCGTCGACGCGTATGAAGACGCTATCTCCTGGATGCCCTTCCGCTCCGCCTCGCATGCGCACTCCGCCGGCCGCATGCTGGCGCGCCTGCACCTCACTGCCCAGGGATACGACGCTCCCGCGCGCCGCAATCGCCAACTGGTGGCCGGATTCACCATCTTCGCGTCACACCATCCGCAACTCGAACTCGAGAACTATCTCGCCACCCGCCCGGCGTTGCGAACCTATCTCGAGCCGAGAAACTGCGCAGCCGAAGCATTCGATTTGCTGGCTCCGTTTCATGCCGAACTTCTGCCACTGCTCCCTGAACTGTCGCCGCTGTGGACTCACAATGACCTGCACCCTTCCAACCTGTTCTGGAATGACACAACGCTCGCAGCACATGCCACAGCCGTGATCGACTTCGGCCTGTGCGACCGTACGAACGCCGTGCACGACCTGGCGCACGCGATCGAGCGCAGCATTGTCGAGTGGCTTGTGCTCGTTAATGATCCCCTACATCCGGCCCGCGTCCCCGTGCACATCGACCATCTCAGCGCCCTGCTCGATGGCTACGAATCCGTACGCCAGCTTTCATCCGCTGAAGCCTGTGCGCTACCTCCGATGGTTGCGCTCTGCCACGCCGAGTTCGCGTTGTCTGAAACTGACTACTTCCTTAGCGTGCTGCATTCTGACGAGAAAGCGTACATGGCATGCGAAGGCTACTTTTTGCGCCACGCTCAATGGTGGCGCGGCCCGGGCGCTGTTCTGCTCGATGAATTGCGCGCAAGGGCATCGAGGCCCGTAAGACAACGAGGCGATCCCGCATGATCGCCACCGTGCTGCACTATCTGTTCGCGAACCGCATCGAACTTGCCGGGTTCATAACCACCGCCGTCGGCATCTGGCTCACCACGCGCCGCACGCTCTGGTGCTGGCCCATCACCCTCGCCGCCGACTTCCTCTACCTCGTCGTCTTCTATCGCGCTCGACTGCTTTCCGATGCGCTGCTGCAAGTCTTCTTCGTTGCCTTCACCGTTTACGGCTGGTGGAATTGGTGGCGCGGCATCCGCCACGATGGCGAGGTCCGCGTCGCCCCGCTCTCCGCGCGAAATGCCGCACTGGCAATCGTCTTAGGCATCCTCGGCACCTTCGCGGTGGGAGCCATCACCCGGCGCATGCACGCCGCCCTGCCCTACCTCGATGCATCGCTGCTCAGCTTCAGTCTGGTCGCAAGCTGGTGGCAGGCGCGCAAATACATTGCGAACTGGTGGCTCTGGATCGTCGTCGATCTTCTCTATATCGGCGAGTACATCTACAAAGATCTATGGCTCACCGCCGTGCTTTACGCCGTGCTGGTCGGGTTGGCCGTGGTTGGGCTGCGTGAGTGGCGGCGGGCTCCGCGCGAGTTAGCCGCCTGACTGCTGACCCTATAAGCTGCCCATTTGATCTGCGATCTGCAATGTAGTCCGCATCGCTCAACCCAAAAAACCGCGCAACGCTTTCACGCAGGCTTCGATTTCCGGCACGGGGATCGCGTATCCAAATCGCAAATGCCCTTCGCCCTGCGCCCCGAACACCACGCCGGGGATGGTCGCAATGTGCGCCTTGTCGAGCAGGATCTCTGCCGCGGTCCGGCTGTTCTTGTGAATCTTCTCCGTGTTCGGAAACGCGTAGAACGCGCCCGCCGGTGGATCGCACTCCAGGCCTGCTTCATTCAGCGCCGATACCAGCAGGTCGCGCCTCCGCCGAAACTCCTCGCGACGCGACGCATTCACAGATTCCGGCGTGGTCAGCGCATGCATCATGGCGTACTGCACCGGCGTTGCCACTCCGTTCGTCGAATACAAAACGATCTTTCGCAGTGCGGTCATGAACGGCTCCTGCGCCACAGCGTAACCCGCGCGCCATCCCGTCATCGCATACGTTTTTGAAAACGTGTAGCAGGTGATTGTTCGCTCCAGCATGCCCGGCAGCGACGCAATTGAAACATGCTCGCCCTCGTACACCAGGTCCTCGTACGCCTCATCCGCAATCACAATCAGGTCGCGCTCGCGGGCAAACGCCGCCACCTCTTCCGCTTCAGCCCGCGTGAATACGAGCCCGCTGGGATTCTGCGGCGTGTTGTAGTAGATAGCCCGCACCTTCGGCGTCGAAAATTGCTCCAGGGTTTTGCGGACTCCGTTGCGCCGTGCCGTGATTGTAGGCACCAGCAGCGGCCGCGCCTGCGTGCCCGTCACCAGGTCTCCAATCGGCGTCCAGTACGGCGAAAACACCAGCGCATC
>Ga0070683_100002266_pt1 | contig 15240 bp, 15 predicted proteins | sample KBSC713LmetaG_FD_64662 | JGI IMG/M metagenome (GOLD analysis project Ga0070683, IMG submission 64662) | Corn rhizosphere microbial communities from Kellogg Biological Station, Michigan, USA - KBS C7.1-3L metaG | ecosystem: Host-associated > Plants > Roots > Rhizosphere ...
GCGACTCTATTTCGGCGGCATCACCGCGGATTCACGCACTTGCATGACCGTTGGCTGCACCGACGGCGCCACGGCAATCACGACCGACCGCGCGAGATAGGCGGTCATCGGAATTCCGACCCCGGCGCCGAGCAGGAGCGCGTTCGCCGCGACGAGTCGCCCGGTCCAGCGGTTCACCAACTCGCGACTTCGCGTTTGAATCACGACCGCGAGAGCGATCACGTCGATCACCACGAGAACCGATATGCACGTCCAGAAAGTCAACGATCCGATTTGATCGAGCAGTTGCGCGATGGAATCGAACATTCGCCTCTCCTGTGGGAATCGAGCGGTCGCATGAAGGGTCCGAAACATCGATATAAGGTCCGACCCGGCTGCTGTAAAGGACAGGACGGTCATCGCCGGACGGCTTGACGGCGTCTCAACCGGGGCGAATCGAGCCGCGCAGCGGCGTCTGGCGCCGCCTGGCATCACCATCTATGCTCTTCGCGCCCCCCACTTCGTCTTTCACCGAGACACGTATGGCAAACGGTTCGTCGGCGCCTCTCCTCGAGGCGTCTGCCGAAGGCACTGTCGATTTTCGCGGATGGAAGACCTGGTATCGCATCACCGGGAGCGTCGATTCCGGCCGAACCCCGCTCGTCGTCGCGCACGGGGGACCGGGCGGCACGCACGATTATTTGCTCACGATCGCGGACATCGCGCAGTCCGGACGCGCCGTCATTCACTACGACCAACTCGGCAATGGACGGTCGACGCATCTTCGCGACAAAGGCGCCGGCTTCTGGACCGTCGACCTGTTTCTCGACGAGCTGGCGAATCTTCTCGACCAGCTCGGCATAGCTGACAATTACCACCTGCTCGGCCAATCGTGGGGCGGCATGCTCGGCGCCGAACACGCGATCCGACGGCCCAAAGGATTGCGGAGCCTCGTCATCTCGAACTCTCCGGCGTCGATGCCGCTCTGGCTTGCGGCCGCCGCGGAAATGCGCGCGTTACTTCCACCCGACGTTCAGGAAACACTCACACGGCACGAAACGGCCGGCACGACCGACTCGCCGGAGTACGCCGCGGCGATGGAAGTGTTTTACGCGCGGCATGTCTGTCGAGTCGTACCGCATCCGCCGGAAGTCGCGCGAACCTTCGCTGCGATCGGGGAAGATCCGACGGTCTATTACACGATGAACGGGCCGAGCGAATTTCACGTCATCGGAACGCTCAAGGCGTGGAGCGTCGTCGATCAGGTGCACCGCATCACGGTGCCGACACTGCTGATCTCGGGACGCTACGACGAAGCTGCTCCGTCGACCGTCCAGCCGTTCGCCGACGCGATTCCTGACGTTCGCTGGCACATTTTCCAGGAGTCGAGCCACATGCCGAACGTCGAAGAGCGAGAGGCGTACATGTCGCTCGTACAGGACTTTCTCGACGCGCACGACCGCTCATGAGCATTCTCGAAACTCCTCGCGCGGCGGAACCATCCGGCACGACGAGTGGTGCCGGCGCGCTCTCCACATTCGGCTACGGCGCGGAGCTCAAACGAAGCCTGAGCCTCGGCGACCTGCTCGTGTACGGACTCGTCTTCATCGTGCCGATCGCGCCCTTCTCGATCTTCGGCATCGTGTTCAACGCATCCAAGGGAATGGTGCCGCTGACGTATGTCATCGGTCTCGTCGGAATGGTGTTCACGGCGCTCAGCTATCGAGAGATGTCGCGGGCCTTTCCGATCGCCGGCTCCGTGTACGCGTATGCGGGGCGCGGGCTGACGCCGGCCGCCGGGTTCATCGCGGGCTGGGCGATTCTGCTCGATTACTTGCTCATTCCGACGCTCTGCTATGTCATTGGCGCCGAAGCGATGCGATCGATCGTGCCGCAGATTCCGCAATCGGCGTGGATCATCGGCTTCATCGTGTTCAACACGGCGATCAACATGCTCGGCATCGAGACGACTGCGCGCGCGAGCATGATATTTCTCGTGGGCGAGCTCGTTGTGCTCGCGATCTTCGTCGTCTTTGGCGCAATCGCGGTAACGCGCGGCGTCAACGGAGCACACTGGAATCTCTCGCCATTTTTCGCGCCCCAGACTTTTCATTTCGGCTTGATCTTCAGCGCCCTCTCGGTTGCCGTCTTGTCGTTCCTCGGCTTCGACGCGATCTCGACGCTGGCCGAGGAGGCGAAGGGCGGTGTGCGCGTCGTTGGACAGGCGACGATGATCACGCTCTGCCTCGCGGCGGCGCTGTTCATCTTGCAGACCTACATCGCGGCGCTGCTCGTTCCGGGCCAGACCGAGTTCGTCGGCGACACGGCGACGAACGACGCGTTCTATACGATTTCCGCGATGATCGGCGGGGCGTCGCTCAAGACGCTCGTCGCGATCTCGGTTGCACTGTCGGCCGCGATCGCGAATGCACTGGTCGCCCAGGCCGCGACGGCGCGTCTGCTGTTTGCGATGGCGCGCGACGGTCAGCTTCCGCGGTTCCTCGCGCACGTTCATCCGGTTCGACGTGTTCCGGAGCGCGCGGTCTTATTCGTGTCGGTCGTCAGTCTCGTTCTTGGACTCTTCTTCGTCGGGCAGGTTGGACTGTTGTCGTCGCTCGTGAACTTCGGCGCGCTCTTCTCATTCCTGCTGCTGCATGTGTCGGTCGTCGTCTACTTCCTGTTCAAGCAAAAGACCGGCGCGCTTGGAATACACTTGCTGTCGCCCGTGATCGGCTTCGCGATCATTGGCTTCGTATTGGCGAACGCCGACGCGCATGCGAAGATCGGTGGAATCGTGTGGCTCGCAATTGGCGTAGTCATGGCGATCGGGCTCGCCATGGCAGGCAGATCGACGGAATTGAAACTGGAAGGATAGCAACGACCGGCGAGCCTAACGGTGAACGCTTCGTGCGAACCAAAAGGCGAACCGAACTCGTTCTGTGATTGCCATATGCGCGACCAGCTCGGCTTCTTCGAACCGCAGCGCCAAACGCCTGAAGGGTTCAAGTACGAGAGCGACGTTTTGACCGTGCAAGACGAGGCTGAGCTCGTCGCGGCGATTCGAACGCTTCCGTTTAGAGATTTCGAATTCCACGGCTTCACCGGCAAACGACGTGTCGTGTCGTTCGGCTGGCGTTATGACTTCGCCGAGCGCGCACTCCAGAAGGTCGAGGACATTCCAGCCTTTCTCCTCCCGCTTCGGGACGCCGCGGCGCGGTTCGCGGAATTGGACGCAGATCTGCTTCGCCACGTACTCGTGACCGAGTACGGTCCGGGCGCCGCGATCGGGTGGCATCGGGATAAAGCCGTCTTCGGCGAAGTCATCGGCGTCTCGCTAGCGGCGCCGTGCGTGTTTCGACTACGACGAAAAGCCGGCGACTCGTGGGAACGGGTATCGATTACTGCGGAGCCGCGGTCGATGTATCTGCTGAGCGGCCCGTCGCGCACGGAATGGGAGCACAGCATCCCACCTGTCGAGACGCTTCGATACTCGGTGACATTCCGCGCGCTTCGTTGACAATCACCGCCGATCGGTCATCCCTCTGCCCGCATCGCGAACGCTGGCTGACGCAGACGGTGAGATGTTCAGCCCGGTCGTGTCTCCGCCAAGGACGTGCTCGACGAACATTTGCTGCGCGAGACGATTTGCCTGTTTCGCATAGTCATCGTGTTCGCGCTCGCCGGTTTCACCGAGTTGGGCGAGCTGTTCGATGCCGAGCGTGCGTCCGGCTTCCCGGAACGCCTTGAACGTGTCTTCGCTCTGGCGAGACATGACGATGTCACCGACGAGGCGGAGAAAATCGTCGCCGCGAGGACGATCGGCGAGACCGCGCGCCGCCCCGAGTGCCGCGCCGAGTGCCTTCTTCGCCATTCCGGCCTCGGCGCCGAGCTCGCGTTGGTAGTTCTCGAGCATCTGCTGATGCGCGGCCGCTTTCGGGAGGAAGTTCGAGCAAAGTGAGGCGAAGCGTTCGTCTTCCGCCTGCGATGCGTGATCGCTTAGGCTCTCGACGAAGGTCTTGTGCTGCATGACGGCATTGTTGATTTGACTTTTCAAAAAGTCTATTCCGCGGTCCATACGAATTCTCCACTGAGGTGATAGACGCGGAATCAGGGCACGTTGTGCGCCCGGGCTCAGTGGGAACGCCAAAAAACACGAAGAGATTTTCGGCGGCGCGATCGTCGTGAGCTGCGATGGTCGGTCACATCTTCAGTGCACGTCGACGATCGGCTTGCCAAGCACATCCATCTTGGGGTGAATCCCTAGCCCGGGCTCAGAGGACGCGGCCATTCGTCCGTTCACACGCTGCGGCGCGCCGTCGGCAGTGCTGACCGTGACGTAGCTGTTGAAGTCAGTCGTCGTGAACAGGAATTCCGTCGGCGTGCTGTGCGCTAGATGCGCGATCGCGGCGGTGGCGATATCGCCGCCCCATGAGTCTTCCAGCGTCATCGCGATCCCCGTCGTCACACACAGATCTCGCGCCTGACGGCTTTTCGTCAATCCTCCAAGCTTGCTGATTTTCAGATTCACGACGTCCATCGCGCGCTCCGCCGTCGCCCGTAGGAGAACTCCAATGTCATCGATGCTTTCGTCGAGGACGAATGGATGGGGAATTTGTCGGCGTACTGCGACGCACTCCTCGTACGTGAGACACGGTTGCTCGATGTAGACGTCGATGTCGCGGACGGCGTTCGCCACGCGTATGGCTTCATGCTGTACCCACCCAGTGTTCGCGTCCGCGACGAGCCGGTCGCCCGGCGACAAGCGATCCGCGACCGCACGGATACGCGCGATGTCGACGTCGGGATCGCCGCCCACTTTGAGCTGAAATCTCCGATAGCCCTCGCCGCGATAGCCCGCGACCTTGTCGGCCATTTCCTCGGGAGACTGCTGCGAGATAGCGCGATACAGGTGGACGTCGTCGCCATAGCGGCCGCCGAGGAGCTCACAGACCGGAAGCCCCGTCGCTTGGCCGAGGATGTCCCAACAAGCGATGTCGATGCCACTTTTCACATAGGGGTGGCCTTTGAGCGCTGCGTCCATCGTGCGGTTGAGCTTTACGAGCTGCCGCGGATCCGCACCGATCACGTGCGGTGCGAGCTCGCGCAGTCCGGCGCGCACGCCCTCGGCGTACGCGGGAAGATAGAACGGACCAAGCGGACAGACTTCACCGTGCCCCGCGAGTCCATCGTCGGTTTCGACGCGAATGATCGTGCTGTCGAAGACCTGAACGCTCTTGCCGCCGCTCCACGCATAGGTGGTTTCGTGAAGCGGAAGCTCGACGCGATAGGCCAGAACGCGTGTGATTTTCATGTGCCCAAGATACGACAACCGCTCAGAAAGGCGCCGGTGTGTTGAACGTGGAGCGCGACGGCCGTCGCAATGCCCACGGCGCTGTCGACCGATAACTGCTTTTCGCGGTCGAGCCGATGCCGGAGCGTCTCACTTTCGACGAACGCATGGCGTAGGACAGATAGGCCGGTGTGCCGAGCGAGCTGCCGACCGACGTCAGCGTGCTCGCGAATGTTTTTCGCGCCTCGGCGCTTCCCTCGCTCGTTCGCGACGCCGTCAGGGCTTTCGCGATGCCGAAGTCCGTGACCATCGCCGTGCCGCCGGAGAGCAGGACGTTATCCGGCTTGATGTCGCGGTGAACGATCCCTTGCGCGTGGGCATAGGCGAGCGCTTTCGCGACGTCGCGAAGCACATGCGTCGCCTCGGCGATCGACATCGGCGGGCCGGCCGTGAGACGCGCGCGCAGCGACAGGCCGTTGACGAACGGCATCGTGTAATACGGGATTCCGTCGGCTTCCCCCGCGCTCAGCACCGGAACGATGTTCGCCTGCTGCAGCCGCGCGGCGAGCTTCACTTCCCGAGTGAATCGCTCGGAGGAGAGGCCTTCGAACAGCTCCGGCGCGACGACCTTGATGACGACTTCGCGGCCGAGGGTCGTTTCGGTCGCGACGAACACGCGTGACATGCCGCCGCCGCCGAGCTCTCGCTCGTCGAGTAGGCGCCGCCGAGGCTTTTATGAAGCGTGTCGCGGAGGTCGGTTGTCATGGCTTCGATCTCGGCGTCGCCGGAAGGCGCGAAATCGGGGAAGGGGCGGGTGTACGAGTGGACTGAAGATACGCCGGGGAGCGGGGCCACACTACCAGCGCTCCGGTGGCGCGCCTGATGGTATCAGGCGTCGAGGCGCGCCATGTTGAACGACATGACCTACCCCCGAATCGACATCACCGGTGGCCCTGGGCGCCCGCCCGGCCGCACGGTGCGCCGACCGTTCCTCGTCATCGCGTTGCTTGCCTTCGCGGCATTCATCGTTGTCCCGTGGCTGGCAAGCTTCGCAACCGACTGGCTGTGGTTCCAGGAGATCCACTTCGAATCAGTATTCTTGAAATCGCTCGTCGCGCGTGCAACGCTGTTTGTCGCAACCGGCGCGGTCGCATTCGCATTCTTGTACGGCAACGCGAGATGGGCGACCCGCGGATCCGGCATTCCCGCGGTGTTCGTGAGTCACACCGGGGCTCGCGTGGATTTCTCAGCGATAATTCCGAGGCTGCTGCTCCTCGGGTCGCTGCTCGCCGCCTTCTTCATGGCCGTGATCGCGTCGGCGTCGTGGATGACGATCCTAATGGCATTGAATGGCACAGCCGTTGGTGAGACCGATCCGATGCTCGGACGCGACGTCGGGTTCTACCTCTTCCGACTGCCCGCGATCTCGGGCGTGCTGTCGTCGCTGGTGGTGCTGACGGTGCTCTCGCTCATTTCGAGCGCGCTGTTGTATGTCTCTCGCGGCCAAATCTCGCGCCCAACACGGAGCATCTCCGCCGACGCGCCGGCATCGCGGCACCTAGGCGCACTCGTGATCCTGTTGCTCGTCGTCTTCGCGGTGCAGCTGTGGTTCGTCGACGCGTCGTCCTTGTTGTACTCGAGCACCGGCCCGCTTGTCGGCGCGAGCTATGCCGACGTCCACGCGTCGCTTCCCGGAATTCGGCTGTCGGCTGTCGCCGCGTTGATCGCCGTGGGGCTCGTGGCCTACGGTGTCGTGCGACAGAAGCTCATGTGGTTCGGCGCGATGGGATTCGTCGGCTACGCGGCGGTCGGGCTTCTCTTCCGCGGCCTGTTTCCGGCCGTGGAGCAGAAGTTCGTCATCGCGCCCAACGAGCTCGCGCGCGAACGCGTGTATCTCGCCCAACACATCGCCGCCACGCGCCGAGCTTGGCGGCTCGACAGCGTCGGCACGCGCGATCTCGAGGGCGACGTGCAACTGACCATGGCGGACATTCGGGACGACGCAGCCACCATCGACAACGTGCGGCTGTGGGAGCGCGATCTCCTGAAGCAGACATTCGGGCAGCTTCAGGAAATTCGAACGTACTACGACTTCGCTTTGGTGAGCGACGATCGCTACACCATCGACGGACGGTATCGGCAAGTGCACATCTCCGCCCGCGAGCTCAATCCGGCGTCGCTGCCGACGCGCAACTTCATCAACGAGCGTCTGACCTTCACGCACGGAATGGGAATCGCGATGGCGCCGGTGAATCAGGTCACCACCGAAGGCCTTCCCGTGCTGTTCATCAAGGATCTGCCGCCGGTGTCGACCGTGTCCCTCAAGGTGACGCGCCCGCAGATCTACTACGGGCAGCTCACGAATAGCTACGTCTTCGTCGGGACAGGACAGAAGGAATTCGACTATCCGGCGGGCGAGTCGAACGTCTCGACCAATTACACGGGGCGCGGCGGCGTGCCGGTCGGCTCGTTCGTCCGACGGTTGCTGTACGCCTGGCAGCTCGGATCGACCGACCTGTTGCTGTCGTCGTACATCACCGGCGGCGCGCGCATCCTCTATCGCCGCAACATCTCGCAGCGCGCATCGGCGGCACTGCCGTTTCTCGATTTCGACAGCGAACCGTATTTAGTGTTGACTGATTCGGGAACGCTCAAGTGGGTGCTCGACGCGTACACGTCGAGTCGCTATTGGCCGTACTCGCAGCCCGAGCCCGACGGCACGAACTATCTTCGCAACAGCGTCAAGGTCGTGATCGACGCCTACGATGGAACGGTCGATGCCTATCTCGTCGACCCGGGCGATCCCATCGCGCGAACGTACGCGTCGATCTTCGGCGGGATCTTCAAACCGCTCAGCGCGATGCCGGCCGATCTTCGCGCGCACCTGCGGTATCCTGGCGACCTGTTTCGGATGCAGACGCAATTGTTCGCGACGTATCACATGCTCGATCCGGACGCATTCTATCACCGTGAGGATCAGTGGCAGTATCCCGGGGTGGACAAGGATACGCCGAACAACACGCCGTTCATGCGACACATCGTGATGCGGTTGCCTGGCGAAGCCAACGCGGAGTTCATCTACATGACGCCATTCACTCCGCGCGGGAAGGACAATCTCGCCGCATGGATGGCGGCCCGCATGGACGGCGCGAACTACGGGAAGCTGGTCGTGTACCGGTTCCCGAAACAGAGTCTCGTGTACGGCCCACGGCAGATCGTGAACCGCATCAACCAAGAAACGAGCATCTCCCAACAGATCACGCTGTGGGATCAAAAGGGCTCGCAGGTGATTCGCGGCGAGCTGCTCGTGATTCCGATTCGCTCATCGCTGATCTACGTGCAGCCGCTGTACCTGCGCGCCGAAGGCGGGACGATTCCGGAGCTCAAGCGGGTGGTGGTGGCGCATGAGAATCGTGTGGTGATGGGTGAGACCTTGGAGGAGGGCTTGAACTTCCTGTTCGGCGGCGGCGCGGCGCCGCGAGCCACGCTCGCTTCCGCGGCGGATACGACGTCGGCCGCGGCGCCGAGCACTGGCGCATCGACTGGAGTCGCCGACATCGCGCGAGAGGCGCAGCAGCACTACGATCGCGCGATCACCGCCCAGCGCGCGGGGGACTGGGCCACGTACGGGCGAGAGATCGACCAACTCGGCGCACTGCTGAAGCGCTTGGCGCCGCGGAAACCCTGAGTCGCCGGACGCGGCGCTGAACACGCGTATCGAGTGAAGTAAGTTCGGTGCGCTTCCACCTCGCCGACATGACGGGGTTTCCCATCGATGTCCTCGCGACACTTGTGGATCGCTACGGCATCGAGCACGAGCTCGCACGCGGCGGCATGGCGACCGTCTACCTCGGCGCGGAGGAAGCGGCGGACGATAGCTTGCCCGAGATTACTTCGCTCCGAGGTTTCGCTTCAAACAGTCGATTGTCTTCGGCGCCGCCGGCCTTTGCGGCGACCTTCCTCACCGCACCGTATAATCCGATGACCGACTTCTAGTTCTCTTTCCCACGAGTCCGCGAGCGACGCCGTGAAGCTCTGGATCGACGCGGACGCTGTTCCGCGAGACGTGAAAGCGATTTGCCTCAAGGCGTCGGACCGTCTTCGCCTCGAGACGATTTTCGTCGCGAACCAGCGGGTCGAGACCCTGGCTGGCTATACGCACGTATCCGCGGTGCGCGTCGAGGGCGGACCTGACGTCGCGGATCGCTACATCGCCGAGCGGGCGGTCGCGGGCGACGTTGCGGTGACGGCGGACATTCCGCTCGCCGCGCTCCTCGTGCCCAACGGCGTGACAGTCATCGATCCGCGCGGCGAGCAATACACGGCGGAGACGATCGGGGAGCGTCTCTCGGTGCGGAATTTCATGGACGCACTGCGCGGCGCCGGCGTCGAGACCGGCGGGCACGGCACGTACGGCCCGCGAGAAAAGCAGGCGTTCGCCAATGCGCTGGACCGCGCGCTCACCCGGGCGCTACGCCCCGGATGAGTCACAACACCAGTCGTGCCGCGCAGTCTCCTCGGGTCGACTTCACTTTGGGTCACTAAAACGGCGTTTTCAGCCGTTTTCAGGCGGAGATCGCGCGCGAGGTACACCTTCGCCATCCCGCCTTCGCCGACGAGGCGTTCGATCCTGTATCGACCTTCGAGAGCGGCAACGAGGGCGTCGGTCGTGAACGTGCGCCGTCAGCGGCGGGAAACGAGCGGAGACAAAGAGTGTCGTGTTACACGCTTCCCTGCCAGAGAGTCTCCGCCAACGCCGCTCGACCACGAATGCCCGCTGTTACCAAACTTCTAAGGGCGCGATATCGTTGTCTCGACTCACGCATGGCGATGGAGCCCTGTCCTGACATGGTCGGCGACCAACTCGAATCGGCCCTCGAGGGACGCTACACCATCGAGCGCGAGCTTGGCCGCGGCGGCATGGCGACCGACTACCTCGCCCGCGACCCCAAACATCGACGGCGACATCGTCATGCGCAGAGTCGCTCCGCCAAGCCGCTAACGCGTCGATTTCCATCCGGCTCGTGCCAGAACAGACGCGATTGGGCCGATTTCGATGAGACGTCTTCCTTCGGCTCCAGGTATCCTCGCAGCATGCCGCCGACCGATACGGAACGTGTTACCTTACCAGGTACTAGTTCGCGCTGACCAAGATCCGCCGCGGTGGGTATATCTTCGTGGCCTGGTTGGAGACCATGCGCCGCGCCACGTCCACGTCTTTCGTGATGGTCGGCTCATCCTGAAATGGAATCTCGAAAAAGATCTTCCCATGGAGGGACGCGCGTCGCCGCGGCTGCTCGAGGTGATTCGAGATCTTCGCCGCGAAGGTCGCCTGTGAAAGTAGGACGTGTCACCGTGAGCTCCCGCGAGCGCGCGTTTCGCGTGAAGCTTGGACGCACGACGTTCCGCATGCCCTTCGTGAAAACAGATCCTTCCCCCACATCGGACGATCCCGTCGTTCTCGTCTATTCGGATCCCGAATTGGGCAATCAAGGCTTCACCTTCATCCTTGCGTCCGGAAAGGAAGGGTCGGTCCTTGCCGACCAAGTGCTCGACTACAATGGAGACCCGCAGCTCGCACGAAAGATGGCCCTTCACGAGTTGACTGCGCGCGCGCGCGAGACGCTCGACCGATCGAAGCTGTCGCGCCGTGAAATCATTCGACGACTCGGGACCTCCCCGTCGCAGTTCTATCGACTCATCGATCCGGCCAACTATCGGAAGACCATCGACCAGATGCTCGGGCTATTGAGCGTTCTTGGCTGCGAGGTCCAATTCACGGTGAGGAGGAAATCAGCCTGACAATACCGCTGACGCGGATCGTTGGCAGTCGATGAGTTGGTCGGCCCTCTCGAGATTATTGGGCAGTCGGCCAGAGCGGCGTAGACCTCATCGACTCTCGCAGCAGTTTTCGCGAGCGACGAGTACGAACGCCAACCAGCATCACGGTGCCGGTAGCCAACAACACGAAGCTTGACGGTTCAGGAGTCGTCGTCACGACGGCCCGGAACGTTCCCGTCGACCCCTGGGTGATGTCGCTCACGAACGTGAGATCGCCAAGTGACGTATGAACCGCCGCGCCGACTGGACGCGCGACGCCGGCGGGCGAGGTAGTGACCGGACCGAAGGCGGTTGTCAAATCGTAGCCGAGCAGGGCGTTGCTGCCCATGCCGCCGAAGCCCTTGCCGTCGTCGAACGTTGGCGGCTCGAGCGCAATGACGAGGACGAACGGAAACGTTCCGAGATTGCCGAGCGGGTTCGGCACCGCCGACGCGATGATCGCCAGCGGATCGGTGACAGTCGCTGTCCCGAGGCCGCCGATCGTGATCGTGCCCGTGCCGGTGTTCTCGAAGATGCCGGAGCCCGCACCAATGACCGCGTCGGTATTGCCGGTGATCGACAGTGTGATCAGCGCGTTCGTGAACGTCGTCGCCCCGATCTTGCCCGAGTTGGTCCCCGACAGGATATACGTGATGATGTCCGCCTTCGCCGGCGCGGCGATTCCGAGCAGCGACAAACAGGCGATGGCCATCGAGGGAATGCTTCGTAGTATTCTCATATCAGCTCTCGAATATAGGTTCTGGCGGGACCGTCGAGCACGAGCGATTATCGCGTAGTCACGCGCGCGCCGCAAGCGTGCCGCGCCAGGGCGCGAGGACTTCAAATGTTTGAGGGACGAGCCGCGTGAAGGCGCTGCCGACGATGGGCCACGACGGGGCGACCTCGCCGACAGCTCAACGCGCCTTCCGTCGCTGTCAGTGCACCGCGCGCCGGCCCCGACTCAGGACCGCGACAGCCTATTTGCCCTTGGCGTGCCATGCTTTGAGCGCGGCCGCTTCGGCTTCGGGTGTATACGCAAACCTTGCCTTCTCGCGACGCTCGGTTGGAAGCGACTGCCACCATGCGTTCGCATCGCGGATCGTCTCGACCATCGGTCGATACCGCAGTCCCGCCGCGACCGCCTTGTCCGAGTTGATGTACGTCTGTCCGTACTTCACGCCCTCCGGCGTTTTCTTCGGACGAATCCACGGAACGTTCGCTCCGAGCCTGAACGTTCGCAGAAATTCGAGATCTGGAATCCACGTCAGCGTGCGCGCCGGCGTTGGGATCGCCGTGCCGAGAGCGTCCTGGAACTTCTTCATCGTGACGTCGTCCGGACCCGCGATGTTGAACGTTCCGGTCTTCCCTTCCTCGATCGTGCGAATCATGAATGCCGCAAGATCGCGAACGTCCGCGAACTGCACGTGGTCATCCTGATCGCCCGGGACGAGGATCTCACCGCCCTTGGCATATCGCGACGGCCAGTAGAGGAATCGGTCGCTCTCATCCCCCGGCCCGACGATGAAGTTCGGCCGGACGTTGATCGCACGATCACCGAAGACCTTCGTATTCTCGATCTCTGATAACGCCTTTCGAACGCCGTAGCTGTTCGTCGTGCCGTCCGGATCCTTGAGGATTGGCTGAACGTCCTCTTTGATCGAGTGCGGCGTGTCATAGGGGAAGTACACGCCAGTCGACGACACATACAGATAGTACTTTACAGAATTCTTGAGTAGCTCCGCGGTCTTCGTGACCCACGCTGGATCCGTCTGCGAGTTGTCGATCGCCGCGTCCCACGTCTTTCCTTTGAGCGCGTCGAGGTTGAGCTTTTCGATGCTGCGATCGCCCTGAAGATGTGTGACGCCGGCGGGAAGATCCGCCTGATGCTGCCCGCGGTTGAAGACCGTGACCTTGTGCCCTCGCGCGATCGCCTCTCGCACCTGATACGGTCCGATGTAACCCGTGCCGCCAAGGATGAGGATGTTCAGCGGCTGAACCGCCGGTGCGCTCTCGTTAGAGAATGCGAATGCTCGCTTCCCCAGGAACAGGCCGGCGCCGGCGCCGACCGTCGCTTTGATGAATGTGCGTCGATTGGACATCAGGGCTTCTTGTAGACCTCTCCGCCTTTCATTACGAACTGCACCTGTCTGATCGCCGAGATGTCCTTCGTCGGATCCCCGGTCACGGCGATGAGGTCGGCCCAAAACCCCGTTTTCACGGCGCCGAGTCGATCGCCCCAGTGCAGCATCTTCGCGTCGTTGACCGTTGCGGCGCGAAGTGCTTGCAGCGGCGTCAGTCCATTCGCCACGAGCCCTTCGACTTCACGTGCATTGTCGCCATGCGCGACCGGACCCGAATCCGCGCCGTTGCAGATCGTGACGTGCGCGTCCATCGCCATCTGCATCACTGCCTTCTTGTTTCTGCCGCCGACCGAAACGGTCGGGACGTAGCAAATACCCTTGTCGGCCATGAGCTTGAAGACTTCGGGCGTTCCGCCGTCGCCATGCTCGATCGTCTCGACGCCGGCGATTGCCGCTCGACGCATTCCCTCCGCCGTCGAGGCATGCGCCGCGACCGCTCGGCCCGAGCTCTTCGCGATGTTCACGATGAGATTGAACTCGTCCTGCGTAGGGCCCGGCATCGCTTCGCCATTCGGACCCCAGCGATAGTCCGCGTAGACCTTGATCCAGTCAGCGCCGTGTTTGATCTGCGAGCGAACGACGCGTGAAATCTGATCGGGACCGTTCGCTTCTTCCGCGCCCTGCGGAATCTGATCCACGTACTCGGTCGCGAATCCCTTCGGCGCATACTCGCCGCCGACGACGATTGCTTTCGTCACGACCTGCATTCGCGGACCGGGGATGATGCCCTGATTGATCGCATCGCGTAGACCGACGTCCGCGTACCCGGCGCCCTCGGTGCCGAGGTCGCGCGTCGACGTGAAGCCGGCGAGCAATGCGGCCTTCGCGTGATTCACCGCTCGCGCAACGCGCAGCGCTTCGTGCTCGTGGAGGACCTGATCGTTCCACGACGTCTCGTTATATGGATGGAGCAGCAGATGCGAGTGCCCCTCGATCAGCCCCGGCATGAGGGTCGTATTCGGAAGCGAGATCGTCGTCGCATCGGCCGGCGCCGTGATGCTCGCGCGCGAACCGACCGCCTCGATGCGATCGCCGCGAACGAGGACCGCCCAGCCGTCGTGCGGCGCATCGTCGGTCGCGGTCCAAACGCGGGCGGGGACGAGGAGCGTCGCCTTCGCGTTGGAATCGGGGCGAGCACCGCGACCCCCGCCACGTTGCGCGAATGCGATGCTCGGAGCGGCGAGGAGCGCGACGAAAAGCGATCTGTTCATGAGAGTGTGCTAAAGGGCGAATGATTGACCGGACTACTTCTTTCCGCCGCCGAACGGCGTGTGAAGCGAGAGCCCGACGTCGAACGTGAAGTAATTGACGCCCGCCGTCGGAGTAGTGGCAGTATTCGTCACGCCCGGAACCCTCGCCTTGAGGTTTTGTCCGACATAGCGCGCCTGTGGGGTCAGCGCCACGATCCCGCCGAGGATCGTATAGTCGAAACCGACGCCGAATTCATAGCCGGGGTTCTTATCGGTCGTCAGCACGTTCGACGACGAGCCGCCGTAGCCGCCCTGCAGATCGTTGAACGTTACGCCGCCTTTGATGTACGGCCGGAACTTGGGCATCCCCGGAACGGCGAGCTTCACGCCGACGGTCGCGCCTTGCAGAGTGTACTTGCCGTCCTGCTGACAGGTCGACGTCTCGCAATCGAACTTGATGTGATCGAAGCCGGCGTATGCGCCGATCGGTCCGATCCCAACGCCAACATCGAGGCCATAGCCGAATCCGTTTTTCGCGCCTTCGATCACCGCTGTGTTCGTTGCGGTCTGATCCCCGCCAAACGATCCGGTCGGGACGCTGCCGGTGCCGCGAACGCCGATCGAGATGTATTGCGCCGAGAGTGTCGACGTCGACATGACGAGAAACGCGGCCAAAACCGCAGCAGAAATTCGGCTCATTTGCGCTCCAAGGTGGATTGCGGCGAACAAAATGAACTTTCGCATAGCATGATGCACGAGGGCAGCCCGATTCGCCAACAAAATACCATCATCCCTATGCGGGCGAGGCGAGGGGATGACC
>Ga0070683_100002269_pt1 | contig 15231 bp, 13 predicted proteins | sample KBSC713LmetaG_FD_64662 | JGI IMG/M metagenome (GOLD analysis project Ga0070683, IMG submission 64662) | Corn rhizosphere microbial communities from Kellogg Biological Station, Michigan, USA - KBS C7.1-3L metaG | ecosystem: Host-associated > Plants > Roots > Rhizosphere ...
TACGCCGCCGGCGCCTACTACTTCACCCGCGCGGTCTTCGCTCAGCGCTGGCACCACGTCGGCCGGGGCCTGCTTCCGGTCCTGGCCTTTGCGTCGCTGATGGGCGCCGTCACCGTGCTGCACTGGCCGCTCTTCCGGCACGGCAACCTCGCCTTCACGCTGTGGGCCGCGCTGTACTTCACCACGCCGTTGCTCGTCGCCGCGGTGTGGTGGGTCAACCGGCGCGAGGACCCGGGTCGCCCGGACGAGCACGACATCCTCCTTCCGGCTCCTGCGCGGCGGATCGGCGGCGGCGTCGGGCTCGTGGGCCTGGTCGGGGCCGGCTGGTTTCTCCTCGCGCCCGGCCCGCTGATCGGCGTGTGGGCCTGGCCGTTGACGCCGCTGACCGCCCGGGTCTTGTGTGTGATCTTCGTGCTGTTCAATGTCTATCTTGTGTCGTTGTTCGCCGATGCGCGGTGGAGCGCGGCCCGGGTCAACGTCGAGAGCCTCGTCGTCGCCCTCGTGCTCATCGTCATCGGGATCGCCCGAACCCGAGACACATTCATCTGGACCCGGCCGGCGGCGTGGCTCTTTCTCATCGGGGTGGTGGTTGCGTTGGCGGCGTCGGCCTGGTTCCTGACGCGGCTGAGCCGTCGTCCAGCGACAACCCGTTCGAACGACACCGGGAAGGTATGCGTCATCGGCGCCGGCTCGTCGGGCATCGCCGCATGTCAGGTGCTGCAGGCCCGGCGCATCCCGTACGACTGCTTCGAGTCCGGCTCGCAGGTCGGCGGAAACTGGCGATACCTCAACGACAATCAGATGTCCTCGGCGTACCGCTCGTTGCACATCAACACCTCCCGCAAGGTGATGCAGTACGCGGCCTTTCCGATGCCGGACGACCTGCCGGACTATCCCCACCACAGCCAGATCGCCGCCTACTTCGACGACTATGTCGACCATTTCGGTCTTCGCTCGACGATCACGTTTTGCACCGAAGTCACCCGCGTGGCACCGGCCGATCCGGGTTGGCTGGTCACGACGCGGCAGCGCGACACCGGTGAGGTCAGCACGGCGCACTATCGCGCGGTCCTGGTGGCCAACGGCCATCACTGGGATCCGCGCTATCCGGAACCGCCGTTCCCGGGCACCTTCAGCGGTGAGCAGACCCACTCGCACGACTACAAGGTCCCGGATCCCTACGCCGGCCGCCGGGTCCTCGTGCTCGGCATCGGCAACTCGGCGACCGACATCGCGGTCGAGACGTGCGGCGTCTCCGAGCGCACGTTCCTGGCGATGCGTCGCGGCGCGCACGTCATCCCCAAGTACTTCTTCGGGCGGCCCTTCGACCGGCTCGCCAAGACTCCCGTGGGCCGCGCGCCGCTGTGGCTGCAGCGGCTGACCCTGCGGGTCCTGATCCGCCTCGCCCAGGGCCGCATGACCGACTACGGCCTGCCCGAACCCGATCACAAGGTCCTGTCGGCCCATCCGACGGTCTCGTCGGACCTGCTCAACCGGCTCGGCCATGGCGACATCACGGTCAAGCCCAACGTGGAGCGCCTGGACGGTGATCGGGTGTGGTTCGTCGACGGTACGGCGGAGCAGATCGACGCGATCATCTACTGCACCGGCTACAAGATCAGCTTCCCGTTCCTCGATGACCAGGTTCACGACAACAAGGTGGAGCTGTTCCACCGCGTGGTCGATCCCGACCGTCCCGGGCTGTACTTCATCGGCCTGGTCCAGCCCCTCGGTGCGATCATGCCGCTCGCCGAGGCCCAGTCCGAGTGGGTCGCGGACCTGCTGGAGGGCAAGGCGGCGCTCCCACCCGCCGACGAGGCCCGCCAGGAGATCTCGGGATACGCCCGCCGCAGCGCCCGGCGGTACCTCGCCTCCAAGCGGCACACCATCGAGGTGGACTTCCTCGCGTACCTGCGCGAGATCGAACGCGAGCGCCGGCGCGGTGCCCGACGCGCCGGTGTCGCATAGCAGCCGCTACGGGTTGTAGGCGGCCGTCGGACAGGATCACCAGCCGCGCGTTGGGATTGTTACTCAAGCCCGTCGCCTATTGTTTGGTTGTTCCCAAACAACTGCCCGTGAAGGTGTGGCCCGGTGAGCATCGTCAGATTCGAAGTGGACGGCGCGGTCCGGGTCGGGCTGCGCGCCGAGGGCACGATCACCGAACTGGAGGGCGTGGCGACGCTGGCCGACCTGTGGCGGCTGCCGGCTGCGCAGTTGCGGGAGCGGCTCGACCGGCCCGGTTCCGGGCGCACCGTGCCGGAGTCCGCGGTGCGGCTGCTCGCCCCGATCGACGCCCGGACCGAGGTCTGGGCCTGCGGCGTCACCTACGAGGTGTCTCGGGGTGCCCGCATCGAGGAGAGCGAGCGGGCCGCCGACGTCTACGCGCTGGTCTACGACGCGCAGCGGCCGGAGGTGTTCTTCAAGTCGGCGCCGTGGCGCGTGCGCGGCCCCGGCGAGCCGGTCGGCATCCGCGTCGACTCCGAGGTGAACGTCCCCGAGCCGGAGCTCGCTCTGGTCGTCAACGCGTTCGGCGCGATCGTCGGGTACACGATCTGCAACGACATGTCCTCACGCACCATCGAGGGCGAGAATCCGTTGTACCTGCCCCAGGCCAAGATCTACTACGGTGCGTGCGCCCTCGGCCCGTGGATCACGCCGGCCTGGGAGGTGACCGACCCCTACGACCTCGCCATCGACCTGGCGATCGACCGGGACGGGCGCGAACACTGGCACGGCGGCACCACGACCTCCTTGCTGCGCCGGCGCCTCGACGACCTGGTCAGCTACCTGATGCGCGGTGACGTGCACCCCGACGGCGCGGTGCTGTCGACCGGCACGTGCCTCGTGCCGCCGGCCCCGTTTACGCTGGTTGACGGGGATACCGTGCGGATCACGATCGATGCGATCGGCACGCTGGCCAACCCCGTCCGGCGGGGCCTACCGGAGGAGCGCGAAGCATGATCGCCAGCATCGACCCGCGAACCGGCGTGACCGTGGAGGAACTCGACGTCGCGGCCGAGGACCTCGACGGGCTGGGCGGGCAGGCCCAGGGCGCCCGGCAGGAACTCGCCGAGGCCGGGCGCGCCGGCCGGGCGGCGATGCTGCGAGCGATGGCGGCCGCCCTCGAGGACCGCCGCGCGGACTTGGTGGCGACCGCCGACCGCGAGACCGGCCTGGGCCTCCCCCGCCTCAACGGCGAGTTGACGCGCACCGCATTTCAGCTCGGACTGTTCGCCGACGTGCTCGACGACGGGGGATATCTCGAGGCGACCATCGACCACCCCGGCGACACGCCGATGGGCCCGCGGCCGGACCTGCGCCGGATGCTCCTCCCGCTGGGGCCGGTGGCGGTGTTCGGCGCGAGCAACTTCCCGTTCGCGTTCTCCGTGCCCGGCGGCGACACCGCCTCCGCGCTGGCTGCCGGCTGCCCGGTCGTCGCGAAGGTCCACCCGGCCCACCCAGTGACCTCGGTCCTGTCCCGCGACGCGCTGCTCGCCGGCGCCCGCACGGCCGGCTTCACCACCGACGTGGTGTCGCTCGTGTACAGCAACGAGACGGCCACCCGGCTCGTCCAGCATCCGGACATCACCGCGGTCGGCTTCACCGGCTCGCTGCGGGTCGGCCGGATGCTCGCCGACCTGGCCGCCGCCCGGCCGGTCCCGATCCCGTTCTACGGCGAGCTGGGCGCGCTCAACCCGCTCGTGGTCGGCCGCGCGGCCGCCCGAAACCGGGGCGCGCAGATCGGCGACGGGCTCGCCGGCTCGTTCATGCTCGGTGTCGGGCAGTTCTGCACCAAGCCCGGCGTCGCCGTCATACCGTCCGGTGTGGACGGTGAGTCACTCGTCCGGGCGCTCGTCGACCGGGTCACCGCGGCCGGCGCCGGCACGATGTTGAGCGAGCACACGGCCGACGCGTTCGCGGCCGGCGCCGACCGCCTGCGCGGCGTGCCCGGCGTCGAGGTGCTCGCTCGCGGCGGCGCCGCTCCGGCCGACGGCTTCTGGGGCTCGCCGCTGCTGCTGAAGGCGCCGGCGACGGCGCTGGACGGGCCGCTGCTCGAGGAGTGCTTCGGACCCGAGCTGGTGCTCGTCGGGTACGACAGCGACGACGACGCCGTGGCCACGCTGGGCCGCTTCGGTCCGGCGCTCACCGCGTCCATCCACGCCGACGACGACGATCGGCCGCTGGCCACCCGCGTGCTGGCGCAGGTTCAGCACACGGCCGGGCGGATCGTGTGGAACGGCTACCCGACCGGGGTGGCCGTGGCGTGGGCGACCCACCATGGCGGGCCCTACCCGGCCACGACCAACGCGCTGCACACGAGCGTCGGCGCGAGCGCGATCCGCCGCTGGCTGCGGCCGGTCTGCTTCCAGGACGTGCCCCAGGATCTGCTGCCCGACGAGCTGCGTGACGTCCCTTCGCAACCACGCGTTCCGCGCCGCGTCGACGGCGTCCTCGCCTAGCCCAGCCGGAGCGTCACGAACGGGATGGTGTCGCCCGGCAGCACGTAGCGTTCGATCTCGACGAAACCGTGGCCGACCGCAAACCGCAGACCGTCCTCATTGGACGCGAGCACGATGGTCTCGACGTGTTTCGCCCCCAGCTCGCGGGCCTTGGTCAGCGCCCGCTGATAGAGCTGCCGGCCGAAGCCGCGCCGCCGGTGCTCGGGCAGGACCCGCGCGATCACCGTCGCGGTCGCGGTGTCGGGCGTCGGCGGCCGAACCGTCGAGTTGCCCACCGCCACCGCATCGAGGTACGCGACCTCGAGGTGGTTGCGGCCGGTCCGCTCGACGACGTCGTCGACCGACAGCGGTGCGGTCGGGATGATCAGATTGTGGATCCGCTGCCAGTCGAGCAGAACGTCGCCGGCGGCGACCGGCTCGAAACGAAGGTCAGACACGAAACCAGGCTCCTTCAGTCAGAGGTCTCGAACTGGCGGACCGCCCGGTCGATCCGCCGGTCCGGCACGATCCAACTGATCGCCACGCTGACGAAACAGGCCAACGCGATCCCCACGCCGATATGCCCGTCCCGATCGATGAGCAGCGCACTGAGGATCCCGGCGAGGTACAGCACCGGCGAGAGCTTGCCCTTCAGATCGGCCCCGACGGCCTCCCGCAGCGGCGAATCCGCGCCCTGCTGACGGATGATCACCGTCTGCAGCACGTAGTACGCGATGGCCGCGCTGAGCAGGTTGAGCCCGTAGATGACGACCGGGGTCTGCGCGAACCTCGACTCGTCCACCCAGGCCGTCGTGAACGGGAACAGCGACAGGCAGAACAGCAACCCGAGGTTGGCCCACAGCACGCCGCCGCTGACCTGCCGTACCAGGTGAAACATGTGGTGGTGGTTGTTCCAGTAGATGCCGACGTAGATGAAGCTGAGGAGGTATGTCAGCAGCCCGACGCCGGTCGTGTGGAGGAAGGCGGAGAAGGTGTGCTCCTCCGGCACCTTCAGCTCCAGCACCATGACCGTGATGACGATGGCGAGCACGCCATCGCTGAACGCCTCGAGCCGGCTGGTCCTCATCCCGCACCTCCTCGATTTCCGAGTTGATCGTAGAGCGGCCGTATCATGATGGGGTGAATCTCGAAGAGGCCACGGCCGTCTTCACGAGCGTTCGGCCACGCCTGTTCGGGATCGCCTACCGCATGCTGAGCAGCGTCGCCGAGGCCGAAGACCTGGTGCAGGACGCCTGGCTGCGCTGGCAGACGTGCGACCGCGACGCCGTGGTCAACCCGGCAGCGTTCCTGGCCACGACCACGACGCGGCTGGCGATCAACGCGCTGCAATCCGCACGGGTCCGGCGCGAGACCTACATCGGGCCGTGGCTGCCCGAACCCGTCGACACGAGCGCAGACCCATATCTGGGGGCGGAGCGGGACTCGGCGCTGCAGTTCGCCGCGCTGTTGCTGATGGAGAAGCTCACCCCCAGCGAGCGAGCCGCCTACGTGCTGCGGGAGGCATTCGACTATCCATACCAGCAGATTGCCGAGATCCTGCAGTCGAGCGAGACCGCCGTGCGTCAGCTGGTCAGCCGGGCCCGCAAACACATGACCGGCGAACGGCGCGCCCCGGTGAACGCGGGCATGCAGCGCACGATGCTGACCACGTTCGTCGCTGCCTGCCGCACGGGCGACCTGGCCGAGCTGGAGCGGCTCTTCGCAGCCGACGTGCGAAGCATGTCCGACGGCAACGGCATGGTGCGGGTGTCGCGCCGGCCGGTGGTCGGCACGGTGCGGGTCGCCAAGTTCATGAGCGCGATCTCCACCTGGTTCTGGGACGACGTCGACTTGCAGTGGGTGGACACCAACGGGCAGACATCGGTCGTCGTCCGGCACGACGGCGCCGTGCGGTGCGTGCTCACGGTCAACGGCTCGGCCGAGGGCATCGACCGCGTGCTGTGGATGTTCAACCCCGACAAGATCGCCGCGGTCTCGCAAATCGGCGCGTGACCCGGGTGGCGCTCCGCTCGGGCCACCTGTCCAATTGGAGCGTGCTCAACCGACCGGACGACGTCGTGCGGAGGTTCGCTGACGCGTGCCACCTCGGCGACGTCGCCGCGCTCCGCGTTGCCCTCGACGTCGACGCCATCGCGGTGTGCGACGGCGGCGGGCTCGTACCCGCCCATGGCGCGGAGGATGTCGCCCAGCTGGCGGCCGCACTGCTCGGCGGGCAACCCGGCACCGAATTGACCGTCGAGTCCGTCAACGGCCGGGCCGGGCTGGCCCTGCGCCGCGACGGCCAGGTCGTCGTGGTCGTCGGCGTCGACGTGGCCGAGGACCGAATCGGCGCCCTGTGGATCGTGCTCAACCCGGCCAAACTGCGCCACTGGCATCGTCGATGATCATTCGTTAACGTCACCGCGTGGCCGAGCTCCCGTTCGTGTACCTCAATCAACCAGGGCGACCTGCGCGCCCGCCTGGAGGATTACTAGTGGCCTTGCGACCAGATGAGTTCTACGAGCACGCCCTCGCCGCCGCGGACGCCGAACGTCGGCTGCCGCTGGCCCGGATGACGGGTTGGGAGGTCAGCCCCTTCGAGCCCGAGGGTCTCCGCGTGACTCCTCTTCGTCCACCGGTACTGCCCGAGCCGGCCCGGCACGGCGAGGATCCGACGGACTGCCGCTCGTGCCGGGCCCGCGACGAGGGGATCTGGTTCGACGAGCGGTGGCGGCTGACCCGGTTCACCGGCGTCGGCGTGCCGCTGGTCCTCATGCTGCACCCGCGCGACCACTACGACCTGGCCGACCTGCCCGACCCGATGGCCGCCGAGCTCGGTGTCCTGAGCAAGCACATCGCCGGCCACATCCAGGCGCTGCCGCACGTCTCGCGGGCTCACGTCTACCGCATCGGCGACGGCGGCGCGCACCTGCACATCTGGTTCTTCGCCCGGCCCGAGGGCCAGGCCCAGCTGTACGGGTCGTGGCTGGTCGTGTGGGATGACCTGCTGCCGGAGTACCCAGCCGACGTGGCCGAGAAGGACGCGGCCATCGTGGCCGACGCGCTGGTCGCCTCCTACGGCGGCCGTCGCACCGCCACCTGACCGGCTACGCCCCCTGAGGTACGCACGGCGTCTCCCGGCGGACGACGACACCGGTACCGGCCGGTGGTGCACTGAAGGCATGACTGAGCTGCATTACCGCAAGCCACCGTGGTGGCTGAGGCACATCGGCAACCGGCTCGCCCCGGGCAACGCGAAGATCGTCGCCCGGCTGTCGGTGCCCGGCCGCAGCAGCGGACAGTGGCGCACCACGCCGGTCGTCGTGCTCGACCACGACGGCGAGCGCTACCTGGTCGCGCCGGGCGGGCACACCGAGTGGGCACGAAACCTGCGCGCCGCCGGCCACGGCCGGCTGATCCGGCGCGAACAGGTGGAGGAGTTCCACGCCGAGGAGGTCCAGCCCGCGGCGCGGCCGCCGGTGCTCGCCGCGTACCTGGAGAAGTACGGCCGGATGCCGACGGTCAGGGCCGGCTTCCGCGAATTCCCCGACCCGGCCGACCACCCGACGTTCCGCCTCACGCCGGCCGCATAAGGTTCCGTAGCGGGGACTTGTCGCCGACCGACCAGTTGTGGCCGAAGGGATCCTTGAAGCCACCTTGACGGTGCGTTCCCCAGGGCGCGCGGCGCTCTTCGATTCCCGCTCCGGCGGTTGCCCCGGCGGCGACGGCGCGATCAATGACGGTGTCGGGGTCATCCACAAACACCTCGATGCGGGCACTCGTGACTCCCGCCTGCCCGGGACTGGCCTCCGCGGGGTTGTCGGGACTGACCTCATGCAGGAAGAACGGGGCGCCGCCGAGCTCAAGGCCGGCAACGCCCCCAAGGTTCCAGAGTTCCGTCGCACCGAGTGCGGTCTTGTACCAGGCCACCGCCGCGGCCGCATCCGCGACGATCAGCATCACCGAGATCACCGGCGGTGAAGCGAACGATTCCATGGTCATACCCAAAGCATGCCCCGTCCCGATGCCCGGTGATGGTCGCTACCGCCGGGTCTTGCCCACCGGCTAGGGCTTGCGGCCGACGCCGGCCCAGAGGTTGCTGTCCTCCGGCTCCGCCGTCGGGCCGCCGTCGGCGCGCCACTGCGTCACCGGGACGATACCGGGTTCGACGAGGTCGAGTCCGGTGAAGAACCGGGACACCTCGGCGTGGCTGCGGAAGCGGAAGTCGACGTTGTGCGCCTTGTTGGTGGCGTTGGCCGCGTCGACCCGGTCCTGCGACCAGAAGTCGCCGGTGGCGTGGGAGATCACCAGGTAGCTGCCGGACGGCATTGTGTTGAGGAGGGTTTCGATGGTCGGGTAGGCGACCTCGTCGTCGCTGACCAGGTGCAGCACGGCCAGGAGCATGATCGCCACCGGCTGGGTGAGATCCAGCGTCTCGGTCAACTCCTTGGCGTTCAGGATGTCGCCCGGATTGCGCAGGTCAGCGTCGATGTATGCGGTCTTGCCGTCGGCCGAGCTGGTCAGCAATGCTCGGGCGTGGGCCAGCACCATGGGATCGTTGTCGGTGTAGACGACCCGTGACTCCGGGGCGATCGATTGCGCGACCTGGTGGGTGTTGTCGGCGGTGGGCAGGCCGGTGCCGATGTCCAGGAACTGCCGGACGCCGGCCTCGGCGGTCAGGTAGCGCACCGCCCGGCCGAGGAACAGGCGGTTCATCCGTGCGGTGATCCGGATCGAGGGAACTCGTCGTTCGAGGTCATCGCCGTATCGCCGGTCCGCCTCGAAGTTGTCCTTGCCGCCCAGCCAGTAGTCGTAGACCCGCGCCACGTGAGCCGTTCCGGTGTCAAAAACGTGCGTCGAAGCCTGGCCATCCACAACAAGCCTCCGATGGTCGCCGGATCCACTGGGCAACAGCGTAGCGTCGCCTCGCCGCCGCCTGCGGCCGTGGCGTCGTCGATCGTGGGACAAGGTTGCGCCCTCGGCAGGCGAGCCGCCCGTCCGGGGTGGCTGACAAACCCGCGCCGTCAGCCAGGGGCCGGCGGCCCGGCGGCCAACCGGCTGGTCCTCGCTTGCTGGTAAGGGGAGCCGAGCCGGCCGAAGGTGTCGACCAGGCGGACCAGGGTGTCAACATCGCCGGTGGCGATCGCCGCGGCGCGTTCGACCATGGCGGCCGCGATCGGATTGTCCCGGACGGCGTGGCGGCTACGGTCGATCCGGGCGGCGGCGCCGGGATGGTGGTCGAGCACGGCGGCTTCCGCCCACACCGCGGCATACCACGGCCGGTACATCATCTGGCCCCCGTGCCACCACGTCTCGGGGTCGTCGAGATCGGCGGCGAGGCGGTCCACCGCGGCCCGAAAGTCTCCCCGATGGAGGGCGACGATCGCGTCGAACGTCGGCGCCCAGGCCCTCGAACTCACGAACTGCACGCCGATGAGCTCATTGGCGAGTTGTAGCCACTCCGTGCGGCCGGCGTCGTCGGCGAGGATGCCGTGCACCATCGCGACCGCACCCACCGAACTCGCGAGGTTCGGGACCATGGGCCGGCCACAGCGTTCCCAGCTGTGGCGAAACAACTGCTCGTCGCGGAGCACCGCGTCGAAGTGGCCGGCGAGCGCGTCGAGCTCGAGCCGCCGGGCCACGCCGAGGAGGCTCTCCTCGCGGTTGAAGGGCAGCCGTCCCAGCCGGTCGGCGTAGTCCGACGCGCCGGCCAGGTCGCCGGCCGCGAGCAGGACCTCGGAACCGTATTTCAGGTGGTCCACGTGTCCGAAGCCATACGTTGCGACCATCGGCAGGCAGCCGACCACCGCATCGCGGCGCCGCACCGCCGCCACCGCGCCGGGGATGTCGTCGAACCTCAGGTGCACAGCGGTCAACAGGTCCAGTGCAGCGTCTTCCAGCGCCAGGTCACCAGCCTCTCGGGCGACGCTGACGGCGTGTTCGGACCGCTCGACGGTCAGGTCGCGATAGTCGGCGAACGCCTTCGCGACGGCGATCGCGGCTTCGGCCGAGGCAGAGCCGTCCGAGACTGCGGCGGCCTCGGCGAGCAGGGCCGCTGCCTCCTCGTCGGTAGGCGCTTGCGTCATGAATCCCGGAGCTCGCGCGATGAACAGCGACAGCCAGGCCAGGTCGCGGGCGGCACCGCTCAGGTCGCCAAGTGACCGGGCCAGGTCGGCGGCCTCGCGGAGCAGGCGCAGGATGTCGGTACCGAAGGCGCCGGAACCCGCCGCGCCGGCGGCCATCCGGAGGTGCTCCACGCGATTTGCCGGCGACGGGTCGAGTTCGGCGGCCAGCTCATAGCGGTTCTTCGCCTCGATCAGTCGTCCCCGCAGCCACAGCTGTCCGGCCAGCTGAGCAGCGAGTTCCGCGGCCGGTTCCCGGCGGTCGGGGTCGGCGGCACACCGAATCAGTGCGGCCCGGGCATCGTCGACGACCCGGTCGAAACCGGCGCACCACGCCTCGTCGGCCGGTACGGCCGCGAGATCGGTGAGGACGGCGCGGCACCAGGCGTCGTGACGGCCCTGAACGGCGGCCAGCTCGCCCGACGTGTCGAGCCGCTCCTCGCCGTACTGCCGGATCGTCTCCAGCAGCCGGTAGCTTGTCGGCCCGCTCCGGTCGACGACGAGCAGGCTGTGATCGGCGAGACGGGACAGCCCGTCGGCGACCTCCGCGTGGTCGCACCCCGGAGCGGCGACCGCACAGGCGGCGGCGACATCGAACCAGGACGCGAAGACGGCGGCGCCGCGCAGCAGCGCCTGGTCGGCGCCGTCGAGCAGGTCGTAGCTCCAGCCGATCGTGTCCCGCAGCGAGCGGTGCCGATCGGCCGCGTGGCCGCGGACGGCGAGAAATCGCAGCCGCTCGTGGAGGCCGGCTTCCAACCCGTCCAGGCCCAGCGTCGGGTAGCGGGAGGCGGCCAGCTCGATGGCCAGCGCCATGCCGTCCAATGCCCGACACAGCGCCGCCACCCGAACGGGCTCCGGCGGGGCTGCTTCGCCGGTCGCCTCGACCGCGCGGGCCGTGAACAACGCGACCGCGTCCCCGCCGTCGTGGTCCGTGACCGACAGCCCGGGCACCGCGTAGATCCGCTCATACGGCAGCATCAGCCGGGTCCGGCTGGTCGCCAGCACCGCGACGCGGGGACACCCGCTGACGATCTGGTTGACGCATTCTCGAACACCTTCGAGCAGGTGTTCGCAGTTGTCGAGCAGGAGCAGCCCGTCACGCCGGGCCAGCGCGGCCACCAGTGCCGCCCCCGGCGAGGCCACCAGCCGGTCGGGAACGCCCACCGCTTCGGCCACGGCCGGGATCACCGCGGCGGGATCCGTGACCCGCACAAGGTCGACGAACCACACGCCATCGCGGCGGGTCGGGGCGACGTCGGCGGCGACGCTGAGCGCGAGCCTCGTCTTGCCGATGCCACCCGGGCCGGTCGCGGTCACCAGGCGGTGCTCGGCGAGCGCAGCTGCCAGCGCGGCCCGCTCGTCGGTGCGGCCGATGAACGCGGTGACCGGTGCGGGCAGGCCGGGACGGCCGGATTTGACCAGAAGGCCCGGTCTGCCCTCGGCGTACCGGGCCAAGCTGCGCCGATCCGGGAGTTGCAGCTTGCGAAGCATCGCCGAGACGTGGCTCTCGACGGTACGCGTCGAAATGAACAGCGCATCGGCGATCTGCGCATTGGTCAGATGCCTGGCGATCAGGGCGAGGATCTCGGCCTCCCGGGCCGTGACCTCCTCGTTCCTGACCGGACCCAGCGTCGTCACGCCCTTCAGTGTCGCTCCCCGGCCGTCCGTGGTCAGCACGGGTGTCGCAGATCCGCGCTGGACACGGATGCGCCAGCGGCCCGGCCCGGCGAACCCTCGTCGGAAAGACGAAGCACACGAAGGGAGTGAACCGGCCATGAACCGGCGTACCAGCATCCTGGCCACCGTCACCGGCATCAGCGTGGGGGTGGCCGGCGTGCTCATCTTCACCCGACCCGGGCTGCCGGCCACCCGCGACGTGGTACCCAAGGCGGCCACCGCGACCGCAACCGGGCCTGCCGCCGGCGCCCGCGGACCCGGCATCCCGCCGGCGCCCGGCGCCACCCAGAACGCGCCGCCGGACGCGAACCCCGGCGCACCCACCGCAAACCTCAGGACGGTGGCCGACGCGCTGCACCTGAACTACAAGAGCGTCACGGTGGTGGTCACGGCGCCGCCCGGCCTCGGCATCACCAACCGGCTCGACGTGAGCCTCCGGTACGGCGACCAGGGCGAGCACGTCACCCAGCCCTACAACAACTCGGCCGGCAACCGGCTCGTGGCCAACCTGCCGGAAGGCGACGGGGGCAAGCGCCGCGAACAGGTCACCGTCAACCTCACCGAGTTGACCGCCGGCGGCACCGTCGTGCAGTACGCCGTCAAATCCACGCTGACGCTGGAACCGCTCTACAACATCAGCCTCGGCCATTTCCACGCGTACCTCTTCAGCGACTGCGACCCGGTCGGCGACAGTGAACCCCATATCTACTGGCGGTCTCCGGACGACAAAGCGAGGGACGTCGAGGTGTCCCTGTCGGCCGGGGAGGATGTCCCGGTCTCGAACTTCGCGGTGACGTTCACCGGGGTGGGCCAGTCGGCGAATCTCAAGCTGCCGGTGTTCCAGGTGTGGGAGGAAGACGTCGAGGTCCTCGCGTTCCACGGCAACCTCTATGCGCCCGGGGTCACGCCGCTGCTGCCGGGTCGCCAGACACGAAACGTCGAGGCCGTGTTCACCGCCAAGAACGACGACACCTGCCAGGTGAAGCTGCGCTACCGGATCACCTACACGCTGCGCCAGTACGCCGGGCTCTGAAAACCGGTTGTCGGGCCGGCGATCGGCTGCTGTTCTGAAGGTGGATCGACCGTTTTGAACATGCTGGAGGTGAAGGTGCGCGGCAAGCCGCGTCCACTCGCGGCGACGCGCATCGTCGACCGCCTGAAACTGCATCGCCGGGTGCTCTGGTTGCACGGCCGCCGATACACTGTGGTGACGCTCCGGCCGGGCACCGACGCCCGGTTCAGCACCAACTTCTACCACGACACGTGGCACATCCTGTCCGACTGGCACGGCGCCTTGCTGCTCGGCCGGCTGCTGTGGGGCCTGGCATACCAGCGCATGCCGAACACCCTGGTCCTCATCGACCGGCCCTTCCTGGACCCCAACCCGTTCGACGCCGAGCCGGCGCACCCGATCGCGCTGGTTCCGGCGCCCATCACCGCCTGGACCGGCAAGGCCGCTCGCGAACTGCGCCGCCGGCTTCCGCTCACCGGGGCGAACGAGGGCACCGTGCGCTGGCACACCTACGGCTTGGACGCCGTCGTCGCCGGCCACCGCAGCGACCGCTACCCGCCCGTCGGCGCCTGGCGCCCGCCGTGGATCACGCCGCGCGGGTTCCAGGAGCGGATGGACTGCGTCGGCGGTCTGGTCACGCTCGTCGCCACGCCGGCCGTGCTCCGGGAGTACGCCGAATGCATTTACACGCTCAGCGACAACCACTACCGGGGCGAGGCCTACGCCGAGATCGACTCGTCCAACGGGGAGGTTCAGATCTTCCGGGACTACCGCCGCCGGGTCTCGTCCGCTCGAGTCGCCCGCCGGGAGATCCTCGCCGAACTCCCCCAGCCGCTCGCCCGCGACAGCCTCAACCGGCTGATCTGGCAACGCGGCACCGACGTCCGCAGCCGGTAGCGAGGGCGCCGCGGTGCCCGCCCTGGCCTCGGCGACACCCCTGATCATCTGTACGGAGGAGTGTCCGCCGACGTGAGGTTTGCTAACGTCCGCTCGCTCGCAAAGCATCTATGAGGGGACGCGTGTTGGCGCGACGGCACTGGATTCTCGCGATCGTCGCCTCGGGCGCGGTCGCTGCCTCGGCTATCGGGTTCGCGGTGCTGCCCTCGGCGATGGCCGCCGACGGGCTCGGAACCGGGACGGCGCCCGACAAGCCGTATGGGGCCACGTCGGCGGAGCGTCCGCTGCCGCCCGGCGCGAAGCGCACGACTCGCAACAGCCTGCCGGCGCCGGGCGCCCGGGCCAAGGCGTTTTCCGACCCTCGCGCGCAGCCCCGGATCACCGGCGGCACGCTCGCCGACGCGGCCGACTACCCGTGGATCGTCGGCATTCAAACGGTCTTCGCCTACGGGGTGCACAGCGGCAACTTCGTCTGGTACACCAGCACGTGCACCGGCACCGTTGTCTCTCCCACCAAGGTGCTGACCGCGGCAAGTTGCGTCACCGGTCTCTCGCTGGCCACCTCGGTGGTCATCGCCGGTCGCAACAACCTGGCCGACAACACCTCCGGCTACGTCGCCCGCGTCAAGTCCACCTGGACCCACCCGTCGTTCAACTATGGCCTGCTCAGCTTGCACCTCGCCACGCCGGTCGACGACGTGTCGGTGCTGACGCTCACCGAGCCGCTGCCGCCGGCCTATACAGCGGTACCGCTGGCCCCGGCCGGCACCCCGACGGCCTACAACGAGGACCCGGCCCTCGTCGTCGGCTACGGCATCACCGGCTTCGCCAACAACGACGCCGGCACGCTGCACAAGGCGACCCTCCCGGTCCACAACGCCTCGGTCTGCAGCACGAACACGTGGCAATCGGGCTACGACGACAGCCGCATGCTGTGCGCCGGCACCATCGGCGCTCCGTTGGCCCCGGGCCTCAGCTCCTGCAGCGGCGACTTCGGTGGCCCGATCCTCGTGGACGACATCGAGGTCGGCCTCGCCGACTGGGGGCCGCCCAACTGCGGCATCGACACGTTCGGCGTGTACGA
>Ga0070683_100002270_pt1 | contig 15225 bp, 13 predicted proteins | sample KBSC713LmetaG_FD_64662 | JGI IMG/M metagenome (GOLD analysis project Ga0070683, IMG submission 64662) | Corn rhizosphere microbial communities from Kellogg Biological Station, Michigan, USA - KBS C7.1-3L metaG | ecosystem: Host-associated > Plants > Roots > Rhizosphere ...
GAGATGCATGCCGATGCCCTGCATCCCGGCGAGCGCGTGATCCTGGTCGACGACCTCATCGCCACCGGCGGCACAGCGGAGGGCGCGGTGAAGCTGCTCCGCCAGATCGGCGCCAACATTCTCGCGGCCTGCTTCATCATCGACCTGCCGGATCTCGGCGGCGCCGCCAAGCTGCGCGCGATGGATGTGCCCGTGCGCACGCTGATGAGCTTTGAAGGGCATTGAGCGCGCGCGACCGGGATAGGCAATTTGCCCATCGGCGCGTGGCCCTGAGCTCACTTCAGCGTGTCTGGAACGTAGGAAGAACCAGTTCGTTTACTGCCTCAGGGGCGCATCCCAGAGGATTTCCGCTCATGAGAGCTTCCACCACGGGCGCCATGCTCGCAATCAGGCTTGTCGGCACGGCGCGCTCGCCCGCGCGGCTGGATGTGCAAACCTCGCCGGCTGGTTAGCGTGGCACCGACTTCGATCAAGGCACGCCGGAAGCTGCCTGCCGCGGCGTTTCGGGCGGTGATCTATCTCGTTGCCTTCATCACCGGCGCGATCGTGATGAGTTTCGAGATGCTCGGCTCGCGCTATCTCAATCCCTATTTCGGCAGCGGCATCTATACCTGGGCGGCGCTGATTTCGACGGTGCTGGCGGCGCTGACCGCAGGCTATTTCCTCGGCGGCTTCATCGCCGATCGCACGGTGTCGCCAGGCATCCTGGGGCTGATCGTCGGTGTGGCGTCCCTCTACCTGCTTGCGCTGCCAAGCTTCGCCGACGCCATCCTCGGCTTTGCTCTCGCCAGCATCGACGACGTGCGACTGGGCAGCCTCTACGCCGCGCTGGCGATCATGTTCCTGCCGGTCATGCTGCTCGGCGTCTATTCACCGTTTGCGATCAGGCTTGTGTTGCAGGCCACGCAGCGTTCCGGGACTGTATCGGGCACCGTCTATGGCGTGTCCACCGCCGGCTCGATCGCCGGCACGCTCGGCACGACATTTTTCCTTATTCCGACGATCGGGACCCACACCATCACGCTCTCGCTTGGTGCTCTCGGCGTAGGCTGCGGACTGTTCCTGTTCGCACTTGATCGCGCCAACATGACAAGAGCAGGCGTCCGATCGGTGGCCGGACTCATCGTCTTCGCGGCCCTCATGCTTGCCAGCGATCGCGTCTATGCGGATGACCTGATCGACCAAAGCGTGCGCGCGCGAATGCTCGAGCACAGCGACGGCCGCGTCGCGCATCTGGAAACCGAGTACAATGATCTCTTCATCGACAAGCGCGGATCGCTGCTGGCGCTGAGCAGCAGGTACAAGGGGCGCCCCGATTACGTCGAGTCGGTTGTCGATCTCAGGGATCCCGACGCCATGCCGGTCCCCTATAACCGCATCATGCCGGCGGCACTTGCTTATCTGCAACAGACCCGACGCATTCTGATGATTGGGCTCGGCGCGGGATCGCTATCGACTTATCTCGGACGCGCCTTGCCGGATGCCCGGATCGACGTGGTCGAGCTCGACCCCGGCGTCATTGCGGCGGGAAAGAACTATTTCGGTCTGCGCGAGACCGACAAGGTCCGGTTCATCGAGAGCGATGGCCGCGTCTACCTCAACCGTCACAAGGATTCCTATGATCTCATCCTGCTGGATGCGTTTCGCGAGCTTGGCGTTCCCTTCCACATGCTGACGCGGGAGTTCTACACTCTCGTCAAGGCGCATCTTGCTCCCGGGGGAGCCGTGGCGTCCAACGTGGTCGCCGATACAAAGCTCTATGTTTCGACCTTGGTCACCCTGCACGCGGTGTTTCCGACGGTCGACGTCTATCCGGCCTGGAGCGAACCGAACGAAACGCAGGCGATTGCGGTTGCGGTGCCGGGGCCAACGCCCACGACCGAAAGCTTGTTGCAGCGCGCCAGCGCGCTGCAGGCGGAACACCATTTCCGCTACCCTTTGCCCGACCTCGTCGGCAAACGGGTCACGGAACTGTACTCCAAGGGCGCGGAAGTCCTCACGGACGATTTCGCGCCGGCCGATCTTTATCGGGTGACCCCGCTTGAGGCGCCCAAGCGTCAATAGCGCGCGCGGCCGATGCGTCTCAGCGAGACAGCTTGGGCAGTTTCGGCAACCGGTTTGCATCGAATATCGATGCACGCGGCGTCTCGGTTACGGCGGGTGGCGATTGGTTGAGGATAAGCCTTCCCTCCATGACCATGTCGGGTACGGCGTCCGTCGTCGCAGTGTACGTCGCGATCTTGCCGTGTGTCGCCCCCTTGATCTTCAGCTCCAACTCGTCCATGCCAAACAAGGTCGGTTGATCAGGGGTGTGCCGCTTGGTTCGGAGGACCCCCGTGAATGAATCCCCCGCGGTTTCGTAGGAGCCGTCGTAGAACATGACGCTGTCGCGACCCCAGAGCTTCCCGTCGGCGAGATGCACGATGCCGGTGCCTTCGCCGAGCGGCGTCTTGAACCACGCCGAATAGGTTCCGTCCTTGAGCATAGAACTCGCCTCCGTTAGCGTGCACAGAGGCGGAGTTAGAACGCCTGCAGGGTTAATTTGCAATGAATCGCCTCGCCCGCGCGGCGGCGCCGCCAAGCTGCGCGCGATGGATGTGCCCGTGCGCACCTTGATGAGCTTTGAGGGGCACTGAGGGCCCGGGCCGTCCCATCAACTGGTCTGGGACCTTTCCGCGGCGAAAAAGCCCGGCATCGAGGGCGACGAGGCCCGCGATGCCGGGAGCGGGTGCCGCGATGAGGCACTCCACATGGAGTTCTCTCAATTCGGTCGTGGCGTTCTTTGCGAGATTTTCTGAAACATCTGATACTCGCGGGCTTATCTTGGCCTTTGCAACGCCACACCGTAACGACGATAGATTCGATCGACTGTGCCGTCGGCACCTAGCCGTTCCAGCGCCTGATCGACCGCATTCCGCAAGCCGTCATCGGGCCGTACCATGCCGACGGCAACATTCCAGCTGAGGTTGGGCTCGCTTTCGTCGAGATCCAGGACGCGCACTGCCTTGTCCGGATGCGTCAAGTTGAAGTAGCTCGCCACAGTCGGGGTGACCGCTGCCGCGTCGATCTCATGATTGGCAAGGGCCTCCAGGCTATCGACCTCGAATCCGAAAGTCGATGTCGGCACGTGGCGTTGACCAAGAGTCATGGCGGCCATCGATCCGACCAGGACCCCGACCTTGGTGCGCCCGTCGAGGCTCTTGAACGAAGTGAGTTGGCTCGCCGGAGGCACGGCCAGCGCGACGCCCGTGCGATAATACGGTTTCGAAATCCTCAAATTGGTTTCACCCTGGGCCTCGCGATCGGCAATGACGTCCAGCACGATGTCACAACCCGCGCTGCGCATCTGGTATTGGGTGATAATCCAGTCAGGCCTCAACGAGACGCCAAGCTCGCGTGCCAAAGCGTTGCCCAACTCGATCTGAAATCCGGGCGGGTCGCCGGCCTTGCTGGCGAATGGCAGCGAGTTCGGGTGGGCGCACAGTCCGAGCACGCCGGATTCGCGGATCGCGTCAAGGGATCGGGCCTGCGCCACATCAGCCAGTCCGATCAGACCGACCGTGAGGGAGAGAATGATCTTCATCATAGGGGTATGGATCGATCCTGTTTTTGACTACTCAGCCTTCATGCGGTTTCAGTGCGCGGATGTATTTGACGATCTCGTCGATCTGCGCATCGCTGAACATTGCACCGAAGGCCGGCATCGCGCCGTTCTTGCCGTTCTTGATGCGGTTGTGCAAAACGTCGTCGTCTTTTTTGCTGTCCATGAGCTGGGGCCCCTTGCCGGCGGCGCGGCCGCCATCGGAGTGACACCAGCCACAAGTCGTCGCGAACAACTGTCCGACATCCAACTGCTCGTTGCCCGGTGCGGGGGCAGCCGGCTGCTGCGCTCGAGCCGGTATGAATGAAACCGGGAAAGGGGCGACGAGTATCAGCGGCAACCACGCCGTGGTCTTCCAATTCAATCGCATGCTAGCGAAATCCACCTGCGAGGAGCTCAATCAGCGCTTTGATACGCGGGGAGCGGCCGCGGGGTCGCTCCCCGACAGATCGTGGTGACAGCCTATTTCAGGCTGTAGACGACGAGCGCGCCGTCGTCGCGCGGCATACTTTTGTAGACGCCGCCGAAGGTTGGCGCATAGTCATCCGAAGCCATGCCGCCGAAGCCGGCTACGACCGCGATGTACTGCTTGCCGTTGACGGCATAGCTCATGATGCCGCCCTGATGGCCTGTACCGTCGCCATGATTCCACAGCTCGGTTCCCGAGTCGGCATCGTAGGCGTGAACCGTGCCCCGCGAGTCAGGCACGAACACCAGGCTGCCTCCGGTCGACAACACGCTGCCGAGCGGCGGCTCGGGGAAGCGGACTTCCCACTTCTTGGCGCCCGTGATCGGATCGCGCGCATCGAGATGGCCATAGATCTCGCCGCCCGGTGGTGGCGCGATCTTGAAGTCCGCGCCGATGTTAAGCTGGGCCTGAGGCGCCACGATCGGAGTCGTCTTCTGGACTTCGAGCGTCATGCACCATTCCTGGCCAAGCTTGTAGTAGAGGCCCGTCTTAGGATTATAGGAGCCGGCGTTCCAGCTCACCCCACCGGAGATATGCGGGCACAGCGGCTCGGCGACCTTGCCGGCGGGGAAGTCACGACGGCCGATCAGCTCACCCGTCTTGGCATCGATGTTCTTGACGAAGTTGCTGTTCTGCGTGATCCGCCAGACGTTCTTGAGGCCAAGATTACGGTCATAGACGAAGATGTATCCGCTCTTGTTCGGATGCACCACATACTTCTGGCCGTCGCGATCCAGCATCACGAACTCGCCGACGGCGCTGTCGAAGTCCCAGGCGTCGTGCGGCAGCTCCTGATGGTAGAATTTCAACTTGCCGGTATCGATATCGAGGCCGAGCACCGAGCTCGTATAGAGATTGTCGCCAGGGCGGGCGCCCTGCGTCTTGTAATCGGCTCCCGACCAGTCGTAGAGCGGCGCCGGGTTGGCGGTGCCCCACAGAACCGTATTGCTCTCGGAGTCGTAGGTGCCCGGCATCCAGCCGCCGCCGCCGCCAGTACGCCAGGAGTCATTGCCCCAGGTCTTCATGGCTTCGTCGGTGCCGGCAACCGTCAGGAATTCCCATTTCTTTTTGCCTGACGCGGCATCGACCGCAAAGATCGGTCCGCGTCCCGGCCATTCGCCGCCTTGTGCGCCGATGATGACCGTGCCCTTGGCATAAAGAGGCGCACCGGTGAATCCGACGGTCAGTTTCTGGGAATCGATCAGCTTGGTGTCCCAGGCGACTTTTCCGGTCTTCGCGTCCAGCGCGATGAGCCGGCCGTCCATGGTACCGACAAAGACCTTGCCCTCGCCGAGCGCGACGCCGCGATTGTACGGCGAGTGGGTCTGCCGCGCGATCAACGCTTCGTCCAGTTCGGGGAAGTAGGACCAGATCACCTCGCCGGTGGCACCGTTCAGTGCAAAGGTGCGGCTATAGGAGCCGGTGTAGTAGAGCACGCCATCGGCCGCGAGCGGCATCGACTGCAGCCCGCGCGTCGAGCGGCCGGGAATATGAATCCAGGCGACACCGAGGTTGGCGACATTGCCGGCGTTGATCTGGGCAAGCGGACTGTAGTGATACGATCGGTACGAACCGTGATAGGTCAGCCAGTCATTCTGACCTCCGGCATCGATGCGCGCCGTATCGACCGATTGAGCAAACGCCGACGATGCGGCAAGCGCCGCGGCCGTTACGGCAATACAAAAGCTAGAATGACGCCACTGCTTTTTCATGGACACCTCCTCCAGTTTGTTTTCCGTCTTTAAACATTCCGGACGCGAGCGGCGGCAGCAGCAGTCGAGGATACGTCGGATCCTCATCGCGTGCGCAGCCAGTCGATACGTTTGACCCTCCGGCCAACGTCGCGGATGAACTACTTTCATCCTGGACTAGCTGCTGGTGCACACACCCCTGGGCCCCACCGATAACGTACGGTGGACTACATTGGCTACCAAAGATGGAGAACCGATGACCATGCACGTCAGGTCAGAAATGCTGACTGTTCGGCCTTGACGGGCAAGTGCCGAGATCGTGCGTGGATGAACGCGGCGCGCCGCGCCGGAGTTTGAGGGGCTTCGCCGAGGTCGCGCAAACTCGCGATAACGCTCGGGCCGTTCAGGAGAGGCCGGTGGAGGAGCTCGGCGTTCTCGCCCTCGATCGAGCCGAGTTCACTGGACGTACTCGTCACTCTTCTTCAGCACTGCCTGCGTGCCGAAGGATCGATCTTGACCCTTCTCGCGGTTGCGATGTCTCGCTGCGCCACAATTATGGCGCGCGTGGATAAGCCGCCCGGCCGAGCCGGTCAGGGACCCTGCGCACTGCGCGTGTCCCTGATGCAAGCTCGGCGGCGCCGCCAAGCTGCGTGCGATGGATGTGCCCGTGCGCACCCTAATGAGTTTCGAGGGGCATTGAACAACCGTTAGCAGGACCTCAAGGGGGTACGCGTGGCCACGCCGGATGACATCGACACCAATCCGCTCGCCAGGGTGAAAATCTGGCTGCCTGAAGGGCAGGCGTGAAGCTTGCTCTATCTCGTTGCCGATGCGGATTGCGCCGGCTTGCCGAAGACGCTGCGGCATTCCGGGCTGAGGTGGGCGCGCTGCCGGCGCATGCAGGCGGTTATTCGCTCTACGCTGGGGATTTCCGAGGAACACAGCCGCCACACGTCAGGCGTGCACAGCCGCCTCTGGTCTTCCTCGGTAAAGGCGCGGCCGGCTGTTGGCCACAGAGCCAGGCATGCCGCAACGCAAGCGGCAAGTTGCAATCCCCCAACCCAAAACCGGGTAGTTCGCATCGTCCCCTCCTATTGGCCGGCGTTGCGGCTGCGATCCAGGCGGTTCTGCGCCCTGGAATCAGTGCACGATGGTAGAGGGGAATTTTTTCATCTCAACTTAATGCAATCGTCGTGCACCACATTCTGCAACTGTGCTGCATTTGTGCATCTGTTCCTCGGAAGGAACTGAAGCGCGATGAGCGCGTGCGCCCGCGCCGTCATGCGTCGTCTCAAAAGAGCTCGGCAATCATGCGCGCGGCGCGCTCGGCGCCGTTGTGCTCCACCGGCTCGAATTGCGCCGGCCTTCGGAGCGCTTCGACCATCGCCTCGGCGATCATGTCCGGAGTGGAATCGGCAAATTCCATCCGATGCCCCGCGCGGTAGCGATCGAGGCGATGGGCGACGTGAAAATTCTGCTCGAAGTGATTGCACAACGGGAAATAGATGAAGGGGGTGCCGGCCGCCGTCAGCTCCATGCAGGTGGTGAGGCCGCCCTGGACCAGCGCGAGGTCGCATGCCGCGAGATGACGATCGAGGTTCGGCACGAAGGCCGCGACCTCGACGCCATCAGGCGCGTTCAAGGATCTTGGATCGATCCGGGGGCCCGCGACCACGATCATGCGCAATTCCGGGATCTTGGCTTTCGCCGCCGGCCAGGCCTGCAGGATGCGCTTGATCAGATGGCTGCCGACACCGGAGCCGCCGACGGTGACGATGCAAACCTTTTCGCCCGCCGCATATCCCAGCATCTGCCGCAATTGCGATCGGCTGCCGAAAAGCCGTGGATGCTCGCCCATCACATAGCCCGCGAAATCGAAATGGTCAGGCACCCATTCGCGCATCGCCGGCAGATCCTTGCCAAAAGAGAGGGGAATGACGTCGGCAGGCTCGCCGACGAAGATCGAGCGGTCGCGCACGGCAGGATGCCGCTCGATATGTTCGATCATCTCGGCATTGTAGTCGCTCGTCAGGAACGCTTCGCGCTCGCCGCCCGAGGGCATGGGAACGAACCCGACGAAGTCGGTGAACCAGACGAGGGCTGCCTTCTTCAGCTCGGGATGCTCGTGCCAGAAATGATCGATGTCCCAGGCCTCGTCCGCGATCACGAGGTCGTAGCATTGCTCCTCGACCGCGTCCTGGAAGGTCATGAAGTTCGTGATCAGCACCTCGTCCATGCAGCGAAGGGCCTGAAAGGCGTTGAGATCGTGCTCACCGGATTCAAGCTCGATGTGGCGGGTTTCGCTGGCAAGTCGGTGGCTTAGGGGGTGAATGGTTTCGCCGCAGGCGTCGAGCAGGCGCGTGACGGGATCCTGCGCCAGCCAGTCGACCTTAAGATCGGGAACGATCCTGCGCAATTCTCTGGCGACGGCGATGTCCCGGCGGGCATGGCCGAGCCCGATCGGCGAAGAGAGGTAGAGTACGCGCCTTGCCCTTTGCTGCGGCAGGATCGCTTTCGGCCTGGCGGACAGGCCGAGCTTTCGCTCAAGAAACTCCGCGATCAGGGTGTTGCACTTGGCCGGAATGCGTCCGAGCGGATTGTGACCGCCGCCCTCGATCGTCACCAGCTCTGCGTCGGTCAGCTCCGCCACGAGTTGCGCGCGAGCGTAAGGCTGTATGCGATCGCTATCGCCGTGAATCATCAGGACCGGGCATTTGATCTTGCGATACATCGCCTCGCCGAGGTCGAAGGCCGGCCGCGTTGTCCGTGCCTCCACCGTCCTCGCGAGAATCGGCCCCGTGGTGTCGCAGGCCCAGGCCACGCCATCCTCGATCTGCTTGGTCGAATGCGGCTCGGGGAACATGTTCCCGATGAAGTGTGCGGCAAAGTCGGGATAGTTCGAGAGCCAGTAGTCGCGATTGTATTTGTCCCAGTCCTCGAACGCCGTGCGCTTGAGGTAAAAATGGGCGTTGCCCATGTAGGGATAGCCGGGACCGATGACGGCCGCCGTGCCGGCCAGGATGGCGGCTTTCACCCGTTCCGCATGATGGGCGGCGAGGATGCAGGCGATCATGGCGCCAAATGAAAGGCCGACGATGATGGCCGCACCACTCCGCGTCGCATCCATGACGGCGAGCGCATCGGCGACATAATTGTCCAGCGTGTAGGCCGCAGCGTCCTCCGGCCGGTCGGATTGGCCGTTGCCGCGGCCGTCATAGGTGACGCAGCGAAAGCGCTCGCTGAACCAGGGCAGTTGCGCCTTGTAGACGCGCGAGTGCACGAGGCTCCATGGCGGTACGAACACCATCGTCTCGGCGCCGTTGCCGTAGACCTCGTAGTGAAGCTTGACGCCGTCTCGCTCGACCAACCCCTCTTCGACCGGCAGCTTGGCACGCATGACGTCACCTCATTTGCGGTGAGCGGCTTCCATCATTCGAATGAGATCGCCAAAGCGGCGGAGCGATTGCCGGATTGGAACACCCTTCTTCTCGAGACCGAGAAGGTACTGGCTCTCTGCGCCGATGAAGGCGCCTCCAATCAGCGCGGCGACCTCCTCGGCCTTGAACGGACCGAGACCGCCGAACTCGCGTTCGGCGCGCCGCGCCAACTCGACGAGGAGCTTAAACCAACCCATGAGACCGGCCTGGATCACCTTTGCCACCGGGCTGTCGGCCCAGCTCGCCGCAATCAACTCCTGCAGCACACGGACATAGCCGGACGCGATGTCCTCATCGAGATAGTCGCAAGCCCGGTCCCACTGCTGGGACAGCGTCAGCGTGCTGTCGTGGAACATAGCATCCTGGCGATCGAGCAGCTGCGAATTCAAATGCTCGAACAGTGCCAGCACCATCCCCTGCTTGGAGCCGAAGTGATAGTGGATCTGGCTGAGCGGAACGCCGGCAGCCGCGGCGACATCCCGCGTGGAGAGCTTGGAGTAGCCATTTTGCCGAAGCACTTTCTTGGCGGCCTCCAGCACCACGATGTGGGTCTCCACCTTCGCCGCCACGCTCCGCGCCATTCCCGCTCTCCAGCTCGCCCCAAAGCCGGCTCGATTCATAATTCGGTCGATCGACCGAAGTCAAGCGCCGCGTCGAATCCGTTCAATAAAAGGTGAGCGCCTTGACTCCTGGCGCCTCTCCATTGTAATTCGGCCGACCGACCGAATTGGTCGGTCGACCGATATTTGTCGCAGGGTGCAATTTCCGGTTCTCGCTGTTGTTTCAGGAGGAGGATTGAACCATGACTGCTATCGACAACGACCAGCTGAATGCCCTGGTCGGAAAGATGCTGGGCGATCTCGGCGGCGCGTACAGCGTGCCCACGGCCAGCATCGGTTTCCGGCTGGGCCTGTTTGATGCGCTGCACAGCGACGGTCCGGCCAGCGCCTCCGAACTTGCGAAACGCACCGGCCTTACCGAGCGGAGCGTGCGCGAATGGGCCCTGGCACAGGCCTCCAACGGCTACATCGCCTTCGACAGGAAGGAGCAGCGCTTCAGCCTGACGCCGGAACAGGCGATGGTGTTCGCGGTAAAGGACAGTCCCGTCTATCTCGAGGGTGCATTCGAGCTGGTTGCGGCGATGCTGGAGGGGCAGCCCAAGGTCGAGGCGGCGTTCAAGCACGGAAAAGGCGTTGCCTGGGGTGAAAGCTCCGGCTGCCTGTTTTGCGCGGTCGGCGCATTCTTCCGGCCGGGCTACGTCAACAGCGTTGTCCAGTCCTGGCTTCCAGCGCTGGAAGGCATGCCGGCAAAGCTGAACGACGGCATCAAGGTTGCGGATATCGGCTGCGGCGTCGGCTTCTCGACGCTTTTGATGGCGAAGGCGTTCCCGAAAAGCTCGTTCATCGGCTACGACTTCCACGCCCCTTCGATCGGGCAGGCCAATGCGCATGCCAGGGAACATGGTCTTGCCGATCGCGTGCGCTTCGTGACGGCGCGCGCCAAGGACATCGTCGAGCGCGACTTCGACCTCGTGACCATGTTCGACTGCCTGCACGACATGGGCGATCCCAGGGGGTGCGCCAGGCACGTGCGCGGCTTGCTCAAGCCAGGCGGCTCCTGGATGATCGTCGAGCCGATCGCCGCCGACGACCCGGCCGACAATGTCGGCAATCCGGTCAGCCGTCTCTACTACAACGCTTCGACCATGATCTGCGTGCCCACCTCGCTGGCGCAGGAGGTCGGTGAGGCCCTCGGCGCGCAGGCTGGCCAGGCGAAGCTGACCGAGGTCTTGAAGGAGGGCGGTTTCCGCCAGATCCGACGGGCGACCGAGGGTCCCTTCAACATGGTGCTCGAGGCACGGGCCTAGGATATTGCCTCAAGGGCCTGCGGCGAGCGGTTGCCGTGCAACCGCTCGCCCGCGAAGAAGGCCGCGGCCGGCTCACGACTGCTGCAGGATCAAGTTCAGCTCCAGCTCGCGGAACATGAAGTAGTTCCGCCGGATCCATTGGTGCAGCTCGGTGGACGAGTCCTTCTCGTGGCGCAGGTAGCCGGTGAAGGAGAAGGTCAGCCGGTCGATATAGGTCTTCAGGAACGTCGGCAGCGCCGTGAAGCGGAGCACGCGGCCGCGCGACATCGAGGGAAGCAGCTCGCCGCGCACCACATATTCGTTGTCGACCGTAATCAGGCTTTGCGGCGGAATCTGCGCGCGCAGCATCTCGTGGCTGCGCGCCGAGCCGCGGTCGGTGTCGGCCACGAACAGGATGATGGGCGCGACGTTCCGCCGCGCCGCCTCCTTGAGGAAGCCGATCTCCTCGCTCATCTTGAAGAACTCGTCGAAGGCGTGGAAGCCGAGATCGATCACTTTGGCGAGCCCGTCGTCGACGATGACGCGGTCCATCAGCTGCATCTTGCCGTAGGTATCGATCACGTCGGCGGTTTCGGTGATGTTGGGCAGGTACTCGAGCAGCGACGGTTCCTTCAGGTTGATGTCGAAGGACACCACCCGGCCGTTCTTGAGCAGCAGGAACTCGCTGAGCAGGCGTGCGACCAGTGTCTTGCCGACCTGCGGGCGGGGCGAGCAGATGATATAGACGGGGGTCGCGGGCATGCCGTCTATATCAGGAGATTTTTCGCGGCAATCCAGCGCAATCGCGGCGGCAGCGGCGAAAAATTATTTTTCGCTGCTGCGCGGCACCGGTTTGGCGGCACCGACGATGTCGGTCAGCTTGATGCGGTCGAATTCGCTCCAGACATTGGCAAGCCAGTGCCGGACGTAGCCGCGCAACACGAAGGAGTAGTTGGCGGCCTCATCGTGGATGCCCTTGTTGGCGACGAATCTCAGGAACGGGACGGACGCCACCTCGACCTGCTCATAGGCCATCTCGTTGAGTTTCGGGATGGTGAGGTCGGTCGCATCCTTGATGCGGTGGAAGTAGGAGTTGTAGGTCGACTGGTCCCACTGGAAGAACTGGGTGTCGTTGATGAAATTCTTCACCAGGAAGTACCTGGCCCCCGTCATGAAGTTGGCGGTCTCGGCGATCTCGTCCAGCGAGGCGATCGAGGGTCCCAGTATATGGAACACGGCGAAGGTGATCTGGCCGCCCTTGGCGGCATCGAGGAAGCCGATGTCGCGCAGCGAGGCCAGCGCCGGCGACAGCAGGCCGGCGCGGACGTCGATGACGGTCACCGAGGGCGTCACCGTGTTGAGCGTATCGAAGATCTTCATCTGATCGGCCGTGGCCGTCATGTCGACGATCTCGGTGATCTCGGGGTGAAAACGCTTCAAGGTGCCTCGTGGGGATTCGGTGTCGAACGCCCGGGTCTGCACATTGTTAGCGTTGAAATAGTCGAGCAAGGTGCGCGACACCGTTGTCTTGCCGACCCCGCCCTTGTCCGCGCCCACCACAATCACTGCCGGCTTCGCCATATCAGCCCCTTCAACGCCCCCGACCTTGCTGGCCGGCCGATCCTCTTGTTTGGGCGCGAACATGGCAGAAAAAAGGGAGAATTCAATTCATTGCAGCGCCTGTCCCGGTCCTTCGCACGGAATTCGCTGAAGGACGCGAAGGGCGGCTAAATCAGACGCTAATGCCGCCCCCATGGGCCGCTGGCACTGCCCCAAGGACCTGAGCCGGGGCTGGGCAGTGGCGGTGGCGCCTCCTGCGGCGGACCACCGGGCGCGTTGGGCTCGTTCCACGGCCCCTGCGGCAGGGGCGGCGGCGCGTCGCTGGAGACTTGCGTGTCCGTCTGATCCTCGGTCGGGTGCATCGGCAGCGCCAGCGGGCCTTCATAATGGCCGCCGGCATATTGCACCAGCGCCCGCACGCGGGACTCGACGGAAGGATGGGTCGCGAACAGGTCGGCAAACTCCTCGCGCGGGTTGTCGACGCAGAGTTCCATCACCGCGGAAGTAGCACCCGGCAGCTCGCCGCGGCCCTCGATCTTGCGCAGCGCAGAGATCATCGCATCGGGATTTTTGGTGAGCTCGACCGAGCCGGCATCCGCGAGGAACTCACGCGCGCGCGACAGCGCGAGCTTGACAAGCTGCGACAGGGCCCAGGCGAGCACGATCAGCACGACCGCGAGCACGACGATGAGGATCGCCGCGCCGCCGCCACCGCCTTTCCTGCCGCCGCTGTCGCTGCCGCCACCGCTGCCCGAGGAAGAGGACGAGGAGGAAGAAGTCGACCACGACGATCCGCCGCCGCCCCAACCGCCGCCGTAGTAGCCGAAATTGGAGAAGCCGCGGAACAGCAGCTCGGCGAAGAAGCCGACCACGCCGGCGATGATGACCGCGATCACCATCATCTGCACGTCGCCGTTCCGGATATGGGTGAGCTCGTGGCCGAGCACGGCCTCGATCTCCTGGTCGTTGAGATTGTTCAGCAGGCCCGTGGTTACCGTGACCGCATATTGCCGCTGGTTGAGGCCGGTCGCGAACGCGTTCATCGCGTCGCTCTCCATCACCTTCAGCTTCGGCATGGGAATGCCGCGGGAGATGCAGAGATTTTCCAGGAGATTATAGAGTCTCGGCTGCTCCTGCCGCGTTACGTCCTCGCCACCGGTGACGGCGTCGATCATCTTCTGATGGAAGAAATAGGCGATCACGATCCACAGGATCGCCGCGCCCGTGGACCAGGGCAGCGTGCGGATCACGTCGGCCAGTGCCGCCATCAGGTAATAATTGACGGTGCCATCGCCGTTGTTGAACACCTCGATGATCAGCGCGCCGGCATAGACGATCACATAGACGAGCAGGAACAGGCCCGCGAGCAGGACCACGGAGCGGGTCCTGTTCGCGGCAATGTGGGTATAGAGACCGTAGGCAGCCACCTGTCAGACCCCGTCATTCCGGGGCGATGCAAAGCATCGAACCCGGAATCTCGAGATTCTCAGGTGCGCAATTGTGCACCAGAGTTCGGTCCGGAGCCTGTCATCGGGCCGCGCTTCGCGCGGACCCGTTGGGACCGCCCCGGAATGACGGGAGTGTTGGAACATGATGCTGATCCCGGCTGCCCTCAGAACTTCACGCTCGGCGCGGCCTCGACCTCGGTGCGGCTGGCGCCGAGATCGAAAAAGTCCTTCCGGGTGAAGCCGAACATGCCGGCGAACAGCGCGGCCGGCATCTGCTGGATGCCGGTGTTGTATTCCTGAACCGCATTGTTGAAGAAGCGGCGGCTGGCCGCGATCTTGTTCTCGAGGTCGGACAGCTCGCTCGCAAGCTGCTGGAAGTTGGCGTTGGCTTTGAGGTCCGGATAGGCCTCCGACAGCGCGATCAGCCGGCCGAGCGCGCCGGAAAGCTGGTTTTCCGCCGCCGAAACTTGCGCCGGTCCCTGCGCCGACATCGCCGAGTTGCGCGCCTTGATGACGTCATCGAGCGTGCCGCGCTCATGCGCCGCATAGCCCTTCACGGTCTCGACCAGGTTCGGGATCAGGTCGTGGCGCTGCTTGAGCTGCACGTCGATATCGGCATAGGCCTGGTTGACGCGCTGGCCGAGCGCCACCAGCCGGTTGTAGGCGCCGAAGGCGAAGATGACGAGAACGACGATGATGCCGAGAATGATCCAGCCGGACATGAAAGAGCTCCTGGAGGGTAGGGAAGGCGGACTATCTTAAGCCAAGAATGAGCGCGAGCATCAGCCGCCCCGGAGGTGGGTATGGTCTTAGTCTGTCGCAAGACGATCAAAGTTCAATGATAAGCCGCTGGCCAATTTAATCTTTTTCGTTCACGGCATCACCCCAGCGCCAATGCCGGGCGCGCGCATAGGCGCCTCTGTCGCGGCGTGGCACTTCGGCGATGACAAGCCCATCGACGGTGCAGAGCTTGGCCGAAATCTCGGCCTTGCCGACCGTCGGCTGGGCCAATACGCGGGACCGGCGAGCCACCGCTGGATTTCGCGTCAGCAAACAATAGGAAAACCGTTCGTCCTCGAAGGGAACATCCGCGCCCTTGACCTGCTTGTGCGCGCGCGAGCGGGCGAGACGCTGCGAGAAATGGCACCAGTCCGGCGGCTGCAACGGGCAGTT
>Ga0070683_100002273_pt1 | contig 15218 bp, 11 predicted proteins | sample KBSC713LmetaG_FD_64662 | JGI IMG/M metagenome (GOLD analysis project Ga0070683, IMG submission 64662) | Corn rhizosphere microbial communities from Kellogg Biological Station, Michigan, USA - KBS C7.1-3L metaG | ecosystem: Host-associated > Plants > Roots > Rhizosphere ...
GGTGTCGTACGGCTGCGACCACTTGTTCGCGCCGTTCGCGACCTCGATCAACTCCGGCGTAACGCGGACGCGACTCACGTTGTTCTCTTTGCTCCACCGCACGGTGCCGGTGAGCAGATACTGCACCTCGAGCTCGCGGCCGATATCGCGCAGGGCCTTCGTCGACTTCTTGTACTGACTTGTGCTGGCGCGCGCGGTTACCTGTAAGCCGTTGATCACGGACAGGCGACTGCGCACCTCGTCCGTCATTCCATCGGCGAAATACTCGTCGTCGGCGCTCCCGGTATTTTCGAACGGGAGCACGGCGATACGTCGCACGTCGGCCTGCGCGGTGTTGTGGCGGAACACCAGCGCGGCGATCGCGATCACCGCGACGGCGGCCGCCCCGATCGCGATCCCGAGCCACTTGGGACGGCGCGTCGGAGCTTGAGCTGACGGCATCGACGCGGTCGTAACGGCCGACGACTCCAGCGCATGCGCAAACTCCGCGGACGTTGCGAAGCGATCCGCCGGGGACTTCGCCATCGCCTGAACGATCACCGCGGCGAGTTGCGGACTGACCGTCGAGCGAACCGCCGACAGGGACCGTGCGTTCTCGGTCATGACGCGCATGATCACCGCCTGCGCCGTCGGACCGCTGAACGGCGCTTCACCCGCGAGCATCTCGTACAGCACGCAACCGAGCGAGTAGACGTCAGTGCGGGCGTCGACATTTCGCTCGCCGCTCGCCTGCTCGGGGCTCATGTACGCCGGCGTGCCGATCGACATTCCCGTTTGCGTCAGCGATTCGCCGCCGTTCTGCATCGCGCGCGCGATTCCGAAGTCGGCGACCATCGCCTGGCCGTCGGTCAACAGAATGTTCTCGGGCTTGATGTCGCGATGTACCACTCCGTGCCGGTGCGCATAATCGAGCGCGAGGGCCGCCTCGCGCGTGATTCGCACCGCTTCGGGAATCGTCAGCTGCCCTTCTCGATTCAGTCGGTCGCGGAGGCTTTCGCCGTCGACGAATGGCATCGAGAACCACAAATATTCGTCGACGCTGCCGGAATCGTAGACACCGAGGATGTGCGGATGCTGAAGCTTTGCGGCGAGCCGAATCTCGCGCTGAAAACGCTCTGCGCCGAGCGACGCGGCGAGATCGGGGTGCAGGACTTTGATCGCGACCGGCCGTTCGTGCTGGAGGTCGCGAGCGAGATAAACGGTCGCCATGCCGCCGCGACCGAGCTCGCGCTCGATGACGTAACGACCGGCGAGATTGGCCTGTAGTTTCGCGAGGAGCTCGGGCATTTCGTCGCGAGGTGGGGACGTCAACAAACTAGCGTTCCCAACTGTGTCGCACCATGCTAAAAACAGGTTGTCACAGAGATTTCTAACTTCGTCGTTGGGGGTAACTGCAACGCCTGGAAGGCGATCCGGTCGACGCTGGTCGTCTGGGAATCCGAGGCAGCTCGCCCAGTGGTCCCAGCCGCGATATACTCTGCCCGGTTCGGTTCACCCTGCACACCTACGTCGGCGGTTCCATGAAAGCGACTCACCTCGCGGCCGCGCTCCTCGCGATCGTTTCCCCCGTTCTACTGGCCGCGCAAGAGCGCGAAGATCGCACGCTCCTGACGCAGGCGCAGATGACCGCGATCATCAACGAAGTCTCCGGCGAGCGAGCGATGCACCACGTGCTCGAGCTCGTCCCGTATCAGCGCGTCCGGCTGCCCGAGGAGTACAACGGGCCATATCGCGAAAGCAAAGTCATCGCCGAGTTCGCGAAACAGTACGGGTTTAGCAATGTCTCAATCGAGACATTCGGAACGCCGACCATGGCGTGGCAGCCAACGCAGGGCGAGCTCTGGATGACGAGCCCGAAGAACGTGAAGCTCTTCGACATTCACGATCTCGCGCTGGCGCTCGCATCGCTCAACGCGAATGGCGATTTCAGCGGAGAGCTCATCGACGTCGGTGCAGGGCGCGCGGCGGACTTCGAAGGGAAGGACGTGAAGGACAAGTTCGTGCTGTCGTCGGGGACGACCAGCCAGGTCTACCAACAAGCGATTCAGCGCGGCGCGAAGGGCGTGCTCGGAATCAGCGCGATCGGCTTCCAGCGCTCGGTCGACTTTCCGACACAGATCGTTTCTTCGACGGTCAATGCGCAGCCTGGGACCGTCGCATGGTCTGTCACACCGGAAGTCGAGCACAATCTCGCCGCACAGCTTCTTCGCGGCGACAAAATCACGATTCGCTCGATCGTCAAGAGCGTTCAGGTTCCGGGCAAGACCGAATACGTACACGCCGAGATTCCGGGCGACGGCAGCACGACGCAGGAAGTCGCGATCAGCGGCCATCTATATGAAGGCGTGATCAAGCAGGGCGCGAACGACGACAACTCCGGATGTGCGCTCATTCTCGAGATCGGTCGCGCATACATCAAACTCATCAACGAAGGCAAACTTCCGCGGCCGAAGCGCACGATCAACTTTCAGTTCGTTCCGGAGATCTCTGGTACGAACGCGTATCTCAACGCGCATCCAGACAAAGCCAAAGCGATCATCGGAACGCTGAACTTCGACATGGAGGCAATTCGCGTCGCAGAGAGCCGAAGCTACTGGGTGCTACAGCGCACGCCGGACACGTTCCCGTCCTACCTGAACGACATCGCGCAGAGCATGATGGAGTACATCGCCGACATCTCGCGCGAGCGCGTTCGTTTCCGCCGACTCGGCTATGCCCCGTCGGAGCCGGTCGAGTCACCGCGAGGCAGCAAGGACGCGTTCTACATCAAGATCGACAAACACTACGGCTCGAGCGATCACGTCACGTACATGCAGCACGGGATTCCGGCTGTCATGTTCATCACGTGGCCGGACATGTGGTATCACTCGTCGGAAGACACGCCCGACAAACAAGACCCGACGCAGTACAAGCGCGCCGCGGCGGTGGGACTTGGCGGACTCGCGGTGATTTCAGTCGGAACCGACGAAATGGCCGCGCGTATCGTGAGCGACAACCTCGGCCGAGGACTCGCGCGCATGGGCGAATCACATACGAAAGGGCTCGGCTACATGGCCGACGCGACTGCGACGACGCTTCCCGAAGCGTACAAGGAAGCGAAGAACGCGATTCGTCATCAAGCGGAGATCGAGAAGGCGGTCGTCCGCTCCGCGAGCGTGATGTGGACGAATGTGGCGGAGGGAAAAAAGAAGACCGCGGTCTTCGAGCCGTTGATCGATCAGCGCGCCGCGGCGCTGCTCAATGAGGTGAAGGCAGCGTATCAGCTCGAAGCCTCACAGCGAAGCGTGCCGGCGACTGAGCCGGCGATGACCGCCGAAGAACGCGCGGCGTCAAACCTCATCATCGAGCAAGTGCCACAAGCCGGGCGCGGCGCCGGCGGTGGTGGTGGAGCGGGGCGTGGCGGACGAGGAGCTGGTCAAGGCGGGCCGAGCTTACCCGAAGAGGACAACGCCGAGTTCTCCATTCTTCTCGGCAAAGGATTGTCGGTTCTTCAGGTCCGTGATTTCCTCGCCGGAGAATTCACGCCGATCTCGCTCGCTGACGTGATGGCCGTGGTCAAAGCGCGCGAGGCCGCGGGCACCGTCAAGCTCACGCAGAAGGCCGGCACAAAGCCCTGACCGTCGAGGAGGAGCGTGGCAATGGCGAAGCTGTTCACGTCACTTCGCGTCGGGAACATCGAGCTGAAGAATCGCATCATCATTGCGCCGATGTGCCAGTACTCCGCCGTCGACGGATGTATGAACGACTGGCATCTCATTCACCTCGGATCGCTCGCGCTTTCCGGCGCGGCGTTGCTTACGATCGAAGCGACCGGCGTTCTGCCGGAAGGACGCATCACGTACGCCGACGTCGGTCTCTACTCCGACGAGACCGAAGAAGCGATGGGGCGGGTGATTGAAAATGTGCGTCGATGGTCGTCGATGCCGATCGCGATTCAGCTCGCGCATGCCGGACGCAAGGCATCGAGCGAGGTGCCGTGGAAGGGAGGCGGGCATTTCGCGCCAGACCATGCGCATGGTTGGCAGACGGTTTCTGCGTCCAACATTCCATTCGCGGACAACTGGCATGCACCAACGGCCCTCGACGCCGAAGGATTGATTCGTGTGCGCGACGCATTCGCGAATGGTGCGCGCCGAGCGGCTCGGCTTGGACTCGATGCGGTGCAGGTCCATGGCGCGCACGGATATCTGTTGCATCAATTCCTGTCGCCGCTGTCCAATCATCGCGACGATGCATACGGCGGAAGTCTCGAGAATCGAATGCGCTTTCCACTCGAGGTCTTCGATGCTGTGCGTGCAGCGTTCCCCGCCGAGAAGGCCGTGACGATGCGCGTCTCCGGAACAGACTGGGCTGACGGCGGATGGGATATCGATCAGACGATCGCGTTTTGTCGTGCGCTCGACGCGCGCGGTTGCAGTGCGGTGCACGTGTCGAGCGGCGGCCTCACGCCCCGGCAACAAATTCCCGTCGGCCCGAGCTACCAAGTGCCGCTGGCGCGCGCGGTGAAGCACGCGACGTCGATGCCGGTGGTGGCAGTTGGTCTTATCACAGAATTCGAACAGGCCGAAGCGATCATCAGCACGGGCGACGCCGATATGATTGCGCTCGCGCGAACGATCCTCTACAACCCGCGGTGGCCGTGGCATGCGGCGGCGCATTTCGGTGCGAGGATACGAGCGCCAAACCAATATCTGCGTTCGCAGCCGCGGCAGTTCAAGAATCTGTTCGAGCCGCCGGAGTAACTCGGACTCACGCCGGCCACGCCGGAACAAAGTCAAACGCGCGCACCGCGGCGATTCGCTTGAAGTCGCCGACGTTGCTCGTGACGAGAACGACGCCGGCTTCTCGGCACGACATCGCCAGGAGAGTGTCGTTCACAAAACTCCTTGTCACCGACCGCCAGTCTCTCGCCCCGACGAGCTCCGATAACACTCGGCCCGATTCCTTCCAGGCAGAGTAGCTCGGGGCAAATACCCGATCACGCCGCTCGAATGGTGCGATGACATTGCTGTGGAGCGCGGCGGCGGCTCGGCCACGAGCTCCGGCGAAAAGCTCCTGCGCGACTACGGCGTTCAAATGCACGAAGGGGGCAAAGGCAGCGTGAAACGCATTCAGCGCGACCTTAGCTGACTCCGTTCGAAGCGCATCGATATAGAGGTTCGTATCGATCGTGAATCGTTTAGCCACGGCGCTTGCGAGTCGAAGGAGCGGGGTCCGGAAACGCCTCGGCGATCTCGATACCAAATGCTGCCTCGAGACCGTCGGTGAGCTCACGGCGAAAGACGACCAGGTCGAGTGCCTCTTCGATTGTCGCGGTGGCGGTCTTCGTCCCGAGGATGCGCTGTGCTCTGGTGATTTTGGCCGGAGACAAGCGGTAGCTCATCGCGACTTTGGGTTCGCTCACCCTCGCAACCGGCGTCTCTGACGGTCTCTTCTTCATTCCGCGCTCCCAGTGTATATACTAGCTAGCCATATGATATATACACGTGGCCTCATTGCGGCGTTAGGCAGAAGGCGCGTCGTCGGGCAAGAACGCTCGAACTGCGTCGATGGTGTCTGCCTGGGAAGGATTCTTGTCGGGCCGATAACCCTTCACGCGCGCAAAGCGCAGCGCGACGCCACCGGGGTACTGCGAGCTGCGCTGGACCTCATTGAAGGCGATCTCGACGACGACCTCCGGTCGCACATAAACGACGTGTCCTTCGCGATGCGTTTCTCGCGCAAGAAACTCTGTTGTCTGCCACTTCAAGATTTCGTCGGTCATGCCTTTGAACGTTTTGCCCAGCATGACGAAGCTGCCGTTTTCCGGATCGCGTGCGCCGAGGTGGATGTTGCTCAGCCATCCCTGTCGTCGGCCGGAGCCCCATTCGACTGCGAGCACGACGAGGTCGAGCGTGCGCGCGGTTTTCACTTTGATCCACGCCGAGCCGCGGCGACCGGCAGCGTAGGGCGCGCTCAGAGATTTCACCATCACACCTTCGTGTCCGCGTTCGAGTGCGCCGGCCTGAAATCGCCCGGCTTCGTCGACCTCGCTCGTCGCGATGCGCGGAACGCACATCTCGTTGGGAACGATTTGCGCGAGACGCTCTAGTCGTTCCGATAATGGCAAGTCGACGAGACTTTCGCCGTCGTGATACAAGATGTCGAATACAAAAGGCGTCAACGGGAGCTCAGTCCGGAGCGCATCGATGTCGAGGCGACGGCCGAAGCGACGCATTGTGTCCTGGAACGAACGTGGACGTCCGCTCGACATCAAGGACAGGACTTCGCCGTCGAGAATCAGTTCACGCGCCGGCAGCGCCCGGACGGCGTCGACGACTTCCGGCACTCGATCAGTGACGTCATTGAGATTCCGCGTGTAGACCGCGACGCGATCGTCCTGGCGATGCACTTGGATGCGCGCGCCGTCGAGCTTCCACTCGATGCTCATCGGAGCTGATTCCGTCGCGAGGGCCTCGGCCAGAGTTTCCGCGGAATCGGCGAGCATTGGCTGCACAGGGCGAAACAGCTCGACGCCGTAGGCGGACAAAGCTGCTTCACCGCCGGGACCCAGCACCGCGGCCGCGACAACCGCAAAGTCGCCGGCCATCATCGCCGCTCGCCGAACGCTCGACGACGGAACGCCCGCGGCCGAAGCGACAGCTTCGATCAACACGCCTTCGAGTGCGCCTTGTCGAACTTCTCCAACGATCAAGCCGCCGAGGAAGCGTTGCTCGTCGGGCGTTGAGCGAGTGAAGAGGTCAGCGACAACCCGCGCTTTTTCGTTGGCCGAGCTCTTTCCTTTCGTCGTTTTGATTCGATCGAAGATCTCGTCGACGTCGCGCAGCTCGAGCGTTGGTTCCGACGCGGCGACGTGTTCGCGAGCACCAGAGACAGTGGCCCAACCGACACCGAGTTTGCCCTGGCGCGGAAATCCGATAAGGAACCCGATGGCGATCGCGACTTCGTCGACGTCCAAGCGCTTCAACAGAGAGGCGAGCTTCGAGATCTTCTCGAGGCGGCTCGATGTCGACGCGACGGCGGCCGAGGCTTGAACGAGGTCTTCGAGTTTCACGGCAGCGGCTTCCCTCGGCGAACGACGAACGCGATACGACGTGTGTTGCGAATGTCCGCCAACGGATCGGCGGAGAGAATCAGAAGATCGGCGGTCTTCCCGACCTCGATCGTTCCGTGTGTCGCGGACATTCCGAGCACGAGAGCGTTCGTACGCGTCGCCGCGGTCAGCGCTTCGAGAGGGGAGAGACCGGCGCGAACGAGCATCTCGAGCTCGACGTGCACGTTTGGAATGGCGCCGTCGGTGTCATCGCACATGCCATCCGTTCCTGCATCGATCGTGGTGCCGGCATCGTGAGCGGCGCGAACCATCTCGATGGCGCGACGTTCGCTACGCTTGGCGACCGAAGTGTCCGCCGCTGTCGAATCGGCTCTGTAGACAAAGAGCGTCGGATCGAAGATCGCCGCCTTCGATTTCATCAGCGCGAACAGGGCCTGGATCTTCGGATCATCAGGTGCAATCGAGAGGTCAACCTTCTTGCGATCTTTCCAGCTTGCAGGCGCTTGTACTTCCCACGGTACAAGCAGCGCGTGCGACACGACTTCGACGCCAGCGTCGACAATCTCGCTCGGCTTCGCGGGAAAAGTCGCGAGATGTGCCCAGACGCGGAGTCCTTGGCGTTTCGCTTCCGTTGCGGCGCGTTTGGCGATCGCGGGACCGACGTCCGCGTACATCTTGATCGCAGTTGCGCCCGCGCCTTTCGCTTCGGCGATGGCCTGGCGGAGATCCGTCGTGTCCGTGAGCGCGCGCGCCCATGGAGCGGTTCCCGGTTTGCGACCGACGCTGCTCGCAAGCACGCGCGGGTCAGAGAAGAAGTCGGGACCCGCCATGATCGCGGAGTACCGAATCTCCGGCGACTCGATGTCGCCGGCTGCAGCGGCACGCGCGAGATCGGCGAGGGCGCGAGCGTCGCCGCCCATATCGCGAACCGCGACGACCCCGCCACGGAGCGTTCGTTTGAGTCGCGCTTCGACGAGGCTGCGCCGATCGCCGCCGCTCGGGTTTGTCGCGTTGTGAACGTGCGCGTCGATGAGGCCAGGAAGCACGAATTGACCCGTGAGATCACGCACCGTGGCGTCCGCCGGCGATGCCTCGGTGCCGTCGCGATACATCGCAGCGATCTTTCCGTCACGAAGCACGAGAGTCATCCCGGCGCGCGCCTGCGTTCCGGTCATGTCGATGACCGTCGCGTGGGTGAGCACCAAAGGTGCGGGTCGCTGCGGCGGACGCTGTGCTCCAAGCGTCGGCGGAACTGCCGCAAGCGCGATAGCGCGAAAGATATTTTCAAACATTCAACGATCTGTTGGCGAATACTGATTTCAGGATCGAACGGCTCCAGGAATAGTCGATCGGGGATCGCGCCGCCGTAAGGCAGGCGATACACTACGTCCCGATTCATCCGAACAGGCCAATGAACCGACGTGAAGTCGTTGCCGCGCTCCTTTCCGTCGCGGCACTCCCACTGATTCCGGGTTGTATGCAGAATAGCGAACATGGCGCGACACCAGCGTCGCCGGCTGATGCCGACGCGCTCAAAGTGCTGGGCGATGTCGGAGAGAATTTGCTCAAGCTCTTTCCAGAGATCGCAACGACACTCGGCTTCGATGCCGATGCGCGTTCGGCGCTACGCTCCCAGTTGCAGGATCGTTCGACGGCCGGCCGACAGCACATCGCGGATGTCGTGCGGGCGGATCTCGATCGCGTCAACAAGGTCGACACGTCGAGGCTCTCGCACACGACGCGAACGAGCATCGACGTCGTGAAAAGCGCCTATGCAACGGCACTCGAAGGATTCGCATTCCCGTTTGGCGACACGACGGTAGGCAATTGGCGGAATACGCCGTACACGGTGATTCAGAATGTCGGCGCGTATATCGACATCCCGAAATCGCTGGACGCCGATCATCGCATCGACAACTCCGCTGACGCCGAAGCGTACATCACGAGACTGCAGTCGTACGCGAAGCAGCTCGATGGCGAGACCGAACGTCTCAAAGCCGCGCGCGCGTCGGGGGTCGTTCCGCCTTCCTTTCTCCTCGACAAAACGCTCAAGCAGATTCAGGTCTCGGTGAAGAGCGCGCGCGACGGTGGGTCGCTGGTCGAATCGATCGAGCGTCGAACGAAGACAATTCCCGGCAACTGGGCAGAGCGGGCGCGAACGATCGCGCAGAAGGAGGTCGCGCCGGCGCTCGACCGACAGATCGCCGAGCTTCACGCCGAGCGGAGAGTCGCAAAGGACGATGCCGGGATTTGGGCGCGGCCAGGCGGCGACGATTTCTACCACTGGGCGCTGCATGCGTCGACGACGACCACGAAATCGCCGGACGAGATTCACGAGACCGGCCAGCGCGAGCTCGACGAGCTGCACGCGCGCATGGACGAGATTCTCAAGAAGATCGGTTATTCGACGGGATCGGTCGGTGAGCGAATGCAAGCGGTCGCGAAAGATCCGAAGTACCACTTCCCGGACAACGACGCGGGCCGCGCAGAGATCATGGATTTCCTGCATCAGCGGCTCGATTGGGTGCGAGCGCAGACGCCCAAGATGTTCAAGACAGTCGTCAATCCGAACATGGAAGTGAAGCGGATGACGCCGGAAGAGGAACCGGGCGCGCCGGCAGCGTATGGCGGCGCCGGCTCGATTGACGGCAAAGTCCCTGGTCGCTTTTGGATCAACCTCCGAACGACCAGCCTGCACAGCAAGTACAGTCTGCCGGATCTAGCATTTCACGAAGCGATTCCGGGACACGTCTGGCAGGGCGAGTACACGCACAACATGCCGATCGCGCGACAGGTGCTCGCGTTCAATGCGTATTCGGAAGGCTGGGCACTCTACGCCGAGCAACTCGCGGACGAATTCGGTGCGTATGAGAATGATCTTGTGGGCCGGCTCGGCTACCTACAGTCGATCGCGTTTCGTGCGTGCCGGCTCGTGGTTGATACAGGCATTCACGCGAAACAATGGACGCGCGAGCAAGGCGTGAAGTTCTTCGTCGACGTCAACGGTTCGAATCCGCTCGAAGTTGCGAGCGAAGTCGATCGATACTGCGCGTGGCCCGGGCAAGCGTGCGGCTACAAGGTCGGACACACCGAGATCCTCCGACAGCGCGAGCTCGCGACAAAGGCACTCGGCTCGAAGTACGACATCAAAGCATTCAACGACACATTGTTGCTCGGCGGGAACGTACCGCTCGACGTGCTTGCGAAGAACGTCGATGAGTATGTGAAGACATCGGGCTGAGCGATCGCAGCTGTTGCCGAGATGGAAATCCGCGACGCCGTTTCGCTGATTCGGGATGCAGTTGGACAGAGCGCCGGGAGTTGGGCAGATCTCGGCGCCGGCAGCGGGACATTTACGCGCGCGCTCGTGGAGCTGCTCGCTCCACGAAGTACCGTCTATGCGGTCGACGCCGACGTTCACGCGCTGCGATCTCTGCGCTCGAGTGAGATCATCGCGGTTCGAGCGGACTTCGCGTCCGAGTTCGATCTGCCGGGGCTGGGCGACGGCTTTCTCGACGGGCTGCTCTTCGCGAACGCACTGCATTTCGTACGCGATGCGGAAAGCGTATTGGCGAAGCTCGTTCGACGTCTGCGCGTCGGGGGCAGGGTCGTTGTCGTCGAGTACGATCGCCGTGCTCCGAGCCAGTGGGTGCCCTATCCGATTCCGAGTTCGCAATGGGCCGCGCTTGCCACGTCGGCCGGGCTCAGCCACGCGAAAATCACAGCGACCCGGCCTTCTGAGTATTCCGGAATGCTATACGCCGCATCGGCGACACGATCGGTCTGATCATCTCTTCGACGCGATCACGATCGGGGCCGACCATTTGAAGGTTCCCCACTCGAGCGTGAGCGTTCCGTGATGATCGTCCTTCCGCGCGATGGCGATCGTGAACTCTTCGGTGGTCGTCGGATTCGTCTCTGACGTCATCGCCACGCGACCAAAGTTCTTCGTGTAGTCGTAGCTCGTTCCCCACTGACCGGTCTCCTTGTTCACGATCAACTCGACGCCGGTCTGACTCGGCTTCGTCCACAGTGTGTACTTGCCCGCAGGAACACGCAGGTCACCGATGGTGATGTCGGTCGACGTCTCGAATTGCGTCGCCGCGTTCGCGCCGGTGCGCCAGACTTCGTTGTATGGAACGACGTCGCCGAGTATTTGCCGGCCGCGCGCGAGCGGACGAGCGTAATCGACGCTGAAGGTCGTCTTGCCGATCGTTGCGCGCGCGGTGTCGCGAACGCTCAGCTGCTTCGCGCCGCCGGTGCTCGCCTCATTTGCGGCGAGTCGGATCCCGAACGCTTGAACGTCGGGCACTTGTGCAACGCGCTCGACATCGACGAGGTATGTCGTTCGCGCACCTGAGTATTTGAGAAGACGGCCGGCGGAATCGACGGACGCCTCACCGTTCCCGGCGAGCCAGTCATGCCAAATCTCCGCCTTTCCATTCGCGAGCTTGTGAATCGTTCCGCCGTGCAGCGAGAACTTGTCGAACTCGCGATCGATGTAGAATTGTCTAAATCGCACCGTATCGCCCGCCGGATGCGTCCTCGCGATGCGATTGAGCCCGGCTTGGAAGAACAGGTCGTACAGGCTGTACATTTGCGGCACGTGCGCCATCGCAGTCACGCCGCCGGTTTGAAACGTGCGCTCGACCTTTCCTGATCTGTCGGTCTTGGTGACAGTGATAGCCTTGTCGCTCACATCGGCAACGACGTGCCGATCCCGCTGATTCTCCGGCTCACTCGGCGTATGGACGTCCATCACGATTTGCTTGATGCCGCCGTCAGGACGAAGCGCGATCTCCGAGTGTCGTTGTCTCACCCTCGGGAAGCGATCGACCTCGTCGCTTGTCAGCGAGTTGCCGCGACGCGTTACGCGCTCGACGGCGATGGTATCATTGCCGAGCTTCGTGATGAAGCCGTACTGCTCGGGCGGGGCGCTTGGCGTGCACGCAGCCAGCGCGACGAGCGCGATCGCGAATCGCTTCATAATAGGGAAGCTATCCGACGACGAACGGACTGCGACCGATGTGTTATAGGATTAACGAATCGCGAACAATGCGTTTGCTCTCGCGCGATCGCGAAACGACGTCGGGGTCGCGCCAAACTCAGCCCGAAACGCGTGATTGAAGTTCGACAGGTCGCTGAAGCCCGCATCGAGCGCGACGTCGATGATTCGCACGGAGTCGGCCGCGATACGCGCCGCCGCCGACCGAAGACGTGTTCGAAGAATGAATTGATGTGGCGTGACGCCAGTCAGCGCACGAAATGCGCGGAGAAACTGAAAAGAGCTGAGTCCTGCCTTCGCGGCGAGATCGCCGAGCGAGACCTGGTTCGACGGATCGCGCTCGATGGTGCGGACGCAATCGGTCACATACGCGCCTATGCCTCGCGAGACGGCTGAGGTTCTACGGCTCGTCCCATTGCTCAGCCGACTTGCGGCGTCCGCGACGTCGATCGCGAGCTCGTCCCATGACATCGAGGCTACGGGTCCAAGCGCGAGCGTCGTCTGGGTGACAATCTCTGATGACGCGCGAACAGGCGCAATACGAGAACTCTTAAACGTCTCTGCCCGCGAATCATTCTCTTCAGTCACGCTCGCGAAGAAAGCCGGCTCGTAGTGGAACGAGATGCAGCGATCGCCGGCAGCGTGATCGTGTCCACACTCGAAGCACTCGCCGGGGTTGCCGAGCATGAACGAGCCGGGCGTCATCAGATGACGTCCGCGCGCGGAGCGGTACTCGAACGAGCCGGCGATGACGATCGCGACGGAGACGCCAGTATGCGCTTCCTCGAACGCGCGGTCGCGCGGGCCCGACGTGCAAACGACGTCCGAGACGATCCACCCGTCGCCCTTCGCCAGTGTGCGACCGACGGCCTCGCCGGGGCGGCCGGAGACGCGTCGATCGGCGAGAGCACGATCGAGATCCCCTGCAATTTTCCCCAAGATGCCAGGTCCGTCGCGTCTTAGCATGCACTCAAGATCGCGCGTTCGCGCGTCCGTTCGCAATCCAGAGTCTGCGATCACCTTGAACACTTGAGGAACCAGCAATGACAATCGCGGCAACGAAGACCGTCCTCGGCGCACCGGTCGACCCGGCAGTTGCGTCGAGAATCATCGAGGAAGGCTTTGGTCCCGGCGCGTGGCATGGCGCGGACCTTCGCGCGGCGATCGCCGATTTACCGGCGAAGGATGCATTGTGGCGACCAGGCCCAGGCCGACACAACATCGCCGAGGTCGCGGTGCATCACGCGGCGTGCGTGCGGTCGGTGATCGGACAGCTCACCGGAAGCGATGAGCCGGCGTTCCCGATCGAGGGGTCGGATTGGTTCGAGATCTCGAACGAGCGAACGATGAAGTGGACCAAGATCGTCGATCTCGTTGAAGCCCAACACTCGCGTCTCGCGGGAGTCGTCGGTGAGATCGGGAATGGTGTTCGCACGTCTCCGCTTTCGGACGCCGAGCGATTCGATCTGCTGCTCGGAGTGACGTGTCATGCGGTATACCACGCGGGCCAGATTCAGTTAGTCAAAGTGCTGAATCCGAGCTAGTCGTTCGCGCTTGAAATTGCTTCCGTCGCAGAGCATGATCGCGGGCATTCATGTCCTGCGGCGGGAGCTCGCTACTCCTGCCGCAGCGCCGTGTTCGGATCCATCGCGGCGGCTCGTCGCGCCGGCACCCAGCATGACGCAGCTGCGATACCGAGGAACACGAGCGCCGTCGAAACGAACGTGATCGGGTCCGTCGGTTTTACGTCGACGAGCATGCTCGACATCACTCGCGTCGTCAGAATCGCGATCACGAGGCCAACGCCGATGCCGATTCCACTCATCCGAAGCCCTTGGCCGATCACGAGCCCGAAGATGCTCGAGCTCTCCGCACCGAACGCCATGCGAATGCCGATCTCGGAGGTTCGCTGACGCACGGTGCTCGACAGCACACCATAGAGTCCGACGCCCGCGAGGAGGGCCGCGATCACGGCGAAAATGCCAATCAGCACCAGCGCGAATCGCGTCGCTGAGCGCGCCTTGTCGATGTTGTCGGTGAGCGAATGCATCTCCGTCACGAGATACTGCGGATTCACCGACGTGATCGACGAGCGAATCGCCTGACCTAACGCGGCGAGATCACCCGACGTGCGAACGATCCAGCGTCCGCCGTTTGCGTTCGGGAAGAAGATGAGCTCCTTCTCGTCCCCGAACAGCGTCAGATGACGATGATGGTGCACGACGCCGATGATCGTGTACGGCTCGGGCTGATCGGTGCGAAGACGCGCGAAGATCTGCTTGCCGAGCGGTGATTCGTTCGGATACGCGAGCTTTGCGGTCTCGTCGTCGATCACGATGAGCTTCGTGTTTTGATCGTCTGCTTCGGCCTGTGTGTAGAGCCGGCCCGACAGAAGCTTCACGCGCAGTGCGTCGAAGTACGTCGGCGGCGCTTGAACGAATCCGCCCTGACGAAAGCGCGTCGGATCGTTCATCGCGTCCTCCGTTCCCCACCGGCCGCTCGGATCGTTGCCGTCGAACGGGACTGCGTTCGCGCTCGAGACAGTCGTCACACCGGGAATTGCGGCGAGCTTGTCGCGGATCTGACTGAGAATTGCACGCGCCTCATCCGAGCTTCGGAATCTGAGATTGCTCAAGCCGAACGTCATGACGCCGTTCGGGTCGAAGCCGGGCTCGGTTCGGACCAGCGCGACGAAGCTTCTCACCATCAACCCCGAACCGATCAACAGAACGAACGAAAGCGCCACCTCGGCGACGATCACCGCGTTTCGAAGTCGCGCGGCTCCACTCAAGCCGGGCGAGCGTCCGGTCGCGCGAAGTACCTGGGCGAGATCGGGACGCGACGCGCGAAGCGATGGAACAAGTCCGAAGATCACGACAGCCGCGACGCTGATCACGACGGTGAACGCGAGCACCATCGGATCGAGCGAGACGTCGGCGAGGCGTGGAAGATTTGCCGGCGCGAGCTGGAGGAGTAGTCCGATTCCAACTTTCGCCAGTGCGATGCCAACGATCGCTGCGACGCCGGCGAGCACCAGGCTCTCGGAGAGCAGCTGGCGCACTATCGCGAACGGTGAGCCACCCATCGCGGCGCGAACTGCGAGCTCGCGTTCACGTTGCGACGCGCGCACGAGCAGCAAGTTCGCGACGTTCGCACACG
>Ga0070683_100002275_pt1 | contig 15212 bp, 15 predicted proteins | sample KBSC713LmetaG_FD_64662 | JGI IMG/M metagenome (GOLD analysis project Ga0070683, IMG submission 64662) | Corn rhizosphere microbial communities from Kellogg Biological Station, Michigan, USA - KBS C7.1-3L metaG | ecosystem: Host-associated > Plants > Roots > Rhizosphere ...
ACCTCGTCGGCGACGTCGCCGGCAGCGAACAGGCCGGGCACCGAGGTCGCGGTCGAGTTCGGCGCCACCTCGACATAGCCGGAGGGTTTGAGCTTGACCTGTCCGACCACGAGCTCGGTCGCGGGCGCGTGCCCGATGGCGATGAAGACGCCGTCGGCCGCTACTCGCGTGAGCGCGCCGGTCTTGACGTTCTTCAGCCGCACATGGGTGACCTTGGCCGGATTCTCCTCGCCCGTGATCTCGTCGATGACGCTGTTCCAGATCACCTTGATCTTGGGATGCTTGAACAGGCGGTCCTGCAGGATGCGCTCGGCGCGGAAATGGTCGCGCCGATGCACCAGCGTCACCTTCGAGGCGAAATTGGTGAGGAACAGCGCTTCCTCGACCGCGGTGTTGCCGCCGCCGACCACCACAACCTCCTTGCCGCGGTAGAAGAAGCCGTCGCAGGTGGCGCAGGCCGAGACGCCAAAGCCCTTGAATTTCTCTTCCGACGGAATCCCGAGCCAGCGCGCCTGCGCACCGGTGGCGAGAACGACGGCGTCGGCGAGATAGACGTCGCCGGAGTCGCAGGTCAGGCGGAACGGCCGCTGCGCCGTCTCGAGCTTGGTGACGAGGTCGGTGACGATTTTGGTTCCGACATGGGCCGCCTGCTTCTCCATCTGCTCCATCAGCCAGGGGCCCTGGATGACGTCGGCAAAGCCCGGATAGTTTTCCACGTCGGTGGTGATGGTGAGCTGGCCGCCGGGCTGGATGCCCTGGATCAGGATCGGCTCCAGCATCGCCCGGGCGGCGTAGATCGCTGCCGTGTAGCCCGCCGGGCCAGAACCGATGATGACGACCTTGGCGTGGGTGGGGGCAGGCATGGGATTGATGTCTCACGGGCAGGAGCAGGGTCGGCACTTCCGCTGAAACGGCCCGGAAAGGCTTGCGGCGGCACCGAAATTGTCAAAACCAAGTCTAAGGTATCTGGCAAGCCATGCAAGAATTGCAATCCATATCAGCGGTTTTTCCCATCACAGGACTGAAATGGCGCAGCGCACGCGCAATAAAATTGCGCAAGGTGAGGAGACTGGGCTAAAGAGTTACCGGCAAATCCGTTCACTATTTAAGTTCCAGGGAACCCTCATTCACGTGTCGAAGAATCTTGACGAGATCGACCTCAAAATCCTGAGCGAGATCCAGGCCGACGGCCGAATCACCAATGTGGAACTTGCGAAGAGGGTCGGCATCTCGCCGCCGCCCTGCCTGCGCAGGGTGCGGACGCTGGAGGAGGAAGGCTATATCCAGGGCTATCGCGGGCTTCTTGATCCTCGAAAGCTGGGTTTCGACGTCACCGTTTTCGCCTCGGTGCATCTGTCGAGCCAGGCGGAAGCGGATCTGCGCGCCTTCGAGGCCTTCGTGCGCAAGGAGCCGCTGGTGCGCGAATGCTGGATGCTGTCGGGCGAGGTGGATTTCATCCTGAAATGCGTCGCGCCCGATATGGCGACGTTCCAGGGTTTCGTCACGCACCTGACCGCGGCACCCCATGTGCGCAATGTCAGGACCTCGCTGGTCCTGCACAATTCGAAATACGAGGCGGCGGTGCCGCTGGAGGTGAAGGCCCGCTAGCCTTTGCTCGGCCGCAGGGCTGACGCCCATCCCCGAAGGCCGCGCTTTTCCCTCCCGCCGATCACCGCATCGACGCTGATCGGACCGCCGCCGGCGGCCGCCAGATAAAGACATGCGAAGCAGAACAGGATGGCTGCGGTGCCGCCATTGTTGAGCGGGTGCAGCACGGGCGCGCCGGTCTTGAGCATGTGCCCGAGAAAATAGGCAAACGCCATCTCGCCCGACAGGATGAGCGCAGCGAGGCGCGTGAACAGGCCGATCATCAATAATCCGCCCACTACCAGCTCGATGGCGCCGGCGGTCATGATCAGCGGCGGAGGGTTGGCGAAATATGACAGGGCGGGAAATTTGAAGATTTTTGCGATGCCATATTGGAACAGAAGCAACCCGGTGACGAACCTGAAAAGGCTCAACACATAGGGCTGATAGGTCTCGCCATAGCGGTCCAGGCTCATCGTGCTCTCCACCCGAATATCTTGTGCGCAACTCGGGTAACAATCCCGGCGAGACTTGGTTCAACCGCAAGATGCCAAGACTTCGTGCTTCGACGCCGGAATAGAAGGACCGCCCTGGTGTTTTCGGGCGAAGATTGCTGCGCACAGGGGGACGCCATGGCTGACAGTGCCGGAACCAAACTGATCTTTCCCGGCCTTGCCGGATTCTATCGAAGCCTGTCCCCGTTCGCTTACGCCTTCATGCGCTTTGCCACCGGCGCAATCCTGGTGCCGCACGGCGTCACGAAGATCCTCAACACGCCGGTCGACAAATTCGCGCAGAACATCGCGGCCAAGGGCTTTCCGATTCCGGAAGCGTTCGCCTACCTGACCTACTTTACCGAATCGGTCGCGCCGGCCTGCCTTGCCATTGGCCTGTTTACCCGCATCGCCGCGGCGATGATGGGAATCGAGATGCTGGTCATCGTGTTCGTGTTCCAGTGGCAGTTCGGCTATTTCTGGACCAGCCGAGGCTACGAATTCGCGCTGCTGTGGGCGCTGCTCTGCATCGCCATCTTCTTCAAGGGTGGCGGCCGCTATTCGGTCGACCGCCTCATCGGCTGGGAGTTTTGAGCCCTTCAACCCTTCTTTCGAAGCAACGCATCGAGGCTCCAGGGCCCGCCGCCGGCGCAGGCCAGATAGAGGCAGGAGAAGCAGTACATGATCGCAAGATTGCCGTCGTTCAGCAGCGGGATGAAGCCGCGCGGGGCATGCGAGATGAAATAGGCGAAGGCCATTTCGCCGCAGAGGATGAAGGCCGCCACGCGCGAGAACAGGCCGACGATCAACAGCCCTCCGAAAATGAATTCGATGACGGCTGCGTTCCAGAACAGCGAGAACATCTCGACTTTCTCGAACATCGGCACGGCCGGGAACTTGAATATCTTGGCGACGCCGAACTGGAAAAAGGAAAGTCCCGTCACGATGCGGAAGATGCTGAGAACATAGGGCTGGCCCGAAGCAAGCCACTTGTTGAACGTGTCCATGATTGCCCCCTCAAGCCTTTTTCATGGCGGCGTCGAGGCTCCACGGGCCCCCGCCCGCGGTCGACAGATAGAGGAAGGCAAAGCAGTAGATGATCGCGAGGGAGCCGCCGTTGATCAGCGGAAAGAAGCTGCGCGGCTCGTGCACCATGAAATAGGCCACGGCCATTTCGCCCGAGAGGATGAAAGCGGCCGGCTGCGTGAACAGGCCAAGAATCAGAAGCGCACCGCCGACGGTTTCGATGACCCCGGCAAGACCGAGCAGCGAAAACAGCTTGAGCTGGGCAAAGGCCGGAACCACCGGCCAGCCGAAGAGCTTGGACATGCCATGCTCGATGATCATCAATCCTGCAATGAGCCGCAGCACGCTGAGTACGCGCGGGGCCCAGGCGCTCATTACGTCGGTCATGATTTCCCCAGTGTTCTTGTGTTTCCTGGCGACATCATAGGTATCGCGGCGCGACGCTGTGCGCGACAATTAAATCCTTTTCCTTTCGCACAGCAGCGACGGAATATTGGGAGAGGCCGAGTGTTGATTTGTGCCGGCAAATAGAGAGGGTCGAAGTTCCGGCCCTCTTCCAAAAAGGCTCGTCCTCAAGCGCTAGACGGCGGCGCGCGGCGTCAGCACGCTCTTGCGGTTTCTCAGCGCATCGAGACTCCACGTGCCCGCGCCCGCGAACACGAAATACAGGAACACGAAACAGTAGACCGCGGCGAGCTCGCCGCCATTCAGCACGGGGTAAAAATTCCTCGGTGCGTGCACCATGAAGTAGGCGACCGCGGTGAAGCCGCAAAGGATGAAGGCGACCGGCCGGGTGAACAGGCCGAGGATGAACAGCGCGCCGCCGATCAGCTCGATCAACCCGCCGACGCCGGCCAGTGAATTGATCTGGACATGGGCGAAGGAAGGAACCACGGGAAAGCCGAGGATCTTGCCGGTGCCGTGTTGCAGCAGGCTCAAGCCGACGTAGATGCGGAGGATGCTGAGAACGCGAGAGCTCAAGCGCGGCGAGGCAAGCAGCTGGTCCATGTAAGTCCCCGGGATAGTTATGGCGCATAACTAAGGCGCCATAAAACGGGGCAGTGGCGGGCTTCAACTCAAAAATGTGCCGCGCGCTCTCACAATGGTGTCAGCGTGCCGTGATCGGAAAAGCAAAAAGCCGCGCCTTGAGGCGCGGCTTTGTTGGTCGGCTTGCGCGTGTCAGCGCCACTCGATCTTGGTGATCTCGTAGGCCTTGCCGCCGCCGGGCGTGTTCACCTCCACGGAGGCGCCCTTCTTCTTGCCGATCAGCGCACGCGCGAGCGGCGAGGCGATGGAGATCTTGCCCTTCTTGATGTCGGCCTCGACCTCGCCGACGATCTGGTACGCCACCTTCTTCTCGGTGTCCTCGTCGACCAGCGTCACGGTGGCGCCGAACTTGATGGTGTCGCCGGAGAGCTTGGTGATGTCGATGATGTCGGCGCGCGCAAGCTTGTCCTCGAGCTCGGCGATGCGCCCCTCGTTATGCGACTGCTCTTCCTTGGCCGCGTGATATTCCGCGTTCTCCGAAAGATCGCCATGCGAGCGCGCTTCGGCGATGTGCTCGATGATGCGCGGACGATCGACCGACTGGCGATGCTTCAACTCGTCGGTCAGTGCGGCGTGGCCGACCGCAGTCATCGGAACCTTTTCCATCATCTTTGTCCTTCAATCGCGCGGGGCCCAAGGGGTCCCAAGTCCTCGCGCGAGACACTTGGCAGATCAGGCCACGGGGCTGTCGAAGCGACGCCGTCGGGCCCATTAATTCCACGCCCTTAAGGAGGGCCGTGTCAACATTCATACGGGCGGTGAGTTCCAAAAGCCTGTTGGCTGAATCACCGATCATTTAGCCGCCGTTTGCAGCGATCGGCCAGTGATCAGTTCTCGGAAAAGTAACTCTGCAATGTGCGAACCTCAAGGTCTCCACCGAGATAGGCGCGGATGCCCCGGGCGGCCGCCACGGCACCCGAAAGAGTGGTGTAATATGGCACTTTATGCAAGAGGGCAGCACGTCGCAACGAGCGGCTGTCGGCCAGCGCCTGCGGCCCCTCGGTCGTGTTGAAAACAAGCTGGACGTCGCCGTTAGTGATGGCGTCCACGATATGCGGCCGCCCCTCCAGCACCTTGTTTACCTTTTCGGCCGTCACCCCCTGGTCGGTCAGGAAGCGCTGCGTGCCCGAGGTCGCCATCACCTTGAAGCCGAGCGAGGACAATAGCCGCACCGCTTCGGTGATTCGGGTCTTGTCGATCTCGCGCACCGACACGAACACCGTGCCGCGGCTCGGCACCCGCGTGCCGCCGCCGAGCTGGCTCTTGGCAAATGCCACCTCGAAGGAGCGGTCGATGCCCATCACCTCGCCGGTCGAGCGCATCTCCGGTCCGAGCACCGTGTCGACGCCGGGGAAGCGCGCGAAGGGGAAGACCGATTCCTTGACCCCGACGTGCTGCAGCGCGCGTTTCTTCAGGCCGAAATCGGCGAGCTTCTCGCCGGCCATGATTCGGGCTGCGATCTTCGCCACCGGCGTGCCGATCACCTTGGCGACGAACGGCACGGTGCGCGAGGCGCGCGGATTGACCTCGAGCACATGGATCACGTCGTCCTTGATGGCGTATTGCACGTTCATCAGCCCGACCACGTCGAGCCCGCGCGCGAGCTCGCGGGTCTGCCGCTCCAATTCGTCGATCATGTCAGCATCGAGCGAATGCGGCGGCAGCGAGCAGGCGGAATCGCCGGAGTGAATGCCGGCTTCCTCGATGTGCTCCATGATGCCGACGATGAAGGTGTCCTTGCCGTCGGACAGGCAATCGACGTCGATCTCGGTGGCGTCGGTGAGATAGCGGTCGAACAGCAGCGGGTTCTTGCCGAGCACGGTGTTGATCTGCCCGGTCTTGTCGTTCGGATAGCGCGCCTTGACCTCGGCCGGCACCAGCTCGGGCAGCGTGTCGAGCAGGTAGTCTGAAAGCTGGTTCTCCTCGCGGATGATCTGCATGGCGCGGCCGCCCAGCACATAGGACGGGCGCACCACCAGCGGCAGGCCGAGATCGGCGGCGACGAGACGCGCCTGCTCGACGGAATAGGCGATGCCGTTCTTCGGCTGCTTCAGATGCAGCTTGTCGAGCACGCGCTTGAAGCGGTCGCGATCCTCTGCGAGATCGATCGCATCGGGCGAAGTGCCGAGGATCGGCACGTCGGCCGCTTCCAGCGGCCGCGCCAGTTTCAAAGGAGTCTGGCCGCCGAACTGCACGATCACGCCGACGAGCGTGCCGTTCTTGCGCTCGGTGTCGATGATCTCGAGCACATCCTCGGCGGTCAGCGGTTCGAAATACAATCGGTCGGCGGTGTCGTAATCGGTCGACACCGTTTCCGGATTGCAGTTGATCATGATGGTTTCATAGCCGACTTCATTCAGCGCGAAGCAGGCATGGCAGCAGCAATAATCGAACTCGATGCCCTGGCCGATCCGGTTCGGCCCCCCGCCGAGGATGATGACCTTCTTCTTGTCCGACGGCGCGCTCTCGTCGGCAGGCAGACCGGCGAACGGCGCCTCGTAGGTCGAGTACATATAGGCCGTCGGAGAAGCGAACTCCGCCGCGCAGGTGTCGATGCGCTTGAACACCGGACGCACGCCGAGCGCGTGGCGCCCGGCCGTGATCTCGGCTTCGGTGGTCTTGGTCAAGACCGCAAGCCGCGCATCCGAAAAGCCCATCGCCTTGAGCTGGCGCATGCCGAAGGCGTTCCGCGGCAGGCCGTTCTTGCGGACCTTGTCCTCCATCTCGACGATGCCGCGTATCTCGGCCAAAAACCACGGATCGATCTTGCAGGAGTGGAAGATGTCCTCGTCGGACCAGCCGAGCCGCATGGCCTGCGCCACCTGCAGGATACGGTTCGGCGTGGGCGTGCCGAGCGCGGCGCGAATCGCATTCTTGTCATCGCCGCGGCCAATGCCCTCGATGTCGATTTCGTCGAGACCGGTCAGCCCGGTCTCCAGGCCGCGCAGCGCCTTTTGCAGGCTCTCCTGGAAGGTGCGGCCGATCGCCATCACCTCGCCGACCGATTTCATCGAGGTGGTCAGCGTATTGGCGGCGCCCGGGAATTTCTCGAATGCAAACCGCGGGATCTTGGTGACGACGTAATCGATCGTGGGCTCGAACGAGGCTGGCGTCGCGCCGCCGGTGATGTCGTTCTCGATCTCATCCAGCGTGTAGCCGACCGCGAGCTTGGCCGCGACCTTGGCGATCGGAAAACCGGTGGCTTTCGAGGCCAGCGCGGAGGAGCGCGACACCCGTGGATTCATCTCGATCACGACCATGCGGCCATCGGCCGGATTGACGCCGAACTGCACGTTGGAGCCGCCGGTCTCCACCCCGATCTCGCGCAGCACCGCGATCGAGGCGTCGCGCATGATCTGGTATTCCTTGTCCGTGAGCGTCAGCGCCGGCGCAATCGTGATGGAATCGCCGGTATGCACGCCCATCGGATCGAGGTTCTCGATCGAGCAGATGATGATGCAATTGTCCTTCTTGTCGCGCACCACCTCCATCTCGAACTCTTTCCAGCCGAGAACGCTCTCCTCGATCAGCACCTCGTTGGTGGGAGAAGCATCGAGGCCGCGCTCGATGATCTCGAGAAACTCCTCCTTGTTGTAGGCGACGCCGCCACCGGTGCCGCCCAAGGTGAAGGAGGGACGGATGATGGCGGGAAGGCCGATCTCGGACAGCGCCATCAACGCTTCCGCGAGCGCCTGCTGCTGGTAGCGCTTGCGCCGCTCATTCTCGCCTGCGGCCCATTGCCGTTCGAACTCGTCCAGCGCCGCGCCGGAAAGCCTTTCGCGATCGGCAAGATATTTGTCGCGGTCGGACTTCTTCAGGCCCGAAGCGTTGGCGAGCCGCGATTGCGGCGTCTGCAGGCCGATTTTCTCCATCGCATTGCGGAACAGCTGGCGGTCCTCCGCCTTGTCGATCGCGTCCGCGGTGGCGCCGATCATCTCGACGTCGAATTTGGCGAGCGTGCCCTGGCGCCGCAGCGACAGCGCGCAGTTCAGCGCGGTCTGCCCGCCCATGGTCGGCAGCAGCGCAAAGCCGCCGGGGACGGCATGGCGCTCCTTCTCGATGATTTTCGCGACGATCTCCGGCGTGATCGGTTCGATATAGGTGGCATCGGCCAATTCCGGATCGGTCATGATCGTCGCCGGATTGGAGTTGACCAGGACGACCCGATAACCCTCTTCCTTCAGCGCTTTCACCGCCTGCGTGCCCGAATAGTCGAATTCGCAGGCCTGGCCGATCACGATCGGGCCGGCGCCGATGATCAGGATGGTGGAGATATCGGTTCGTTTGGGCATCAGCTCTCGGTGGGTGTGGAATCGGCACAAAAAAAGGGCGCGCTTGTTGCGCGTCCCTGGGTCTACAGCGTGAGGAAGTCCCTCGCGCGCACGCGGTCTTTAGACCAGATTTCGCAGCCGCGTAACCCCAAAAAGGGGCCATCAACCGTGATTTTGGGAGCTTTTCGTCCCCCGATGGAGCCCGCCTACGCCCTTCGGGCTACGGCGCGGCAGCCTTCGCTCGCATCGCTACGATAGTGTGGGGGCTGGCTTGCCGAGCCGAAGCTCGCGAAGCGAGCGAAGGCTGGAGACCCGGCCTGGACTTGAACCAGGATAAAGAGCGATGCACCGCCCTCGCGTGGACGCTTCCGCCACCGGGCCAAGCCGATCATCGCCGATCGTGCTTCCCGCGGCCACCGTTAGTGGTCGTTAACCCTAATCATGTGCCACGCGTGAAGGAGTGGCGCGCCACAAAGGTCATCCGCCAGGGATTATGGCCGATATTCTGCTGCGCGCGGGAAGCAGTGAATCCAGCTGCCGCAAGTCGTGCGACGAGATCGGCTTCGCTATAGCGCGTCAGTCCGACGCGGGCGCGCAACTGCCGGTAGTCGGACAGGGCGGTCGAGGCCAGCCCGTACAGGGCGTCTTTCAGGAAGCCATGCTTCGCGCCAAAACGCAGCAGCGCGATCACGTCGGTCACCATGCCGACCTCGGGCTTGAGGACATCGCCGAGCACGAGCTTGCCCGAGGGTTTGAGCAGGCGGTTGATGACGAGCAGCGCCGCGTCGAGCTCTTCCGGCGTCATGTATTGGACGACCGAATTCATCACCACGAGGTCGATGGATTTGTCGTGCATTTTCCGCACGTCTTCCAGCGAGCGCACCCGGATCCTGGTGTTCGGCGCAAAGCGCGCGATCAGCCGGCCGCGCACGCCCGGGGCGGGCTCGGCGAGAATCAGCATGCCGCAGGCCTCCGCCACCTTCGCCGCCGACAGCGCTTCGCCGCAGGAATAATCCAGCACGACGGCATCCTTCGAGGAGATGTAGCCGACGATGTCGCGCGCGATCAGAGCGAAATGCAGGTCGCGATGCCGCTTGCTCGCATAGATCGTATGCGTGGAATCGTAATAGTCGATCCAGTCGTCCATCGGCTTCAGCGGTCCGGCAAGCGCGGTGTTCCTGATACAGGAACCGCCGCAAAAATGATGCGTTAACGGGTCCGAGAACCCGTGTCCATCGCCCGGTTCCTAACAGGAAGGTGTAACGTGAGCAAAGCCAAGATCGACCAAAAGCCCGATAAAGTCTCGCCCGATCTCGACACCCCGACCGACATGTCTCCGGAAGCGGTCAATCGGATTTCGACCTCGCTCAATATACTTTTGGCGGATGCCTTCGCGCTCTACCTCAAGACCAAGAATTTCCACTGGCATGTGAGCGGCCGGCACTTCCACGACTATCATCTGATGCTGGACGAGCAGTCGGACGCGATCCTCGCCACTACCGACCAGATCGCCGAGCGCGTCCGCAAGCTTGGCGGCACGACGCTCAAATCGATCGGGCAGGTGGCCAAGCACCAGACCATCAAGGACAATGACGAGGACTATGTCCCGCCGCGCGAGATGCTGCGCGAATTGATGGAGGACAACAAGCATGTCGCCGCCGCGATGCGCAAGGCGCACAAGCTCTGCGACGACAACGAGGATTCCGGCACCGCGGGCCTCCTGGAAACCTTCATCGACGAGACCGAGCGGCGCACCTGGTTCCTGTTCGAAGCAAGCCGCCAGGAAGGCAGCAACGCGGCGTAGGCCGGCGACGTCGTCATTGCGAGGAGCCAACGGGTCCGCGCGAATGCACGGCCCGATGACAGGCTCCGCGACGAAGCAATCCACGTTGCAACAAGCGGATAGATGGATTGCTTCGCTTCGCTCGCAATGACGGTGGCTAACGTTTCCACAACCTCACCAGCGGCCCGTCGGCGCCCATCACCGGATCGGTCGGCGGCAGCTTCACTTTCGGAATCGTCTGCAGCGCCTTGGCGTGGTTCTCCGGTGTCGGCCGTTGCAGGTCCATCGGCGGACCGGGCGGGTAGGCGCCCACCACGGAAAAGTCCGCCGTCGCGGCCAGACACTGGTGCCCGGTGCCGGCGGGCAGAACCGCAACGTCGCCGGCTGAAATCTCCAGCTCCTTGCCCTTGTCTCCGCCGAAGCGCACGCGGGCGTGCCCACGGGTGATGCCGAGCACTTCATGCACGGTCGCATGATAATGCAGGAAATCGTAGACGCCGTTCCGCCACATCGCGCCCCAGCCATTGGCGGCGAACAGCTTTTCGATGGTGGCTTCGGGCTCGTCGTGATCGAAGGCGACCACGCCCTTGTAGACCAGGAACGGCATCGGGTTGTTCGGCACGAGGCCGTCATCTGCGAACACGATAGTGGCAGGTTCGAGTTTTTCGTGGACGACCGACATGGGCTTCTCCCACGGATCAACGGAGATTACGCGTGGATTCAACCGACGCTGGCCATTTGCGTTCCGACGCAGCTCAAATCCGAAACTTCATCACCTCTTCCTTGAACTTGAGCCCATGGCCGGGGCGCTCCGGCGCCGTGATCATGCCGTCCTTGATCGCGGGCGGATCGACCCAGAGCTCATCGAGCAGCCCCATGTTCTCGCACCAGATCCCGTTTGGGATCGAGGCGAGCAGGTGCACGTTCAGCTCCGGAAACAGATGCGGGGCGATGGTGACGCCCCAGGTGTCGGCGAGCGTCGCGATCTTGCGCAGGTCGGTCATGCCGCCGCGCATCGGATCGGGTTGCAGGATCGGCAGGCACGGATTGAGGAAGAATGGTCTGAGATCGTAACGCGTGAAATGGGTTTCGCCGCCGACCACGCGCATGTCGAGGTGAGCTGCGATACGCTGGTAGCCGGCGAAATCATCGGCCGGCACCGGCTCCTCGAGCCAGTAGATGTCGTATTTTTCGAACTTGCGTCCCATCTCGATCGCCACATCCGCGCTCCAGCCCATGTTGACGTCGATCATGATGTCGATGTCGGGGCCGAGCGCCTCGCGCATGCGGCGCACATTGTCGAGGTCCTCGGCCGGCGTGCGGACATGCGCGACCTGCATCTTGATCGCCTTGTAGCCTTGCTTGACGTAATGCAGCGCCTTCTCGATCATGCCGTCGCCGCCGGCGCCGCGCCAGCAGCCCGAGCCGTAGATCGGGATTTGCGAGCGGTAGTGGCCCCAGAGCCGATGCAGCGGCAGCCCGGCGCGTTTTCCCACCGCGTCCCACAGCGCAATGTCGAGCGCCGACATCGCCATCGCCGCGATGCCGCCGCGACCATAGGTCATGGTCGCGGTCCACAAATCGCGCCAGATCGCCTCGATGGCGGTGGCGTCCTTGCCCTTGACGCGCGGGATGATGCATTCCTCCAGACACGCGGCGATCGATTTCATTCCGGGACGGAACAGAAACAGATAACCCATGCCGGTGATGCCGCCCGATGTCTCGACGTCGCAGATCAGGATGTCGCGCATCGGTCCCAGCGCATGGCCCCTGAGCCAGGGATCGTCGGGCCAGGGCAGGCGCAGCATCGTCACGCGGATGTCGCGAATGGTCATGTCGGGGTTGGTCATGGGCGGCATCCTCGCTACGGCCTGATCATGTTCGCCTGATCTCGGGCCGGGGAAGTCAACCACAGAAGGCCGCCGCTGATCCAGCGCCATCCAACACGCGCGCAATGCAAGGGCGGTGATGCAGCCGTGCAATCGCAAGCGATAACCGGGCTCAGCTATTCGTATTTCTTCGTCATTGCGAGGAGCCAACGGCTCGCAATGACGGCGTGGCTCAAGCCCGCTTCTTCGCGCGCATCAAATCCGTAAAGCGGTCGAACAGATAGTGCGAGTCGCGCGGGCCCGGCGAGGCTTCTGGGTGATACTGCACCGAGAATACCGGCTTGCCGTCGAGCGCGATGCCGCAATTCGATCCATCGAACAGCGAGACATGGGTCTGTGTCGCACCTTTGGGCAGGGTCGCCTGGTCCACGGCAAAGCCATGGTTCATCGAGGTGATCTCGACCTTGCCGGTGGTCTCGTCCCTGACCGGATGATTGGCGCCGTGATGGCCCTGATGCATCTTCATGGTCTTGGCGCCGACCGCGAGTCCCAGCATCTGATGGCCAAGGCAAATCCCGAAGGTCGGCGTGCCCGAGTCGATCACCTTCCTGATCACCGGCACGGCGTATTCACCGGTCGCGGCTGGGTCGCCGGGGCCGTTGCTCAGGAATACACCGTCCGGATTCATCGCCAGAATGTCCTCGGCCGAGGTTGTCGCCGGCACCACGGTGACCTTGCAGCCGACGCCGGCCAGCTGGCGCAGGATGTTGCGCTTGATGCCATAGTCGATCGCGACCACGTTGAACTCGGGCGCGGTCTGCCTTCCAAAACCGTTGTCCCAGGCCCAGGGCGTCTCGTCCCAGGTGAAGCGCTGGCCGCAGGTGACCATCGGCACGAGGTCCATGTCTACGAGGCCGGGCCATTCCCGCGCTTCCTCCTTCAGGGCATGCAGATCGAATCTGCTGTCCCTCGCGTGCGCGATCACCGCGTTCGGCATGCCCTTGGAGCGGATCAGCGCGGTCAACGCGCGGGTGTCGATGCCGGAGAGACCGACGATGCCGCGGGCCTTCAGCCACTGATCGAGATGGCGCGTCGCGCGGTAATTCGAGGGATCGGTGATGGCGGTGCGCAGGATCACGCCGCGCGCGCCGGGCGTTGCGGCCATGTTCACCGTCTCGATGTCGTCATCGTTGGTGCCGACGTTGCCGATATGCGGGAAGGTGAAGGTGATGATCTGCCCGGCATAGGAGGGATCGGTCAAAATCTCCTCATAGCCGGTCATTGCGGTGTTGAAGCAGACCTCGCCCACGGCGTGGCCTTCGGCGCCCAGGCCAAAGCCTTCCAGCACCGTGCCATCGGCGAGCACGAGGAGCGCGGTCGGATTGTGGTCCGGCCAAGCGGCGTGGTTTTCGCTATTTGTCATGAGGTCCTCTACATAGTCCCGCAGGAGGCCGACGTCAAAGCAGTAACGCACGGATTCACATGCGTTTCCTGCATATTTGGCGGCCCGGCGGCGGGGAACGGATTGTTTCAGGCGCGCGAACGGCCTAGATCAGGGACCGACGCAATAAAAGGACAAAACCATGCTGCGCGACGACATCAACAGTGCCGTGAAAGAGGCCATGAAGGCCAAGGAAGAGCGCAAGCTCTCCACGCTGCGCATGGTCAATTCGACCATCAAGAACGCCGACATCGAGGCGCGCGGCAATGGCAAGCCGCCGCTCTCCGACGAGGCGCTGCTCGGCGTGCTGCAGAAGATGATCAAGCAGCGCCAGGAGGCGGCCGAGCTCTACGACAAGGGCGGCCGCGCCGAGCTCGCGAGCCAGGAACGCGAGGAGATCGCAGTTATCTCGGCCTATCTGCCGAAGCAGATGTCGGAGGATGCCGTGAAGCAGGCGATCTCCGCCGCCATTGCCGAGACGGGTGCGTCCGGCATGAAGGACATGGGCAAGGTGATATCGGCGCTGAAGGCGAAATACACCGGGCAGATGGATTTCGCCAAGGCGAGCGGTCTCGTGAAGGCGGCGCTTGCCGGCTAAGGGTGTTCTTCTCTCGCTGCGCGCTCTCGTCATTGCCGGGCTTGTATGACGAGTAGAACTCATTCAACCTCTGCTTCGCGATCGGCGGTCGACTGGCAAATGACTCACACCACAAACAGGATCACCCCGCAAACCATCAGCGCGATGGCCCAGAGCAGGTCGAGGTTGATCCATCCGCGCCGCAGGAACGCGACGCCGATCCATCGGTAGACGGCGATCGAGATGGCCGCGATGGCGATCAGCATCGCGCCGGTGTGCAGGAGAAGGGCAAGCAGCGCCACCGGCACCGAGCCGGATGCCGTGAGCTCATGCGCAGGTGACGCGGCAAGGCACAGCGGAATCACGGCGGGGACCAGCATCAGCCCGGCGCCATGCGCGTTCGCCATCAGGAAAGACCACAGGAACAGCCCGGCAAGTCCGGTCCGCATGCCCACGCGCAGCTTGTGCCGGCGCCCGTAGAAGGCGTGCCAGGCTCCCCAGCCTACCAGCACAACAGCAGCGAGCCGTTGCAGCGGGACAGGCTCGACGATGAAGCCGAGCGCGAGGACCGCAATGAGCACGAGCCCCACCGCCAGCGCGTGGCCGAGCGCGATCGGAACGAGCGAGAGCCACACAACGCGCTCGGACTTGCGATTGAGGCCGAGCCCGGCCGCGAACAGCCAGCCCATCGCCGGATTGATCCCGTGAAAGAGACCGAGCCCTGCGACGGCGAGCCACAGCCAGAGCTCGCCGGACATGATGTTCGACGGCAACACGTCTCGCTCCCTGCTACGGATAGCAATAGGAATCCGAGGAGCAGTCGCCGCCCTGCAGGCGAACCTGGTGCGGACGCTGGCCTTTGGGCCAGTCGACGAAGAACCTGGGATCGAAGGCCATGCCGCCTTCCGGCTTGACGTCGAGCTTCACCATCCAGCCTTCGATGCCTTCAGGATAGAATTGCGGATCGACGGCGCCGTAGAGCGAATTGGTGAAATAGACGCGGCTGCCGTCGCGGCTGATCTCGACCATCTGCGGCCCGCCATTGAGCTTGCCGTTGTTCGCACCGGGATGACTCGCGCGCGCGACGATGCCGCCGATGCGCACCTTTCCCGTGAGTTTCGGATTGAACGGATCGGACACGTCATATTGCTGCAGGT
>Ga0070683_100002277_pt1 | contig 15207 bp, 14 predicted proteins | sample KBSC713LmetaG_FD_64662 | JGI IMG/M metagenome (GOLD analysis project Ga0070683, IMG submission 64662) | Corn rhizosphere microbial communities from Kellogg Biological Station, Michigan, USA - KBS C7.1-3L metaG | ecosystem: Host-associated > Plants > Roots > Rhizosphere ...
CTACGAGGAATTGAAGGCGCGCGGCGTCGAGTTCAGCGAAGCCCCGGAGGAGCGCCCATACGGCATCGACTCCGGCTTCCACGATCCCTCCGGCAACAGCATCCGGCTCACCGAGGTCCGTCTGCCGGCCGAGGTCTGAGACCTCGGCCGAGATGGGCACAGCTGGGCTCGAACCAGCGACCTCCGCCTTGTCGAGGCGGCGCTCTCCCAACTGAGCTATGCGCCCGGGAGGCCTGAATCTAGCAGCGGCGCGTTGACCGACGCCGGTGGGCGCGCCGCCCGCCTCAAGTCCACCGCTGCAAGTGCCGATGCAAGCCGTGCAACTTTTCAGCTAACTCGGTGTTTCTATTGGCAGCGACCGATTAAGGCTTGAGGACCGACGAGCCAGGGAAACAAAGTCTCGCTGGTGGCACGTCCTTCGGAACAAGAGGGCCCCGAAAGGGGCCCTCTTCCGTTAGGTCGTCGACTCTGGCCGAATATTGGTCCGAGTGGCGCAAAAGACTCGGAACCTTCGCGCGTTTGTCTACTGTGAGCACGGTGAGCGAACACGGTCAGCACCTCGTCGGCTTCCGATCCGCCCGCCCGGCCGAGCCCGAGCCCGAGGTCGTAACCGAGGCCGGGACTACCGACAGACGGCGGATCTTCCGCCTGCCCCTGCTCCGCGGCCGCGCCGCCACGGACGCCGCCGGCCGCGACGAGCGCGCCGAGCTGAGGGAGCGCGAAAAGAAGCTGCGCTCGGTCGAGGCGGCCAAGGAGATGTTCTTCGAGACGCCCGCAGGGCGGGCCCGCCTCGCCTACAAACGAGGCCATCGCCTCTTTCAGTACGAACTCGAGATCGACGAGCTCAGCCCGACGCTAATTCCTGGTCCCGCCGGAGGAGCGGCTCGGGTGACCACCGATCCGGTCGACATCCTCAACGCGGTCACGGTCGAGGGCTGGAAGCTGGTCACCGGCAAGTTCATCCACTCCGAGATGCGCCACGGCGTCGTCGGCTGTTACCTCTTCAAGCGCTCGCAAAAACGGCGCTTGGCGATGAACAACCCCTGGCAGTCCCCCAGCGTCACCGACTGAGCGCGGCTCGCCCGATTCAGGGATGGTCGCTGGGGACGTGCCAGCGGTGCGGCGCAAGCAGCGCCTCGGTCGCCTCGGGGCCCCATGAGCCAGGTTCGTAGAGCTCGACCGGCGGGGGCTCGCGAACCACCGGATCGGCGACCTCCCAGAGGCGCTCAATCGCGGCCGAGGTGGTGAAGAGGGTCCGGTCGCCGACCATGACGTCGTAGATCAACCGCTCGTAGGCGTCGAGGGCGTGCTCGGGGCCGCCGAAGCTGTCGGCGTAGCTGAAGCGCATATGCGCCTGGCCGAGCTGCATCTTCGGCCCCGGCACCTTGGCCAGGAAGGAGGCGGAGATCGAGCCGGGATCGCCGAGCTCGAAGGTGAGGTGGTCGTGGCCGTATTCCTCGGCGACCTGGCTGCAGTCGATCGGGAACATGCGCCGCGGCGGCTCCGAGAAGGCGATGGTGAGCAGGTGATGGGTGTCGGCGAGCCGCTTTCCAGAGCGCAGGAAGAAGGGAACGCCCTCCCAGCGCCAGTTGTCGACAAAGGCGCGCAGGGCGACAAAGGTCTCGGTCTCGGAGTCGGCGGCAACGCCCTCCTCCTCGCGGTAGCCGGCGTACTGGCCGCGGACTACGTCGCCCGGCTCCAACATCTTCATCGCTTCGAAGACCTTCTCGCGCTCGCTCATCAGCGACTTGGCGTTGAGCGAGACCGGTGGCTCCATGGCGACAAAGCTGAGTACCTGGAAGAGGTGGGTGACGATCATGTCGCGGAAGGCGCCGGTTTCCTCGTAGAAGCTGCCACGCATCTCGATCGAGAGCGTCTCCGGCACGTCGATCTGGACGTGGTCGATGTGGTTGCGATTCCAGACCGGCTCGAACATGCCGTTGGCGAAGCGCAGGGCCAGCAGGTTCTGCACCGCCTCGCGGCCAATGTAGTGGTCGATCCGGAAGACCCGATCCTCGTCGAAGACGCTGTGGACGAGCGCATCGAGCTCGCGCGCCGAGGCGAGGTCGCGGCCGAAGGGCTTCTCCATGATCACCCGGGCACTCTCCCCCAGGCCCGCCCGACCCAGCTCCTCGATCACGCTGGTAGCAGCGACCGGCGGCAGGGCCAGGTAATGCAACAGCCGCGCATCGTTCAGCTCCTCGCGGGCGGTCTCGATCGCGCTCCCCAGCCGCTCGAAGCCCTCGCCGGTGGAGGCGTAGCCGAGCGAGTCGGCGAAACGGTTCCACGACTCGCCCTCCACCGGCCGGCGTCCGGAGCCGCAGACGGCCTCGCGGGCGAGCTCGACGAACTCCTCCTCGGTGAGATTCGTGCGGGCGGCACCGATCAAGGCGAAGCGCTCCGGCATCAACCCGGCCTCGAAGAGGTGGAAGATTCCCGGCAGCAACTTGCGGCGCGCCAGGTCCCCGGTCGCTCCGAAGAGCACGATCACCTGATCGTCGGGAACGGGCGACGCTGCGGTTGTCGGGGCCTCCAGCGTTTCGACTGCCATCGCTTCAGCCTTGCAGAACCGGCGCGCCTGCTCCGCGCCGCGGCTCAGAAACCGGCTTCCAGCGTCGTTTCGAAATCTTCACCCGTCAACGGCATGCGAGGAGCACCGGGGAACGTGACCGAGAGCGGACCGGTCCAGGTCGTCGTCCCGTCGGGGGCGGCGCGATATGTGCCCTTGCCGCGGAAAGGTGCGGGCGGCGTGATCGTCGCCTTGGTGAGCGGGTCGTTGAGGACCACGGCCTTGCTCGAGTGAGTGGTCGTCAGCGCAAAGCGAATCCTCGCCATCGTGGCCAGGCCTTCTTCGGTGACCGCGGCAAAGAGGGTAGTCCTGCCGATGCCAAGCGTCAGCAGCTCGACAGAAGAGACCCCGTGGCGCCGGGTCGCGGCGAAGAAGGTCGGGTTGAAGGCGGTGTGATGGGGCACCGGGCGAGCGCGCCGATCCGACCGGACGCCCCGCGGAATCGACGCACAGTGGAGGTGCAGCGGCGTACGAACCCGTCCCTTCGCCCTGTGTGAACGCACCGCGACGTAATGTTTCTCGCCGCTGAAGCGGATACCGCCAACGAACACACCGAGCTGCCTGGTGAGGTGATCGGTGCCACGGCAGCGGCGGCCCGGTCGTGATTCGACCACGCGCCCCGAGGGCCGGAAGCGCACGTCGATCTTGCCGAGCCGGCCGAACGAAGCCGCGATCCGGTGCTCGGTGACGATCCCCCGCGTCACGTACGCGGTCACGGCCTGTTTCGAGCCGACGAGCTGTTCGAGCAAGTTTTCCTTGCCGTGGGGAAGCGGCTTGGTCACCTCGACGGCGACGATGTTTCCCTCGCCCACGACGGAGACTTTATAGCCGTGTTTCGCCTCCAGATCGAAGCGGGATTCGAACCCGCTGTGCGGTGGCGGCATGTGCAGCTTGGCTCGCAACAGCGCCCGGAACTGCGGCGGCGCGGCGGCTGGAATGTCGAGAACGTTTGCGAGCGCCGACGACGGCAGGACCAGGGCGCTGAGCCCGATGAGCGCGGCTGCGAGCCGGGCGCGGGCGCTCACTTCACTCGCCCCGCTCGGTGAAAGAGGGAGGCGACTTCCTTGCCGAAGTAGGCGCCGAAGTCGGTGTCGGGATCGTCTCCGTAGCCATAGTTGGTGACGCTGTTGAGGGTCTTGGTGCCGGCGATCGTCCAGCCTCCGCCCGAAGCGCCGCCGGTGACGTCGCAGTCGACCGCGAGGTTCAGCGGTCCAGGGCTGAGGAAGGAGCGCGCGTCGTGGCCGAGGAACGGCGTCCCGGAGCAGAGCTGCTGCGTTTCGCCATCGAACGGCTCTTCGGCCGGGTAGCCGTGAATGTCGAAGACCTGTTTGGCTTTGAGGCCAAAGGCGATCCCGGTCCCTCCCACCGCTTTGGCGAGCAGCTGACCCCGCTGGTTGCGGGTGACGACGGCCGCCCCGACATCGAAGTTCTCACTGCCGGTCGTGCGCCACTTGCGAGTCGTATCGATCCACTTGGCCGGAAAGACGCCAAACGGCCGCTGGCCGTAGCGGTAGCCGGGCACGAAGACCCAGCGAAAGGCCAACCAGCGCCCCCGCGGGCCGCCGGTGTTCACGCAGTGCCCGGCGGTGAAGACGACGCTGTAGTTCGGGGCGTTGACCGAGGTCCCCGAGCAGCGCCCCAGGCCGAAGGGCGTCTCGATGAAGATCGCGCCGTTGACCCGCGTGGTCTCGACAGTCGGGTCGGGCACCGTTTCGAAGCTGGAGCTGGCGCTGGCCGACTCGCTGAGCGCAATCGCCCCCTGACCCGGACGCTGCACGTCGAGCGGCTTCGCCGCCTTCATCCGGGCCGGCGTCCAGAAGCGCAGCGCTTCCTGTGCCTGCGTCCCAGCCACCTCGCTGGCCGCCGCCGGCTGCGCCAGCAGCCCGCCGAGCACCAAGGCAATAGCCATAGCAGCGACAAGCTTCCCCTTCTGCAGCGCGCTATGCGCCCCCCGGCCACATGCGTTCATTCCGATCAGTCTACTTACGAACAATCGGAAGTAGCGATTTCCAGCCAAAACGATCGAGTAGGAAGAAGGGCGCCCACCGGAATCGAACCGGTGTAAAACGGCTTTGCAGGCGCGTTTACCGGCGCGGCTTTCCCACTGGCCAAGCGGAATCGCTGAAGCGTGCCACCCGCTGTGCCACTGTGAGCGCCTTTAGGCGGCAGCGCCGTGCCTGCTCGCAGGTGCCGGCAACGTTGCGAGAACCTCCGGGGGGAGGCGCTTGCTGGCGGACCAGACCTCGACCGCGACAACCTCGTCGGTTGCCGAATCGTGGTCGATCAAGCCCCAGCCGACCTCCTCGCTGACCACGTCAGCGGAATCGCCGGTGGGAAGCCAGGCGATATCGGCATCTCGGTCGTAGTAGGCGAATTTGTCGCTCATGGAGTTCAGGATAGCTCTGCCTTCGGCCCGTGACTAACGTCGGCCGCTCCCTCGCAACGGCCAGGCACTCACCACGCAGGCGGCGCTCGCATCCCCGCGAACGGGATTGTCGTAGATCACGGCGAACCTACGGCCGTCCCGCCGCACCCCCTCGACGCGCCAATCCGCATCGCCCTGGTTGATCTCGCGAATCTCATGCCCCTCGCGAACCGCCTCCTCGACTTCGGCCATCGTCAAGCCTCGCTGCCCGAGCCGAAGCTCAGCGTGGTCGGTCCAAATGAAGCGCTCGATTGCCAAAGCGCGAGAAGGCTACGCCTCGCGTCGGCGCAACTCCGACCGTCGATAAAGGTCTCGACGGTCTTTTCGGTAGCCCTCACCGATCCAGGAACACATCGAGCAAAGCTGCCGCCTCGGCCTCGGTGCCGGGCATCAGGTGGCCGTAGAGGTCGAGGGTGACCATGCTTGCCCTCAGAGTCCGTCCCTGACCAGTCTTGAATCCCCATCGTCCCCAAGACGCAATCCGCCAGCCCGCTGATACCCGCCCCTACCTACCAATCCGCATCCCGCAACTCATCACCGCCCCCGCCCGCCCAAGTCTTCCCCACTTACTTTGACCTTTGTCCCTGATTTCTGGATCTCTTCCCCGTCTCGTCTCCCGCGTCCCGCTCGCGCCGCCCCTCCTCGCCGCCCGCAGCCACTCGCTTCGCCCACCTTGCCCGACTTCGTATCTGACCACACGCGCATACATCGTGTGAGTGTGTGGTCAGATACGAACAAAGGGCAATCTCGGCCTCTCAAGCGAAGTGGCTGCGGGCGGCGCTTCCGGGGTTTTGTCCGCAGCAAATCCTCATGCCTGGGCACCCGACATCGCAGGGCTTCAACCCACAATCCGCCTCACCGATCTACCTGAACCGCTAGCACCGGTTCCCTGGCAGTCAACCCCTGCGGGGTCGGCGCGAAGCGCCTTGACTGCCAGGGAACCGGTGCTTCAATCGAGGGTAGTCGGGTCAGCCCGGTCAAACGTGCGCGGAAGCTGGGGGTCGCGTCGGAGAATCCTAGGCGATGCCAGCGTCTGCCAAAAGCTCCGAACAACGCTGGTGATTCTTAAAGACATTGCCAGGATATGAATTGGGCGGAAAGACTCGTGCCAGCGCATCTAGGCGCTTGACCGCATCATCAGCCGTCGATTTCATGGCGTCGTCGAAGTCGAAATTATGGTCGAGAAGGTTGTCCTTTCCAAGATTGGACAGCAGCAGGTGCGCGATCACGCGATTTCCGTGAACCGCGACACCGGATCGAGTTCCCTGATTGAGCTCGCTCTCCAAATCAAGCGCTGCATCCACCGCGCGAACGACATCCACTGCACGATGCACCAAAAGGCCGTTTACAGAGGAGTTGAATAGAGCGGAGTACGGACCGGCTTCACGGTCGAACAGTCGTGACACCTCTCGCTTTGCGATAACCGCGTTTGCGAGTGAGGAGGCACACGCCAAAGCAACCGCGGCGGCCCTAACGTCGATTACCTTGTCGGGGTTGCGAAGGGTCGGCACCTCGCCCGAGCGAAGCAAATACTCGAAGCCCAAAAGGCGAAGCTCCTTTGCGAGTCGGTGCTGCTCCTCGTCCAAAAAGACGAAGTCCTGCGATGAAACAACATTCTGCGTATTTGCATACCGCGTGATTCGCCGTGCTAGATCCGACGCGTCGGGAGCTTCCGGCGAGACCTCTATGCATCGAACGGAAACGTAGGCTTGCTCAAGCTCTTTCTCTAGCCCATCGGCGAGAGCCCGACCAAGCGTGCTGACAGTTTGTGCCCCATTGACCACGCTGGCCTCGCGTGCCTTGAAGAAGGCGGCGTCTCGATTTGCAGCTCCGGCGAGGCTACGCTCGACGGAACTAGATAGAACTGTGATCCCATTGTTGTAGTACCAGAACTGAGTCGGCTCGTCCCGAATCGTCTTCATGATGCCCTCGTTGATCTCAGATTTCGGAAGGACAACTCGGATGTTGTCCGCGAAAAGTGAAGATCCATGTGCCTCAAACCACTTCGCAATCGCAAGTGCACTCGTGCGCCCATAAAAGGCCGGGACTGGCTCTACGGTCTTGCCCCAATCTAGGAGCTGAAGATCAAGGTCGATTGCCGCGCGGGTGGGCTCAGCCAACGAGTTGAAGAGCACCGACTGGCCCAAATAGTTGAACTCTGCGATCTGATTGTCATCCCCGACATCGTTGAGCACGCGAAGGAGACCGTCAATTGGCGCTTTGACCTCTTCCGACAACTCGTTTGCTGCCGTGGTTGCGAGGAGCATGCGCAGTCGCCCGCCTGGTTTTTGCATCGCGGCGCGCACAGCGGCCTTTGTCGCATCTGAACTGCTTCCGTTGTCTCCGTCGCCAGCCGCCGGCTCGCCAAGGTCGAGTAGGGCCCGAACTCCGTCCACGAACTTGAGCACCGATCCGAGATCTACTGAACCCGATCCATCGTCTCTCCACTTGGACTGGGCGACCACAACAAGCGATGCCACGGGATCGACGGCGATGGCATCAATTCCTCGGTCGCCCGGCGCATCGGTGATCTCTACAAGCGAAGAACCATCCTGGGCGCGCTCGCCAAGGTTCAGATCAATAGCGAACCTCGCGAGGAGACGAGAAAGGTTGTGCAGGTCGTCCAAAGTCGGGTCCCAATCGGCCTGGTCATAGGAGTCCCGAAGGTGCGTCTCAATCTGGCGGACGTGAAGAAGGCTCATTTCCGCGCCACTCTAGACTTTTAAACAGATCACCGCTGTGCTCCGCGATCACCTCACCTCCTCGCGTCCAGAGTCGACCTTCGTCACCTTGGTGCATTTTGGGGGCGCCCGTGCCACCTCCGTGCCACCGTGAGCCACCCAAACAACCGGTTTCAACCGGAATCAGCCGGATTTGGCCTGCGGCCTTAAAGGCTGCTCAAACCGCTCTGGCAAGGGGAGAGCCGCTTGCCAGAGCGAGAGGCGCCCACCGGAATCGAACCGGTGTAAACGGCTTTGCAGGCCGCTGCGTAACCACTCCGCCAGGGCGCCGAAGGGATGAAGCGTAGCGGCGTTGAGGTCGGGGCAGGCGCTAGGCGGCGCGCTGCTCGGGGCCTGGATCGTCGTCGATGTCGAGGATCAGGTTGTCGTCGGCGCTGCGGCGCACGCGGAACTCGAGCGGAGAGCGCTCCTCGAGCTCGCGCAGGAGCTCAACCGGTTCGTCGAGGCGCATCGAGAGGGTCGCGCGGCCCTCGGAGAATCGCTCGACCGAGATGTCGGAGGTCGCATCGATCTGGCCGGCGGCGTCCTCGAAGCCGACCAGCTGGGAGAAGTCATCGAGTGGGCCGATCTCGACTTTGACCAGGCCTTCGAAGAGGTTCTGCGCGGCCTGCTCGATCGGGCCGGGCTCGCTCGCCCCCGCCTCGGCCTCGTTCAGCTCCTGGGCGCGGCGGCCGACCTCGACCGCCTCGCGCAGCGCCTTCATCCGGATCCGGGTCGCCTGGCCACGGGCCTGCGCCTGGATCTCTCCCAGCTTCGAGGAAACCGTCTCCAGCGAGGCAATGCTGCGATCGTGGCGTTCGTTGGCCTCGACAAGGCGCTCGTGCAGGCCGCGGATCTCGCGCTCGCGCTCGATCACCATCGCCGAGACCCCGGCGAGCTCCTGCTCGGCGGCGGCGGCGACATCGGCGGCCTCGCGCCAGCGTTTGAGCGCCTCCTCCGCGTCCCGCTCCAGAGCCCAGCTGCGGGCATCGCGCGACGCGATCGCCGCCTCCACGTCGGAAGGGCGGTAGCCGAAGAGCGCCCGCTTGAAGCTACCCATGCGCGGCACCGTAGAGGTGCCCTCGGACGCCATCCTCCGATGCCGGGAGCTCGAGCCGCGGCGCCTCGCGCCAGAGGTCCTCGAGCGCATAGCGCTTCCGCTCTTCCTCGGTGAACACATGCAGCACGCAGTCGAGGTAGTCGAGCACGATCCATCCGGCGGCCTCGGCCGCCTCCGAGCCGCTGGGCAGAAGCCCCTGCTCCTGCTTGAGTCGCAGCTTCACCTCGTCGGCGATCGCCCGCGCCTGGCGCTCGTTGCGCGCTGTGCAGATCGTCAGGAAATCGGTGTAGGAGACGAGCTCGCGCATGTTGAGCACGACGATTTCGTTTGCCGCTTTCGAATCCGCGAGCTCGGCGAGTCGCCGGGCCAGAGCTTCGCTTCGTGCCAATTTCTCACTTTCGCTCACTGGTAGATCCCCTTCTCTTCGATGAATCGTGCCACCGACTCGGGCACCAGGTAGCGCAGCGGCCGCTTCTGCGCCGCACGCTCGCGAACGGCCGAAGATGAAACGCCGAATTGCGGCATCTCCAGCATGGTCGCCCCGCCGTCGGCGCCAAGGCTGCGCAACACAGCGGCGACATCGGCGTCGGAAATCCCGGCACGACGGGCGACGGCAAGGCGCGCCAGCTCGGTGACTCGCTGCGGCTCGCGCCAGCTCTCCAGCCCCACCGCGGCATCGGCCCCCATCACGAAGACGAGCTCTCTGTCGCCCCTGTCCTTTGCAAGCAGCTCCAAGGTCTCATACGTATAGGACGGCCCTTCGCGCTCGACCTCCAGGGTCGAGACCGAGAAGCGCGAGTCATCGGCCGCGGCCAGACGAGTCATCGCCAGCCGCAGCTCGCGGCCGGGGTCGTCGGCGATCCGCTTGTGCGGGGCGCTGCCGGTCGGCATCAGGATCACTTCCTCTAGCCCGAGCTGCCAGAGCGCCTCCTGAGCGAGCGCCAAGTGACCGAGGTGCGGCGGGTTGAAGGCCGAGCCAAGGACGCCGATGCCGGCCGGACCGACGCTACTCACGCACTTGGCCGTCGCCGTGGACGACGTACTTGTAGGTCGTCAGCTCACGCAGCCCGATCGGCCCGCGCGCGTGCAGCTTCTGGGTCGAGTTGCCGATCTCGGCGCCCATTCCGAACTCGAAGCCGTCGGTGAAGCGGGTCGAAGCGTTGGTGTAGACGACAGCGGCGTCGACACCGGCAGTGAAGCGCTCCGAGGCCTCCGCCGATGCCGTGACGATTGCCTCGGAGTGTGTCGTGCCGTGGGTATTCACGTGCTCGACCGCCTCATCAAGGGAGTCGACGACGCCAACCGCCATCTTCAGGTCGAGGTACTCGGTACTCCAGTCGGCGTCGGTGGCAGCACCAACCTCCACGCCACCCGACAGCTCGCGCACCCGCTCGTCGCCGACAAGCTCGACCCCCGCAGCGTGGAGGTCAGCGAGCACAGCGGGCAGGAAGTCCGCCGCCACGGCGGCGTCGATGAGCAGCGTCTCGGCCGCATTGCAGACGCCCGGGCGCTGCACCTTGGCGTTGTAGGCAATCCTGCGCGCCATCTCCAGATCCGCCTCGGCGTGGACGTAGACGTGGCAGTTGCCGGCGGCCGCATAGATCACCGGAACGGTGGCGACATCCTTGAGCGCGTTCTTCAAGCCTTCGCCTCCGCGCGGGATCAGCAAGTCGACGCTGCCCTCCTGGGTGGCCAACTCGGCAAGCTCGTCGCGGTCACCGCTGGCGATCAGCACCACGGCATCCTCGGGCAACCCCGCCTCGGCCAGAGCCTCTTGCACGACGGCCGCGAGAGCACCGTTCGAGCGTTCCGCATAGCTCGATCCCCGCAGCACGATCGCGTTGCCGCTCTTGATCGTCAGCGCCGCGCAATCGATCGTCACGTTCGGCCGCGCCTCGTAGACGACGGCGACCACCCCAAGCGGCACCCGTAGCTTGCGCAGCGCTAGTCCACTCTCGAGGGTCTTGGCTTCCAGCTCCTCGCCAATTGGATCATCGAGTCCGGCCACTGCTCGTACACCCTCGGCCATAGCCGCGATCCGGCTCTCGGTCAGCGTCAACCGATCGCGCAGCGCCTGCGAAAGTCCCGCAGTGCGCTCATCGGCGAGGTCTGCGGCGTTCGCCTCGAGGATCTCAGCAGTCCGCTCGCCCAAGAGCCGAGCAGTCGCCTCCAACGCCGCATCCTTCCCTGTCGTAGAGGCGCTCGCCAGCTCGCGGGCGGCTCGCTTCGCAGCGATGCAGCTTTCTTCAACGCTCCTGGTCGTAATCGCCATGATCGATAAGGGTAGCTGTGAGGGCTGGGAGCCCCCTCCCAAAACACTCAAGCGCGGCTCCTGCCACTCGTTTTGGGAGGGGGCTCCCAGCCCTCAGACCAACACGAAGCGATCACGGTGAATCACCTCGTCGGCGGCGTGTGGCATCCGCTCGCGCACGTCGGAGCTCTTGAGGCCAATCACGTCGGGCAGCTCTCGCGAGGAGTAGTCGGTGACCCCCTTACCGATGACCTCGCCATCGAGGACGATCTCCACTGCATCACCAACATCGAAGTCGCCTTCGACCCCGATTACGCCAACGGGCAGCAGGCTGGAGCCGCTCTCGAGCAGCACTCGGGCCGCGCCGTCGTCCACGACCAGCCGCCCTCGAGCCGGCTTGGCGTACTTGAGCCAGAGCTTGAAGCTGGACGCCTTGCCCGCCTGCGCCACGAAGCGGGTGCCAGTGGGCTCGCCCGCTGCGGCGGCGGTAAGCGTGCCCGAGCTCGTGCCGTCGCAGATCGTCGCCGGAATCCCGGCCTCACTGGCCATCTCTGCCGCGGCGACCTTGCTGCGCATGCCGCCGGAGCCGAATGCCGAGGTGCGATCACCGATCTCGAGTTCGACGAGCTCGGCAAAGTCGTCAACTTGCTCGATCCGCTCGGCGTTGCGGTCGACCGCAGGGTCGGCGGAATAAAGGCCATCGGTATTGGTCAGCAGCACCAACAGTCGGGCCTCGAGCAGGATCGCCACCTGGGCGGCGAGGAAGTCGTTGTCGCCGAAGCTGATCTCGTCGGTGGCGGTGGTGTCGTTCTCGTTGACTACCGGGACCACCCCCCAATCGATCAACCGCCGCAGCGTCTGCCGGGCGTTCAGGTAGTTGGTGCGGGCGGCGACGTCGGCGGCGGTGAGCAGGACCTGGGCGGCGCGGGTGCCGTGCGCGGCTAGGCGGCTCTCATAGGCGCGGAAGAGATCGCCCTGGCCAACCGCTGAAGCGGCCTGCAGCTCGTCCATCGCGCGCGGACGCGCCGGCAGGTCCATCAGTCGCATGCCGCGGGCGATCGCGCCCGAGGTGACCATCGCCACCCGCTCGCCACTCTGCTCCAAAGTTGCGACCTGCTTGCAGACCGAGTCGAGCACGTCGGTACGCAGGGCGCCGTCATCGGCGGCGACGATCGAGGAACCAAGCTTGACTACGAGGGTCATCGCCGCCCAGTGTATGAGCCGTCGCACCCAGCAACGGCGCTTTGACGCTCACGCTCAAGGACGCGCTGCAACACTGCCGAAGACCTATTCATGAGCAGACCGCAGGACAGTCGCCTGCCTTACCTGCCCGGGATCGACGCGCTGCGCGCGATCGCCGTGCTCGCGGTCTTCCTCTACCACGCCGGGGTCGGCTGGATGCCCGGCGGTTTTCTCGGCGTCGATGTCTTCTTCGTGATCAGCGGTTACCTGATCACCTCGCTGCTGCTCAGCGAGCGACGCCGAACCGGCCGAGTGCGGCTCGGGCAGTTCTGGTTGCGGCGGGCGCGGCGCCTGCTGCCGGCGGTCGGGGTGCTGATCGCGGTGACGATGGTCGTCGCCGCGATCGTCGAGCCGGACCGCCTGACCGAGCTGCGTGGCGACGCGATCTCCTCGCTCGCCTACGTCGCCAACTGGCACTTCATCTTCGGGCATCAGTCCTACTTCGACCAGTTCCAGCGCCCCTCGCTGTTCCGACACCTCTGGTCGCTCTCGGTCGAGGAGCAGTTCTACCTCTTCTGGCCCATCGTTTTCGCGGCCGGGATGTCGCTGTTCGGACGCAAACGCCTCGCCCTTGGCGTGCTCGCCGGCGCCGCGGCCTCGCTCATTTTGATGTGGGTTCTGTTCAACCCCAACGACGCCTCGCGCGTCTACTACGGCACCGACACCCACGCCGCCGGGCTGCTGATCGGCGTTGCCCTCGCCCTCGTCTGGGCCCCCTGGCAGCTGCGACGCGCGAAGCCCGGTCGCTGGTGCGGGCCGGCGCTCGACGCGATCGGGGTCGTGGGGCTCGCCTACCTGGCGCTCAGCTTCCTCCACGTCCACGACTACGACCTGGCGCTTTACCACGGCGGCTACCTCTGGATCGCGCTGGCAGGCGCGGCGACGATCGCCGTCTTCGCCCATCCCTCGGCTCGGCTCGGCGGCCTGGTGGCGCAACCGCCACTGATTGGCTCGGTCTGCGCAGCTACAGCTTCTACCTCTGGCACTGGCCGGTGCTGGCGCTGACTCGTCCCGGCCTCGACGTCTCGCTGCCGCGCGGCGTACTGATCCCGCTGCAACTGCTGGTCGTGCTCGCCCTCGCTGATCTCTCCTACCGCTTCGTCGAGCTGCCCTTCCGCGGCAAGCGCAAGCTCTTCTCGCTGCCTGACGGTTGGCTGCGGGTCGGGCGGCCGGCGCTCGCCTTCGCCGTGATCGCGATCGTCGCCCTGGTCGGCTGGGGCGGCATCGTCTCGACCGGCAGCAACCCCAACGTCGCCGCCGCATCAACCGCCGAATTCGCCAAGGTGATAGTGAAGCCCGCACCACGCACGGGCCGTAACGCGGTGTACATCCATCGCACGAAGACGACGCTGCAGCGGGGGAAGGCGCGCGGCGGAGTCGGTAAACCGCCGCGAATCGTCGCCTTCGGCGACTCGGTGATGATCGGGGCGAAGGAAAAGCTGGCGGCTCACTTCGGCCCGCGCTTCTCGATGAACGCCAAGGTCGGCCGCCAAGCTGACGAATTCGTCAAGCTCGCGCGGCGGCTGAAGCGGCGCGGCGGTCACATCGACGCCCTGATCATCCAGATGGGCAACAACGGCCCCCTCTACGGCGACGAAATGGAAGCCCTGCGCAAAGCGACCTCAAACGTCGGCGAGCTCTTCCTGATCGACGACCACGCCCCGGTCTCCTGGCAAGACGAGTCCAACCACGCGCTCGAGGAAGCCGACGAAACCTGGCCCCACACGTCCCTGATCGACTGGGCCCCCGTGGCGGCCGCCCACGAAAACCTACTCTGGGACGGCATCCACCTAACCCCAGGCGGCGCCGGCATCTACACGCGGCTAATCGTGCGTACGGTGGATTCGGAGCTTCGCTAGGAGCTTGCGCCTGCAGAGGGACGGGCGCCCCCTCCCAAAACACTCAAGAGCGGCTCCTGCCGCTCGTTTTGGGAGGGGGCGCCCGTCCCTCTACGGATACAGCTCGAACTCGTGCTCGCCGACGCGAACGTCGTCGCCGGGCTCAAAGCCGGCGGCGCGCAGGGCGGCGATGACGCCGATCTCGTTGAGGCGCTGCTCCAAGTAGGCAAGCGCCTCTTCGTTTTTGACGTCGTGGCGCTCGAAGAGGAGCTCGACACCGCGGCCGGTGACGCGGTAGGCGCCGTCGTCCTCGCGCTCGACCGCGTAGCCGCCCTCGCCCACCGGCCGGTAGACACGATGCTCGGCCTCGAATTCGCCGGCTGCCTCCGGGCCGCGCTCGGGTCGAGCAGTGGGCAGCTCCGGCAAGGCGGAGAGGATCTGGGCGCGCAGCTCATCGAGGCCTTCGCCGGTCGCCGAGGAAATCGCGAGTACGGCAGGGGCCGAGTCGCCGAGTCGCTCACGCCACTCGTTCAGCGCCTCCTCCACCTGCTCGGCTGGCAGCAGGTCCCGCTTCGAGAGCGCGACCAGCTCCGGCAGTCGGTCCAGCCCTCCTCCGTACGACGAGAGCTCCGCCCTCACCGACTCGTAGTTTGCAACGGGCTCGCCTTCGAGCGGCGTCAGCTCGACCAGGTGGACCAGCATTGCGCAGCGCTCAACGTGGGCGAGGAATTCGTGCCCGAGACCGGCGCCCTCTGCCGCCCCTTCGATCAGCCCCGGAATGTCGGCGACGATCGCCTGCCGGTCATCGCTCTCAATCGTCCCCAGTACCGGCGAGAGTGTCGTGAACGGGTAGTCGGCAACCTTCGGCGCCGCCCGCGTCAGCCGTCCCAGCAGCGAGGACTTCCCCGCATTGGGCAGCCCGATCAAGCCGACGTCGGCGAGCAGCTTCAGCCGCAGCTCAATCCACCCCTCCTCGCCGCTGGTCCCCTTCTCGGCAAACCGCGGCGCCTGCCGGGTCGAGTGGGTGAAGCGCTTATTGCCGTGCCCACCACGACCGGCATGAGCGACAACAGCTCGCTGCCCCGCCTCGACCAAGTCGACC
>Ga0070683_100002280_pt1 | contig 15201 bp, 13 predicted proteins | sample KBSC713LmetaG_FD_64662 | JGI IMG/M metagenome (GOLD analysis project Ga0070683, IMG submission 64662) | Corn rhizosphere microbial communities from Kellogg Biological Station, Michigan, USA - KBS C7.1-3L metaG | ecosystem: Host-associated > Plants > Roots > Rhizosphere ...
TACAGCAGCGGCTCCCAGCGACGCGGCCCCCCGGCTCGTCGACCCAGGGACCGGTCACGGTCGAGGTGTCGTCGTACGGCGTCGGGGTCGGCCGCCGTCGCGGCGGCCCAGATGCTCCGGTGGACGAGAGAGGGGTCGCCGGCGAGCAGCGCGGCCGCCCGGTCACGTCGCGGGGGCTCGTCGCGCTCGTCGTACCGCAGGCAGCCGAGGGCGCAGAACAGGTCGGCCGGGTCGAGCGCGTCCTCCGCAACCGTCGCCGGGTCGCGGCTCAGGGCGCGAGCCGTCTCGACGTAGCCGACCAGTGCGGGCCAGCCGGCGAAGCCGTAGCGACGGGCCACGGCGAGCTGGGCGTCGTGGAGTGCGAGCGAGTCCGGCGCTGCGCGGTCAGGTCGCGGGTGCCACTGCGTCAGGAACCCGAGCGCGTCGGGGTCGGCGGCGCGGACCCGGCGTTGCAGCTGGCGCGCCTGCTCGCGGAGCTTGTCCACGGACGGGGAGTCGGGCAGGGAGCTGGGCATGTCCTGGACGTCCTTCCGGTGGGCCCGGTGTCCGCGTGGTCGGACCGGGAAGGAGGTCGGGCGACTCGGTGGTGGAACGACAGGGAGGCTGGGCCTCTTCGAGCGGACGTCGGGCGTTCCTGCGCGCCTGGTCGGATGGTACGCCGGACCCCGACCGGTCAGGCGCGGAAGTGCGTGCGCGCGAACTCCAGCGACTCGCGCAGATCCGCCTCCCGCTCCTCGCGGGTGCCTGCCTTGCGGGTGTTGATCTCCAGCACGATGTGCCCGGTGAACCGGACGCTGGACAGGTACTCGAGGAAGCCCTGCGCATCCATCCTGCCGCGGCCCGGGACGAGGTGCTCGTCCTTCGGCGACCCGGAGCCGTCGGTCAGGTGGACGTGGCGCAGCCGTTCGCTCAGCCGCTCGGCCATCTCCACCGGCAGGCTCTGGGCGATGGCCGCGTGCGACAGGTCGACCGTCGCGTTGGCGTAGTTCTCCTCCGACGGGTCCCAGCCGGGCAGGTACATCTCGACGCCGCGCCGCGGCGAGGCACGCCACGGGTACATGTTCTCCACCGCGAAGGCCAGGCCGGTGGACTCCTCCATGGCCGCGATGCCGTCGACGAAGCCCGCGGCGTACTCGCGCTGCCAACGGAACGGTGGATGGACGACCACCACGTCGGCGCCGACGGCGTGCGCCATCTCGGCCGAGCGCTCGAGCTTCCCCCACGGGTCGGTGCCCCAGACCCGCTGGGTGAACAGCAGGCACGGCGAGTGGATGGCGCAGACGGGCAGCTCGTGGTGGTCGGACAGCTGCTTGACCGCGGCGGTCTGCTGGCTGAGCGCGTCGATGCCCACCATCACCTCGACCGCGTCGTACCCGAGGGACTTGGCGTAGGCGAACGCGTGGGCGCTGGACTCCGGATAGACCGACGCCGTCGAGAGGGCGACCAGGCTCACTGGTCTCCCTTGTCCGACAGCTGGTCGAGACGCTGCAGGATGACGCCCTCACGCAGCGCCCAGGGACAGATCTGGAGCTCGGCGAGATCGAAGATGTCCATCACCGCCTCGGCGACGAGGGCGCCGGGCACGATCTGGTGGGCGCGGCTCGGCGAGACCCCGGGCAGGGTGGCGAGCTCCGCGGGTTCCATGCCGACCAGACGCGGGATCCAGCTCTGCAGGTCGGCGAGACAGAGGGCCCGGGCGACGAGCGGTCCCATCTCGCTCGGCGCCGCTCCGCAGATGCGGGCCAGCGACCGGAACGTCTTGGACGTCGCCGCCGCGACATCCGGCGGCCCGGCGCGCAGGAGGTGACCGGCGTCCTGGGCGATGTCGGCCCGGATCTTCTTGCGGAGCGCTCGGATCCTCGCGTCGTCCGGCGTCCCGTCGCTGAAGTGGTCGCGCGCCAGCCGAGCCGCGCCCAAGGGGATCGACCAGGCCACGTCGGGCTCCTCGTCGGGGCCACCGGCGATCTCCAGGGAGCCGCCGCCGATGTCGAAGACCGAGAGCCGTCCGGCCGACCACCCGAACCAGCGTCGTACGGCGAGAAAGGTCAGCCGGGCCTCGTCGTCACCGGGGAGGACCGCGATCCGCACTCCGGTCTCGTCGGCGACGTGGTCGAGGACGGCGTCGCAGTTGCGGGCGTCGCGGACGGCCGAGGTCGCGAAGCCCAGCATGTCCTGGGCTCCCCTGTCCTCCGCGACGAGGACGGCGTCGGCCACGAACGTGGTCAGCGCCTTGATCCCGCCCGGGGTGACCTCGCCGCCCTCGAGGTGCTCGGCCAGTCGCAGCGTCTCCTTGTGGGAGTACGCCGGGAGCGGAGCCGCGCCGCGATGTGCGTCGACGACGAGCAGGTGCCCCGTGTTGGAGCCGATGTCAAGGACGCCGAGGCGCATGGGTCGAATCTACCGGCCGGTCTGCCCCTGCGAGGCGCGTCCTAGGCTGGTGAGGTGCCCGAGGTCGATCTGGTGTTCCCGCGCGTCTTCGTCGAGTTCGCCGACCCGGCCGACTCCGACCAGGTGTTCCGCTGCGACCTCACCTGGCTGACGTCGCGCTACACCTGCATCTTCGGCCAGGGCTGCCGAGGCATCTACGCCGACGCACCGGACGTCGGCTGCTGCGCTCTCGGCGCGCACTTCGCGGACAAGGCCGACGAGAAGCGCGTCGCGTCGTACGTCGACCAGCTCGGCCCGGATCTCTGGCAGTTCCATCCGAAGGGCAGCGCCAAGAAGTCCGACTGGATCGAGAAGGATGCCGACGGCGAGCGCAAGACCAAGGTCGTCGAGCATGACGGGCAGTCCGCGTGCATCTTCCACAACCGGCAGGACTTCGTCACCGGCGCCGGCTGCGCCCTGCACTCGCTGGCGCTGCAGCAAGGACGCAACCCGCTGGAGACCAAGCCGGACGTCTGCTGGCAGCTGCCGATCCGCCGCACCTTCCGCACGGTCGAGCGTCAGGACGACACGTCGTACACCGAGGTGTCGATCGGCGAGTACGACCGGCGCGGATGGGGACCGGGCGGCCACGACCTCGACTGGTACTGCTCGGGCAACACCGAGGCGCACGTCGCGCCCGAGCCGCTCTACGTCACCAACGAGGCGGAGCTGGTCGCGCTGATGGGACGCGCGGCGTACGACGAGCTGGTGACCCACTGCGAGCAGCACCTCGCCGCCCGCGACCGGTTGGCGATCCATCCGGCCGACCCGAGCTGACGCACGGTCCTCCGGCACCGTCTCGACGTCGAGAGAAACCGACCCCCTGTCCGGATCGGCGTACGACGTGGCGCAGAATGCTCGGCATGCGCCTGGACCATCTCAGCTACGCCGCCGGCCCGGACGGCCTCGCCGGCACCGCCCAGCGCATCGGGGGGTTGCTCGGCCGTGAGTTCAGCGAGGGTGGCATCCACCCTCGCTTCGGCACCCGCAACATGGTGCTGCCGCTGGCCGACCACACCTACCTCGAGGTGGTCGAGGTGCTCGACCATCCCGCATCCGACAAGGCCCCGTTCGGGCAAGCCGTGCGCGCCCGCTCGGCCCTGGGCGGCGGCTGGCTCGGCTGGGTGGTCGCGGTCGACGACATCGCGCCGCTCGAGCAGCGGCTCGGTCGCGAGTCGGTCGCGGGCAACCGCCGTCGCCCCGACGGCACCGAGCTGCTCTGGAAGCAGATCGGCGTCAACGGCCTGATCGCCGACCCGCAGCTGCCGTTCTTCGTCCAGTGGTTGAGCCCCGACACGCTGCACCCCTCGACCGGCGGGGTCGACGACTGGTCGCTGGCCTGTCTGGAGATCGCGGGTGACCCGCAGCGGGTGAGCGAGTGGCTCGGCGAGACCGTCGAGGCGCCGCTGGAGGACGTCAAGGTCGAGTGGGTCGCGCCGCATGGCACGCCCGGCATCATCGCCGCGCAGTTCCAGACCCCGAACGGCCTCGTCCGGGTCTGACGCCCTGCGTCCGAGACGGCGAGGGCGCCGATGACGGCTCGGCCCGGTGCCGGACGAGGGGACGACCGGACTCGCCATCACCACGTGCTGCCGCGGGGCACGGTCCGCAGCCCCAACATCTGGGAGCACCCTGCGACGTACGAGCTGGAGAACCGCGCGGTCGACCGCGACGGGGTGCTCGAGGCGGCGATGTCGTCGATCGCCGACTGGTCGTCGCGCGACGTGCTCGACCTCGGGTGCGGGTCGGGATTCCATCTGCCGTTGTTCGCGGCCTCGGCTGCCCACGTCTACGGCGTCGAGCCGCATCCCGCACTTCTGCGGTTGGCGGCCCGTCGTACCCGGGGGCTGGCCGACGTGACACTGCTGCACGGCACCGCGCAGGCCGTGCCACTGCCCGATGCGTCCGTCGACGTGGCGCACGCGCGGTGGGCGTACTTCTTCGGCCCTGGCTGCGAGCCCGGGCTGCGCGAGCTGGCGCGCGTCGTACGTCGTGGCGGTACGGCGTTCGTCATCGACAACGACCCGACCCGGTCGACGTTCGGGCGCTGGTTCAGCCGCGGGTACCCCGAGATCGACCCGGTGGCCGTCGAGCGCTTCTGGGCCCGCCAGGGCTGGACCCGCGTGCCGCTCGACCTCGAGTGGCGCTTCGACCAGCGCGCGGACCTGGAGTCCGTGGTCCGGATCGAGTTCACCCCCGACGTCGCCGACGCGATCCTCGACGAGCACGAGGGCACCACCGTCGACTACGCGGTCAACCTCTGGTGGACGTCGTACTGAGCCCGACCTTCTTGGCCGATCCCGATGGTTATTGCGTGTTGCTTCGGCCAGGAAGCAACAGTTTCACCGCGTAAGCGGTGAAACCGGCAACCGCCTACCCCGACGACAGGCGGACGGCGAGGGTCGGGGAGAGCAGCACGCCGGGCCCGGCCACGGGTGGGGTGGAGAGCAGTCCTTCGAGGGCCTTGATCAGCTCGACCGCGACCTGCTCCAGGGGTTGGCGCACGGACGTGAGTCCGCCCGGCACCACCTGGGCGACCTGGGAGTCGTCGAAGCCGACGACGGCGACGTCCTGGCCCCAATGGATGCCCCGGTCGCCGAGGGCGTGCAGCACACCCATCGCCAACGTGTCGGACGCGCACACGAACGCCGAGGGATGCGCCTCGTCCAGGAGCACCGACGCCGCCTCGCGGCCGGACGCCACGGTGTCCTCCACTCGCGACGCCAGTCCGGTGGTCGGCAGGTCGCGCGCGTGCATGGCTCGGGTCCAGCCCGAACGCCGGTCCTCACCGATGAACGAGTCCTTGCGCCAACCGATCCAGGCGATCCGGGTGTGGCCCTTGTCGAGCAGGTGGTTGGTGGCCAGCTCGGCGCCGGCCGCCCCGTCGACGTCGACCCATGGGTGGGTGGCGTCCGGGTTGTCCCACGGCCGGCCGAAGGCCACGAACGGCGCGCGCCGCGACGTCAGCCAGGCGGCCTGCGGGTTGCCGAGATACGTGTCGGTCACGATGAACGCGTCGACCGCGGTCGAGCGGAGGAGGTCGTCGTACCCCCCGAGCGGGTCGGCGATGCTGCCCGAGAACAACAGGATGTGGTACCCGCTCTCGCCGGAGGTCTCCACCAGCGTGTGGACGAAGCGGTCCATCGCGGCGTTCGCCGTGCCCTCCTGCGCCGGGTTGAACTTCAGGCCGATCAGGTGCGAGGCGCGGGTGCGCAGGTTGCGGGCCGCGCGGTTGGGCGAGTACCCGAGCTCGGCGATGGCGTCCTGGACGCGGGCCAGGGTGTCCGGGCGCAGCAGCTCGGGGTTGTTCACCGCGTTGGAGACGGTCTGACGGGACACCCCGGCGCGCTCGGCCACGTCGGCGAGGGTCGGCGGCGTGACCGAGAGACGTCCGGACCAGGACATGGAACGCTCCCCTCGCGATCGTCCTCTTGATCGATCCAACGGCTGAGGATACCGTCCGCGACCGCTCCCGTCCGCGCTACACCCACACGGGTGCCAGGTCCCCGCCGACGTGTCTGCACGACGCTGTCGGCGCCTCCGCCTAGCGTGCGGATCATGTCGAAGACCCCTCGTCCGTCCTACCGGTGCTCCGAGTGTGGGTGGGCCTCCGCGAAGTGGGTCGGGCGGTGTGGCGAGTGCCAGGCGTGGGGGTCGGTCGCCGAGGCTGCAGCACCACGAGCGGGGGCCGCGGCCACTCCGGTCACCCGCGCGGCGGTGCCGATCGCCCACGTGTCGGTGGAGACGTCGGCGTTCCGCAGCAGCGGTGTGCCCGAGCTCGACCGGGTCCTCGGCGGCGGTCTCGTCCCGGGCGCCGCCATCCTCCTGGCCGGCGAGCCCGGCGTCGGCAAGAGCACGCTGCTCCTCGAGGTCGCGGCCCAGACCTCGCGGTACCAGCGCCGCACCCTCTACATCACCGGCGAGGAGTCGGCGTCCCAGGTGCGGCTGCGCGCCGACCGCACCGGGGGCGTGCACGACGAGCTGTACGTCGCCGCCGAGACCGACCTCGGCGCGATCCTCACCCACGTCGAGCAGGTGCGACCCGAGGTGCTGGTCGTCGACTCGATCCAGACGATCGGGGCCGCCAGCATCGACGGGGTTCCCGGTGGCGTCACCCAGGTCAAGGAGGTCGCGGCGGCCCTGATCCGCGTGGCCAAGACCCGCAACATCACCACGATCATCGTCGGCCACGTCACCAAGGACGGCTCGATCGCCGGCCCGCGCGTGCTCGAGCACGTCGTCGACGTCGTCCTCCACTTCGAGGGCGACCGCAACTCGCGGTTCCGAATGGTGCGTGCCCTGAAGAACCGGTTCGGGCCCGTCGACGAGGTCGGGTGCTTCGACCTCGCCGCCGAAGGCATCACCGCGGTCACGGATCCCACGGGTCTCTTCGTGGAGAACCACCGGTCGCGCGTTCCCGGCACCTGCGTCGCGGTGGCCATGGAGGGTCGCCGGCCGATGCTCGCCGAGATCCAGGCGCTGGTCGCGACGACCCCGCTCGAGCGTCCACGCCGTACGACGTCCGGGCTCGACTCCGCGCGGGTGGCGATGATCCTGGCCGCCCTCCAGCAGCACTGCCGCATCGCGCTGCACACCCAGGACGTCTTCGTGTCGACCGTCGGCGGCGCGCGGCTGGCCGAGCCGGCCAGCGACCTCGCGATCGCGATCGCACTGGCCTCCGCGGCCATCGGCTCCTCACCTCCGCACGGCGTGGTCGCGCTGGGCGAGATCAGCCTGGCCGGAGAGGTGCGCAAGGTCCGCGACCTCCCGCAGCGGATCGCCGAGGCGGCCCGGCTCGGCTTCCGCGTGGCCGTCGTGCCGGTCGGAGACCGGAGCGCGACGCACCAACAGCGCACCGTCGACGGGATGACAGTGGTCGAGGTCGCCGACCTTCCAGGTGCCCTGACTGCCGTCGGTCTCACCGCGCCGCGCCGTACCCCCGCCCGAGGGTCGGACTAGGCGCGCTTGCACATCAGACGTTCGGCAGTGGACCCTGCCGGTATGGCCGCCTCCGACCCGGCACACGCGCCTGCCGAGACCATCCGCGCCCGTGCAGTGCCGATCGGCGACCACGGTTTCCTCAGCGACGGTGAGGTGTCCGCGCTGCTCGCACCCGACGGCTCGGTGTCGTGGATGTGCGTGCCACGCTTCGACTCGGCCAGCGTCTTCGGGTCGATCCTCGGCCGCCTCGCCGGGTCGTTCCGGATCGCGCCGCTCGACGTCAGCGTCCCTGCGAGCCGACGCTACCTGCCCGGCACGATGATCCTCGAGACCAGCTGGGGCACCCCGACCGGATGGATCATCATCCGCGACGCGCTGCTCATCGGGCCGTGGCACCACGCCGACGACCGCTCCGCGACATACCGCCGGACGCCCAACGACTACGAGGCCGAGCACATCCTGCTGCGCACCGTCCGCTGCGTCTCCGGCGAGGTCCAGACGGTGATGGACTGCGAGCCGGTCTTCGACTACGGCCGTTCTCTGGCCCACTGGGAGTACACCGGCACCAGCTATCACCAGGGGAGGGCCTCCACCGAGGGCGGCGGCGTCCACCTGACGCTGACCAGCGACATGCTGCTCGGCTTCGAGGGCGGCCACGCCGGGTGCCGCACGCTCCTCAAGGAGGGCGACCGCCGGTTCGTGGCCCTCTCCTGGGGCGGGGCCGAGCCGCCCATGACCTACGACGACGCCTACTCGAGGCAGGTGTGGACAGCCCACCACTGGCAGCACTGGCTGGCTCGCGGACGGTTCCCGGACCACCCGTGGCGCAGCTATCTCCAGCGCAGCGCGCTGACGCTGAAGGGCCTGACCTACGCTCCGACCGGCGCCGTGACCGCGGCCGGCAGCACGTCACTGCCGGAGACGCTGGGTGGCAACCGCAACTACGACTACCGGTACGCCTGGATCCGCGACGCCACCTTCGCCCTGTGGGCGATGTACTCCCTCGGCCTGGACTGGGAGGCCGTCGACTTCTTCTCGTTCATCGCCGACATGGCGGCGGGCGACCAGGACCTGCAGATCATGTACGGCATCGGCGGCGAGCGTGAGCTCGAGGAGTTCCAGCTCGACCACCTGCCCGGATACGCCGGTTCACGTCCCGTGCGCATCGGCAACGCGGCGTACTCACAGCGTCAGCACGACGTGTGGGGCGCCCTGCTCGACTCGGTCTACCTGCACTCGAAGGCGGCCGACCACCTCGACAACCGGATCTGGCCGATCCTCGAGCGCCAGGTCGGAGCGGCGCTGAAGAACTGGCGCGAGCCCGACGCCGGCATCTGGGAGGTGCGCGGCGAACCGAAGCACTTCACCTCGTCGAAGATCATGTGCTGGGTCGCGGTCGACCGCGGCGCCAAGCTCGCCCGGATGGGTGGTGGCGCCGCCCAGGCGGAGGAGTGGGAGCTCGCCGCCGCCGAGATCAAGCAGGACATCCTGGACAACGGCGTCGACGAGCGCGGCGTCTTCACCCAGTACTACGGCAGCACGTCGCTCGACGCGTCGCTGCTGCTGGCCCCGCTCCTGCGGTTCCTCCCGCCGGACGACCCGCGGATCCGGGCGACCGTGATGGCCATCCGCGACGAGCTGACCGTCGACGGCCTGGTGCTGCGCTACAAGGTGGAGGAGACCGACGACGGGTTCGCCGGGGAGGAGGGCACGTTCACGATCTGCTCGTTCTGGCTGGTCTCGGCGCTGTGCGAGATCGGTGAGCACGACCTGGCTCGGCAGCTCTGCGCCAAGCTGCTGTCCTTCGCGGGCCCGCTCGAGCTGTACGGCGAGGAGATCGACCCGCACAGCGGTCACCACCTCGGCAACTTCCCCCAGGCGTTCACCCACCTGGCCCTGATCAACGCCGTACTCCACGTGATCGCCGAGGAGACCGACGGCGGTATCGGCGACCGTCCGGCGGGCTAGGGACCGCCTGGCACCCCCTACACTGACGCCGCGGCTGCGCATCGCGGTCGCCAGTCTCGACGAGGGGAGGCCGGCGTGCCTGGCGCGACGGGGAGCGACGACACGATGCGCCTGCGCGCGACCCTGTCGGCGATCGCACCGGGCACGGCCCTGCGCGACGGGTTGGAGCGGATCCTCCGCGGACGCACGGGCGCGCTGATCGTGCTCGGCCACGACCGCACCGTCGAGTCCATCTGCACCGGCGGCTTCACCCTCGACGTGCCGTTCACCGCCACCGGTCTCCGCGAGCTGGCGAAGATGGACGGCGCGATCATCGTCGACCGCGACCTCACCCGGATCACCCGCGCGGCCGTCCACCTGATGCCCGACCCGGCGATCCACTCCGAAGAGACCGGCACCCGGCACCGGACCGCCGACCGGGTGGCGCGGCAGACCGGTCTCCCGGTGATCTCGGTGTCCCAGTCGATGCAGATCATCGCTGCCTACGTCGGCGAGACCCGGCACGTGATCGAGGGGTCGGCGGCCATCCTCTCGCGGGCCAACCAGGCGCTGGCGACGCTCGAGCGGTACAAGCTCCGCCTCGACGAGGTCTCGGCCACGCTGTCGGCGCTCGAGATCGAGGATCTGGTGACGGTTCGCGATGTCGCGGTCGTCGCGCAGCGGCTCGAGATGGTGACCAGGATCGCCCGCGAGATCGAGGACTACGTGCTCGAGCTCGGTACCGACGGCCGCCTGCTGTCCCTGCAGCTGGAGGAGCTGGTCACGGGTGTCGACCAGGAGCGTGAGCTGGTGGTCCGCGACTATCTGCCCGCTGGCCGACGCTCCAAGGGTCCCGAGGCCACCCTGGCCAGGCTCGAGGGCCTCTCGTCCATCGAGCTCGTGGACCCCGCCTCCGCTGCCCGCGCGCTCGGTCTCGGCGAGCATCTCGACGGGGCCGTTGCGCCGCGTGGGTACCGCCTGCTCGCCAAGGTGCCGCGGCTGCCCTCCACGGTCGTGGAACGGCTGGTCGAACACTTCGACACCTTGCAGAAGCTGCTCTCCGCCGGTGTCGACGACCTGCAGGCCGTGGACGGCGTCGGCGAGCTCCGGGCACGCAGCGTGCGCGAGGGGCTCTCGCGGCTGGCCGAGTCGTCGATCCTCGAGCGCTACGTCTGAGGGGTCAGTCGACCGTCTTCTTCTTGCCGTGGTGCCCGTGGTGCGGGTGCGCGGTCTTGGTGACCTCGGCCGGGCTCGGCGTGGTCAGCAGGAAGGCGACGTCCTGCGGCTGGCCGGCGAGTGCAGCGACGTGCAGGTGGTACGTGCCGGGCAGCGCCCACGCCGTGCGCACCGGACAGCCCGGCTCCGAACGCCGCGCGTCCCACGTCAGCCTCACCCGGGTCGGCTCGGCCTGGCGGAGCACCAGGTCCTGCTGCGGGATGGCCCGAGCGCACTCGGTGGTGGTCCAGATCAGGTCGTTGCCCGAGGTGATCTTCAGGGCCAAGGTCCTCCCGGACAACGTCCAGGTGCACGCGGGCGTGTTCAGGCTGGAGATGTCGAGCACCAGCGAGATGTCGCGTCCGGCCACGGGGCTGGGCACGGACGGTGTGATCGCCACGTCGCTGGCCGCGCACGGACCTGACGGCATCGCCATCGGGGTGACGGGATCGTCGGCCTGCTTGCCATGGTGCTTGCCGTGCGAGGAGGTGTCGCTGGACGGACGGTACGTCGCAGGGCCGCTCGGGACGGTGCCCGCCGTGTGCGACGAGGTCACTGCCACGGTGCGTGCCGCGTCATCGCCCGAGGACCCGTCGCTCGAGCCGCCGAGCAGCTTCGCGATTCCCACGACGAGCAGGGTGGCGATGCCGAGGACCATCAGCCGACGCATCCAGTAGACGCGCGCCGGCAGTCGCCCACGCGTCCTTCCACTCATGTGTTCACGCTAGTCAGCCCCAGCCCGCCCTCGTGGTTGCCACTCCCGAGCGAGGACGTGCCAATCCGGCGAAGCCGGAGTGGCACGTCGGAGCGAGCGACGATGCGAGCCTGCTCGCGAGTCCACCATCGTGCCCGGCCGATCCGGCGAAGCCGGAGTGGCACGCCGGAGCGAGCGACGATGCGAGCCTGCTCGCGAGTCCACCATCGTGCCCGGCCGATCCGGCGAAGCCGGAGTGGCGCGCCGGAGCGAGCGACGATGCGAGCCTGCTCGCGAGTCCACACTCGCGCCCGGCCGCAGCGAGCGAGCTTGCTCGCGAGTCCTACGATCACCGCGTGTCCGACCTGCACCCGCCGCTGCTGCGCTGGTACGACGCCCACGCGCGCGACTTGCCATGGCGGCGGACGTCGGCGACGCCATGGGGGGTGCTGGTCTCGGAGTTCATGCTCCAGCAGACGCCGGTGGCGCGCGTCCTGCCGGTGTACGACGCCTGGCTCGCGCGCTGGCCTCGCCCGGCGGACCTGGCCGCGGAGCCGTCCGGCGAGGCGATCCGGGCCTGGGGGCGGCTCGGCTACCCGCGCCGGGCGATCCGGCTGCACGCAGCCGCAACCGCGATCGGGCAGCACCACGGCGGAGAGGTCCCGGACGACTACGACGCGCTGCGCGCCCTGCCCGGCGTCGGCGACTACACCGCCTCCGCCGTGCTGGCGTTCGCGTTCGGACACCGGCAGGCAGTCCTCGACACGAACGTGCGCCGGGTCCTGGCTCGCGTGGCGAGCGGCATCGAGTTCCCGCCGGATGCGGTGACCGCCGTCGAGAGGGCGCTCGCGGTCGACCTCTTGCCGGGCGACGACCCCACGGCCGCGACCTGGTCGGTGGCCCTGATGGAGCTGGGCGCCCTGGTCTGCACGGCCGTCACTCCGCGGTGCGGCGACTGCCCCGTTCGCGACGGCTGTGCCTGGCGGTCGGCCGGCCATCCGGCCCACGACGGGCCGCCGCGGCGCGGACAGGCCTGGTCGGGGACCGACCGGCAGTGCCGCGGCCGGCTGATGGCGCTGGCCCGGGAGGCGGCGGGTCCGGTCGGCGTGACGGCCGTCGAGCGCGCGTGGCCGGAGTCCGACCAACGCGCACGCTGCCTCGACTCGCTGCTGTCGGACGGGCTGCTGGTGCGAGTCGGGGCGGGCTACGCCTTGCCCGGCTGAGACCGGCGACCCCAGCGCGCCTCCACCGCGTCGGCGAGGTCGCAGACCGCCCGCCGCTGCTGGGCCACCGAGTCGAGCGGCTCGTCCAGCTGGAGTCCCATGAACGTCGCATCCACCAGGAGCGTGACCTGCCGCGCCGCGGTCGCCGAGAGTCCCACCCGTCGGAAATGTGCGGCCACCGCGGAGACCCATGAGGCATTGGTCTCCTTGACCGCCGTGGCGTACGGCTCGCGCCCGAAGAGACCGAGCGCGGCGGCTTCGACGTACAAGCGCTGACAGCGCTGCTGCGGCCCCGTGGTCACCGCGCGCCACAGATCGAGCACGGCGTGTCTCAGGCCGGGCGAGAGCGGCAGGTCGCGCAGGCTGCGCACCGAGCGCTCGCTCGTCGTACGCAGGATCGTCGCGACGAGGTCGTCCTTGTCCTCGAAGTGGTAGAGCAGCATCCGGTCGCTGGTGCCCAGGGCCCGGGCGAGGGGGCGCAGGCTCAGTCCGATGAGGCCGTGCTCGAGCGCGTAGTCGGTGGCCGCATCGGCCAGCTCGTCGCGTCGTGTGGCCACGGGCACACCCTAGCGGCGGAAACGCTTTGAACACGGCGCGTAGCGAGCGCTACAGTGTGTGTATGTAGCGCTCGCTACGCCTGTCCACAGAAAGAGTGAGACCCATGCTCAGCCCGCTCGTCGTCCTGCTTGCCGCGATCGGCATCGAGGTCGGCGCCACCACCGCCCTGCCACGTACTCGGGGGTTCCACGACCTCCCGTGGTCGCTGGTCGTGCTCGGTGGCTACGGGCTGTCGATCTGGCTGCTCGCCCTCGTGGTGCGCCAGATGTCGGTCTCGGTGGCGTACGCCGTGTGGTCCGGGCTGGGCACGGCGGCCATCGCTGCCATCGGCGTGCTGGTCCTCGGCGAGCGCATGGACGCGATCAAGCTCACCGCCCTCGGGCTGATCGTCGTCGGCGTCGTCGTGCTCAACCTCCACACGACGAGCCCGCGCTGACCGGGCCGGCGGCGCGAGGCGTCCCGGACGCCACCGGACCCGGTCGCCCCGCCGAGTGGGACGACCGGGTCCGAGAAGCCTCGGTCAGTCCGCCGACTTCTCCACGTCGGTCGGGCCCGGCGTCTCCGCGTCGCCTTCGCCGCGCCCGGCCGGGCCGGACGCCGGCTCGACCGCCACGGTCTCCAGCGGCGGCAGGTCGGGCAGCTCGGCCATCTTCTGGCCGCGGAAGGTGAACGTCGCGCTCTCGCCCTCGCCCTCGACGTCGACCAGCACGATCTGACCCGGGCCGACCTCGCCGTACAGCATCTTCTCGGCGAGGACGTCCTCGACCTCGCGCTGCACGGTGCGGCGGAGCGGACGCGCGCCGAGCACCGGGTCGAAGCCGCGCTCCGCCAGGAGGTTCTTCGCCGCCTGGGTCAGCTCGAGGGTCATGTCCCGGTCCTTCAGCCTGAGCTCGACCGACGCGATCATGTTGTCGACCATGTGGATGATCTGCTCGCGCGACAGCGGCGGGAACACGATGACCTCGTCGACACGGTTGAGGAACTCCGGACGGAAGTGCTGCTTGAGGTCGTCCTGCACCTTGTTCTTCATCCGCTCGTAGGAGCCGGCCGCGTCGCCGGTCTGGGCGAACCCGAGGTTCAGGCCCTTGGCGATGTCGCGGGTGCCGAGGTTGGTGGTCATGATGATCACGGTGTTCTTGAAGTCCACGACCCGGCCCTGGGAGTCGGTCAACCGACCTTCCTCCAGGATCTGCAGCAGGCTGTTGAAGATGTCGGGGTGGGCCTTCTCGACCTCGTCGAAGAGCACCACGCTGAACGGCTTGCGGCGCACCTTCTCGGTGAGCTGGCCGCCCTCCTCGTAGCCGACATAGCCCGGAGGCGAGCCGAACAGCCGGGAGACCGTGTGCTTCTCGCTGAACTCGCTCATGTCGAGCTGGATCAGCGCGTCCTCGTCGCCGAAGAGGAACTCGGCGAGCGTCTTGGACAACCAGGTCTTACCGACGCCGGAAGGGCCGGCGAAGATGAACGAGCCGCCGGGACGCTTGGGGTCCTTCAGGCCGGCACGGGTACGCCGGATGGCGCGGCTGAGCGCCTTGACGGCCTCCTCCTGCCCGATCACCCGTCGGTGGAGCTCGTCCTCCATCTTGAGCAGTCGCGTCGACTCCTCCTCCGAGAGCTTGACGATCGGGATGCCCGTCGCCACCGCGAGCACTTCGGCGATCAGCTCCTCGTCGACCTCGGCGACCTCGTCGAGGTCACCGGCGCGCCACTGCTTCTCGCGCTCGACCTTCTTCGCGGTCAGCTGCTTCTCCTCGTCGCGCAGCTTGGCCGCGGCCTCGAAGTCCTGGCCGTCGATCGCTGCCTCCTTGCGCTGCCGCACCTCGGAGATCTTGTCGTCGTACTCGCGGAGGTCGGCCGGTGCCGTCATCCGGCGGATGCGCAGCCTCGAGCCGGCCTCGTCGATCAGGTCGATCGCCTTGTCGGGCAGGAACCGGTCGGAGATGTAACGGTCGGCCAGGGTCGCCGCCGAGACCAGCGCCTCGTCGGTGATCGTGACCCGGTGGTGCGCCTCGTAACGGTCGCGCAGGCCCTTGAGCATCTCGATCGTGTGCGCGATCGACGGCTCGGCCACCTGGATCGGCTGGAAGCGGCGCTCGAGCGCCGCGTCCTTCTCGAGGTACTTGCGGTACTCGTCCAGCGTGGTCGCGCCGATGGTCTGGAGCTCGCCACGAGCCAGCATCGGCTTGAGGATGCTGG
>Ga0070683_100002283_pt1 | contig 15194 bp, 18 predicted proteins | sample KBSC713LmetaG_FD_64662 | JGI IMG/M metagenome (GOLD analysis project Ga0070683, IMG submission 64662) | Corn rhizosphere microbial communities from Kellogg Biological Station, Michigan, USA - KBS C7.1-3L metaG | ecosystem: Host-associated > Plants > Roots > Rhizosphere ...
CGAGGGCATACGCCGGCCGCCGGCGGCCCGCTGCTCATCTGCTACGACGGCTCCGAAGAGGCCGCACACGCCATCGAGCGGGCAGGCGCACTGTTCGCCGGACGGCATGCGCTCGTGGTGACCGTGTGGCAGCCGCCAAGCCACATAGGCACCCTTGCCCGGTCCGGAGCCACGGCGAACGCGGACGCGTTCGCCGAAGCCGATCGGTCGGTCGCCGAGCACGCCGGCCGCGTCGCCGACACGGGCGTCCAGATCGCGAACGAGGCCGGTCTGCACGCGGAGCCCGCCGCGGAAAAGGCCGCGGGCGCCGTATGGACCACAATCCTCGAGATCGCCGACCGCCACGACGCGGCGACCATCGTGATGGGCTCTCGAGCACTCCGGCGCCGGCGCTCGATGCAGTGGGGAAGCGTCTCCAACGACGTCGTGCGTCACGCCGCCCGTCCCGCGCTCGTCATCCCGGGGGCGCGCCCCTAACCGTCTTCGCGCCGGAGTTCCTCGTCGAGTCGCATGACGTCGGTTGGGTCGAGCAAGCCCGGAGAGCCAAGCGCCGCGCGGCGCGCCGACGCGCTTGCCCCGGCCCGGCGCCAGCGCGCCAGGGCGACGACGATCGCGGCGCCGGCGAGCAGCATCGCGAGCAGTGGGGCGACGTATGCGGACAGGTTGAAGCCGTCCTTGCTGGGAAGCGCCAGCACGTTGTCGCCGAACTCGTCGACGAGCGCGGCCTTGATCTCGTCCTTCGAGCGGCAGCTTGCGACCAGGCGGGCGATGTACGCGCGTTCGCGCCTTGCCAGCGGCGCCTCGCGCGCGAGCCCGAGCGATGTCCCGCAGACGGGGCACATGACCTCGTCCTCGAGGTCTGAGACGCTCGTCTTCGCGCAGCCGGCGGCCGCGGCCGCGGCTGTGAGCACGAGTGCCGTCACGGTCGCGACGGCAGCGATCCACGCCCTCACGAGGTCTTCTCCCGCAGCAGCGGCAGCACCTGCCGCCGCAGATCGGCGTCGTCGACCGGTCCGTGGGTCGCGGCGGCGATCCGCCCGCGACGGTCGATCACGAAGGTCTCTGGATATCCGACCACGCCGTATGCGTCGGAGCTGGCGGAGCTGCCGTCGCGCAGCATCGGGTATGTCAAGCCGTACTCCTCCACGAACGCGCGCGCGTCGGAGCGCACGTCGAGGACGTTCACACCGAGGACGGCGCCGCCCTTCGAGCGAATCCGTTCATGCCAGCGTTCCAGCAGCGGTGACTCGTCGCGGCAGGGCACGCACCAGGAGGCCCAGAAGTTGAGCACGACGACCTTTCCACGATAGTCGCTCAGCGAGGCCGGCGCCTCGGCGGCGAGCGGGGACAGGGTGAGTGCCGGCGCCGGGACCCGCCGTCCCTGCGCGAGGGCGTCGTCGATCGTCTTGCTGTGCCCGCTGGATGTGACGCCGTACGTGAGGACGCCGAGCAGCGCGGCGACGCCGAGCACGACCACGAGCGGGAGCGGGCCGAGGAACCGCGTCATCGGCGGGCGCCATCCCCATCGGCCTGAGCCGCGTCCAGTTGGTGGAGCAGGTCAACCGCCTCCTCGCGCAGCTGGCGGTCGAGCGCGTGATAGTCGTCCTCGGAGAGCTTGCCGATGCGGAAGTCGAGCTCCGCGTCGCGGATCTCGCTCAGCTTCGTCGCCTTTGCCGCCTCCAGCGCCTCCAACTCCGCGTTTTCGGCATCCTCCGGGGCCGCCCGTCGCCACAGCGGCGAGCTGATCACCGCCGCCGAAGCGGCGAGCGCGAGCAGCACGAGGACCAGCTCCACGCCCGCCTCACGCCCGCCCGACCGCTCGCCCGAGCCGGGGCTTGGAGGCCGCGAGGACCCATGCGCGCGCACGCGCCGGTCTCGGCCACAGCGCGACGAGCGCGCCCGCGATGGCGATAAGACCGCCGAGCCAGATCCAGGTGACCAGGGGCGAGACGATCATGCGGAACCCGGCCGCCGGCGGATCGAGTCGGTAGCGCTCGGCGATCACATTGAGCAACAGTCCCTGCGACGCCGCGTCCGCCAGCGGGAAACGCCGGTCGATGCCGTCGACCATCGGCGCGAATGAGTCGATGTTGGGCTCCACGGACGTCCAGATGTCCCGTTCGGTCCCTGCCTTGAGCCCCACCTCACTCGTCGCTTCGCCCTCGAAGTACCGGCCGACCGGCCCGAACTGCCGCGCGTCCGGGGACGGGTAGTAGCCACGGCTCGGTGCCAGGGTCGCCACGACGCGATCGTCCTTGCTGACCCGCAGCAGTGCACCCAGCGAGAGCTTCTCGCGGTCCAGTTCGGCCGTCGCATTGACGTAGCGGATGTCGTAGCCGTGGACCCGCACGCTCTGACCCGGCCGAAGGCGTACGTCGCGCACGTGCTGGAAGGCCGACGAGGCGGCCACCCCGAGGAACAGGACGGCCATGCCGGCGTGCACCAGGTAGCCGCCGTAACGGCGGCGGTTGCGGCCGACGAGCGTCGCGAGTGCGACGGCCAGCGGCGCGCCGGTGGCGGCGCGGCGCGCCCGCGCGCCGCGCCAGAACTCCTGACCGACGGCGGCGAGCGCGAACGCCGCCGCGCAGAACATCGCCAGTGCCGTCGGCTTCGGCTCGCCGGCGAGCGTCCATCCGATCACGAGCGCACCGCCCGCTGCCGCGAGCGGAAACGCAAAGTTGCGGCGCAGGTTGCCGAGGGTCGCTCGCCTCCAGGCGATCGCCGGGCCGATGCCGGAGAGCACGACGAGCGCGATCGCCAGCGGAACCGTGTAGCGGTCGAACCAAGGGGCGCCGACCGACGCCCGCGTGCCGGTCGCGAGCTCGGAGATCAGCGGGAAGTAGGTCCCCCACAGGATCACGAAGCACAGCCCGACCAGGGCGAGGTTGTTGAGCAAGAAGGCGGCCTCGCGCGAGAACAGCGATTCCAGCCGAGCCTCCGAGCGAAGCCCTTCTCGTCTCGTGAGGACGAGCGCGGCCGAGCTGACCATGAGCACTCCGAGCAGAGCGAGGAAGGGGATGCCGAGCGTGGACGCGCCAAAGGCGTGGATCGATTCGATGATTCCCGAGCGCACCAGGAACGTGCCCATGATCGCGAAGATCCCGGTGGCGAGGATCAGCGAGACGTTCCAGACGCGGAGCATGCCGCGCTTCTCCTGGATCATCAACGAGTGGAGGAAGGCCGTCCCGGTCAGCCACGGGAGCAGCGAGGCGTTCTCGACCGGGTCCCAGGCCCAGTAGCCGCCCCAGCCGAGCTCCGACCACGACCAGCGTGCCCCGAGCAGGATGCCGGCACCGAGGCACACCCAGCCAAGCAGCGCGAAGCGGCGCGTGGGAGCGAGCCAGGCGGCGTCGAGCCGCCGCGTGATCAGCGCGCCAAGTGCGAACGCGAACGGGATCGTGGCCAGCGTGTATCCCGAATAGAGCATCGGCGGGTGGATCATCATGCTCGGGTGCCGCAAGAGCGGCGACAGTCCGTTCCCCTCGACCGCCGCCGGGTCGAGCAGCTGGAGCGGGTGCGCGAACAGCAGCATCAACGACACGAAGAAGCCCCCGAGGCCGAGGAGCACAGCCGTCGCGTAGGGAGCGATCTCACGCAGCCGCTTCCGGGTCGCGACCAGCGCCAGGCTGGACCACCCCGACAGCAGCCAGACCCACAGCAGCAGCGAACCCTCCTGCGACGACCACAGCGCCGTGAGCTTGTAGAAGGTCGGTGTGGTGGTGCTCGAGTGGCTCGCGACGAGCCGGAACGAGAAGTCCGAACGCAGGAAGGCCGCCTCGAGGACGACCATCGCGACCGTCAGGATCCCGAAGAGCGCGTACGTCGAGCGGCGTCCTACCGCCACCCACTCCGGTCGTCCCGCGCGTGCGCCGTACAGCGAGCTCGCGATGCCGACCAGCGCGATCGCGAGCGCGAGGACCAGAGAAGCGCGCCCGAGCGTCAGCACCTTAAGAGGCTTCGGCGTCGGCGCTGAACTTCGAAGGGCACTTGGTGATCAGCGAGTCGCGCTCGGCCACGAATCCCTGGCCTTCGCGCTTGACCCTGACGATCACCTCGCGCCCCGCGCGGAAGGGGTCGGGCACGGCTCCCTGGTAGCGAACCGGCACCGATACGCGACCGGCACGCTCCCGCACGCGGAAGTGGAGGACGTCGCCCTCCCGGCTGTATCCGGGCACGACCGTGCCGGTCAGCTGGTAGGAGCGACCGTCGGCGGGGGCGCCGACCACCATTGCCGGCGTTGTCGCCTCGCTCGACGCGCCGAAGCTCGTATAGACGAGCGCGCCCGCGAGCAGCACGGCCGCCCCTAGCGCGACAACCAGGCGAATCCTGCGCTTTGCGCGCGGGTCCATAGGCGCGGGCGACTATTCCAGAGCCCAGTCGCCAGTCCAGCGTGACGGTCATCACAGCTACCGCCTCCAGCCCGCCCAGGGTGGGCGCGCGGCGTCCAGAGCCGGAATCGGAGCGCCGCGACTCACCACACGTAATATCCGCCGCTCATCTGACGCTAACCCAGTCGATGAGCCTTCGCGAAGGACCCACGATCCGGCTGCTCGAGGCCCAGCCCGACCTTCGGCAGGGACTCGACGCGGAGCAGGCCGCAGTGGCCACCGCCCGCGTCCTCGCGCGTACCGTCCGGCTCCACGCGGGCGACTGGACCGCATCAACCGTCAATAACAACCGGCGCGACCAGCTCGCGCTGCTCGTCATCGAGGGGATCCTGAGCAGAACGATCACGTTGGCGGGCAGGAGCGTTGTCGAACTGCTCGGCGACGAAGATGTGATCCGGCCGTGGGACAACTGCGCCGAGCCGACGTCGGTGCCCGCAGAGGTCACGTGGACGGTCCTGCGCCCGACGCAGCTGGCCGTCCTGGACGAGGCCTTCGCCGCGCGAATCGGCCCCTGGCCCGCAATCTCGGCGTCGCTGTTGAGCCGCGCGGTCGGCCGTTCACGCTGGCTCGTCCGCCACCTGGCCATCCTCGACCAGCCGCGGCTCGACGTGCGCCTCGTGCTGCTGTTCTGGGAGCTCGCGGATCGCTGGGGCACGCTCGCGCCGGACGGTGTCTCCGTACATCTGCCGCTCACCCATCAGACGCTCGGGCGGATCATCCGCGCCCAGCGCCCGTCCGTCACTGCGGCGCTCAAAGAGCTCCGTGAGCACGGCTTCCTCCGCCGCGAGCCCGACGGCACCTGGGTCATCCACGGAGACCCATCCGAGCAGCTTCGCCGGCTCGCGGACGAGTGAGTGCGCGGGTCGCGAGTCAGCTCAGCTACCGCCGCCATTGCGTCGCTGCCGGCGACGGTGTTTCGTTGGATCGCGCGCGCCGCCCGAAGTCGGCACGCGTGTCGCATCCGGACCGAGAGGCGGTGGTCGCGAGATGGCGTTTGGGTTGCAAAGTCGGATCCTCAGGGCCAGCGTGGCCGGAGCGGCTTTCCTGCTCGCCGGCGGGGCGCTCTTCAACTTCAGCGCCGTGTCGAAGACGACCTCGGACAGTCGCGCCGGTCGTTCAACCACCCACCAGCAGCGCCTGTTCGCGCAGGGCAAGCAGATCTTCCGCTTCGACACCTTCGGCGACGAGGACTTCTGGGGCGGACAGCTTCAGCTCCACAAGGCGATCGAGGGCGAGAAGAACGGCGGCGTGGGCCCGGGCGTCTCGCCCAAGACGGCGCTCGCCGTCGGTCTGAAGGTGGACCTGCAAGCGCTGCCCAAGTCGATTGTGAACGCCCTCAAGAAGGGCAAGGTCGACCTGAACGACCCGAAGACGACGCTGGCGCTGCTCAAATTGAACTCGGTCGTCGGCGTCAAGGGGTTCTTCAACCGCCGCGGGACGCTGCGCTCAGTCGGTATCACCTGCGCCTTCTGCCATTCGACCGTAAACGACTCCCTCGCGCCCGGGATAGGCAAGCGGCTCGACGGCTGGCCGAACCAGGATCTGAACGTCGGTCTGATCGTCTCACTCGCGCCCAACCTGAAGCCGTACACCGACGAGCTCGGCGTCGACGAGGCGACGCTCAAGAAGGTGCTGCTGAGCTGGGGGCCCGGCTTTTACGACGCAGAGGTCAACATCGACGGCAAGGCCTTCCGTCCGGACGGCAAGTCGGCCGCGACCCGCATCCCGGCCGCCTACGGTCACCTCGGCGAGGACCTCCACACCTGGACCGGCGGCTTCGGCGACGTGACTTACTGGAACGCCTATGTCGCGAACCTCCAGATGCACGGCAACGGGAACTTCAACGACTCGCGGCTGAACGACCCGGTCAAGTACCCGGTGGCGGCGCGCACCGGCAAGTTCCGGATCCGCCACACGCCCGACCAGGTGACGCCGAAGCTGGGCGCGCTCCACTACTACCAGCTCGCGCTGCCGGCACCGAAGCCGCCCCCGTCGAGCTACAACCATGCGGCGGCTGCCCGGGGCAAGCGCGTCTTCAACGGCCAGGGCCGTTGCGCCGACTGCCACATGCCGCCGCTCTACACGGACGCCGGCTACAACGCGCACAAGCCGGCGGAGATCTGCACCGATTCGTTCCAGGCCGACCGCGGACCCGAGGGCGGCACCTACGTCACACCGCAGCTCGAAGGCCTTTGGGCACGCTCGAAGCGTGGCTTCTACCACGATGGCCGCCACGCCACGCTCGGGGCGGTCGTCGACCACTACAACAGCTGCTTCGGGCTGAACCTCTCGGCCCGGCAGAGGAGCGACCTGGTCCAGTACCTGAAGTCGCTGTAGGGGTGGGACGAGCGATGCCTGGCAAGTCGCTTCCTCGCCTGATCCTGGCGTCGTCGGCCGCACTCGCGGCCGCCTTCGCCCTGGTCTTCGGGTACGCCCCGCTCGACTCCGACCAGGGGCTGATCCAGAAGATCTTCTACCTGCACGTGCCGCTTGCGATCGTCTCGCTGTGCGGCTTCATGGCGGGCGGGATCATGGCGGTGCGCCACCTGCGCACGGGCGACCGCCGCTGGGACGTGCGTTCCTACGTCGCGGTCCACCTGTCGATCGTGTTCGCCGTCGCGGCGCTCGTCACGGGCTCGATCTGGGCCAAGGCGAGCTGGGGCCACTGGTGGGTCTGGGACGAGCCGGCGCTGGTGTCGTTCTTGATCGTCTTCCTTCTCTACTGCACCTACCAGCCGCTCCGCTTCGCGATCGAGGATCCCGAGCGCCAGGCCCGCTACGCGTCGGTGTTCGCCATCACGGCGGGCGCGTTCGTGCCGCTCAACTTCATCGCCGTTCGCATGGCCACGGCCTACACCCATCCGCGGGTCCTCTCGGAGACGGGCGGACAGATGCCGGGCGAAATGCGACTCACATTCATCGTCGCACTGATCGCGATGGCGCTCCTGTTCACGACGCTGTGGAGACTGGAGCTCGCCGGGAAGGCGGCGGCCGCCCGACTGCGTCACCTGCGCCGCCAGCTCGAGCGTCCGGCGCACGCGGGCGTTCGCTCGACGCCGCCCCAAGCACCGCCGGTTGCCGCGATTCCCGCACGGTCCTCCCCGCGCTGACATGGCAGCTCTGGCCGTTGACAGCGCCGAGCTCTACGTCGCGGCAGCCTACGTCTCATTTGTCGCGCTGGTCGTGGTCTACGCCGTCATCGTCACCGCGAGGCTCACGCGCGCGAGGGACCGTGCCGAGGTCCTCTCGAGCCTGATGCGCGAGGACGACAGCCGGTGACGGTCGCCAGGAGCGACCGGCTACTCGCCGTCGGGCTCTCACATAAGACGGCCGCGATCGAGGACCGCGAGAGGACCGCGCTCAACGACCGGCACGCGCGTGAGGTTCTGCGAGCCCTGAGCCGAGGACCCGCCGTCAGCGAAGCGGTGGCCCTGTCGACCTGCAACCGGACGGAGCTCTACGCCGTCGTCCAAGACCCCGGCGTCGGGGAGGCCGCGCTCCGGCGCGCGCTGCTCGAGCAGGCCCAGCGCGATCAGCGAAGACTGGAGTGCGCCCTCTACACGCTCCATGAGGACAATGCCGTCGCGCATCTGTTCCGGGTCGCCGCGGGCCTCGATTCGATGGTGGTCGGCGAGAGCGAGATCCAGGGCCAGGTCCGCGCCGCCGCCGATCGCGCCGCGGAGGAAGGGCTGCTGGGGCCCCTGCTCGCCGGTGTCTATCGGCAGGCGCTCGCGGCCGGCAAGCGGGTTCGGCGCGAGACCCGCGTGGGAGCCGGAACGACCTCGGTTGCCTCGGTCGCGGCCGATCTCGCCCGGCAACGCTTCGAGGACCTCGGCGACTGCGTTGCGGTCCTGATCGGTGCCGGAAGGACCGCGGAAGGCATGGCGCGAGCGCTCCGGGCAAGCGGCCTGCGGCAGCTCGTCGTCGCGAACCGAACGCTGAGCGCAGCGCGGGATCTTGCGGCGCACTTCGCCGGTCGCGGCGTCAGCTTCGCCAGCCTCCCCAACGAGCTGCGCGCCGCTGACATCGTGATCTCCTCGACCGACGCTCCGCACCGTATCCTGCGTCGCGGCGACATCGAGGCCGTGATGGCGTCGCGCAAGGGGCGCCGGCTCGTGGTCATCGACATCGCGGTGCCGCGAGACGTCGAGGCCTCGGTCAAAGCAGTCCCGGGGGTGACGCTCTACGACATCGACGACCTCGAGCTGGCGGCGGAGGCGAACCTCAACGGACGCCGTTGCGAAGCCGAGCGGGCCGAGCTGATAGTCCTCGAGGAGCTTTCGCACTTCCGAGCGTGGCAGCGAACGATGGCGACCGCGCCCGACGTACGAGCGCTCTGGGCGCGCGCAGAGGTTGTCCGTCAGCGAGAGCTCGCCGAGCTCGACAGGCAGTCAGGCGGGCTGTCCACGGAGACTCGCCGGCAACTCGACGCCGTGACGCGGTCGCTTGTGAAGAAGCTGCTCCATGAGCCGACACGGCGCCTGCGCGCGCTGGACGACCGCGACGAAGGACTTCGCCACCTGGAGAGCCTGCGCTACCTGTTCGGGCTGGCCGAGTTCGAAGCGGAGCTCGCAGAAACCGAGTCCGCTCAGAAGGCGCCGGTCACCTCCAGCCCTGCGCCGAGTGGGCGCGCACGGTAGTCCTGAGCGGCCCGGACCGCGACCAGTCGCCGGTGAGCAGTCGACGTCCAGTTCGCGACCGGCGCGGGGGGCCGCGCCGAATTTTCCTAGCAGCACTGTGTAAAATTGCCTGCGATGGACCCCAGACGCAATCGAGTGAGGGGCTTCCCCAGCCCACCCGCGAGCGCCCAGGCTCGGTCGATCGCCGCCGACGGGTCGGCATGACCGCATCCTCGCCCGCCGGTGGGGGCGCGCCGGCGCCGCCTGTGGGGCTCGCTCGCCGCTGCCGGCCGAGAAGCTCATCGCCGGGCAGGCTGCGCCCGAGCGATCTGATGGCCGCGTTCTTCACCGCCGGGATCGGTTTCATGATCGCCGGCGCGGCCGTCGCCGTGATCCACGCGGCGGCGGGCTGGGCGCCGGGGCATTGGCTGGCTCTGCATCTCATCTTCGTGGGCGGCGTATCGCAGCTCGTGCTCGGCGCCGGGCAGTTCTTCGCCGGCGCGTTCCTGGCCACCGATCCCCCTTCGCGTGGACTCGTGCGGCTCCAGTTCGTCACCTGGAACGCCGGGACGCTCCTTGTCGCCTTTGGCGTGCCGGGCGACATACCGGCGGCCACGATCGCGGGCGCGAGCCTGTTGACGGTCGGCCTCGGCGGGTTCGTCGCGGGTCTGGACAGCCTGCGGCGGAGCTCGCTGCAGCGAGCGCCGTGGGCGCTCCGCTGGTACCGGGCATGCGCGGGCTTCCTGGGGGCCGGAGTGCTGATCGGCGTCGCGCTCGCGACGAACGTGCGCTGGTCCGCGGGAAGCCTGCTGGGCGCGCACATGGCGCTCAACCTCGCCGGCTGGTTCGGCACGGCGATCGTGGGCACCCTGCACACGTTCTTTCCGTCCTTGACGCAGACTCGCCTGCGGTTCGTGACCCTGCAGCGTCCGGCCTTCGTGTGCTGGACCTCCGGCGTCGCGGCCCTCGCGTTGGGCTACGGCCTGGCGACCGGGCCGCTGGTGCTCGTGGGCTGGGCGGCGCTGACGCTCGCCGTCGTGCTCCTCTGCATCAACCTTGTCGCGTCGCTGCTCTCGAGCCCGGTGACGCTGTCGCTGCCCGCCCGGCTGATCGCCTCAGCGCAGGTGTGCCTCCTGCTGGGACTGGCGCTCTCGCTGGCGAGCGCGCTTGGCGGGGAGGCGACGAGCCCGCCGCTGAGCGCGACCCGCGCGACGATCGCCGTCCTGCTGCTGCCCGGCTGGCTCGGGCTGACCGTTCTGGGGTCGCTGTTGCATCTGCTGTCCGTCCTCGCGCGCGTGCGCGACTTCAGGCGCCCGCTTCCGACCGTCCGGCCGGTGCGCGACCGCTTGCTCGTCACGATCGCCCTCGTCGCGATCCTCGCGCTGGCCGCCGCGCGCAACGCCGGCCTCCCACTGCTCGATGCCTCTGCCACCAGTGCGGTTGTCGCGATCTACCTCGTGCTCGGCGCGCTGGTCGTCGCGCACGCCGCGCACGCGCTGCGCACCGGCCGCCCGAGGATCTGAGGACCACGAGCGAGCTCGCGCGCGGTTACGCCCCGTCGACCGGATGGCGGATCTCGAGGCCTTCGCTCCGCACGGCGGCGGCGTGTCGCGACAGGCTGCCGAGGTGGCGGGACAGCTCGCGGCCGGCGATCTTGGTCGGCGGCCACCAGATGGCCTGGTCGGGGATGACGCTGCCCGCGCTCGCGTCGCGACGCAGGTAGGTCGCGGCACGCTCGGTCAGCAGCACGCCCTGCAGCACCGCCGCATAGGGCTCGGGCTCAATCGCGGCGCCGGCCCGGGCGGCGATCGCCTCGGCGGCCGCATCTGCCTGCTGGCTGGCCAGGCCGCCCTGCTTGATGCGGTGATGCGTCACGTCCCCGGCGGCGTAGACGTCGGCGGCGCCTTCGACGCGGCCGTGCCGGTCGACGGGCAGGAACCCGCGAGCGTCGTGCGGGATCCCCTTCACGGCCGGCCCGTCGAGGATCGGCAGGCTGACGACTCGATCCACACTCAGGCGTCCGCCGCCCGGCTGCAGCTCGACCACGCCGGCGCTCGGGATCTCGACTCCAACGGCGGTGTGAACCGCGATACCGCGGTTGAGCAGCCGTGCCGACAGCGCGTCGGATGCCTCGGCCCCGAACAGCCCTAGCGGCGCAGCTTCCGCGGTCACCAGCGTCAGCTCGGGATTCAGATTCATCTCGTACGCGCGGTCGGCCGACATCAGCGCGAGCTCATACAGCGGCACCGGCCAGGTCGCGCCGAGCGGCACCACGAAGGCGATCCGCCGGACGTACCCCGCCTCGAGGTCCTGCACCAGACCGTGCATGCGCTCCTCGGTGCCGGGACCGCCGAACGCGAGCACGTGGTGCGAGGGGGTGCGTTGCACCGCGCCGACGGCGATCAGCAGCACGTCGTAGTCGAGCGTTTCGCTGTCGGCGGTCAGGACCTGATGTGCGTCGGTGTCGACCGAGACCATGCGGCCGCGGTGCAGGTGTGCTCCCGCGTCGCGGGCCATCTGGGCCAGAGACTCGTGTGGGATATCTCCCGCGGCGAACGGGACGAGCACCGCCATCGCGTGCGTCGCGAACTGGTCCTCCGGTGCCAGGATCGTCGTGTCCACTCGGTTCTCGGCGACGCGTTGGAGCCTGAATGCCGCCTCGAGAGCGGCCGAGCCCCCGCCGACGATGAGCACGTTGAGAGTCGGAGAGTCGCGCATGGTGTCCTCCTAGGCCGGCACGCGCGTCGCGGTCTCGGCGCGCCTCGGGTACGTCACGGCGGCATTGGACGTCGGACAGTGGCGGACGACGAGCACCGGGACCGGGCTCGAGTGCAACACCGCATGACTGACGCTCCCGAGCAGCAGCGAGCGCAACCCGCCGCGGCCGCGCGAGCCCATCACGATCAGGTCGTGGTCGTGGTCACGCACCTCGGCGAGGATCGCCATCGCGGCGACACCACGCCTGAGGCGCTTGGTGACCGGGACATCGGCGGGCACGGATTGCACCGCGCGGTCGAGCGTCGCCGCGTACTCCCGCGCGGTCGACTCGAGGCCACCGAGGTTGACGGGTACCTCAACGGCCGCCCCTAACCAGAGATTGTCATCGGGAACGACCGTCAAGACGGTCAGCCTGGCGCGATTGGCCTGGGCCAGCTCGATCGCATCGGCCAGCGCGGCCTGGGCGTGCTGTGAGCCATCGAAGGCGACGAGAATTCGGCGGAACATTGGCGGTTCCTTTCTCCTGCTGCGCGGCCTTTGCGCCCACCCGGTGCCTGTCGTCATCCCACAGGGATCGGCGTCAAGTTTTTCCCAATATTGCTGTGTAAAAGTCTAGCTCATTGCCCTGCCCAACGATCAGCGCGTCGTAGCGGGCGAGGAGACGTACTCGCCGACGGGTGAGCGCAGCCCGACCGCGATGCGATTCCAGCCATTGATCGCCACGACGGCGAACGTCAGCGCCGCGATCTCTTCGGGTGAGAACTGCGCCTCGAGCTCGGCGTAGACATCGTCCGGCGCGCCGGTCTGCGGCAGCAACGTGAGCGCCTCGCACCAGGCCAGCGCCGCACGCTCACGCGCGCTGTAGAACGGCGCGTCGCGCCACCCGGCGAGCACGTACAGGCGCTGCTCGTCCTCGCCGAGCGCGCGGGCGTCCTTGCTGTGCATATCGAGGCAGTAGGCGCAGCCGTTGATCTGCGAGACGCGCAGCTTGACGAGCTCGCACAGCAGCGGCTCCAGCCCGCTCCGCCGGACCGCCGCTTCGAGGCTCATCATCGCCTTCGCGCCATCTGGGAACGTCTTCTGATAGTCGATTCGCATCGTTGCTCCGATCGTTTGCGTCGGTCGCGCCGGCGTCACGCGGCGTGGGGACCGTCGGTGTGGGTGTGGGTGGCAGTGTCGAGCGCCAGGATCGAGTGCGCGTAAGCGCCGCCCGCGCGCATCTCCGCTGCCACCCAGATCGCCTCCATCAGCTCAGACTCCGATGCGCCCTTGCGCAGCGCGGCCTTGGTGTGGCCTCGGATGCAGTAGGGGCACTGGGTCACGTGGGCCACCGCGACAGCGATCAACTGCTTGGTCTTCCCGTCCAGTGCGCCGTCGGCGAACACCTGCTTGCTGAACGCCTGAAATGCATCGTGCGTCGCAGGCGCGAGCTGCTTGCGGCGCTGCGCAAGCTCCCTGGTCGCGGCGGGGTAGATGGTTTCCTCCATGGCGATCTCCTTTCATTTCGACGGGTCGGCGGGCGCGATCGCGCACCGGTACCGGCTCCGGCGTGCTGGGGCTCATCGGCGAGTGACCTCCTGGCCTCCGCGCCGGCGAGAAGACGCGGTCGGATAGGTGATCTGTCCATCGGGCTCGACTGTCGCGAACGACGTCAACCGATGCGCAGCGAGCTGCCCACCTGAGCCGATGTGATGGACGGTGTCGCCGGCGACGAGCAAGCGGTCGGCGATCAGCCGGCGATGACAACGCCACCAGAGCGCCTCCGAGCACATGACGGCGGTACGGCCCGCGGCGGCGATCTCGCGCAACTGCGCGAGGCCGGCCGCGAACTCCTCACACATCGCGTAGTCGGCGTACCCGCGAAACGACAGATTTCGCCAACCGCCGTTCGGAGAGTCCGCGCGTGCGTGCCGCCAGCCACCGAGGCGCGGGAGATGCACGTAGGCCAGCCCGCGCTCCGGCAGGCTGCGCGCCAGTGCGTCGGTGTCGAAGTGCGGATGACGGCGAGACCTCGGGACGCTCCGGACGTCCGTCACCTGAGCGATCTCGTGCGTGACCAGCAGCGCCACGAACCGCTCGAACGGATGCGTGGAGTGCCCAACGGTCCACACCATCATCGCCGTGCCACCAGACCGGCCGCGGACAGCGCGTCGAGCAGGAGAAGGAAGTAGACGAAGCCGGCGAAGGGATGCCAGCGCGCCACCAGGTGCCGCACCGACTCGTAGTCCAACGGCGTGTCGATGCCGAACAGGTGTCTGAGCTTGTTGTGGGCACCGACGTCGTCGCCTGGAAACACGTGCAGCCGACCAAGACCGCGGAGCAGGACGTACTCCGCGGTCCAGCGACCGATGCCGCGCAGGCTGGTCAAACGCGCGATGGCGGCCGCGTCGTCGAGCTGTTCCAGGCGCTCCAGATCCAGATCGCCGGCGACGATCGCCCGGGCGGCCTCGATGATCGTGCGCGCCTTGGTCATGCTGAAGCCGTGACGCTTGAGCTCGTTCGGCTCGAGGATGGCGAGGTCCTCGGGATCCGGGAACGCGCGCGGGCCGTCGGGCGAATCGGTCACCGGCCGCCCACGGTCAGCGGTGAGGCGGTTGAGCAGGTGGATTCCCACCGCAAGCGACAGTTGCTGGCAGGCGACGCCGTTGACCAGTGCCTCGAAGACCGTCGGGAATCGCGGGGGCCTCAATCCCCGCATTCGCCCGGCGAGGGGCCCGATCAAGGGATCCTCTGCGGCCATCGCCGTGAACGAGGACAGGTCGACGGTCAGCCCGAGGAGTCTCTCCAGTGCGCTGCGCGCGAGCAGTTCGGTGGACGTATCGATCGGCCTGCCGGTGAGCAGGACCGTCAGGCGCGGCACGTCTGGCGCACCGTCCTGATCGACTGAAAGCTCCACCGGGCCGCCATCGACGGACACCACGCGCCGGTAGGTGGAGGCGTCCCAGCGATCGACCGTGTTGTGCGCGCGGCGGCGCAGCGCCCAGGCCGTGAGATCGAGCCGAAACGGCGCACCCGGCTCGACCTGGAGCACGGTGTTCACGCGTCCCGAGCCGGCGTGCCGTGTCTGACGCCGCTTGTAGGTCCAAGGCGCTGCGTCGACGAGGTGTGCGGTTTCGCGGCGGCCGCTCCTTCGATGCGCACGCGGCGGGTGCGCGTGTAGCGGTCGTGGAGGACGACGAACGACGCATCTTCGAGTTGAGCCAGCGCGCGAGCGACCCGCTCCGCGTCAGTGGCACTCCCATGTTCGGAGAGCGGTTCGCGCGCGTCTTCGCGCCTGACGATCCAGCGCCCTTTGGAATTCGGTTCAACGTGGATGTTCGATGGGGGCATGGCGTCTCCACGAGAGTCGGTACGGCATGTCAAGGTTGCGCCTCGGCCCGGTGATATCGCTCCACGAACGAGGGGGCGATCCGCTTGAGATCCTCGGCGGGGAACCGGGCAAGCAATTGCCAGGCGAGGTCGAGCGTCT
>Ga0070683_100002285_pt1 | contig 15189 bp, 15 predicted proteins | sample KBSC713LmetaG_FD_64662 | JGI IMG/M metagenome (GOLD analysis project Ga0070683, IMG submission 64662) | Corn rhizosphere microbial communities from Kellogg Biological Station, Michigan, USA - KBS C7.1-3L metaG | ecosystem: Host-associated > Plants > Roots > Rhizosphere ...
GCGCACGATCGCGTAGGCGGCCATGAACGAGAACAGCACCGCGGGCACGACCGCGCCGATCGCGACGATCACGCTGTTGACGAAGTACTGGGCGAAGTCGTTCTGCAGGACCAGCCGGTAGTTGTTCAGCGTCTGCTCGGTGCCGGGGACCATCGGGTTGGTCGAGAAATAGACCGACTGGTCCTTGAAGCTCGTGATGATGATCCAGTAGATCGGGATCACCACGATCGCCAGCCAGACAACGCTGAGGACGCCACCGATCCAGTTCGGGCGCTGCCCGCCGGCCAGATGGACGTTGCGCCGGCGCTTGAATTCGCTGGCCGGGGTTTCGGTCGGCCGGTCGGTGCCGGTGGTGAGCGTCGTGGACATCGTCAGAACCCTTCCAGCTGGCTCTCGCTCTGCGACCCGCCGCCGAGGCGGCGCAGCAGGAGCGCCACCGCCAGGCCGAGAAGCACCAGGATGACCGCGATGGCGCTGGCCGGGCCCATGAGGTTGGCCTGGAAGCCCCGCTTGTACATGTCCAGCGCGAGGTTGCGCGTCGCGTCGCCCGGCCCGCCCTCGGTGAGCACGAAGATGAGGTCGAACAACGTCACCGAGCCGACGAGGATCAGCGTCGTTGACGTGACGATCGTGTACTTGAGCTGCGGCAGCGTGATGCTGAAGAACTGCCGGACGCGACCGGCCCCGTCGAGCTGGGCGGCCTCGTAGAGCTGCACCGGGATCTGCCGCACGCCGGCCTGGTAGAGCAGCGAGTGGAACGGGATGAACTGCCACGACACGACGAAGATGATCACGCCGAGGGCGAGGCTGCCCTTGCCCAGCCAGTCCTGGACGAGAAAGCCGATCTTCAGCCCGGCCCCGAGACCGAAGTTGGGGTCGAGCAGCGCCTTGTAGGTGATGGCGAGTGCGGCCGAGCTCAGCAGCAGCGGGATGAAGTAGAGCGCCGCGAGGATCTCGCGGTAGCGCTGGTGCCCGGCCAGGAACACGCCGATGAGCATCGACATCGGCGTCTGCACCAGCCAGGACAGCGCCATGATCAGGAAGGTGACCCACAGCTCGTGCGGCAGTGCGGGGTCGGTGAGCACTCTCTTCCAGCTGTTCAGGCCGGCCGGATGGATCTGGCCGATGCCGTCCCACTGGGTGAAGCTCAGCGCGAGGACGCCGAGCAGGGGGATGACGGCGAACGCCACGAAGACGATCAGCGCGGGTAGCGCCATCCACGTGACCGGCCCGCTCCGCCCGCCGCCCTGGCTGGGGGAGCGCCGTTGGCTGACGACGGGCGGAGCGAGCGCGGTCATTGGCCGATGACCTGGTTCATGTTGTCGGCGAACTTCTCCGGCGTGATCGTGAGCTGGAACAGCTGTGCGATGTTGTCCAACAGCTTCTCCGCGGCGGTCGGGCTCATGGCCTGGTCCCAGGACTGTGCGAACACCTTCGCCTGGCTGGCCGTCTGGTAGACGAACTTCAGGAAGTCGGCGTCGGCCGATGAGGCCAGCTTGGCGTCACTGCCCTTGACGATAGGCACGGCCCCCGTGTTGATCCAGTCGGTGACCTCCTCGTCGGACAGGACCGCGGTGGAGAAGAACTTCTTGGCGGTGTCCTTCTGGGCGGCGGTCGCCTTCGAGGAGATCGACAGGTACTGGCCCGGGTTGCCGACGGTGTCGCTCGGGTCGCCCTTGCCGCCGTCGATCGACGGGAAGTTCATGTAGCCCAGGTGGCCGCCGGTCACGAAGTCCTTGCCGGCGGTCTTCATGTTGCCGTAGGTCCACGTGCCGTGCAGCATCATCGCGGCCTTGCCGGTGTAGAGCAGGGCCTGGTCGGCGTTGGAGTCGGCGGTGATCGACGAGAAGCCCTTGATGAAGCCGTTGGCCTTGACCAGGTCCTGGGCCATCTTGAGGCCCTGGATGGCCAGCGGGTTGGACCAGGCGTTCTTCTCGCCGTTGAAGACGGCCTGGAAGACGTCCGGGCCACCGAGCCGGTCGAAGAAGAACTCCAGCCACATCATGTTGGTCCAGCGGGACTGCCCGCCGAGCGAGAACGGCGCGATGCCTGCGGCGTTGAACTTGGGCACCAGGGCCATCACGTCGCCCCACGTCTGCGGGACCTGCGCCTTGATCTTGTCGAACGCGCGCTTGTCGTAGAACATGACGATCGGCTGGACCGTCTCGGCCGGCATCGCGTAGATCTTGCCGTTGATGGTGGCGGCACCGAAGGACGACGGGAACAGGCGGTCCTTGACCGCCGCGTTCTGGTTGAACCAGTCGGTGAGGTCCTCGACCTGACCGGCGTCGACGTAGCTCTTGAGGCCACCGCCGCCCCAGCCCCAGATGATGGTCGGGGCCTGGCCGGCGCCGATGGCGGTCTTGATCTTGGTCTTGTACGCGTCGTTCTGGAACGTCGTACCGGTGACCTTGGTGTTCGGGTTGGCCTTGTTGAAGCGGTTGACGGTTGCGGTGCGGACCTGCTCACCGGGCGCGCCGGAGAGGTACCAGTAGGTTGCCGCGCCGGAGCCACTCCCGCCGTTGCTGGTGCCGGGACCGGAACTGCCACAGGCGGCAAGGGCCGCCGCGGCGCCCGCGCCGGCGGTGAGGCCGAGGAAATTGCGGCGGGACAGGGACGTGCGATCCACGCTTGACCTCCGTGCTCGAACCGCGGTCGAACCGCGGCGGGTCGATCGTTCGGCGGAATGTTCACCGTCGACTGAGGGAGCGCTCTCCCTCAGCTCGGCGGCCCCGAAAATTACGTAGAATTTTCCAGCCAACGTAGGTTTCCTAATTAAGGGTGTCAAGGGCTTGAAGCCTCCGCGCGCGTAGGTGAAAGTAATGGCCAGCACTGATATCAAGCCGTGATCTGATTGAGACTTTCGAAAACTTTCGAAGGGATCCAAGGGGGAGGGTTCGTGACGACGCAGGAAACCGACACCACCGTGCACCGGTGGCAGGACCCGTCCCTGCCGGTCGCCCAGCGGGTCGACCTCCTGCTCGGTCAGATGAGCCTCGAGGAAAAGGTCGCTCAGCTGGGCAGCCGCTGGCTGCTCAGCAACATCGAGCCGGAGCCCGGCGACGACGGGGCCGATGGCGACGACGGGAGGGACGGCGGAGTCGAGGGGGACGGCGGGGACTCGGGCGGCGACGTCGCGCCGATGCAGCACGTCTTCACCGCCGGGGCCAGCCTGACGCTCGAGGCGGCCAGCCGGCACGGCCTCGGGCACCTGACGCGGGTCTACGGGAGCGTCCCGGTCAGCCCGGCCGACGGCGCCGCCGAGCTGGTCCGCCAGCACCACGCGGTCCTGGACGACACGCGCCTGCGCATCCCGGCGCTCGTGCATGAGGAGTGCCTCACCGGCTTCACCACATACGGCGCGACGGTCTACCCTTCCGCGATCGCCTGGGGCGCCACGTTCGATCCCGGCCTGATCGAGCGGATGGCCGCCGCGATCGGCCGGGACATGGCCGCGCTCGGCGTCCACCAGGGGCTGTCGCCCGTCCTTGACGTCGTGCGCGACTACCGCTGGGGCCGCGTGGAGGAGACGATCGGCGAGGACCCCTACCTTGTGGCGCTGCTCGGCGCGGCCTACGTGCGCGGCCTGCAGAGCGCCGGGGTTATCGCGACGCTCAAGCACTTCGCCGGCTACTCGGCCTCCCGGGCGGCCCGCAACCACGGCCCGGTGTCCATGGGCCGGCGCGAGTTTCTCGACGTCATCCTGCCGACCTTCGAGACCGCGGTGGCCACCGCCGGTGCCCGCTCGGTGATGAACTCTTACTCCGATGTGGACGGTGTGCCGGCGGGCGCCGATCCCTGGCTGCTCACCGAGGTGCTGCGCGACGGCTGGGGCTTCACCGGCACCGTCGTGTCGGACTACTGGGCGGTGCCGTTCCTGGCCTCGATGCACCGCATCGCGGCCGACACCGGCGACGCCGGAGCGCTCGCGCTCGCCGCCGGCATCGATGTCGAGCTGCCCGACACCATCGCCTACGGCCGGCTGCTGGTCGAACGGGTCCGGCGCGGCGAGGTCGCCGAGGAGCTCGTCGACCGCGCGGCCCGCCGGCTGCTGACCCAGAAGGCCGAGCTCGGCCTGCTCGACGCCGGGTGGACGCCGGAGGCGTCGGTCGCCGGCGCAGCCGAGGTCGACCTGGACTCGCCGGCCAACCGGGCTCTGGCCCGGGAGCTGGCCGAGCGCTCGATCGTGCTCCTGGACCCCGGTTCGGCCCTGCCGCTGCGGCCCGACCTGCGAAGCGTCGCCGTCGTCGGGCCCTGCGCGGCCGACGCGCGCACCTTCATGGGCTGCTACGCGTTCCCCAACCACGTGCTGCCCCGCCACCCCGGCCTCGGCCTGGGCATCGACGTCCCGACCGCGCTCGACGCACTGCGCGCCGAGCTGCCCGACACCGTCGTCGTGCACGAGCCCGGCTGCGCCGTGCAGGGCGAGGACCGGTCCGGCTTCGCGGCCGCCGTCGCCGCCGCCCGCGACGCCGAGCTGTGCGTGGCGTTCGTCGGCGACCTCGCCGGGCTCTTCGGGCGGGGCACGTCCGGCGAGGGCTGCGACGCCGAGGACCTGCGCCTGCCCGGCGTGCAGGCCGAGCTGCTCGACGCGCTGCTGGCGACCGGCACCCCGGTTGTGGTCGTCGTCGTGTCCGGCCGGCCCTACGCGCTGGGCGCCGTGCACGGCCGGGCGGCCGCGCTCGTGCAGGCGTTCATGCCCGGCGAAGAGGGTGGCCCGGCGCTCGCCGGCATCCTGTCGGGGCGGGTCCAGCCGGGCGGCAAGCTGCCGGTGCAGATCCCGCGGCGGCCCGGCGGCCAGCCCAGCACCTACCTGCAGCCGCCGCTCGGCGCCGACAACACCGACATCAGCCCGGTCGACCCGACCCCGCTGTTCCCGTTCGGGCACGGCCGGTCCTACACCCGCTTCGAGCTGAGCGATCTGCGCCTGAGCGCGGCCGAGATGCCGACCGACGGCGAGGCCGAGATCGTTGTCCGGCTGCGCAACACCGGCGCCCGCGCGGGCGACGAGGTGGTCCAGCTCTACCTGCGCGACGTGGTGGCCGAGGTGGTCCGCCCGGTGCGGCAGCTGGCCGGCTTCGCGCGTGTCCACCTGGCCGCCGGCTCCGCGGCTGAAGTGCACTTCCGGCTCCACGCCGACCGCACCGCGTTCACCGGCCGAAGCATGGCCCGGATCGTCGAGCCCGGCGAGTTCGAGGTCCTGGTCGGCACGTCCGCGACCGACCTCCCGTGTCGCGGCACCATACGGCTCACCGGGGCGACCCGCGTGGTGGGGCACGACCGTCGGCTGGTGACCCCAGCGACGGTCGGGCCGGTGGAAACGTAAGGAGGTGGTCGTGTCGGCGAAGATCCGCCGGGCCACGCTTGCCACGGTCGCGGCGTCGGCCGGCGTCTCCGTGGCGACCGTGTCGAAAGTCGTCAACGGCCGCGCCGACGTCGGGCCGGCCACGCGGGCGCGCGTCGAGTCGCTGCTGCGCCAGCACGATTACATCGGCCCGCGCCCGACGGCCCCGCGCCGGAGCGCGGCGACGACACGCGTCGAGCTGATGTTCGCCGGTCCGCTCAGCGCCTATTCCACCGAGGTCATTCAGGGGGTACTGGAGGCCGGGCGGGAGGCCGGCGCGTCGGTCGCGATCAGCGTGCACCCGGAAGGCCAGCGGCTGACCGAGGCCGGCCGGCCGCGCACCTGGGCGCGTGACCTCGCGGCCGCCGGCCGGCAGGCGGTCATCGCCGTGGTCGACGAGCTGACCGCCGCCGACGTGACCGCCCTGGCTCGTGTGCACCTGCCGCTGGTCGTCATCGACCCGCTCAACCTGCCGCCCAGCCGCGTGACGAGCGTCGGCTCGACGAACTTCGCCGGCGGCATGGCGGCCACCCAGCACCTGCTGTCGCTTGGCCACCGGTGCATCGCCTACCTGGGCGGGCCTCAGATGGCCGCCTGCAACCAGGCCCGCCTGCACGGCTACCGGGCCGCGATGGAGGCGGCCGGCCTGAGCGTGCCCGACGGCTACGTGCGCAGCGGCCATTTCCGCTACGCCGACGGGGTGATCGGCGGCGCCGCGCTGCTCGACCTGCCCGAGCCGCCGACCGCCGTGTTCGCCGGCAGCGACGAATCCGCAGCCGGCGTCCTCGAGGCGGCCCGCGCCCGCGGCCTGCGCATCCCCGAGGACCTCAGCGTGGTCGGCTTCGACGACACCGAGGTCGCCCGGCTGGCGTCACCGCCGCTCACCACCGTCCGCCAGCCGCTGCGGGAGATGGGCGGGGTGGCGCTGCGGACGGCGCTGCGGCTGGCCAACGGCGAACGCCTGGACTCCCACCACGTCGAGCTGGCGACCGAGCTGGTGGTGCGCGGCTCGACCGCCCCGCCGGCCCGTTAGGACGTCCACCGCAGGCGCTCGCGCAGGATTTCGACCTCGGCCGGATTCGCAGTCAGCGCGAGCGCCCGCGCGTCCGCCTCTCGTGCCGCGTCGCGCTGGCCGGTCGCGCGCAGCAGTTCGGCCCGCGTCGCGTGGTACAGGTGGTATCCGGCGAGCGCCTCGCTCACCTCGTCCAGCTCGGCCAGGCCGGCCTCCGGGCTTTTCGCGTAGCGCATCGCCACCGCCCGGTGCAGCCGCGTCACCGGTGAGGGCTGCCGGTGCAGCAGCATCGTGTACAGCACAAAAATCTGCGGCCAGTCGGTGTCCTCCCACCGGGGCGCCTCCGCGTGGCAGGCGACGATCGCGGCCTGCAGCTGATAGGGGCCCGGCCGCCGCAGCGCCGCCGCCCGCGCGATGAGCTGGCCGGCTCTCCCGCTTGAGATGGTCCAGGCCGCGCGAGCGGAAACAGTCAGCTCATCCGCGGGCGCTTGGGGCGCGCCTCGTTGGCCCGCGCGATGAAGCGCAGCAGGAGGCGGGCATTTTCCCCGGCGACGTTCCAGTCGATGTAGTTCTCGGCGCTGCGTGCGATCGCCTCGGCCGCCTCGTAGCGGTGGCCGGGCTCGGCCAGCGACCAGACGACGACCGCGCACGGGCCTTGCAGATCGTCGTCGACCTCGGTCTCGACGACCTCGCCGCCGCCGTCATCGTCGTCGGCGTTGGGGTCGAACTTCATGTACGTGCACCAGTCCGACCACAGCGCGACCGCGTCGCGCTTGACCAGCAGCGGGTCGAGCCCGCCGGCGGCCGCGCGGGCGATGGTGAGGGACCGCTCGACGAGCTCGAGGCCCTCGCCGGCCAGGCCCTCACCGTAGGCGGCGCGGAGGTCGGTCAGGCAGGTGGTGACGCAGCCGAAGAACGCGCGGTGGGGCAGCCCGCCGAGCCGGGCGACCAGCTCCGAGTGCAGCGAGAAGTCCTCGTCCAGGTCGAGGACCTCGTCCTCGCCGAACGCGTCCACCTGGTCCTCGCGCAGCGTGCCGAGGTCGACATCCACCATGCCTAGGCCAGGCTCTCTTCGACCGCGGCCGTGACCACCGCCATCACCTCATCCCAACTGTCGCCTTTGACCGTGGTGAACATGGCGCCGGTCAGATTGCTACGCCGCTACGCCGCGATGCCGCCGGGCGCCGTCTCGTAGATCATGAAGTTCTGCGAGTCGGCCGCCTCGCAGCGGACCTGGCCGCCGGAAATGCGGTTGAGCCACATCGCGATCGCCCGATCGAGGTGGAACGCCTCGATGTTGAACCGGCAGATGTCGAGGGAGATGACGCCCTGGCGCTCCTCGGCGCGGCGGTACATCGCCTCGATCAGGTCCACGAAGACACCCTTCTCGTGTCCCGGGACGGCGACGAATCCGCAGTACCAGATCCGGTTCTCGGCGTAGTGCACAGGCCATCTGCGCGCGAAGTACTCCGGGGAGATGAGCGGCCAGGCGCTGAGCTGGTTGGTGTAGGTCGCGAGACCCACCAGGACGTTGTCGTCGGTGACCACGAGCCACTTCTCGATGCGCTGGTCGCTCATGACGTCGTCGAACTCCGACCGGTACATGAGGTGGCGTTGCATGGTCATCGCATTGAGGTCACGGAAGGCCACATCGTAGAGCTGCCAGGCTTCCTCGAGCCGGTCACCAACGATGTCCGGGAGCACCTCGATCTTCACGCTGATCACCCCGAAACGGTCAGTAAGACTTCGGATGCGGAACGTAAACACGACCGTACCTAGGAAAGTACATAACCGTCGATGGGCCTCACAATTCCCAGTATCACCACCATATGGGGAGCCTGGACTCCGAGTACTAGCCTTCCCGCCCTGGACTTTCGGCGGCTTTCCAAACGCGTGCAACCATCGGTCCGCCACCATCCGTTCTATCCCCGTCGAAGGGAGCGCCGGACGGTGAGACGTGAGGATGAGGACGGGTTCCGCGACTTCGTGCGGGCGCGGCTGGCGTCGCTGCGCACGCTCGCCTATGTCACGTGTGGCGACTGGCATACCGCGGAAGATGCCGTCGCCAACGCTCTTGCCCGCCTGTATCCCCGGTGGGCGCGGCTGGAGCGGCCCGACCTGTACGCGCAGACGATGGTGTACCGCGCCGCGATCGACGAGACCCGCCGATCTTGGCGCCGGGAACGCTCGGCCGGCGACGCCTTCCCGGACACCGCCCAGCCCGACCCGACCGACGCCACGGGGGAGCGGCTGCGGGTCCGGACGGCGCTGATGGCCGTACCGCCGAAACAACGGGCGGTGCTCTATCTGCGGTACTACCTCGGGCTCGGCGTCGAAGAAGCGGCCGAGGTCCTCAACTGCCATGCCGGCACCGTCAAGAGCCAGACCGCGCGCGGCCTGGCTCGACTGCGTGAGCTTCTGCTGACCGAAGCGATCGATCTGGATGAACAGATAAAGGAGTGGACCGATGCGAGTGTATGAGGTGGTGGATCTCGCGACGTCGGATGCGCCACCGCTGCGCACCGACGTCGAGGCGATCGTCGCGGCCGGCCGGCGGCGGCGTCGCAACCGCCGGCTGGCGATCGGCACCGGCGTTCCCGTCGCCGTGGCCGTGCTCGCGGCGACCGCGATCGCCGTGCCGATCCGGCTCTCCCGCGAAGCGGCGCCGATGCCGGTGGCGCCCGCCGAGGCCGCCCCGGCGTTGACCTTCCCGGCGCCGTCCGGTCCGTTCACGTTCACCATCAAGCCGTACAAGGCCGGCGCCTACCGCGTCGCGACGCTCACCGCGGTCGGCGCCGCCTACCAGCGCGGACCCGTCTACAAGGACGGCCGGCAGGCGGTCGCCGAGCTCGTCGTGTATCGGCCCGGCGCGTTCGCCCCCGACCAGCTCAGGTCGCCGAAGAAGGTCACGGTCGCCGGGCACCCGGGATGGACGGCCACCTCGTCGCTGCGCCACCCGGTGCTCGCGTGGGAGTACGCCAGCGGCGCGTGGGCGACGCTCGAGTCCGTGGGCGTGCCGCAGAAGGACCAGATCGCCATCGCGGCCGGCCTCGTGCCCGGCCCGCAGGTGCCGGCCCGGCTGCCGTTCACGGTCGGCCGCGTGCCGGCTGGCTACGTGCCGATCGAGGCGACCGACGGCAGCTACCCCGGTCCCCAGCTCGGCGACACGCCGGCGATCACCCACTACGGCGGGGTGCTGTTCAACAACCCGGCGCCAGCGGCCACCGGGCTGACCGAGCCGTGGAACTACGGCATCGGCCGCACCGGCGGGTTCTACATCGCGATCGTGCCCGCCAGCGAATCCAACTACCAGCTCAAGCCGGGTGAGCCGAGGCCCTCCTCGCCGAGCTGCGCGTCCGAGGCGCTCTGCCACTGGTGGAGCCGCGACGGGCAGACCCAGATCGAGCTGGTCGGCGACGGCAAGATCCCGGACGGCGAGCTGATCCGGATCCTGCGCAGCGTGCAGCTGGCCGACCTGGCCCACCCGGAGACCTGGCCGCTGGCCAGCGATGTGGTGAAGTAGTCTTCTTTCGACAACCGATCTCGCTGTTAGAATGCGGTGTGGACGACTTTGACCAACGGGTCACGAGCGTGGCGCTGCTCGGCGAGCCGATCCGGCGCGCCTTGTATCGCTTTGTCGTCGCCCAAGCCGAGCCGGTGAGCCGCGAGCAGGCGGCCGCCGGCGTCGGCGTCGCGCACCACGTCGCCAAGTTCCACCTCGACAAGCTCGAGGAGGACGGCCTGCTGGACGTCGAATACCGCCGGCCGCCCGGCCGCACCGGACCGGGCGCCGGCCGGCCGGCCAAGCTCTACCGCCGCTCGGCCCGGCCCATCGCGGTGAACCTGCCCGAGCGCCGCTACGACCTGGCCGGCCGGGTCCTGGCCGAGGCCGTCAGCAATGCGGAGCGCCGGGACATCCCGGTCAACCGCGCGGTTACCGAGGCCGCCCGCGCCGCCGGCCGAGCACTCGGCGACCCGCCCGCGGCTGCCGATCCGCTCGAGGCGGTCCGGCAGGCACTCGCCGCCAACGGCTACGAGCCGCGCGTCGTCGAGGGCCGGCTGATGCTGGCCAACTGCCCGTTCCACGCCCTCGCCGAGACCCACCGCGACCTGGTCTGCGGGCTCAACCGGGACCTGATCGACGGCCTGCTGGACACCGTGCCGGGTGACTTGAAGGCCCACCTCGACCCGGGCTCGGGCCGGTGCTGCGTGACGGTCGGTGAGTGACGACGACCGGCGACGAGGCCCGGGGCCGGCGGCTGCGCGCCCAGCTCCTGGCCGGTCCGCCGGCGCCCTCGGTTGACACGGCCGTCGCGCATCTGGTTGGGGTGCAGGCCCAGTCGATGCCACCGGCTCGGCTGGCCATCCGGGCGCGCACCCGGGGACTGACCGCGGCCGACGTCGATCGGGCCCCGCTCGTGCGCACCTGGGCGATGCGCGGCACCCTGCACCTGGTTTCGGCGGCCGACGCCCAGTGGCTGGTCGAGCTGTTCGGCCCGCTCTGCCGGGCGGCCAACCGGCGCCGGCGCAGCGAACTCGGCCTCGACGAGGACACCTGTGAGCGGGCGCTGCCGGCCATCGAGCGGATCCTGGCCGGCGGCCCGCTGACCCGCGCCGACCTCATCGCTCGGCTGGCCGACGACGGCGTCCACGTCGACGCCACGACACAGGCGGCTCCGCACCTGATGTTCTACGCGGCGACGACCGGTCTGATCGCCCGGCGGATCGACGACACGTACGCGCTGCTGGCCGACGAGCTGCGCGGGGTGCGGGTCAGCCGGCCCAGCGACCCGGTGGCCGAGCTGGCCCGCCGGTACCTCGCCGCGTACGCGCCGGCCGACGCCGCCGACTTCGCCGCCTGGTCGGGCCTGCCGCTGAAGGTGGCGCGGGCGGCTTTTCCGGACGCGTCCCCGAGCGCGGCCGCGCCGGGAAAGCCCAAACTGCTGGGGCACTGGGACACGCTGCTCCTCGGGTACCGGCGGCGCGACCTGCACCTCGATCCGGCCCATGCCCGCGCGGTGCAGGCCGGCGGCGGCATCCTCCGGCCGACCGTGCTGGTCGACGGCCGGGTCGCCGGGACGTGGCGGCTCGAGCGGCGCGTGATCACCGTGGAGCCGTTCGACCGGCCGGCTCGCTTGGCGAGGGCGACCCGGACGGCGCTGGAAGCGGAGGCGGCCGACATCGGCCGGTTTCTCGGCCAGGAAATCTCGTTGACGGAGTGAGCACTCACTCCGCACACTGGACGGCATGGTACGAGCACCCGGAATGACTCCCGAACGGCGCCGCGAGATGGTGATCCGGGCGGCCCTGCCGCTCATCGCCGAGCGCGGGGCGGCCGTGACCACCCAGCAGATCGCCCGGGCCGCCGGCATCGGCGAAGCGACCATCTTCCGCGTCTTCCCGGACAAGGAGACGCTCCTCGACGCCTGCATCGCCGAGGCCCTCGACCCGTCGACCGTCCTCGACGAACTCCGGTCGATCGACCTCGACCAGCCCCTCGACGACCGGCTGGCCGAGGCGGCCGAGGCGCTGCGGGCCCACGTCGATCGCATCGGCACCGTGATCAGCGCGCTGCACGCCTCCGGCCACCACCGCCGGCGGCCGTCGCCGGGCGAGATCTCGGGGCCGAGCCGGGACGAGCAGCGGGCCGCCACGCATGAGGCGGTCGCCGAGCTCTTCGCGCCCGAGCAGGAGCGCCTGCGCCTGCCGGTCGGGGAGGTGACCGACGCGTTCCTGGCCCACACGCGATCCACGATGTCCACCGGCCAACTCGTCGATCTGTTCCTGCACGGTGCGCTCACGACCACATCCCAAGAGGCGACCTACGCTTGAGGCGATGCGCAGCTGGTACACCCCGGACGGCGAAATCCTCCTCGAGGGTCGGCCCCTCGACGGTGAGGCGCACGAATACCTGCTGCTGGATGCCTTCGGCGGCCTGCTCAAGCCGGCCGCGGCACTCCGGCACGACCAGCGACTGACGCTACTCGGCGTCGACGAGTCGGTCCTGGCCGCCGCGCACCAGCACTGGGACGAGACGGCCGACCGGGCCAAGGAGGCGGATGCATTGCTGGCCGCCGCGGTTTCGGGTCTGCCGCTGCCGCTTCGGGACCAGCGTGTTTTTCCCGAGTGGCCGGTTGCCGCTTTTCGCGATGCCGTCGACCGCTATCTGCACGCGGTGTGGAAGGCGCTGCTCGCTCGGTACCCGGCGGAGGTCGGCGGCTTCGTCGATGCGGCCGGTTTCCTGGGCGCGGCCTTCCCGCTGTACCACGAGCGGCTGGTGACCTTCCCGCAGACGTGGCGGGCGATCAACCCGCCGGCCGCCGACCGGCACCTCGCCGACCTGGTGCTCGCCTGGGTGGGCGGGGCCGAGCTGCCGCCGCCCGTCGTGGCCTGGCTGCGGCGGCCGGCTGTGCGGGGATTTCTCTTCCTCGCGTACGTGCGGGGGCGCGCCGAACCGTGGTCGGCCACGCTGGCGCGGGCCTACGAGGGGCTGGCCTGAGCGACATACTGGCGCAATGAGCGCGTTGTGGCGGTCCTGGCTTCTGACCGGCCTGCTCGTGGCGGGACTTCTGGCCGGCTGCTCGTGGCACGAGAAGATTTGCCGCTCGCAGGAGTACCCGGCCAAGGCGGTCGGCAACACCACCGGGCGCACCTGTGTGCAGAAGGGCCAGGACCCGCCGCCGGGCTATGTGCGGTATCCGTCCGGCCAGGAGCCCAAGTACGTCGGCGACAAGTGGGACAAGTACTGGAGCACGGTCGTCGTCGACGAGCACGGCAACATCGTGTCTACGTAGGTCTCGTGATCCGCGTCGGCTCGGCCGCTCCGTCGGTGCGGAACGTGAGCCGGGTCGAGCCGATCTGGATGACGTCGCCCGGGTTGAGGGCGACCTCGGTGATCCGGCGGCCGTTGACCAGGCAGCCGTTGGCCGAGCCGAGGTCGGTGAGCGTGACGCGCCGCCCGTCGTAGTCGAGCCGGGCGTGCTGGCGCGACGCGCCGACGTCGGCGATGCGTACGCTGGCCTGCTCGCCCCGGCCGATGACCGTCGGGCCGACGCTGAGCGGGTAGTTGCGCCCGTCGTCGGTCAGGAGCCGGACCCCGGAGCCGACGCCGTAGCCCGCGTCGCCGCCCGTGTGCACGTCGGCCTGGATCCGGAACGAACCCGTGTCCAGGCTGTCGTTCTGCCCGATCTCGACGAGGACGTCGCCGTAGACCATCCAGCCCTGCTCGCCGAGGTATTCGGCGTGTGACTGGGCCAGTTCCTGGGCGAGGGCCTTGGCAAACGGCGCGAGCCGCGTGTGGTCGGCCGGGGAGAGCAGGATGCCGTAGCGGTTGGGCACGAGGACCCGGCCGCCGGGCAGCGGCTTCTTCTGGCTTTCGGCCTCGCGCTGCATGGCGTTGAGCATCTCGACGGGGTGGACGACGCCCTTGAACACTTTGGCGAAGGCGCCTTCGACGAGGCCTTCGAGCCGCTTCTCAAACCGTTGCAGCGCACCCATTCCGTCACCCTAATGCCTGGCGCGGCCCACCCGATGCGCGGTTCCAGCCGGCTCTCGGCAACTTCCAACCTAGCTTCCTAGGACGCCTTACAGGACGTGGCTACCGCCACGCCCATAAATTCTTGCCGCTACGCGGCAGGCCGGCCCGCCTCGAGCTGCGTCGGGCAAGCCGAGTTGACTCCGGAGGGCGCAACTTCAGCACTCTGGAACCGGGCCGAGATGATCATGCGGATACGCACCGCGGCACGTAATTCTCCGAAACGTGCATTCTTGCGTAGTCGCGGGCCGACCCGAGCGCGATCGTGGCGACGCCGGGTGAGAGCTACGCCGGCGCCGTCGCGGGGGAGGATTCGCGGGCTTCCTTGCGCCACCAGTCCTGGCCGGTCTGGGGGAGCGTGTCGATCGGGTCGTAGTAGGGGTACTGGCGGCCGATCGCCTCGGCGTCCTCTTCCTCGATTGAGGTGCGGTAGTTCTTCGTCCAGTAGGTGATGCCGCGCTCGCGGTCGTACTCCGTGAGCATGTGCACCCAGCGCTTCCCGACGAACGGGACGTCGCACACGATCCGCGGGGTTGCGTAGCCGGGCAGGTAGCCCATGATGTCGTGCTGGAGTTGCTGGGCATGGGAGACCGACACGCGCCAGTGCTCGGCGTTGGGGATCATGTCGCACATGTAGAAGTAGTAGGGCAGGATGCCGGCCTCGCCCTGCAGCGCGAAGCACAGGTCGAGCAGGTCGGCCGTCGTGGCGTTGACGCCGCGCATGAGCACGCCCTGGTTGCGCACGTCGCGGACGCCGACGTCGAGGGCGGCCTGGGTGGCCTTGGCGACCAGCGGGGTGAGCGACTGCGCGTGGTTGACGTGGGTGTGGATGGCGAGGTTGACGCCGCGCCGCGCGGCCGTGCGCGCGACTCGCTCGAGGCCCTCGACGACGTCGGGCTGCAGCCAGTGCTGGGGGAGGCCCATGAGCGCCTTCGTGGCCAGCCGGATGTCGCGGATCGACTCGATCTCCAGCAGGCCCGAGACGAACGCCTCGAGGTTCTTGAACGGCAGGTTGGCGACGTCGCCACCGGAGACGACGACGTCGCGGACGCCGGGGGTCGCGCGCAGGTAGTCGAGCATCGCGGTCTGCCGGTCGACCGGCTTGAGCTCGAACTTCAGCTTGGGGACGGCGGGCGTCGAGTTGCCCACCAGGTCCATGCGGGTGCAGTGACCGCAGTACTGCGGGCAGGTCGACAGCAGCTCGGCGAGCACCTTCGTCGGGTACCGGTGGGTGAGGCCCTCGACGGCCCACATCTCGTGCTCGTGCAGCGAGTCGCGGGCGGCGTAGGGGTGGCTGGC
>Ga0070683_100002286_pt1 | contig 15187 bp, 14 predicted proteins | sample KBSC713LmetaG_FD_64662 | JGI IMG/M metagenome (GOLD analysis project Ga0070683, IMG submission 64662) | Corn rhizosphere microbial communities from Kellogg Biological Station, Michigan, USA - KBS C7.1-3L metaG | ecosystem: Host-associated > Plants > Roots > Rhizosphere ...
CCGCTACCTGTTCGAGAACGCGATGATGGGCCTGCACATGTTCGAGGAGTGCCGGCTGGCCAAGGTTGGGAAGCTGATCGCGACCGGCACCATCTGCGCCTACCCGAAGTTCGCGCCGATTCCGTTCAAGGAAGAAGACATCTGGAACGGCTACCCGGAAGAGACCAACGCGCCGTACGGCATCGCGAAGAAGATGATGATCGTGCAGTCGATGGGGTACCGCGAGCAGTACGGGCTGCACAGCATCGTGCTGTTCCCGGTGAACCTCTACGGGCCGCGCGACAACTTCGACCTGCACACCTCGCACGTCATCCCGGCGATGGTGCGGAAGTTCGTGTCAGCGCGCGACAAGGGCGACAAGGAGGTCGTGTTGTGGGGCGACGGCTCGCCGACGCGCGAGTTCCTGTACGTCGAGGACGCCGCCGAGGGCATCGTGCTGGGCGCCGAGCGCTACGACTCGAGCGACCCCGTCAACCTGGGCAGCGGCGTCGAGATCTCGATCCGCGACCTCGCCGAGAAGATCGCGAAGGCGGCGGGCTACGAGGGCCGCTTCGTGTGGGACACCAGCAAACCGAACGGGCAGCCGCGACGGCGGCTGGACGTCACGCGCGCCAAGGAGCGTTTCGGCTTCACGGCGGGCACAACCTTCGACCGCGGCATCGCCGCCACGGTCGCTTACTACGAAGAACATCGAAGGGAGATCGATAGTAAATGAAGCGCGCCCTCATCACCGGCGTCACGGGACAGGACGGTTCGTACCTCGCCGAGCTGCTGCTCGAGAAGGGGTACGAGGTCTACGGCATGGTTCGTCGTTCCAGCTCGTTCAACACGGAGCGGCTCGACCGCATCTACCAGGATCCGCACGTCCCCGACTATCGTCTGCGCCTCGTTTACGGCGACCTCGACGACGCGAGCTCGCTGAACCGCGTGCTCCGCTCGGTCAAGCCCGACGAGATCTACAACCTGGGCGCGCAGAGCCACGTGCGCGTCAGCTTCGACGTTCCCGAGTACACGGCGTCGACGGTCGGCCTCGGCACGCTGCGCCTGCTCGAGTCCATCCGCGAGTCGGGCCTCGAGAAGTCGGTGCGCTTCTATCAGGCGTCGTCCAGCGAGATGTTCGGCGGCGCCAAGCCTCCCCAGAGCGAGGCCACGCCGTTCGAGCCGCGCAGCCCCTACGCGTGCGCCAAGGTGTTCGCGCACCAGCTGGCGCAGAACTACCGCGAAGCGTACGGGATGTTCATCTGCTGCGGCATCCTCTTCAACCACGAGTCGCCGCGCCGCGGGATCCCGTTCGTGACCCGCAAGATCACGCGCACCGCCGCGCGCATCAAGCACGGCCTCGAGAAGAAGCTGTACCTCGGGAACCTGGACGCCAAGCGCGACTGGGGCTTCGCCGGCGACTACGTCGAGGCGATGTGGATGATGCTCCAGCACGACAAGGCCGATGACTACGTCGTCGCGACCGGCGAGTCGCACAGCGTGCGCGAGTGCCTGGACATCTCGTTTGGCGCGCTGGACCTGGACTGGAAGAAGTACGTCGAGATCGATCCGCGCTACTTCCGGCCGACGGAGGTCGACCACCTGCACGGCGACCCGAGCAAGGCGATGAAGGTGCTCGGCTGGAAGCCGAAGGTCACGTTCAACGGCCTCATCGAGATGATGGTCCGCGCCGACGAGGAAGACGTGCGCACGACGCTCGCGGGGCGCGCGCCCAGCGCCTAGGAACGGGTCGGTTGGGCCGGGCGGTCGCGGTCGTCTTCGGGGCGCGCGGCACGCTCGGCGGCGCGCTCGTGCCGGCGCTCGCGGGCGCGGGCTGGCAGATCGCCGCGGCCCCCGCGCGCGCCGAGTGCGACATCACGAACGCGGACGCGGTGCGGGCGCTGGTCGCGCAGGCGCGGCCGACCACGGTCTTCAACCTGGCCGCGTTCAACGACGTCGATCGGTCCGAGCGCGAGCCCGAGCTGGCGCACGCGACCAACGCCGCCGGCGCTGCGATCGTCGCGGCGGTGGCGGCGGCGGCTGGCGCGGCGGTCATGCACTACTCGACGGACTTCGTGTTCGACGGCGCGCGCGCGCAGCCGTACGACGAGCGCGATCCGCCGTCGCCGATCGGTCGCTATGCGCGTTCGAAGGCGGCGGGAGACGCGCGGGTCGCGGAGAGCAACCCGCGCCACTTCATCGTTCGGGTCGGATGCCTGTACGGGCGGGGCGGGCGTAACTTTCCGTCGATGATCATCCCGCGCCTGCGCGCCGGTCAGGCCGTGCGCGCCGACCGCGAACGGATGGCCTCGCCGACCTGGATTCGCGACGTCGCGGCCGTGTCGATCGCGCTCGCGGCGACGGAGCACCACGGCCTTTACCACTGCACGGCGCAGGGCGAGACGACATGGGCGGACTTCGCATGCCTCGCGGCGGCGCTGCTCGGCGTCCCGGTCGATCGGGTCGAGGCGGTCCCGTCCGGCGCGCTGCCGCTGCCGGAGATCCGCCCGCGCCGGCCGATCCTCGACAACCGGGCGCTGCGCGCGATCGGTCTGGACACGCTGCCGGCGTGGCAGGACGCGCTGCGCGCGTTCGTGGCCGAGGAGACGGCGGCGGGCTGACGGCGTCTGCGGCGCGGAGCGACTAGGGCGGGGCGGCGCCGAGGCGGGCCGCGTACTGCCGCTGGTAGTAGTCGCGGTACGCGCCGCTGCGCACGGCCTCGGTCCAGGCGCGGTTGTCGCGGTACCAGGCGACCGTCTCGGCCAGCCCGTCGTCGAACGCGCGGCGCGGGCGCCAGCCCAGGTCGTCGCGAATCCGACTCGCGTTCATCGCGTACCGCCGATCGTGGCCGGGGCGATCGGGCACGTGCCGGATCAGCGATTCGTCGCGGCCGGCCAGTCGCAGGATCGCGCGCACCACGTCCAGGTTCCGGCGCTCGTCGCTGGCGTTGATGTTGTAGATCGCGCCGCTCTGACCGCCGCGCACGATCGCGTCGACCGCCTCGCAGTGGTCGTCCACGTGAATCCAGTCGCGCACCTGCAGTCCGTCGCCGTACACGGGCAAGGGCTGGCCGTCGAAGGCGTTCAGGATCATCAGCGGGATCAGCTTCTCGGGAAACTGGTAGGGGCCGTAGTTGTTCGCGCAGCGCGCGATCACCGTATCCACGCCGTGGGTGTGATGGAAGGCCATCACGAATCCGTCGGCCGCCGCCTTGCTGGCCGCGTACGGATTGCGCGGCGCGAGTGGGCTCGTCTCGTCGAACGGCGTCCCGGTCGGCGGCAGTGTTCCGTAAACTTCGTCGGTCGAGATCTGCACGAAGCGCCGGACGCCCGCGGCCCGCGCCGCCTCGAGCAGGCGCACGGTGCCGGCGACGTTGGTGTCGACGAACGGATCGACGGACAGGATGCTGCGGTCGACGTGGCTCTCGGCGGCGAAGTTCACGACCACCTCGATGCCGTGAGCGCGCATCAAACGCAGCAGCGCGTCGCCGTCGCGGATGTCGGCGCGCACGAACTCATGCCGCCTGTCGCTCTCCAGGTCGCGCAGGTTCTGGAGGTTGCCGGCGTACGTCAGCGCATCGACGTTGACGATCGGATCATCGGGCCACCGCCGCCGCGCCATGCGCACGTACGCCGAGCCGATGAATCCGGCGCCGCCGGTGACGAGGAGATTCATGCGATCTCCTCACAATATTACGTGCGGCGGCGTGGGGCAGGGACTAATGAATCGCCGGCAGGCTGCCGTCGGCGTTGCGCACCGCCGCTTTTCCTTCCGCGCCGGTCATCGTGATCGAGACCTGCGGCGAGCTCGTCAGGCTGCAGTAGGCGGTCCCGTTGCCGCTCGCGCCGCAGCTGGTGAGCATCGGGACCTCCGGGTTGTTGTTGCGGACGAAGCCGCAGGCCCGGTTGTCGAACGCGTACGAGTTCTTCACGATGTGGACGGCGCCGCCTTCGCCGGCGCCGCTCGGCGCGCCGCCCAGCTTGAAGCCGTTGCCGTCGCCGTTGCTGTTGCTGCCCGACAAGACCTTGCCGTTCAGGAACGCCCAGCAGTTGTCGATGGTGACGACGTCGTCGGACGCGAAGAAGTCCCAGCCGTCGTCGGCATTGTTCCAGGCGCGGCACCCGCGGAACACGTTGCCCGGGCCGATGCGCAGCTTCGCCGCGAAGCCGTCGGCGTTCTCGCCGTTCGTTGGCTGATCCAGGTTCTCGTACGAGTCGCAGTTCAGCACCAGGTTGTTGGCCGCCTTGGCGTCGTTGGTCGCGTCGGACGACGACGCGGTGATCTGCAGGCCGGTGTCGGAGCAGCCGTGGATGATCAGCTGGTCGAAGGTGTTGTTCGATCCGCTGACGCCGATGCAGTTGTCGCCCGCGTTCTTGATCTCGAAGCCGCGGAACTCCCAGTAGTCGCCCTTGACGTCGATGCCGCGGTTCGACGACCCGAACGCCTGGCCGGAAAAATCCAGCACGGGGCGCGTGCCGCCAGCGACGGCCTGGACCCGGATGTGGGCGGAGGCCGTGCCGCTCTTGCTGATCGTGTTCGTCGCGCTTTGCATGTTGGTTCCGGACAGCAGCCAGATCGCTCCGCCGGCCGTGACGCGCGCGTGGGCTGCGTTGATCGTCTTGAACGGCGCCGCCATCGTGCCGGCGTTCGAATCCGAGCCGTTCGGGCCGACGTAGTACTCGTTGCCGGCGCCGCCCGTGCCGGTGGTTCCGGCCGAACCCGTCGTTCCAGCGGACCCGGTGGTTCCGGCGGACCCGGTCGTTCCGCCGCGGCCCGCGGCGCCGGTCGTGCCCGCGGCGCCCGTGGCTCCGCCGCGACCGCCAGACCCGGTCGTTCCAGCGGATCCGGTCGTACCGCCGCGGCCGGCGGCTCCCGTCGTTCCGGCGCCGCCATTGCCGCCGGGCGCGCTGCCGCCGGTGCCCGCGGTCCCGGTCGGCGCGCCCCCCGTGCCGGCGACGCCGGGGCCCGTGCCGGCGGCTCCCGTCGTTCCCGCCGATCCGGTCGTGCCGGCAGACCCGGTCGGCCCCGCGCCGCCGCCACCGGTGGTTCCGGCCGTTCCCGGGCCGGTGTTGCCAGCCGCGCCCGTGGCGCCGCCTTGGCCGGTGCCGCTCGAACCGCCTCCGCAGCCGCTGCTCATCGCCACCCACATCGCCAGCAGTCCCACGCCGCCCACGGAGACGAATCCACGTGCAAATCGAGACCAGGCGAACGCGCGATGCATCAGCAAGCTCCTTTCAGCGGACAAGGCTCGACCGTAAGCGGCGCGAGAGTCATTTCGGTGTCCAGGCCCGCCCGGCGCGGCTCTCCCCGCGCTGGCAGGCAAATGTCCGATAAGAAATATTCCGTTAACTTCGCGTCAGTAATGGAGAATCCGTCCCCGGACCGGTTTGCGCCACTGCTCGGCGCGGCTCCCGCTGCCCTTCGGCCCACGGACCAAGATGTCGGGAGGCGTGTGTTTCGATCCGACGATCCGGCGATCGCTCAGCTCGGATTGCCCGAGGTCGACCCGAGGTCGAAGTGAACGCGCCGATCGAAAATGAACGACGCGTTTCGAGGAAAAAAATGATCGCGGCGCGCGCGTGGTTTCGCCGTGTGATCGATCGACTTTCGCACTTTCGCGTGTGCTACGCTGAGACTCCGATGGATTTCGACGAGTTTGAACAGCTGGTATTGAAGGTGCTGTTCGAAACCGATGTCCCGGTCACCGCGGCCCACGTCGCCTACCTGGGACGGATCTCGGTCCGCACGGCCGAGCGGCACCTCGCCCGCATGGTCGAACAAGGCACGCTGAACGTCCGCACCAGCGCCGCCGGCATCGTCGAGTACGTCTACCCGGGACGAAAGCCGATCTCGACGCGCGTGAGCCACGAGCTGACCGTCGGCCCGCCGGCCATCACGGTCAACGAGAGCTTCTTCATGACGCTCCGGCCGCGGCCGAATCCGGTCACGTCCGTGATGCTGTCGATGCTGATTCCGGGCGCCGGCCACATCTACTCGGGCCGCCCGGGCGCCGGCGTGGCCTGGATGGCGACCACCTTGATGGGCTACGCCTGCTGCTTCCTGCCCGGCCTGTTCCTGCACGGCCTCTGCCTGGTCAGCGCCGCGCAGACCCGACGCGCCTGAGCGTCGCGCGCGACGCCTAGTCCGAAGCGCGCCCGCGACGACGGGAAGACCCGCCGTCCAGCGGACGTGACGAGCTCCCCTCAGGAGCCGCTGCTGGTCGTCATCCGGTCGATCGGCGGCGCTTCAAGGCTGTCTTCCTTGTGCTTGCGCAGCTGCCGCAGATCATCCAGCGCCTTCTGGATGCTCGGCGACCGTCCCTCCGGCGTCGCCTCGATCGCGACCAGCGCGCCCTCCAGCACGCGGACGTCGTCCTCGACGCGCCCGCGGACCGCCTGGTGCATCTCGCGGAACGACAGGTAGAAGTCCTGCAACTCGTCGCCCTTGCGCAGCTTGGCCGGCGCCGGGCCCAGCCGGTTGTCCCGGATGCGGCCGAAGAAGCTGGAGATCTTGTACAGCGGCCCCGCGACCTTGTGCGTGAGCAGGATGCCGACGCCGCTGATCGAGAGCACCAGGATGATGGCGAAGCCGATGATGCCCAGCATGACGGTCCGATCGCTCTGCGCGAACTGCGACTGCAGCTCCTGCGCGGTCGCCGGATCGACCAGGCCCGTCCACAGGATCACCTTCGAGGTGTCCTGCGTCGCCTGGTAGATGCGGTGGCCGAGGATCGCGGTCAGCACCACCGCGATGACGACGATCGTCGCCGTGTAGCGGAGCTGCAGCCCGACGTCGAGCAAGTAGTTCTTCACCTTGCGCTTGTAGGCCGGTCTGGCCGTTTCGCCGGTATTCATGAACGCCTCCGCATCCGCTTGCTGCCAGCCATTCTACTAGCCCCCTTGTGCTTTCAGGAAATTCACCAGGTCCTCGCCGAGGCCTCGGGCTGACGCCTCCAGGCATTCCTTGCGCGCGTTTTCCTTGTCGCGTGGCCGCGACCCGGACTGCACGCTGGCGCCCGCGTTGGTCCACATGATGATGCTCTTCTGCGGCCAACGCGCGACCATCACCTTGACGTCGCAGCTCGTCTCGTTGCCGCCGCTGTCCTCGAGCTTCGTGATGTTGCCGTCGATGTAGAAGCCGGACAGCCCGCTCTTGCCGAAGTTGTGCTGGTCGGCCGGGCTGAGCGCCAGCGTCACGACGGGCATCTTGCCCAGCTCGCGCGAGAGCGCGTCGTGGAGGATCTTCGAGTCGTCCGGGCCCGCCGATTTCACGCCGCCCACGAACGCGCCGAAGTTCACGTAGATCTTCGCGCCGCGCCGCGGTCCCCCGCCCCCGCCGCCGCCTCCGGCGGCCAGCGCCGCCACGGCCTTATCGGCCTGCCCGCGCACGAACGGGTCGCTCTCGTGGCGCAGCAGATCGCGCAGCGGATCGGCAGCCGCCGTATCGCCCAGCTGTCCCAGCGCCGAGGCGGCGATGCCGCGCACGGTCTTGTTCGAATCGCCCAGTGCCTTGATCAGCGGCTGCACCGCGCGCGGATCACCCAGCTTGCCGAGCACCAGCGCGGCCTGGACGCGGACCTTGTAGTTGCCGTCCTCGAGGACGGCGCGGCAAAGCTCGTCGACCTTCGCGTCGGAGGCGGCGCGCACCCCGGGTGCGGCGGCCGCGAGCAGAAGCGCGAACAGCCAGGCGCGTGCTTTCACGGCTGTTCGGGCGGCTCCACGCGCCCCTGAATCCGGGTGTTCGGGCTGCGGACCGGCCGGGCGCCTGCCCGCTTCATTCCCAGCTCGAACACGAACGCGCAGCCGCCGGTCGGCAGGTCCTCGACCCAGAGCGACCCTTGCGACAGATCGACCAGCGCGCGCGCCAGCGCGAGGCCCAGCCCGTACATGGCCGAGCCCGCGGCGTGTCGGCCGTACGGCGCGAAGATGTTGATGCGCTCGCTCGGCTGCAGCGGCGCGCCCGGCGAGGCGACGCGGAAGCGCATCCCCGCGTCGGTCTCGCAGATCTCGATCGCCAGCTCGCTGTGGGGCGCGGACCGGCGCATCGCCGCCATCCCCAGGTTCAAGATCGCGGACGCGACCAGCTCGCGATCGCCGTACAGCGTCCGCTCGCGGTCGATCGGCGGACTGCTGACGACGACGCTTCGTTCCGACATCGTCGCCAGCCGGCGCAGCGTCTCGATCGGCTCGGCGGCCGCCTCGCCCAGATGGAAACGCTCATCGCGCGGGACCAGCTGACCTGTCTCGATGCGGTCGTAGTCCAGCACCGTGCGGACGGACGCCTTCACCTGCTCGAAGATGCCGCGCGTATCCTCGATGCTGGACTTGAAGTCCGAGAAGCGCGGGTCCGCCTGATCGGGAGCGAATCGATCCAGGTACTCGACGTTGGCGGCGAGCGCGCCGATCTGGCCCTTGAGGTCGTGCAGGAAGTGCGACAGCCACTGGCGTCGGTCGACGATCTCGCTGCGCTGGTTGCGGTTGAGCCGGTCGATGCGCCGGTAGAGCGCCCGCGTCCGCAGCAACGCCCAGACGCGCGCGCGTCGTTCCTCGATGTCCGTGTTCGGCGCGAAGACGGCGTCGACGCCGGCCGCCAGCGCGCGCACCCTCTCCCGCCGCAGATCGTTCAGCGTGTACAGGATCGTCGGTACGAAGTGCGTGCGCACGTTGGCCTTCAGGCGCACGACCAGGTCGATGCCGCCCGACGGCGGGACGCGATCGTCGATGAGCACGATGTCGGGCGGGTGAAGCAGCGCTTCCTCGAACGCGCCTTCGGCGTCGGCGACGGTGCGGACGTTGATGCCTTCGCCGCGAAGGAAGCCGACCAGCGCGCGCATGACCGCACGACCCGGCGCGACGACGAGACCCTCCACCTCTCGCGGCGCCGGCAGCTCTTCGTGTGTGGTCCGCTCGTCAGAGAGCATTCATTTTCCGAAGCCCGAGATCGGCATGATATCGGAGCCGTCGATTTTCATCTACGACATCGGACGGTTCGCGCGCGACTACTTCGCGCGCTTACGCGACACGATCACGACGCACGCAATCGCGCCGAGCAAACCGCCCACAGCATCCGCAACGACGTCGAATGGATCCGGTGTACGCAGCGGTGTGAACGCCTGGTGCGCCTCGTCTGTAATTCCATACAGCGTCGTTATCAAGGCCGCGACGATCACTTGCGGGATCGCACCTCGTCCGTGCGGCAGCGTGCCGCGCGCGCCAAACCAGCAGAGCGCGCCCAACACCGCATAGATTCCGGTGTGGACGAATTTGTCGGCGTTCCACCAACCGGGCAGCGCAGGAAATGCGCTGCCCGGAATCGACGACAGCACGAAGATGAGGGCCGACCAGATCGCGGCGGGAATCCACGCCCGCCACCCTCTCCTCCAGGCCTGCGGGATCATGGCGTCGTTATCCTACATGTAAGTTTTTTGACTTCATTAGACGACAACGTAGGATGTTCGCCATGGGGACGACGCCTTCCGGTTCGACTGCAGCCGCCACCGACACCAATACCAACACCGATGTCGCGGCCGAGGCCGCCTTCGAAGAGCAGCGGGCTCACCTGCGCTTCGACAAGATGTTCGTGGTGCGGCTGGAATCGCTGCTGTTCGGCGAGATCTACTGCGTCGCGCGCAATGTCTCCGCGGGTGGGATCTTCCTGGAGATCCCCGACCCGCTGCCGCTGGGCGCCGCGGTCCGCGTCTGCTTCCCCGTGCCCGACGGTTCGGGTGACGTGGTCGCGACCGGCGAGGTGAAGAACCACTACTTCATCAACTACACGCAGGCCGGAACGAGCCGCGCCGTGGCCGGGATGGCGGTCCGCTTCACCTCGTTCGAGAACGAGAGCCATCACGTGCTCGCGGACTGCCTCAGCCGCATGCGCGTCCTGCACTAGCCACGGCGGCTATTCCTCGGTCTGCGGGCGGACAGTGATCGTGTCCGTCAGATCGACCGTCGCGCCGGGGTCGATCGGAATCTCGACCTCGCGCGGTCCGCTCGTGATCTGCAGGATGCGTGAGCCGACGCGGATCGAGATCTCGTAGCGTCCCGGCAGCAGCGTGCCGACCACGAACTTGCCGTCGCGATCGATCTCGCCGACGGCCTTGCGCGGCAGCGCCAGCGGCGACCGGCCGATCAGCACGGCGCGCGCGTCGGGTTCCACCGCGCCGCCCTTCGTCGTGACGGCGCGCCCCCGGACGCGCGCGCCCTTGTGGGCCAGCCGCAGCTCGGCTTCGGCGTCGAGATCCTGATCGGTGATCTCGATCTTCTCGGGCGGATAGACCAGCATCTCGCCGTGGCGCGCCCACAGGTAATAGGTTCCGATCTGGAAGCGGTCCTGGGCGAACTTGCCGTCGCTGTCGACACGCCAGATGATCGGCGACGTGGTGGCGCCGAACGCGGCTGAGAGCAGCGCGACCACGGTGGCGTTGGCCTGCCCTTCCCCGTCGGTGTCGACGACGCGCCCCTGGATCACGCCGGTGCGGGCGAGCTTGAAGCCGATGCCCTTGGCGGGCGCCGCGACGGTCCACTTCAGCGTCTCCGGGAGCCAGCCGAACTTCGACGCCCGCAGGAAGTAGCGCCGGCTGTCCAGGCCGCCCAGCGCGAACGTGCCGTCGTCGGCGCTCTGCGCTTCACCTGACGCGACGGGATCCTCGGCGTTCCGGACGGCGTGGACCGTCGCGCCGGCGATCGGTTCGCCCTTGTTGCTGACGACGCGGCCGCGGATGACGTTCTCGGGCGCCAGCTTGAAGTTGCGGACGGTCGTCCCCGGCTTCTCGATGCGCAGGTCGGCGATCTCCGTCGCCAGCGTCGGCCGGCTGACGCGGACGAAGTAGGTCCAGGGGCCGGTTCGCAGCTTCAGGTGAAAGCTGCCGTCCTTGCCGGACACTTCTTCGGCGACCGACGTTCCCTGGAACCAGACGCTGATCTTCGCGCCCTCGATGCGGCGGCCGGCTTCGTCGGTGACGCGCCCCTGGACCAGCGCCTCGGGGCGATCGGCTGTGTCGCGCCGGATGATCTCGCGACGGAACTCCTGTTCGGACGGCAGCAGGCAGCTGGGAACCGTCCGCCACGGCACCGCGCACTCGGGCGCCAGACGCGAGCAGAAGTCGACGCAGTTGCCCTCGTCCTTCGGATCGCAGAGCGACGCCGGGACCGCGTCGGGGTCGACCAGGGGCGGCGTCGGGCCGCGGCCTTCGCACCAGACGCAGCCCTCCGGGCGTTCCACGCACCGCACGTCGCGCATGTCGACGTTGGCGGTCGACGCGTTGGGCGGCGACGAATGGCTGCGATCGCGCGGGCAGCCGGCAGCGGCCACCGCGGCGACGATGGCGCAGACCACGAGACGGGTCGATGAGCTTCCTGCCACGCGCAGAACCGTGTAGATCGGGGAAGCCTTTTACGCAAATGGCGACGCCACTGTTCATCGTGCTCGAGGGGATCGACGGCTCGGGGACCACCACCCAGCTCGACCGGCTGGCGGCGTACCTCACGGCCCGGGGCCGGCGCGCCCACGCAACGCGTGAGCCCAGCACGGGGCCCGTCGGACGCCTGCTGCGAGAGATCCTACTGGGCGGGCACCGCCTGCCCGACGGGGCGCCAGCCGACGGACGCGCGATGGCGCTGCTGTTCGCGGCCGATCGGCGCGATCACCTGCGCCGCGAGATCGAGCCCGCGCTGGCGGCGGGGACCGACGTGGTCTGCGACCGCTACCTGCTGTCGTCGCTCGCCTACCAGGGCGAGGAGGCCGAGCGCGACTGGGTCGGCCAGCTCGCCCGCGAGGTCCGCCCGGCCGATCTGACGCTGCTGCTCGACCTGCCGGTGGCCGTCGCGGCGGCCCGCCGGCGCGCCGCCGGCCGGACCGAAGAGCGCTACGACGCCGACGCGGTCCAGGAACGGGTTGCGGCCGCGTACCGCCGGCTCGTCGCGGGCGACCCGAAGGCCGTCACGATCGACGCGAGCGCGCCCATCGACGACGTCACGGGCGCGATCACCGCAGTGGTGGACCGGCTGCTCTAACCAGTCCCTCTCGTGGAGCGGAGCGCGGTCGGCTGCGCGGAGCTCAGCGCGGGGGGCTCGGGACCCTCCAGGGTCCCGAATCTACTTGTGCGCCTTCTTGCCCTTCGCCTTCTTGGCGGCGTGCTTCTTTGCAGCGGGTGCGCCGGCGTGCCCGGGCTTCGGTGCTGCGGCGGGCTCATCGCCGTCGTCCGCGGCTGCTGCGGCGGCCGGTTTCGGCGCCGCGGCGGCCGCCGGCGGTGCGGGCGTCGGGGGCACGGGCGGAGGCACCGGCTCGGTCGTGGGAATCGTCGGCGGCGTCATCGCCGCGGCGTTCTTCGCGACGTCCTTCGCGGTGAACTTCTTGACCACCACGATGCCGACGAGCACCAGCACGACGGCCGCGACGACCAGGATGATCAGCTTCTTCTTGCCGCCGATCTCGCCCATCATTTCGGCGTCACTCATGCGCTCGCCCGGCATCGCGCCGCCCACCGTCGGCAGCGCGGTCGAGGTCGCGCCCGAGCGCAACGAGAACTTCTTCCGGTCGTCGGCCGTGAGCGTCCCGTCGTCGACGTACTGGTCGGAGAGCGGCTTGGCGCCCTCCTCCTCCGTCGGCGGCGCGACCGCGCCCGCGGCGGCTGCGGCATCGGCCTCGGAGATGGCGACGCCCTTGGCGCGGGCGGCCTCGACGCGGGCACGCGCGTCCGCGACCATCTGATCGACGTCGCCCTTCTTGAACCAGAGCGTCTCGCGGAAATTACCGCCCGCCGCAGGCTTGGGCGTGGGCGCGGGCCCGGCGCCCTGAGGCGGCGGCGTCACGGCCATCGGGGGCGGCGTGGCGGCGACTGCCGGCGGCGTGAACTGGCCCGAGCTGCCGGTGCTGGCGCCGGGCATCGGCGCGCCGAGCCCGGGAACCTTGGCGGCTGGCATCGACACGACGGTCGCGGCGATCGCGGCGCCGTGCGTGCGGCGAGGTCCCGTCGCCGCGCCATCTGCGGCCGGCGGGGCTGCCGCGTAGGCGGGCGCTTGCTGTTCCGGCGGCGGCGTCGCCGCCATCGGGGCTGGAGCCGCCGCGGGCGCGGCCGTCGCGCCGCTGCGAGCGGCGACCGCTTGCTGCACCAGCTTCTGGACCTCGGGGTTTGCGCCCGAGAAGAGCATCGTCTTCGCGAAGCCGACGCCGCCCGCCGCGTTCGCGGCGCCCGCCGCGGCCATCCCGCTCACCTCCGTCAGGAACTGACGCATGGTCAGGGGACGGCGGTTCGGGCTCTTGTCCATCGCCTTCAGCACGACGCGATCGATCTCGGCCGTCAGCGTCGAGGCGCCGTTCTGGCGGCGGCTCGGCGGGATGACCTCGCCCTTCTGAACCTGATCGAGGACGGCCGCGGTGTCGGCGCCCGAGACAGGCGGCTGACCGGACAGCAGCAGCACCATGATGCCGCCCAGGCTGTACGTGTTCGACCGCTGGTCGACGAGCTTCCCCTCGGCCTGCTCCGGCGACAGGTACTCGGGCACGCCGAAGACCGTGTCGGACACCGCGAACGGCGCGACGAAGTTGATCACCTTCACCACGTCGTTCTCGGCGATGAGAATGTTCTTGGGCGACAGGTCGTGGTGGACGACGCCGACCTTCTGCCCTTCCAGCAGCGCCTCGCCGATCTGGGCGACGATCGCCTTCGCGCGATCCAGCGACAGCGGTCCGGTGGCCGCGATCAGCCGATCGAGCGGCTGGCCATCGCACAGCTCGCTGGCGATGAACAGGCGGCCGCTTGGATCCTTGCCGAAGTCGAGGACGCGGGCGAGGCGGTTGCTCTGCGCGCGCTGTAGCTGTTTCAGCTCGCGCTGTGCACGTTCGAGCGTCGCCGTCGTCGGCAACGAAGCCTGCGCGACCAGCTTGTACGCGACGGTCGCGCCCGACTGCGTGTCGCGCGCGCGCCAGACCTCGCCGGTCCGTGCGCCACCGAGCTGGGATTCCATCTCGTAGCGCTGCGGCGCCGCGGCGACGATCGGTTCCAGGCGCCGAGGCCCCTGGTCGGTTGCGCACGACTCCTGCGGGCAGAAGTTAGCGTCGTCCTGATACTGACTCTTGCAGATCGGGCAGAGTTTCATCCGTTGGTCACGCCTCGGGGAGCACGGCGTCGGCGTGGGCAGCACCGCGCTCGTGGAGCGCCATGTTACCTCACAATCGCCGCGAAAGATCAATTCCTCCGGGCGGTTTTCCGGCTGCGCTGTCCGTTCCGGACAGCCGGAAACGGACTACTTCGTCTTCGCGGCGGGCACGCCTTCGGGCGGGCCGAGCTCAGCGAACAGCTTCGCCGCGCTGGGCGTCGAGTTGCGGCTCTCCTTGGCCTTGCGCTTCTTGCCCATGTTGACGTGCTTCCGCGTGCGGCGTTTCCAGGTGATTCGGGTGTTCGAGGCCATGGCGCCGCCTATCTATCACAGCCGGGTGGCGGACACCACGCCTTCTATCGAACCCAGGCTCCGGAGGACGGTCTTGAGCTGCTCGAGGTGCCCGACCGTCACCTGGAACGTGTTCACCGCCCGGCCGTCCTCGGTGGTCCGGCACTTGGCCTGCGAGATGTTCACCCCCTGCTCGGTGAACGCCTTCGAGATGGCCGCCAGCAGGCCCGGCCGATCGGTGCAGGTCACCTGGACCGCGACGGGACGCAGCGTCTTCGCCTCCTCGTCCCACGAGACGTCCAGCCGCCGCGCCGGGTCCAGCTCGAGCGCCTTCGGGCAGTCGCGCTTGTGGATGACGACGCCGTGGCCGCGGCTGATGAAGCCGACGATGTCGTCGCCCGGGACCGGCGTGCAGCACTTGGCGAACTTCACGAGGATGTCGGCCTCGCCCTGGACGCGGACGCCCGCGATCGATCGCTTCGCGGGGCGGCGCGCCGCGGGCGGCGTCTCGGGGATCGGCGCTGACGGTGCCTCCGTTCCGGTGCGCGACTGGTCGATCAGCACCGCGTCGGCCGCGTGCGCCAGGTTGACCTTGCCGTAGCCGACCGCGACGAGCAGGTCGTCAGCGGTCCCCAGGCGCAGGCGCTCGGCGGCCGATTCCAGCCAGCCCTCGCGCTCCGCCGTCTGCAGCGAGAAGCTCTGCTTGCGCAGCTCGCGCCCGAGCAGGTCGCGCCCCAGCTGCCGGCTGCGCTCGCGCTGCTCCATGCGGATGAAGTGGCGGATCTTCGTCTGGGCGCGGCTTGTCGCGACGAACTTCA
>Ga0070683_100002290_pt1 | contig 15180 bp, 16 predicted proteins | sample KBSC713LmetaG_FD_64662 | JGI IMG/M metagenome (GOLD analysis project Ga0070683, IMG submission 64662) | Corn rhizosphere microbial communities from Kellogg Biological Station, Michigan, USA - KBS C7.1-3L metaG | ecosystem: Host-associated > Plants > Roots > Rhizosphere ...
GTGCTCGTCGACCTGCTCGACTGGCACTGGATCTTCCTCGTCAACCTGCCGATCGGCGTGCTCGTGTGCGTGCTCTCGCTGCGGCTCCTGCCGCGCGGCTCCCGCGGCACGGCGCGGCTCGACCTCGGCGGCGCACTCACCGTCACCGCCGCGCTGATGCTCGCCGTGTACGCGATCGTCAACGGCAACGAGGCCGGCTGGATCTCGGCGCAGACACTCGGGCTGCTCGGCGGCTCGGCCGCGCTGCTCGGCTGCTTCCTGGCGATCGAGTCACGGGTCGCGGCGCCGCTGATGCCGCTCGCGCTCTTCCGGCTGCGCAACGTCGCGACCTCGAACGTGACCGGCGTGCTCTGGTCGGCGGCGATGTTCGCCTGCTTCTTCCTCTCGGCGCTCTATCTGCAGCTCGTGCTCGGCTACGACCCGCTGCACGTCGGCCTCGCCTTCCTGCCCGGCAACGCGATCATGGCGCTCTTCTCGCTCGGCCTCTCGGCGAAGATCGTCCTGCGCTTCGGGATCAAGCGGCCGCTCGCACTCGGGCTGACCTGCGTGGCCGGCGCGCTGCTGCTCCTCGCCCGCGCGCCGGTGGACGCGTCGTTCGCGCTCGATGTCCTGCCGGGCATGCTGCTGATCGGGCTCGGCGCCGGGATCGCGTTCAATCCGATGCTGCTCGCCGCGATGAGCGACGTCGAGCCGCAGGACTCGGGGCTCGCGTCGGGCATCGTCAACACGGCGTTCATGATGGGCGGCGCGCTCGGGCTCGCGGTGCTCGCGAGCGTCGCGTCGTCGCGCACCGCCTCGCTGCGCGCGGACGGCCACTCGGTCGCCGCGTCACTCACCGGCGGGTACCACCTGGCGTTCGGGGTCGGCGCGCTCTTCGCGCTCGCCGCCGCGGTGATCGCGGTCGTCCGGCTGCGGGTGGCGGAGGCGCCGCCCGCAGCGGAGGCCGTCAGTGTTGGATCTGTCTAGGGCCGGAGCCGGTAGCCGACGCCCCACACGTTGACGATCCAGCCGTCGAGGCCGGCGGCGGCGAGCTTGCAGCGGATCCGCGACGCGTGCGACTCGACCGTGCGCGTCGGCGCCCAGCTCCGGTACCCCCACACGTCGCGCAGCAGCTGCTCGCGCGTGAAGACCCGGTCGGGCGCCGAGGCGAGCTTCATCAGCAGCGCCAGCTCCTTCTGCGAGAGCGTGACCTCGCGACCGTGCACGAGGACGCGGCGGCCCGCCCGGTCGATCGCGAGCGGGCCCAGCTCGAGCAGCTCGGCCCGTGGCGGACAGCGCCGCAGCACGGCGCGAATGCGCGCGACGAGCTCTTCGTACGCGAACGGGCGTACGACGTAGTCGTCCGCGAGCTCGAGCGCGCGGACGGTCGTCGACGGGTCCGACCCGCCGAGCACGATCACCGGGCAGTCCGGAACGCGCACGCTGTCGAGCGCGTCGGGGTCGCCGAGCACGAGCACGTCGGGTTGCGCCGCGCGCGGAAGCTCCGACGCGGACGGGACGGAGAGGACGTCGAAGCCGTCGCTGCGCAGCTGGCGCTCGAGAAAGCCGCGCATCGTCGCTTCCGACTCGGCGAGGATGAGTGCAGTCATGGCGCGCGACGCTACAGCGCGCGCACCCGGCGCGATAGGTGTCCTTCCGCGCGAAAGTGTGACGAGTTGTCTACAGCCGTCCGGAGCGGACGACGCCCCAGAGCAGCCAGAGCCCGAGCACCGTCGACAGCGCGAAGCCGGCGACGGAGAGGACGTTGACGCCGAGCACGTGCGGGCCGCCCGTCGCGAACACGCCGATCAGCGACGAGCCGATCAGCCCTCCCACGACGATCAGCGCGATCACCAGCCGGTTGAACACGCGCTGCGTCTGCTCGAGGAAGTCGTCCAGCCCCTTGTGGACGAAGCCCACCTCGACTTGGCCGTCGCGCACCTGCTCCATGAAGTCGTGCCACTGGAACGGCGCCTCCGCGAAGACCTGCGCGTAGCGGAACGCATCGCGCTGCGCCCGCCGCGCGACGCGCTGCGGCGTGAACCGCTCCAGCAGCAGCCCGCGCGCGTACGGCCGCGCCACCTCGAACACGTTGAAGTCGGGGTACAGCTCGACGCCGACCGAGCCGAGCGTCGCGATCGACCGGTCGAGTAGCAGGAAGCGAGAGGGCAGCTGCAGGTTCATCGAGTAGATCAGCTGGAACGCCTCGCGGATCACCTGGATCGGGTCGATCTCGCTCAGCGAGGCGCCGTAGTAGCGGTAGTAGATCTCGCGCAGCTCGGCGAGGAACTCCGCCTCCCGCTCGCGCGGGTAGCGGACGCCGAGGTCGGCGAGCCGTTTCGGCAGCACGTCGACGTTCTCCGCCGCCGCGTCGATGAAGAGCCGCGTCAGCTTCGACATGTCGTCGTCGGTGAGCTTGCCGACCGCGCCGAAGTCGACGAGCCCGATCGCGCCGGCCTCCTCCAGCACGAGGATGTTCGCCGGGTGCGGGTCGCCGTGGAAGAACCCGTGCCGGAAGATCATCGTCATCCACGTCTCCGTGATGCGGTACGCGAGCTCACGGCGCTCCTCGAGCGTCAGCGGCAGCAGGTCGACGTCGGCGAGCTGCGTCCCGTCGAGCCACTCGAGCGTGAGCACGCGCGCGCGCGTGTACGACCAGTAGACGCGCGGCACGTGCACCTTCGGGTCGCCGGCGAAGTCGCGGTGGAACGCCTGCGCGTTGCGGCCCTCCAGCCGGTAGTCGAGCTCCTGCCGGATCTGGCGCGCGAACTCGTCCACGAGCTGGCGCGCGTCGACGAAGTCGAGCGCGCGCACGCGCTCCTTGACGAGCCGCGCCGCCTGGTACATCAGGTTCAGGTCGGCCTCGATCTGCCGCGGCGCGCCCGGCCGCTGCACCTTCACCGCGACGCGCTTCCCGTTCGGCAGCACCGCGCGGTGGACCTGGCCGATCGACGCCGCAGCGACGGGCTCGCGCTCGAACTCGAGGAAGAGGCGCTCGATCGAGTTGCCGAGCTCCTCCTCGATCACCCGCTCCGCCTGCTCGAACGGGAACGGGCGCACGTCGTCCTGCAGCCCACGGAGCTCGGCGATGATGTCGGGCGGCACGACGTCCGGCCGCGTGGACAGCAGCTGCCCGAACTTGACGAACGTCGGACCGAGCTCGTCGAGCACCTCGCGCAGGTGCCGGCCGCGCTGCGAGACGTCGGGGGGCGGCCCCGACTGCCGGCCCGGGATCAGGTCCGTCAGCTTGTGCGCCTCGAAGAAATAGCCGAAGCCGTGGCGCACCATCACCTGCGCGATCTCCGACAGGCGGCCGAGGCTCCGCGTGGTCTGCTGCGTGGCCATCAGCGAGAGTGTGACACCCAGGGCTTCGGCGGCACCAGCAGCTGCTCGAGATGCAGGTACGCGAGCCCGACGAGCGGCAGGTCGCCCAGCTTCTCGACACAGAGGTAGCGCTTCCGCCACACGGGTTGGAACTTCCTGCTGAACGAGTGCAGCCGCTCGAGCTGGAAGAACCGGTCGGCGGCGAGCAGCAGACGTCGCGTGACACGCCGCTCCGGCGCGAGGAAGTCGGTGAGTGCGCAGAAGTTGAGCGACAACTCGCTTGCCCCCTGCTCCTTCGCCCACTGCGCCGTCTCGACGATCAGGAACTCCATCAGGCCGTTCGGTGTGTCGTGCCGCCGACGCATCGTCGACAGCGACCAGCCGCCGTGCGCGGGCGACGGCGCCAGGTGCAACAGCCCGGCCAGCCGTCCGTCCGCGTCCTCTGCGAGCGCGAGCAGCGTCCCCGTCGCGTGCAGGTCGTCCATCGCCATCGAGAAGCCGCGCTCCACGTTCGAGCCGCGCCACGCGCCGGACACGGCGGCGACGGACGCGCGGTCGGCGCCGTCGGCCGGGACGATGCGGAACGTGTACCCCGCCTTCGTCAACCGCGAGACCGACTGGCGCACCTTGCGGATCGCACGGCCCTCGAGGGAGAACTCGGACGGCAGCAGCACCGCCTCGTCGCCGATCGGGAGCGAGCGCATGCCGAGCCGCTCGTAGCGCGCGAGATTCGCCCCCGACACGCCGACCACCGCGAACCGCCAGCCGGACGCGCGCGCGACGCGGCGGAACTCTGCGAGCAGCGCGTCGAACTCCGACTCGTCGCCGACGGGGTCGCCGCTGACGATCGCCGCCCCGCCGACGACGCGATAGGCGAGGAAGGCGCGGCCGCTCGGTGAGAAGAAGAGGCTCTTGTCGCGGCGGAGCGCGAAGAAGGAGAGACTGTCCCGGCCGAACTCCTCGACGATGTCGCGCGCGAGCCGGCGCTCGGCGACCGTCTGCGCCACGGTCTGCGAGAGCGGCCGCAGCCAGAGCAGGAGCGCGGCGAAGCCCGCAAGCAGGCCGACCGCGGTGACGAGGTCGGCGACGCGGTCGGAGACCACCGCCCCGCGCAGCTCGATCCCGGCGGGAAGGGCGACCGCCGCTGCGACCGTGACGAGCGCGACGACGACCGGCCGCACGCTGCGCGGGTCGCCCGGGACGTCGAAGCGGGCGCGCCAGCGGTAGAGCGCCGCGAGGAGCACGAGCGAGGCGGCCGCCTCCTCGAAGTCCAGCCCTTTGGCCAGATGGCCGAGCGCCGAGGCGAACACGAGGACAACCGCGAGCACCCATGCACGCCGCCGCCGCCGGGCGAGCGAGCGGGAGAGCCAGAGCAGCGCGAGCCCGAACGAGAGGGTCAGCACGCGCGCCGCCGCCGGCACGCCGGGCGGGAGCACACCGCGGACGAGGTCGTACCGGTCTGCGAGCTCCGGCGTCAGAGCAGACGCGATCCCGAGGGCGCCAACCGCGGCGGCGGCCCAGGCGAGCATCGACTCGGCCCTCGGTTGCACGCGTGGCCGCATGCGCGCAGGGTACAACCGGTTCATGAGCGCAACCGAAGGGCTGAGCCTGCCACGCTGGATCCCGCCGCTGCTCCTGCTCGCGGCCGCCGTGCTCGCACCGTGGACGCTCTGGCTCACGTACACCCTCCCCTCGAGCCATGTCACCCACCATTACGACCTCGCGTGGATCGTCTTCGACGTCTTCCTGCTCGTCGCGTTCGCCGTCACCGCCGTCTGCGCGTTCCGCGGCACCCGCTGGCTCGCGCCGGCCGCCGCCGCGACCGGGGCGATGCTGCTCTGCGACGCCTGGTTCGACGTCGTCACCTCCGCCGGGGGCGGCGAGCGGGTGGAGGCCCTGCTCGAGGCGGTGCTCGTCGAGCTGCCGCTCGCCGCGCTGTGCGGCTGGATCGTCTGGGATACCGAGCGGTTCCTCGTGCTACGCCGACGGCGGCGCTAGCTCGGTCGGCGGCTGCTCGAGCAGCCGCAGGCGGTGCTCGAGCTGCGCGACCCGCAGCTCGAGCTCGTCGAGCTCGTCGCGGGTCACGAGGTCGAGCTCGTCCACGAGCGCGCGCACGAGCGCGAGCGCCTGGCCGGAGAGCCGGGCCCGGCCGCCGCGCAGGCGGCCCGGGAGCTCGACGAGGAGCTCTTCGAGGACGTCGGCGACGCGTTCGCTACCGCGCGCGACCATGCGGCCTCGAGCTGCGGCGCTGCCGCCGCTTCTCGCGGCGCGCCTGCGCGGAAGGCTCGGACGGGACGGACTGGACGACGTCCACGAGCTCCGGGGTCGGCTCGGCGGCGAGTGCGTGCTCCGACCGCTCCAGCGCGACCTCGGCGACCGGCTCCGCCTGCCGCCTCCGCTTCGCGTACTCCGGCTCGCGCTCCTTCCAGAGTGCGAGCAGCGGCGCCGCCACGAAGATCGACGAGTACGCACCCGACGTGACACCGATGATCAGCGCGACCGCGAAGTCCTTCAGCGTCGCACCGCCGAGCACCTCGAGCGCGATGATCGGCAGCAGCGTGATGAAGGTCGTCGCCAGCGAACGGCGGATCGTCTCCCACAGCGAGACGTTCACGATCGTCGCGAACGGCTGGCGTCGCATCAGTGGGATGTTCTCTCGGACGCGGTCGAAGATGATGATCGTGTCGTAGATCGAGTAGCCGAGGACGGTCAGGACGGCGGCCACGGTCGCGACGGACACCTCGCGCTGCAGCAGCGAGTACGCGCCGACCGTGATCACGATGTCGTGCAGCATCGCGAGGATCACCGGCACCGAGAACTTCCGGTCGAAGCGCAGCGAGATGTAGATGAGGATCAGGAAGATCGAGACGACGATCCCCCAGAGCGCGTCGTACGCGATCTGGTGGCCGAAGCTCGCCGAGACGTTCTTCGTCCCCGACGCGTAGGCGCCGAGCTTCGACGCCAGGTCTTCCTGGAACGCGTCCTGCTGCTTCTGGGAGAGCGCCTTCGTCCGGACCTGCCACTCCCTGTACTTCCCGTCGGCGGTGGCGGCGCCGCGACCCTGCACGACCGCGTCCGGCCGGTCGACATCCGGCGCGGCGGCGACGGCGCTCACCTCGCCGGTCGAGTACGCGGTGTGCGTCTTGAAGTTGACCTGCGTGCCGCCCTTGAAGTCGATGCCGAGGTTCAGGCCCTGCACGGCGAGCGACACGACGCACACGAGGATCGCGACGCCGGAGATCGCGAACCAGACGACGCGGCGGCGCATGAAGTCGATCTGCAGCCACTTCGCCGTCTGCTGCCCCTGGGCGCCCATGAAACGCGGGTTGTGGAACCAGCGGAAGCCGCTGAGCAGGCCCAGCAAGGCTCGGGTGGCCGCGACCGCGGTGAGCAGCGAGATCAGCGTGCCGATCAGCAGCATCAGCGCGAAGCCCTTCACCGACGCGACCGCGATCAGGAACAGGACGAGCGCGGTGATCGCCGTGACGACGTTCGCGTCGATGATCGTGTGAAAGCCCTTCCCGTAGCCGGCTGCGATGGCCGCGCGCACGGACTTCCCGGACCGCACCTCTTCCTTGATGCGTTCGAAGACGACGACGTTCGCGTCGGCCGCGACGCCGATGGTCAGGATCAGGCCGGCAAAGCCCGCCAGCGTGAGCGTGACGTTGAAGAGCAGGATCGCCGCGTAGTAGAGGAGCGCGTAGATCGCGAGCCCGAAGACGGCGACGAGTCCGAGGAAGCGGTAGAGGACGAGCAGGAAGATCGCGACGATGACGAGGCCGACGACGGCCGCGTGCCACGCCTGGGTGAGCGAGCTCTTGCCGAGCGTCGCGGACACGTCGGTGCGCTCGATCTGCTTGAAGCTGACCGGTAGGGCACCGGTCTGCAGGATCGTCGCGAGATCCTGGGCCTCGCTCTGCGATCCGGTGGTGATCTGCGCACCGCCGGAGATGCCGTCCTGCAGCGACGGGTCGGTGTAGTCGATGTACGGCGTCGACCTGAGCTGGCCGTCGAGCACGATCGCCGAGTGGCCGGCGTACTGCGTGACGACGGTCTGGTCGTGGTTGCCGCCCTGGCCGGCGAGCTGCGCCGCCTGCTTGCCGCGGTCGTACTCGGCCTTCGTGATCTTCTGGAACTGGCTCGAGCCGCGGCCCTTGAAGGAGAGCAGCGTCGTCCACTGGTTGTTCTGGTTGATGTCGGCCCGGATGCCGGACGAGTCGAGGTCGTTACCCGTCAGCTCGGGAGGCCCGGTCTTGGTGCCCGGGAAATACTTGAAGAGGTAGTAGTACGTCCCGCCCGGCGACGCCTGCGTCGCGCCGGGGCAGCCGTTCGCGACGGGGCAGTTGACGACGAGCCGGTGGGCGGGCACCTTCAGCACCTCGCCGCCGTTCGGCACCTTGCCGCCGTACGGCTGTAGGAGCTCCCTCAGCGTCGGCGCCGAGTTCTTGATCGAATGCGTCGTCGTGGTGGTCGGCTTCCCGCCCTTCGCAGCGCCCTTTTTCTTGGGCGCCGGCGTGGTCGTCGTCTTGTTCCTGAACAGGTAGTACGACTCCGGCTCGCCCTTCGCCGCCTGGTCCTGCACGCTCTGCAGCAGGCCGTACAGCGTCGGCGCGGCGACGGGCTGGTCCTGCGCGTTCTTGGACGGCGGCGCCAGGTCCGGCTCGAAGTCGAAGATCATCAGCTGCGCCGTCTTGCCGATCAGCTGCGCCGCCTTCGCCTGGTTGTGGACGCCGGCGAGCTGGATGACGATCTGGTTCGAGCCCTGCTTGCGGATCTCCGGCTCGGACACGCCGAGCTTGTTGATCCGGCTCTCCATGATCGAGACCGACTTGTCCAGGTCGTCGGCCGTGATCTTCTGGCCCTTCGTCGCCGGCTGCGCCTGCAGCACGACCTCGAGGCCGCCCTGCAGGTCCAGGCCGAGAACCGGCTTCTTGTAGATCGGAGAGCCGGGCGCGGCGAGGAGCGCCGCGCCGACGAGCGCAGCGACGATCACCCCGAGGATGAGCAGGTACTTGCGACGATCGCTCACGAGCCGGGAAAGGGTAGCCGCGCTACTCGGCGGGCGGGGAATCGGCAGGGATCTCGTCCGGCTCCGCGTGCGGCGTGATCACGCCGCCGATCGCGCGCCGGGCCACCTTCACCTCGAGCTCGGGGGCGATCCGCACCCGCACGTCGTCGTCGTCCTCGATCCGCGTGATCTCGCCGTAGATCCCGCCCGCCGTGACGACCTCGTCGCCCACCTTCAGCTCGTCGAGCATGTGTTGCTGCTGCACCTGCCGGCGCTTCTGCGGCCGCACGAGGACGAACCAGAGAAACGCGAAGGCGACGATGATCAGGATGAAGAACCCGCCGCCGCCGCTCGCACCGATCACGTCCACTGGGTCGATCCCTTCAGTCGTCGGAGGGCGCCGTCGCGCCACGAGGCGAAGCCGCCGCGTTCGATCGCCTCGCGTGCCTCGGTCACGAGATCGACCAGGAAGTGCAGATTATGCAGGCTGAGCAGGCGAAGTCCGAGGATCTCCTGCTGGTTGACGAGATGCCGGACGTAGGCGCGGCTGAAGCGCGTGCACGCCGGACAGCCGCAGCCCTCGGCGATCGGCCGCGCGTCGCGCGCGAAGCGCGCGTTTCGCATGTTCAGGCGCCCCTCCCACGTGAGCGCGCTGCCCGTGCGCGCGGTGCGGGTCGGGAGGACGCAGTCGAACATGTCGACGCCGCGCGCGATCACCTCGATCACGCCCTCCGGGTCGCCGATCCCCATGAAGTAGCGCGCCTTCTCCGCAGGCAGCTGCGCGGCCGCGTGCGAGGCCGCCTCGAACATCGCAGCGCGCTCCTCCCCCACGCTGAGCCCGCCGATCGCATACCCGTCGAAGTCGAGCGTGACGAGCTCCTCGCTGCTGCGCGCGCGGAGCCCGGCGTCGAGGCCGCCCTGGGTGATCGCGAAGCGGAGCTGGCCGGGCGCCCGCGGCAGGCCGCGCTGTCGCGCTGCCCAGAGGCTCGTGCGCCGGACCGCTTCCTCCAGCTCGCGCCGCGCGACCCCCGTGGGCGGGCAGACGTCGAGGCACATGGCGACGTCGCTGCCCAGCCGCTGCTGGATCGCGGCGGCGAGCTCGGGCGTGAAGCGCTCCGGCGCGCCGTCGTACACGGAGCGGAACGTGACGCCGTCGTCGTCGTGCTCGAGCAGCGTGTCGCGGAGCGAGAAGACCTGGAAGCCGCCGCTGTCGGTGAGGATCGGGCCGTCCCAGCCCATGAACGCGTGCAGGCCGCCGAGCTCGGCGATCAGCTCGTCGCCCGGCCGGAAGTGCAGGTGGTACGTGTTGCCGAGGACGATCTGCGCGCCGAGCTCGTGGAGCTCCTGCGGGTCGACCGTCTTCACGGTCGCCTTCGTCCCGACCGGCATGAAGACCGGCGTGCGCACGTCGCCGTGCGCGGTGTGCAGCGTGCCGGCGCGGGCGGCGCCGTCCTCGCGCTCGAGCGTGAAGGCAGTCACGCGGGCGCGACGATTCGTGCGCAGTGGCCGCGGGTGCGAGCGAGGCGTACGTCGGTCGTGACGAGCGGCGCGTCGAGTGCCTCGGACAGCGCGATGTAGACCGCGTCGTACGCAGTGACATGCGTCCGGAGCTGCCAGATCCGATCGAGGAAGAGCACGTGCGCGTACCGCCGTAGGGCCAGATCCGCGTAGTCATCGAGCGCGCGTCGCGCGTCCGGTTGAGAGAGCTCCCCACGTGCAACAAGGCCGCGCAGCGCGTTGGCGACCTCGACGTCCACGAGGTAGGGCGCGTGGACGCTCTCGCCGCGGATCTGCTCGCCGACCCAATCTGCACGGTCGAGGCCCGCGAAGAGATGAACGGTGGCCGAACTGTCGAGAACGATCACCCGGGGAGCGGCCCGCGTGTTTCGCGAATGATCTCCTCGACCGTCGAGCCGACGTGACGGCGGCGCTTACGAGCGAGCCGCTGCAACATGTCGTCGAGGCTGACCTGCGCGGCCTCCCGTTCGGCCATCTCGAGCAGGTAGTCCGAGAGCGTCATCCCGCGCTGCGCCGCCCTCGCCTTCAGCGTCCGGTGCAGGTCGTCGGGGACGTTGCGGATCTGGATCATCTTCGACATGTGCGGCACATTATCACATGTGCATCACATGTCCGACTCGGTCAGGTCGCGTGGAACCAGTCGTAGACGCGGGTCGCGAGCTCCTCGTCGCGGGCCGGGTCGGGAGGCGCGTGCAGCTCGTGCTCGCGGATGCGGGCGAGCTCGGCGACGAGCGCCTTCAGCGGTGCGTTGCTGCCGAGCAGCGTCGCGACGCGGACGCTGAACGGCTCCAGCTCGTCCAGCCGTGCCGCCAGTTCGCGTTCGCCGCCGTCGCGCCAGAAGTCCCGCCACTCGTTCGCGCCGCGCGGCCTCACGGGACCGTCGGGTAGATGCGGCGCGAGGGCACATGGTCGAGCATCACAGGATGAGCATCGCATCGCCGAACGAGTAGAACCGGTAGCGCTCGTCGACGGCGGTGGCGTAGAGCGCGCGCGTCTCCTCCACCCCGGCGAAGGCCATCACGAGCGCGAGCAGGGTGCTGCGCGGCAGGTGGAAGTTCGTGAGCAGCGCGTCGACGCGGCGGAACGCGAAGCCGGGCGTGACGAAGAGCTCGGTGCGGCCGTGCAGCTCGCCGGTCCGGGCAACCGTCTCGAGCGTCCGGACGGTCGTCGTGCCGACGGCGAGCACGCGCGGCGCGGCGGCAATGCGCTTCCAGGCGGAGGGCTCGACGGTGTAGCGCTCGCCGTGGATGCGGTGCTCGTCGAGCGTCGCCTCGGTGACGGGGCGGAACGTGTCGAGCCCGACGTGCAGCGTCACGCGCTCCACGTCCAGCCGTCGCAGGAGCTCGGGCGTGAAGTGGAGCCCGGCCGTGGGCGCCGCCGCCGATCCGGTCTCGTCCGCATAGACCGTCTGGTAGCGCTGCGGGTCGGCGAGCGGCTCGGTGATGTACGGCGGCAGCGGCGTCTCCCCGTGCGGCTCCGCGTCGAGCAGCCGGACGCGCCATCGCCCCTCGCCGAGGTGCTCGAGCATCTGCACGGGCCCGTACGTCTCGCCGGGCTTCAGCCGGCGCGTCGGACGGGCCAGCGCCTCCCACTCCGTGTCTGACACCCGTTCGAGGAGCAGCACCTCCCCGCGGGGCCTGTCCAGACGGAGCCGAGCCGGCACGACACGGGTGTCGTTGACGACCACGAGCTCCCCGTGCAGCTCCTCGGGCAACTCGGAGAAGACGCGATGCCGGATCTCCCGTGTTTTCCGGTCGTAGACGAGCAATCGCGACGCGTCGCGATGCTCGGCGGGATGCTGGGCGATCAGCTCGGGCGGCAGCTCGTATTCGAGCTCGGACACGTCCACGCGGGCACCGTAACGACACCGTCACGAGTTTCTAAGAGCCTGACACCAGGCCGTGTCCGTCCGGGCCCCCCGGTACTGTCGCCCGCGATGGATGCCGAGGCGCTGCAGCGGGCACAGGAGCGGATCGAGCGGGCGGCGTCGACGCGCGTCGCGCCGGCCGACCTCGACGCGGCGCTCGAGCGGGCGCGCGACCAGGTCGCGGCGCTCGCGGCGACGACGGCGGAGCTGGAGGCGACGATGCCCGGCCGCGTCGGCGACGCCGTCAAGGACGGCATCCGCGTCGAGGTGCTTCCCGTCGCCCGGCACATCGCCGAGGTGCGCGGGCTGATCAACCAGCTGATCCGCCGGGTCGCGCAGATCGAGGGCGACCTGCTCTCCGAGCGGCACGCCCGCGTCGACGACCTCGCCCTGCTCGTCGAGCTGATCGCGGCCGGCTTCCACGGCGTCGAGCAGCGGCTCGACCGCATCGAGGCGAAGCTCGGCGGCGACGTCGTCGAGCTGCCGCTCGCCTCCTAGCCGGTCAGTTCGCCGGCAGCGACAGCTCGAAGCGCGAGCCGAGCCCCGGCTGCGACCTGACCTCGATGCGCCCGCCCAGGGCGTTCGCGAGCTCCCGCGCGATCGCGAGCCCGAGACCCGTGCCGCCGCCGTCGCGCGACCAGAACGGACGGAAGATCCGCTCCCGCTCCTCCGCGCTGATCCCGGGCCCCGTGTCGTTGACCGCCACCGAGACCGTCCCGTTCTCCGCGCCCAGCTCGAGCGAGATCCGCCCGCCCTCCGGCGTCCACCGGAACGCGTTGGAGAGCAGGTTCGAGATGATCTGCAGGACGCGGTCGCCGTCCGTGAGGATCACCGGGTGCGCGCGGATGTCGCTGCGGTAGTCGATCGCCCGCCGCCGGGCCTCCTCGCCGAAGGTCGTGAACGCCCGCTCGCACAGCCGTTCCATGTCCACCTCCTCCTGCAGGACGGTGAAGCGGTGGGCGTCGAGCTTCGCCAGGTCGAGCACGTCGCCGACGAGCCGCTCGAGGCGCATCGCCTCCTCCTCGATCACGCGGAGCGACGCCGCGCGCAGGTCGGGATCGTCGATCACGCCCTCGCGCACCGCCGACACGTGGCCGCGGATCGCCGTCAGCGGCGTGCGGAGCTCGTGCGAGACCGACATCAGGAAGTTGCGCGAGAGCGCCTCCGACTCCGCGAGCTTCGCGGCCATGTCGGCGAAGCTGCGCGAGAGCGTCGAGATCTCGTCCTTGCCGCGCGTCGGCGGCAGGTCGACGGCGTAGTCGCCGCCGGCGATCTCGTCGGCCGCGGCGGAGAGCGCGCCGAGCGGCCGCACGATGCGCCGCGTCAGATACACGCCGAGGAGGCCCGCGATGATCAGCCCGCCGCCGAACGCGATCGCGAGTCGCTGCACGAGCGTCACGAGCCGGCTGTGCAGCTGCGAGCGCGGCTTCGCGACGACCATCGCGCCGAAGAGCTGGTTCCCGAGCGTGACCGGCCGCGCGACGGCGAGGTAGCTCTTGCCCTTGTGCTCGAACGTCGTCGTCTGCGGCCCCGAGCGTTCGAGCTGCTTCACGTCGACGGTGTCCCTGGGAAGCGGGTCGAGGTCGCCTGCGAAGAGCTGGGCGCCCTTGACGATCGGGATGTAGAAGATGTGGTCGCCGCCGATCGCCGCCTGCAGCTTCTTCACGGGCACGTTCTCTCGTCCGGCCTGAGTCGCGTACAGGCTGACGATCCCGACACCCTCGGAGCGCAGCTCGTCGACCGCGCGCGCCCGCGTGTACCCCTGGAAGAAGCGGATGGAGATGAGCGCCGCGATCACGCCGGCGAACACGATCCCCAGCAGGAAGAGCGCCGGCAGGCGGAAGCGCAGCGAGCCCAGTCCGATCGACCCGAGCATGGGCCGAATGTACTCCGCTACGCGGCGGGGGCTTCGCGGGCCGGGCTGACCTTGTAGCCGACGCCCCAGACGGTCACGATCGGCGACGCGTCGCCGAGCTTCCGCCGCAGCTGGCGGACGTGGACGTCGACCGTGCGGGTGTCGCCCGCGAACGTGTAGCCCCAGACGCGCTCGAGCAGCTGGTCGCGCGTGAGCACGAGGCCGCGGTGGTCGAGCAGCTCCCAGAGGAGGTCGAACTCCTTCGGCGCGAGCTGGATCTCCGTCTCGCCGACCTTCACCTCGCGGCGGCCGGCGTCGACGCTGAGATCGCCGTGCCGGATCACCGCGCTCTCGCGCTTCGACCGCTCCGGGCCCGAGCGGCGGAGGATCGCCTTCACGCGCGCGACGAGCTCGCGCGGGTTGAACGGCTTCGTCATGTAGTCGTCCGCGCCGACCTCGAGGCCGATGATCTTGTCCACGTCCTCGTCGCGCGCCGTGAGCATCAGCACCGGCAGGTCGCCCTTCTGGCGGATGCGCTTGCAGACCTCGACGCCGTCGATATCCGGCAGCATCAGGTCGAGCACGACGAGCGCCGGCTTCTCGGAGTCGACGAGCTTGAGCGCGTCCTGCCCGCTCGGCGTCGTGCGCACGGCGTAGCCCGCGTTCTTCAGATACGCGGCGACGAAGGACGCGATCGACGACTCGTCCTCGACGACGAGCACGGTCTGCGGCGTCGCAGCCATGTCGGCTAGTCGTCCGCGCCGATCGGAATCGGGTCGCTCGGCGTGCCCGGCAGCGAGTGCCAGCCGCCGCCGTTCAGCGAGTAGCGGCCGTCGCCGCGCGGCGTGTCGGGCATGCCGGTGAGCGAGACGGTGCCCGTCCCGATGGCCACGAGGTTGATGTTCGATCCGTAGATCAGGATCCGGAACTTCCCACCCACGGCGCGGAACTTGAAGTTGTCGATGAAGCCCCACTGCTGTGCGGTGCCGTCCGGGTCCTTCGGGACCGGCTGCGGGTTCCCCGCCCCGGTCACGTCGTAGCTGGGCCCGTTCGCCCCCGCGTCGATGACGATCTTGCCGATCCCCTCGACCTGGCCGATCACCGAGCCCGTGATCGTCAGCTTCACCACGGCGACGCCGTTCGGCGCCTGGCCGTTCTGGATCACGAGCGTTCCGTCCCCGAGCGTGGTCCGTGCCGCGAGCACGGCGGCAGGGGCGGCCAGGACGCTGCAGAGCGCGAAAACGAAGACGAGACGCCGCATCTGTACGGAAAGTATCGCCGCGTACCGTTTCCCGCCATTCAGGGGTCCGTAAAGGTTCTGTTACCTCACGAACCCTGCTATCACGTGCGGGGTGCTGGCCGAGGCGGTGACGTCGCTCCTGCTCGCCCCTCACCTCGTCGGCGTCACGGCGGACAACGGGTCGTCGCCGTACCTCGGCGACGGACGATATCTGACCACGGTCAGCCCGAACGGGGACGGGTTTCGGGACGTCGCGCGCGTCCGGTTCCGGCTCACCGCTCCCGCCCGTGTCTCACTCGACGTGCTGCAGACCTCGACGGTGAAGGGCGACCCCGAGCAGGCCTCGACCGTCGTCGTGAAGCGGTTCCGGCCGCGGGCGCTGCCGGCCG
>Ga0070683_100002291_pt1 | contig 15175 bp, 13 predicted proteins | sample KBSC713LmetaG_FD_64662 | JGI IMG/M metagenome (GOLD analysis project Ga0070683, IMG submission 64662) | Corn rhizosphere microbial communities from Kellogg Biological Station, Michigan, USA - KBS C7.1-3L metaG | ecosystem: Host-associated > Plants > Roots > Rhizosphere ...
CTCGCTTTGCGAGACCCTCATCGCGGCCCTCCGCGCAGAACGGCGATGTCTCCTCTCGCCTGCTCGATCAAACGCTCGCGCTCCTGCCAGGGAATGAATGCGCTCCTGAAGCCATTGAGCGCGATCTCCGCGAGCTCGTCGAAGCTGAAGCTCAACGTGCGAGCCGCGTGCATGTACTCATCAGTCAGCGTCGTGCCGCTCATGAGCCGGTTGTCCGTGTTGAGCACCACGTTCATCCCGCGATCGAAGTAGCGGCGCAGCGGATGCTCCTCGTACGACTCCACGGCGTGCGTCTGGACATTGCTCGTGAGACAGATCTCGAGCGCGATGCGGCGATCGTTCACGTATTGCGTGAGCGATTCGTCCTCGATGAGCCGGGTGGCGTGGCCGATTCGGTGGGCGCCGCAGCGATGCACGGCTTCGCGGACTGACGATGCATCTGCGCCTTCGCCGGCGTGACACGTGCACGCGAGCTCGTGCTCGCGGGCATACATGAACGCGGCGGCGTGCAGCGACGCAGGATTTCCCAGCTCGCCGCCGGCGAGATCGAATCCGACCACGCCGCGATGCTTGTAGCTCACCGCGAGCCGCGCGAGCTCCACGGAGACTTCAGGCGCCATGTGCCGAAGCCCGCAGACGATCACGCGGGCGATCGCACCGCCGTCACGCTCCGCGCGCTCGAGACCGCGGAGCGGCGCCTCGACGGCGGCGCCGAGGGAAAGGCCGCCGCGCACGTTGAGCACCGGCGCGTAGCGAATCTCGATGTAGCGCACGCCGTCCTTTGCCGCATCGATCGACAGCTCGTACGCGATGCGCTCGAGCGCCGCTTCCGTCTGCATCACCGAGAGCGTGACGTCGAAGCGCGCGAGATAGTCCTCGAGGCTGCGTGCGTCGTCGACGCGCATGAACTCGCGCAGCGCATCGGCGTCGTCGCGCGGCATCGCGCGGTCGTACTCCCGTCCGAGCTCGATGAGCGTTTCTGGACGAACCGAGCCATCGAGATGACAGTGCAACTCCGCCTTGGGGAGGCGACGGAGCAACTCCGAATCGATGACCGGCACGCTACTCCTCGGCGTCAGGCTGGGCGGCACGATCGCGCTTGGCGATGAGGCGAAGAATCGAGCCCGCGCTCATCGGCGCAGTGCCATCGATCGGGAGACCACGGCTGTCGGTGATGAGCCGCGCGCCTTCAGTCACTTCGGTCGCGGCGTCGGCGTTCCATGCGCGGACCGCATCCAGCGCCGTCGAGCCCGCGGGCACGTCGACGCCGGCAGCATTCACGAATACTCGAACCATTCTCTCAGTCATCATGGAGTCTTGAGCAGGCGTCCGATCGCCGATTGCGGGACGATGCGCCAGTTGGGATGAAAATAATCGACTGGGACGAGCGTGCCCTTCCGCTTCACTTCGTCGATCAGCAACTGGCGGATCTCGAGCTGCTTGTCGTAAACGACCGGGGCGCCGCGGAGCATCGCGAAGCCTCCGCCACCCGTCTGGCGATAGTTGTTGAGCGCCATCGTGAACGTGTCCGTCGGTGCGACGGGCCGGCCGTCGAACGAGAGCTGGGTGATCCGCTCGCCGATCGGCCTGGAGACGTCGATCGTGTAGTCGACGCCTTTCACGATATCATAATTGAAGCCCGGAATCGCGGGGTCGATGTCCGCGCTGCCCTGCGCATTCGGCTTGAAGTAGCGTGCGCTCTGCTCGAGATAGGCCCGAAGCTGCTCGCCCGTGATCTTCACCGCACGCAATGTGTTGTCGTATGGATAGAGCGCGGCGAGTCGTGCGACGGTGATCGGGCCCGGCGCGAGCGACGCGTCCAACGAGAAGGCGGCGGTCGATGCGAGCTGAGCGCCCGACGCCTCGCGCTCGGTCTCGAGAATGAAATCGATGAGCGGTGTGTCGACGACGCGCGCAGAATCGGCGCGCCAGGCCACACTCGTCGTGCCGATCGTGGTATTGGCGTATGCGATCGCGGCGCGATGTCCTTCGGCCACGGCGGCGATGACGCGAGGGCTCTCGACGTGACGCGCCGACTGGACGACCGTGCTTCTCTTCGTGCGCACGCGCCAGCGGTTGTTCACGCGCTCGAGACCGAGGTGCGCGACCGCGACGCTCGTCGCCCAGTTCTTGGGTTGCATGAGGAGGGTGCCCGCGATGACGGTGTCGCGCATCTCCTTGTGCGAGTGGCCATAGACGATGAGATCGATCCCTCGCACCTCGCGCGCGACCCGCGCGGCGACATTCTCGCTGCCGACGTTCGTGGACACGGTGTCGTAGCTGGACGGCTCGTCGAGTCCCGAATGAAGCAGCACGATGACGACGGAGGCGCCGGCATCGCGTGCATCGCGCACCGCGGTGCGGACGTCGGGCACGATGTCGCGCACGACGAGGCGGCCCGACAGGTTGTCACGGTCCCAGAGATTCGAGCCGGGCGTGGTCGCGCCCACGATCGCGATCTTCACGTTCCGTCGCGTCGACACGGCCCACGGCCGGTAGGGCTGACGTCCATCCGGCGTGTAGACGTTCGCCGCGAGAAACGGGAAGTCGGCCTGGCGGACGGCGCGATCGAGCGTGGCCACTCCATAGTTGAATTCGTGATTGCCGATGACGGCCGCGTCGTATTGCACGGCATTCATGGCGAGGATCACGGGATGCGGCATCGTGGTGTCGATGCGCGCGGCCACATAGGCGAGCGGGGTGCCCTGCAGCACGTCGCCGGCGTCGACGACGACCGGCGTGGGCGACGAGTAGCGACGCAGCGAGTCGATGATCGTCGCCGCGCGAGTCAGTCCGCGGAGCGTGTCGGAAACGCCAGTGTAGTAGTCCCAGCCGCGGATGTAGCCATGAACGTCGGTCGTCGCGGCCACGACGAGATCGAGGGTTTCGGGCGCCTGAAGCAGCGGAGCGCTGACGCACGAGCCGGCCGCGACGAACGTCAGGCCGGCGGCAAGCGCACGGAGGAGGGAGCGACGATGCAGCATCCGGCGAAAGCTAGCGAGCGGGAGGGGTTCGATACGAGATTGTGACGTGCCATCGCTTCTATTCAGGTTGTCGTCCCACGATGTTTTTCCGCGTACGATGCGGCAGACGCGGTCGACCGGCGTCGTGACGGCGAGACGATGAAGCCCTTCATCATCGGGATCGCCGGCGGGTCGGGATCCGGCAAGTCGACCGTCGCCCGGAACGTCGCGCAGGCGCTGCACGCGGAATCGGTCGCGTTCATCGACATGGACGCGTACTACAAGAACTTCGCGCACCTGCCGATGGAAGAGCGGCGGAAGATCAACTGGGACCACCCCGAGGCCTTCGACTGGGATCTGCTCGTCGGACAGCTCGCGCGGTTGTCGTCGGGCTTCCCGATCGACAAACCGGTGTACGACTTCGTCACGCACGCGCGAACCGAAACCACCGTGGTCGTGCCGGCCGCGAGCGTCGTCGTGATCGACGGCATCCTGCTGCTGAGCGATGCCCGCGTGCGCGAGCTGTGCGACGTGAAGGTGTTCGTCGATGCCGACGCCGACATCCGGCTCATCCGACGGATTCGCCGCGACATGAACAAGCGCGGACGGCCGCTGGACGAGATTCTCGAACAGTACGTGACCACCGTCCAGCCCATGCATCTGCAGTTCGTCGAGCCCTCGAAGCGCTACGCTGACGTGATCGTTCCGCGGGGCGGGCACAACGCCGTCGCCGTCGAGATGATCGTCGCGAAGATTCAACGCCGGCTGCACGCACAGGCTGCGTCCTCGGCAGGCATCGCCTCGGGCGGCAGGGCATGACGCTGACCGCGGTGACGACCACACCTCGCTCCTCCCCAACTGCGTTGCCCGCCACCGGCGAGCGCGTGCTCGTGGTCGACGACGAGGCCGACATCGTCGCACTCGTCGCCTATCATCTCGTGAAGGCCGGCTATCGCGTCTCGACGGCGGCGTCGGGCCCCGATGCACTCGCCGCCGCGCGCCAGGAGCGTCCGGCGCTCATCGTGCTCGATCTCATGCTGCCCGGCGCCTCTGGCTACGAGGTCCTCGAGCAGTTGCGCGCCCACCCCGCGACGCGAGACACCGCCGTGCTCATGGTCACCGCGCGCCGCGAAGAGCCGGATCGCATCAAAGGCCTCTCGCTCGGCGCCGACGACTATCTCACCAAGCCGTTCAGCCCGCAGGAGCTCGTGCTGCGTGTCGGCGCGATTCTTCGTCGCATCACCGCCGGCGGCGCCGGCCCGAGCGACGTGCTCACGATCGGCCCGATCGTGATCGACCGCGACGAGCACCGCGTGAGCGTGGCGGGCCAGCACATCGACCTCACGGCAACCGAATACAAGCTGCTCCTCATCCTCGCCGAGCGGCGCGGCCGCGTGCAGAGTCGTGCGCATCTGCTCGAGACGGTGTGGGAAGCAGCGCCCGACATCCAGACGCGCACGGTCGACATGCACGTGCAACGGCTGCGCACCAAGCTCGGGGATGCCGGCGATCTCATCGAAACCGTCCGAGGATTCGGTTATCGCCTGAAGAGCGGGCAGTCACGCGGTTCGTGAGGCGTACGTCGTGAGTCTCACGAAGCGCCTCCTCCTCGGCTCTCTGCTGCTGGTCGTGGTGCTGATCGTCGGAGTGGTCGCCATCGCGGGAAGCCGGCTGCAGGAACGCCTCCGAAGCGAGACCATTCACGAGCTGGAACGCGAGGCTCGCCTCGTGGGTGTCGAGTGGCGTCGAGGGATCGCAGCGGATTCGCTGGCCAATGTCGCGGGCAGCTCGCTCGGACGACGCGTCACGCTGATCGATTCCACGGGTCACGTGATTGGCGACTCGGAGTTCGACGGCTATGATCTCGAGCATCTTCAGAATCATCTCACGCGACCCGAAGTGCAGGCCGCGCTGAAGACGGGTGAAGGGATGTCGACGCGAACGAGCGCGTCCGCGGGCGACGACGAGATCTACGTCGCGATCAAACATCCACTCGGGTTCGCGCGCGTGTCCGTGACCACGCGAAAATTCCGTGAGATCGTCAGAGGTGCACAACAGGATGTCGTCACGGCGGGACTGATCGCGCTCGTCGGGGCGCTGGTGATCGCCTGGGCGTTCTCGCGCAGCGTGTCGCGGCCGATCATCGACCTGCGCGACGTCGCCCAGGCGATCGCCGCGGGCGAGTTGGATCGACGGCCGGCGCTCTCGGCGCCAGGCGAGGTTGGCGATCTCGCCATCGCGCTGCATCGCATGACCGAGCAGCTCGCGGCGCGTCTGTCGGCGCTCGAGTCGGAAGAGGCGCTGCTCAACGCGGTGATCGAGTCGCTCGACGAAGGCATCATCGCCGTGAGCGTGCGAGCGGAGGTCGTGCGCATCAATCAGAGCGCGCGGCGGCTGCTGTCGCTCGACGCGAGCGTTCCCTTCTCCGTCGATCTGCTGCCGCAGGAGCGCCTCGTGCGTGAAGCCGTGCGCGGCGCGATGAACGGGACCGCGACGGAAGCGTCCGAGCTGCGTCTCGGCGAGCGCACGGTGCTCGTCACGGCGCGGCCGCTGCGCGACGGCGGCGCGGTGCTCGCGCTGATGGATCTCACGACGCGACGCCGGCTCGAGACGATCCGGCGCGACTTCGCCGCGAACGTGTCGCATGAGCTCAAGACGCCGCTGACCGTCATCGGCGGCTTCGCGGAAACGTTGCGCGACCCCGGACTCCGCCCGGAGGATCGTGAGCGTTTCGTGATGACAATCGAGTCGAACGTGGGGCGCATGCAACGCATCGTCGACGATCTGCTCGATCTCTCGCGCTACGAGTCTGGCGGCTGGGTGCCGAACATCGTCGCGAACGATCTGGCGGGTGTCGTCACCGACGTGTTCACCGGCGTGCATCGCGCCGCCGACGAGAGAGGATTGACGCTGACCTTCGAGGCGACGCCGGATGCGCGCCGAGTGGAGGCCGATCCGACGGCGCTGCGACAGATTCTCGCGAATCTCGTGGAGAACGCGGTGCGATACACGTCGCGGGGCGGCATCGTCGTTCGCGCGGAAGCGGTGCCTAGTGGCGGCACGACGATCATCGTGAGCGACACCGGGAGCGGAATTCCGGTCGAGCACATCGGCAGGATCTTCGAGCGGTTCTATCGCGTCGACTCGGGGCGCTCTCGCGGCGAGGGCGGCACCGGACTCGGCCTGGCGATCGTGCGACATCTCGTCGAGGCGCACGGCGGCTCGGTGCGGGCGGAGAGCGTCGTCGGTCAGGGAACGACGATCAGCGTGCACTTTCCTCATCGAGGAATCGATCGAGTCGCGAAGCGGTAGCGGTCTCGTGTGGCGCGAGAGCACGCTCGCGAAGTTACGCTGGTGTGACCGACGACCCATTTCCACGTGATGGCGGCGGGAGACCTTCCAGCGCCGACTCTCTGGATGCTCCGATGCAGTTGTGGAACGTGTCTTACGAGGCCCACCGCTCGTGCGCGACGCTGTATCTCGCCGGCATGCTCACCGGTGCGGCGGCAACCGATGCCGACGAGACGTTGACCGCGATGCCCGATTGGATTCGCTTCGTTCGCGTGGACATGCGCGCGGTCGAGTTGTTGGATCCCACCGCGTTCGTCGAGCTTGCGCGCGCCCTCAATCGATGGCGTGATACCCGCCGCGGGCGCGTCTCCCTCGAGTTTCCGGCGCGTTCGCGGCAAGGCGGCCGGCGCGCGCTGCGACTCGTTCGGCACTAGATCCTTCGTTCGCTCACGCACTCGTCGCCATGAATGAAGGCGAGCAGACGACAGCGCGGGCGCGATCCTCGCACAGTATATTCGGCGCGAGTACGCGCCGCGTCGTATCGGATCGCCAAGGTAGGTTCACGCTCCGCCGCCAGCCGGAGGATTCACGTGTCGACTGCCCTTCCCTTCGCTTCGCGAGACAAGACTCCGCGACGCGCGCTGGAGACCGGGCATCGCCGTGTCGCGGCGATCGATATCGGATCGAACTCGATCCGACAGATCGTCGCGGACGTCTCGCCCGAGGGTGCGATTCAGGTCGTCGACGAGATGAAGGCGGCGCCACGCCTCGCGGCGGGGCTCTCCACCACGGGCGAATTGTCGGAGACCTCCGTCGACAGCGCACTCGAGGCATTGGAGCGGATGGCAACGCTCGCACGTCAGCTCGGCGCGGAACGAATCGACGCCGTCGCAACGAGTGCGGTCCGCGACGCGGCGAACGCCGACGCATTCCTCTCGGCCATCATTCGTGCGACCGGGCTCAAGGTTCGCGTCGTCGATGGTGAAGAAGAAGCGCGCTTGAGCTTTCGCAGCGCGGTCGCGCATTTCGACATGGGCGTCGGCCGCACCGTCGTGCTCGACATCGGCGGCGGCTCGCTCGAGCTGGTGCTCACCGCAGAAGGTGTGATCGAACGACTCGGCTCGCTTCCATTCGGCGCCATTCGACTGACGGAGGAATTCTTCGTCGACGGTGTCTCGCCGAAGGCGGTGAAGCGACTGCGTCGTTCGATCGCGGACGACATCCGCGAGCAGATTCCGCGTCGGGATTGGCGCGGCGCGCAGGTGATCGGATCGGGCGGGACGTTCACGAACCTCGCCGGCATCCATCTCGCGCGGCACGGCATTCTCACCGCGCGCTCGGTGCATGCGTCGCGCGTGCCGCGCTCCGAGCTCGAGCACATCCTCGACATGCTCGCGCAGATGAGCTCGGACGAACGGCGACAGGTGCCCGGGCTGAATCCGGAGCGTGCGGACATCATCGTCGCCGGACTCGCCGTTGCCGCGGAGGTCGTGGCGCGCGTCGAAGCGCGCGAGGTCGTCGTGTCGCGCTACGGCATTCGCGAGGGATTGCTGCTCGAGGCCGCGCGCGTTGCCCCGACGATCGCCGATCCGGGCGAAGCGCGCGCGCGCTCCGTATTAGAGTTTGCTGAACGTTGTCGAGTGGAGCAGCCGCATTCGTCGCACGTGCAGCATCTGGCGCTCGCGCTGTTCGACGCGATCGGCGAGCGGCTCGGCTGCACGCCGGCGGATCGCGACGCGCTCGCCGACGCGGCGCTGCTGCACGACTGCGGCTACCACATCAGCTACGAGCGACACCACAAGCATTCGTACCATCTGATCCTGCACGCGGACCTGCTCGGGCTGTCGCCGTCGGAACAGGTGGTGATCGCCAATGTGGCGCGCTATCACCGCGGCGCCGCACCGAAGAAAGCGCATCGCAACTTTGGGATGCTCGACAAGTCGCTGCGCGAGCGGATCAAGCGGCTGTCGGCCATTCTGCGCGTCGCCGATGGACTGGATCGCGGACACATCAGCGCCGTGGCCGACGTGAAGGTGCGCTGGCTGCAGCGTGCGATTCGCATCCGGCTCGTTCCGGCCAACAATCATGCGACGATGCGGCTCGAGATGTGGGGCGGCAGCCGGAAGTCGGGATTGCTGGCCAAGGTCGTGGGCGTGCCCGTGGAATTCGTCGGCCGAGACAACAACGTGATGTCATCGGAAGACGCGGAGACCGCCGGCGTCGATTGAGCATTCGCTCGCCGCGTCGCCGTCCGAGCGACGCGGCCGCCGCGCAGCGCCCGCGCACCGACGCCGGGTCGTTACTCGATTGCTCTAGCGGGCAGACACGCCGCTTACAATCTTCTCGCGTCCGTGTCCGCGTTCCCGCTTCCGTGACGAGTCCTCTCTTGCACACCTACCAGCTCCGTCAGCTCCCGCTGCTCGCGTCGCTCCTCATCGGATGCTCGGCTCCGTCGGTGCAGTCGGCCGCACGCGCCTCCAACGCGCTTCCCGATTCCCTGCCCATCGACGCAACGCGCCTCCCCACGGGCGTGCGTCTCGATCCAGCGGGCGTGGTGCACCCCGTCGGTCCGATGCCGCTCAACATCGCGGTGGCACCAGGCGGCCGGCGCGTCGCGCTGCTGCTCAATGGCTGGTCTCGCACGGGCGTGCAGATCGTCGACTGGAAACGCGGCGCGGTCACGCAGACCATCGATCTGCCCGCCGCGTTTCTCGGCCTCGCATTCTCGCCGGATGGGCAGTGGTTGTATGCGTCGGGCGGAAACACGGATCAGATCTACCGCTTCCGCTGGGCCGGCGACTCCGCGGTGCTCGCGGACAGCATCCAGCTCGCATCGCGTCCGGCAACGCGGCGGTCGGGCACGCGATATCCCGCCCAGCTCGCGCTCTCGCCGAACGGCGATCGCTTGTACGTGGCCGAGAATCTCGCCGATTCGCTCGCAGTGATCGACGTCGCATCGCGCAAAGTCATTCAGCGCGTGTCGACGGGGCGCTATCCATACGGCGTGGTGGTCGCGCCCAACGGCGACGTCTACGTCTCGTCATGGAACGGTTCGTTCGTCGGCGTGTTCTCGCCAAGCGCGGGACGCCTGTCTCCCGGCGAATGGATCGACGTCGGGCGGCATCCCTCGGCGCTGCTGCTCAATCGCGACGGCTCGCGTCTCTTCGTCACCTCAGCGAGCACGGATCGCATCGCGGTGATCGATACGAGATCTCGAAAGCGCATCACCGAGCTGCGCGATCCGCCTCCGGCCGGGCCGGACGAGGGAAGTACCCCCAACGCGCTCGCCCTCTCACCGGACGAGTCGCGCCTCTATGTCGCCGAAGCGGACGCCAATGCCATCGCCGTGTTCGACATCTCACATGAGGACAACGCGCACCTCGTTGGTCGCATTCCGACGGGTTGGTATCCCGCCGCGGTCGCGAACATTGGATCGTCGCTGCTCGTCGCGAATGGCAAGGGACGGGGCACGCACGCAAACCCCGATGGGCCCGGACCACGCGAATCCAAGGAACGTCAGGGAAGCGGCAAGGACGGAACGCTCGGCCAATTGACCGGGTCGCTGTCCGTCGTCGACGTCGGTGCGCTCGATGGGAGCGCGTTGGCGAGCATGTCGCAGCGCGTGGCCCGCGCGAACGGCTGGACCGACGGTCCGCGCGCCGGGCGCTTTCCACCGTTCGAGCACGTCATCTACGTGATCCGCGAGAACCGCACGTACGACCAGGTGCTTGGCGACGTGTCGATGGCTGACGGAGACACCTCGCTCGTCTACTTCGGGCGATCGGTCACGCCGAACGCTCACGCCATCGCCGAGCGATTTGGCGCCTTCGACCGGTTTTTCGTAAACGCTGAAGTGAGCGCCGACGGGCACAACTGGACGACGGCGGCGTATGCGTCCGACTACGTCGAGAAGACGGTCCAGCCGAACTACTCGAGCCGAGGGCGGACCTACGACTACGAGGGAACGAATCGCGGCGCGGTTCCCGACGACGACGTGAACGAGCCGTCGAGCGGCTACCTCTGGACGCTCGCCGCGCGAAGCGGCGTTTCGCTTCGAAACTACGGCGAGTTCGTGGTGCCCGATCGCCAGCATGGTCCGGGACGGTTCGTCGGTAACAAGCCCGAGCTGCGCGCCACCACCAATGTCGAGTATCCGGGCTTCAATCTCGACATTCAGGACCAGAAGCGCGCCGATATCTGGCTCGCCGAGCTGCAGACGTACGTGCAGCGAGGCTCGATGCCGGCGCTCGAGATCGTGCGTCTTCCCAACGACCACACGCAGGGCGGCACCGCCGGCAAACCCACGCCGCGCGCCCATGCCGCGGACAACGACCTTGCGCTCGGACGAATGATCTCCGCGCTGTCGCGGACGCCGTTCTGGAAGTCGACGGTCGTCTTCGTGCTCGAGGACGATGCGCAGAATGGCCCGGACCACGTGGACTCGCATCGCTCGGTGCTGCTCGTGATCTCGCCGTACAACACGCCGGGCGCGTACCACCGGTTCACCAACACCACCGACGTGATCCGCACGATTGAGGGAATTCTCAAGCTCGGATCGCTGTCGCAGTTCGACTATTACGGCCGGCCGCTCACGGATATCTGGTCGGAGACACCTGATCTGCGCCCGTACGACGCGTTGACGCCGGCCGTATCGCTGACGGAGCGCAACCCGACGGTCTCGCGCGGCGCGCTCGAGTCGCTGCGACTCTCGTTCGACAAGGAGGACGAATCGGACGACGACGATTTCAGCGAGATCCTCTGGCATGTCGTGAAGGGGTACGACAAACCGTATCCGGGACCTTCGAGGATGGGAATGCTCGAGGTGCGGCGCGGGCGGTAGTGGAGGTCGACATGAAGCCGTATGGGAACGGAGGCTCGGGCGTCGCGCGCTATGAGGACGGCCCCGACTTCATCAAAGTTCAATTCCGCCACGGTCGCGGCGATATCTACGTCTATGATTACGAGGTGCCCGGGATAGCCGACGTCGAGCGGATGAAAGCGCTCGCGGCGGCCGGCAGTGGCCTGAGCACGTACATCAGTCAGCACGTGGGAAACCGCTATCGGCGCAAGGAGCCGCCGACGCTGCGCCTGATCTGACCTCTGCCGCCGCTCCACTCCGTCATGAGAGTTTCATGTGACGCCACCCACCTGGCAGCCGCACCGCGAGCCACTGCGCGCGACGCTCGTTCGGACCATCGCGATCGCGGTGGTCGTGGGCGCCGTCGTCTCTCGTTTCTCGGGCGGCGGCCTCGCTCGATGGCCCGTCGCAACGCTGTTGATTCTCTGGCCGTCGTTCGGCGGGCACTGGGTCGAGATGGCGTTTCTCGAGTGGATACGACCGAATCTTCCGCGGACCCGCGCGATCCAGTCCACGGCGCGATTCGCGTGGTGGTTTGCTGGCGGCGTCGTCATTGGTCTGGCGATGGAGCTCACCGGGCGGGCATTCCCGGGCGGCAATCGCATCCGGTGGCCTGCGTGGTGGATCTACGGTCTCGCGTTCATCGTCCTGGAGCTCCTCGCGCACACCGGGCTTCAACTATCGGGGCGCGCGAGCTTCTTCAACGGGCGCGGCTGACTACCGTCAACGAGAAGCCGGCCGGAGCAAGGTCGCTCCGGCCGGCTTCTCATTGCACCTGACATGATGACTGTTGGATGCAGAAGTACTAATGCCGGCCTTCGCGATCGGGCGAATGCCTCACCGCTGGACGATGATCAGATAGCGCGACGGCCCCCAGAACTTCTCCGCATCCGCGATCTCGAGCGGCCCACGGAACGATGTTCCTTCCCGTGTGGCAACCTTCACGTCGTCGAGGCTCTGTCGCGAAACGATCTCGTAGCGCTTCGTGCTGTCCGGTACGTTGATCGTATGGACTTCACGCGTATCGATCGTGGAGAATGCCGACGTATCGAGTGCTCGTGACGGCACGAGCGTGCGGCCAATGTGCTTCACGAGGAGGTTTGCGCCGCCTTCGCGGACCACGATGCCCTTTTTCACCAGCTCGTCCTCCGTCCCGATCACGTAGTACGCACGCGCCGCGGCCGTGCGTTCCGTCACGAGCTGCTTGTCGAAGTCGTCGAGCCGCGCCTGGAGCGACGCAATCGTCTGCGCCTGCTGCTCGACCGTCCCGGTCAGCTCGGCGATCTGCTGAGCGTCCGTCGCCAGGCGCTGCGCCGCGGCCGACAGCGAATCCTTGAGCTGGCCATTCTCCGCCAGCAACTGCTTCTCCCGGTTCTTGAGCGCTTCGACCTCACGCGCGGTTTCGCGGGCACGAGCGACGAGCGCGTCGACGCGACGGAGCATGTCCTTGCGCTGGCGAATCTGATCTTCGATCGGACCCTCGCTGGCGTGCGCTGAGCGCGACCGGGCCGGCAGGCCCTTGACGCGAGAGATCGAGCTGTCGATCCGGCCGATGAAGGCGTCGGCATCGCCGAGAACGTGCGAGACCGAGTCGCGCTGCGCGGTCAGCTTCACGAGCAACTGCCCCTGCTGCTCGACGAGCGCGCGCACACTGTCGGCCCGCTCGCGATCGCGCGGCGACGTACAGCCAGCGGTGACGAGCCCACCTCCCAATACCCACAGCCCGACGGCGGACAATCGAATTCGCATATGTGATCTCACGAGTTCAGTGAAAGCCAACGCATCGCGCGCCCGCGAGCGACGCGCGATGGCCGGCAGATTCGAGAACTCATAACCAGGCAGATCCTGCACCACGGCCCGGACGTCGCTGCACACAGCACACGCGTGATGCGGCGCACGCTGGCCGGGTGCAAAATCGACATTTTCGAGCATCTCTGGCGTTGGCGAGCCGTGATCGACGCATTCGAGCAACGCAAGCGCCAAACGAGCGAGTTAATGCTGATGTGCCCCGTATCGCGCGAATTGCGGCCAGTCTTGCAATCAGCATTACGTTCGACGCATCACCCACCTGCCTTTTCTCGCGCCATGATCGTTCATCTCATCGACGGCACCTACGAGCTGTTTCGCCACTTCTACGGGATCCGCACCTTCAACAAAGGCGTGGATCCGCCGTTCGGCGCCGTCATCGGTGTGCTGAACACCGTCCTTCAGATGATCGAACAGGGCGCAACGCACATCGGCGTCGCGACGGATCACGTCATCGAGTCGTTCCGCAACGACCTCTGGGCCGGCTACAAGACGGGCGAAGGCATCGAGCCTGCCCTCGAGGCGCAGTTTTATCCACTCGAGCGCGCACTCAGCGCGATGGGTGTCGTCGTGTGGCCGATGGTCGAGCTCGAGGCGGACGACGCGCTCGCCTCGGCGGCACACCTCGCCGAGCGCGATGCGCGCGTCGAGAAAGTCTGCATCTGGACGCCCGACAAGGATCTCGCGCAATGCGTCCGCGGCGATCGCGTCGTGCAGATGGATCGGCGAGGAAAGAGCATTCGCAATGAGGACGGCGTGCGCGAGAAGTTCGGCGTGTCGCCGGCATTCATTCCCGACTACCTCGCGCTCATCGGTGACAGTGCCGACGGCTATCCCGGACTTGCCGGCATCGGCCCCAAAGGCGCGGCGCGCCTCATCGCCAAGTACGGACACATCGAACAATTTCCTGCCGATGCCCTCGGCGACAGACAGGAGCTCGCGCTGCTGTTCAAGCGTCTCGCAACGTTGAACGTCGACGCGCCGTTGTTCGCGGACGTCGACGACCTGCGATGGCGGGGGCCGACCGACGCCTTCTCCGCGATCGTCGAGCAGATGGCCGACACGAAGCTCGTGCCGCGATGCGAGAAGGCCGTCGCAACCATCTATTCGGGCTGACGCTCATCGCGAATCAGGAAGACCGTACTGAGCGCGCTCGCGACGGCGAGCCCGGCGGCGATCAACACCACGACGCGAAAGCCGTCGACGAACGCAGCATCGATCGCCGCGCGTTCACGAGGATCGTCCACACGCGCAGCCGCAAGCAACGAGCGTTGCGCATCGATGCGCGCACGCTCTTGCGGTGACACGTTCGCTGACGCGATGTGTCCGTCCACCGATCGGTTGAACACGATCGACAACACGAGGCCGAGCGCGGCGATGCCGAACAGGCCGGCGACGCGCGAGACGGCGTTGTTCACGCCGGACGCGATCCCCGCCCGCTCGCTCGGGACCGCACCCATCACCGCCGTCGTGAGTGGCGCGACGCTCACCGCCATTCCGAGCCCGAGCACGACGATCGCGGGAAAGAACGTCGTCCAGTACGAACCTCCAGTCGACGGACGCGCGAATAGCGCGAAACCGACGGCGGCGATGATCGGGCCGATGATGAGTGGACGACGCGCCCCGTATCGTTGCACGAGACCACCGGACCAGCGCGACAGAAGAAACATCAACGCGATGAACGGCAGCAGCGCCGCACCGGCGGCCGTGGCAGTGTAGCCTTGCACGGAGATCAGGTTCATCGGCAAGTATACCAGCACACCGCTCAACGCCGTGTACAGAAACAACGTGAGCAGATTGCTGCCGCTGAACGTTGCCGACTTGAAGAGTGACAGCGGCAACATTGGCGAGTGCTCATGCGCTTCGACGAATACGAAACCGATGAGCAGCGCGACGCCGGCGATTCCGGCCCAGGGCACGCGCTCGATGAGCGAGAACGTGATCGCAGCCAGTGCGAGCGTCGTCAATGCCGCTCCCGTAACGTCCACATGTCGTGGCCCGTTGGCGTCAGCGCCGCGACTCTCCGGCACATGCGCGAGCGTGATGACGAGCACCAGAGCGGCGATCGGCAGATTGATGAAGAATGCCCACCGCCACGAGAAGTGCTGCACCAACCACCCGCCGAGCACGGGTCCGAGCGCCGCGGTGATCGACGTGAAGGCGGACCATGTCCCGATCGCGCGTCCGCGGTCGTCGTCGGAGAAGGAGGCCGTGATGAGCGCGAGGCTTCCCGGGACGAGCAACGCGCCGCCGACGC
>Ga0070683_100002294_pt1 | contig 15171 bp, 15 predicted proteins | sample KBSC713LmetaG_FD_64662 | JGI IMG/M metagenome (GOLD analysis project Ga0070683, IMG submission 64662) | Corn rhizosphere microbial communities from Kellogg Biological Station, Michigan, USA - KBS C7.1-3L metaG | ecosystem: Host-associated > Plants > Roots > Rhizosphere ...
CGCGGCCGCGGGTGCGCGCCCCGAGAATTTCCGGCCGCCCGAGATAACCGACAATCTTTCGCGCGTTCTCACGCGCCACCACCGGAAGCCGACCCACGTTGTGATGCAGCATCTTGTTGAGGGCCTCGTCCAATGTTTCATCGGCAAACACGGCAATCGGGTTCGCGGTGCCAGCCCGCGCGACCGTCATTGACGAAGCCCCGTTTGCCCGCTGGGCCCGCAGCAGATCGCCGCGCGTGACAATTCCCGCCAGCAGGCCATCCCGTTCGATCAAAGTTGCTTGGCGTCGGGCCCCGACCGAACCGGGTTGCGCCAGCTGCGCCGCCAATTCCGCCACCGTGGTCGTGTCCGGCACAATCGGCGGCGTACGATCCATCACGTCCCCCACCCGGATAAGCGCGAACGCATCGACGCTGTATTCCCGCGAAATGTGCTGTCCGCGACGGGCAAGTTTCTCGGTCAAAATCGACCGGCGCAATAAAAGCACCGTCACTCCAAAAGCGGCAACGGTTCCCACCAGCAGCGCCGGCATCGTGTTAAGATCATGCGTCAGTTCCAAAACAAAAATAATTCCCGTCAGTGGCGCGCTCATCGCGCCGCCCATGATCGCCGCCATCCCGACGATGGCCCAGAGACCCGGATCACCGATGCCAAGCCATGTTCCGAGCAATGCGCCCATGCCGCCACCAACCATGAGCAACGGCGCCAGCACGCCGCCCGACGTGCCCGAACCGAGTGAAATGCTCCACACCAGCCCTTTTGCCACAATCAAACCAACCAGGGCGGTGCCGAGAATCTCGCCGCGCATGAGGCTGTGAATCGTTTCATAACCGACGCCGAGAACCCGCGGGTCGAGATAACCGCCGATGCCGACGAGCAAACCGCCCACCGCAGGCCACCACATCCAATGAATCGGCAACTTCGCGAACCCATCCTCGCATGCATAGACAATATTGGTCAGCAGGCTTGCGAGAAGCCCGACGCAAATGCCGACGAGCAAAGCGCAGGCAAGGAATTTCGGCTCAAGGATCGCATGCGTCTGCACCGGAAAAATCGGCCCCACGCCGAGCAACGGTTGTCGCACCACCGCAGCGATGATCGAAGCGACCGCCACCGGAATGAAACTGCGGGGCTTCCACTCGAACAGCAAGAGCTCCACGGCCAGCAGCACCCCTGCCACCGGGGTCGCAAAGACCGCCGCCATGCCGGCGGCGGCGCCCGCAACCAGCAGTGTTTTTCTTTCCGCTGACGTCAGGTGAAACAACTGCGCGAAAAGCGAACCGAACGCGCCGCCGGTCATGATGATCGGACCTTCCGCGCCATATGGACCGCCGGTGCCGATGGAAATGGCTGAAGAGATGGGCTTCAAAATTGCCACGCGGGGGTTGATCAGACTTCTTCCCAGCAAAATGGCCTCCAACGCCTCCGGAATGCCGTGGCCGCGGATTTTTTCCGAACCGTAGCGCGCCATCAAACCAATCACGAGACCGCCCAGTGCGGGCACCAGAACGCCCCACCACCCAAAATGCTGTCCGCCAAAGGTCACCGCCTCCGTGGAAAAACGGAAAAAGAAAACTGCATTCGTAATCACAGCGATCAGCCAAATGAGCACTTTGGCGACCACCGCCGCGATGGCCCCGATCGGGATCGCGAGGGCGCTCAACAGCAGGACGCGCCGGTCGGTCGTGAAGTCGGACAAGGCGTCGTGCTCTTCATTGGCCGTGGATGACGTGATGGCGGATGGAGAAACGGATTTCATGGAAAAAGGATTCCGTGATTGCATCGTGCTACGATATAATGCAATTCTTTTTCTTCCCGTTCCAAGAAATGCCACCGATTCGCCTCCGTAAATCCCACTATGAGTCGCTTGCCGCCATTCGCCATGCCCTGCGGATTTTCCTGCACTTCAGCGAGGAAGCTGCCCGGCGGGCCGGGCTCACCGTCCAACAGCACCAAGCCCTCCTCGCCTTGAAAGGATTTCCCGGACGCGAATACGCGTTCATCACTGAACTGGCTGACCACCTTCAAGTTAAACACCACAGCGCCGTTGGTTTGGTCGACCGCCTGGTGCGCCGCCGGCTTCTTCGCCGGTCCCCTTCGGCGACCGATCGACGTCGCGTTGAACTGCATCTCACGGGTCACGGGAAGCACGTGATCGAGCGCTTGTCCGCCATTCATCTTCAGGAACTCCGGCAGCTCGGCCCCGCCCTCCGCGACCTCATTGCCAGCGTCACACCCACCTGAGTTGCGAAGAAAAAGCGGCACATTGATTCCGCCGGTGACGATAGCACCCACTGCCCTTGACAATTCGTGGATCGGGATAAGTTAAAAACTAAACCTGATTCCGAATGAATAACCTGACCAATTTCTGGCTGAAGTTCGCGGTTTTGGGGCGCTCCGCCCGGCCCATGTTGACCGGACCCGGTAGCTAGTCGCCGCCTTGCGGCCGCGACTTCACCGGATCCGGTAACTTTACGTACATCGACCGGTTCCCGCCAGCGAACCCGGTTTCGCGGGAGTTTGCGTTCGCAGTCGAAGCACTGCCCAACTCGCCCTCACAAAATTAATTCTTTCCGCCGTCCGGAGCTGGCAATGGCGGAGCACCTCCAAAAAAGGAAACATCCAATGAAATTCTTCATTAAGAACCTCTCCTCATCGTCCACCATCCAAACCAAAACCGTCCTGTCACAAGGCGGAGTTACGTGCTCTCTGATCACCCTCGCTGCGGGCGATAAAACCCCGTTCCGGGAACCCGAGTATGTTGAGGAACACGTCCTCTACGTCGTCGAGGGTCGGGCGACCGTTCACTTCGATGGCGTCAATGCCGTGATCGATCGGGACCATGCGCTGCTGATACCCAAAGGCAAACCGCACAGCATTTCTGCCGATGCAACGAGCCAGACCAAAATGTTGCGCGTCGAAATTCCGCCGCGTCCGGTTGCCGCGCCGGAAATCGTTACGCTCACTTCGTAACGAACGCGGATAGTCACATGGGCCGGTCCATCGCGACCGGCCCAATTTTTTCCCCCAACGATTGGAAATTCGGACGGTTTTTCCAAACCAAGCGCGTGAATCGCTTCATCGCTTGACAACCTTTTCTTCCGGGACATCCGTGACCTGATCTTGAAACCAAACACGTCACAGAAAAATATTTTCTGCTCCCGCCAGCCAAAGGCGGCGGGATTGGCGTTGTATATCTTCCCGGTTGAACCCGGGGTCGCGAACTGAAGGTCGCCGCGAGTTAACCGCGCGGACAGACCGGAAGCGCGGCCACCGGGCAAATACATGGCATCTCGCTGCGGCGCACACCTGTAACGGCGCGCGCAACCGAAATTAACTCCGCGCCGTCGCGCGGATTCCTTCCCCACCTTCCACCCGTCGGTGCGTCCACCCGGTCACACGGAACGGACGCGGCGCGGGCTTACGCCATGAAAATTCTTCACGTCTCCGATCTTCATTTCACCAAACATTGGTACCACTGGTTGTCCAATGAGGCGCCCACCCACGACCTGCTCGTGATCTCGGGTGACTTGCTCGACCTGCATAATGTCACTGCGCATTCGAAACAAATTCAATGGGTCTCCCAATGGATCGATTCCCACCCGCGCCCCGTGTGCGTTTGCAGCGGCAATCATGACCTCGAATGGGACGCCCGCACCGAACGCTGGACGCCGGCCTATTGGCTCCGAGCCTTTGACAACCCGCTCGTCCGGGGTGACGGCCAGCGAGTCATGCTCGACGGCCTCTCGCTGCTCACGATCAGCTGCACCACGCGACCCAAGGGCGCTCCAGCCGACATCTGGGTGGTCCACGCCCCGCCGACAAGTACCGCGGTGGCGACGCGCATCAGCGGTCGCGATGCGGGCGACCCCGACCTCGTCGCATCCGTCCGCAGTCATACGCCTCGCGTCGTTCTCGCCGGTCATGTTCACGATCCCATTCACTGGCATGAGCGGACTGACTCGACTCTTTATCTCAATCCCGGCCACACCGCCGGCGCGCCATTTCCCAATCACATCATCCTCCAGACGCAGGACATGAGCTGCCGATTTTTCGCGTACCAAAACAGCGACGAATCGATGCCCTTCGAAATCCGAAAGCCGGCGACGGCGATGGAAACCGGTGGCGTGGCGACCTCCGCCGCATAACCCGCGCGGAACCGCTGCGCAAAAAAATCCAACCCAAAACAAAAATGACCATCATGAATCATACTCCCATCTACATCACCCGTGACGATAATTCGAAACTGCGTCTGCTCCTCGCGACGGCGCTCTATTCGAATACGAACACGGCTTTGCGAAATCTCCGCGACGAACTCGACCGCGCCGTCATCATTGACCCCGCGGCGATTCCCGCGGGCGTCGTTGCGATGGAATCCCGCGTCGCGTTCGAAGATTTGAATTCCGGTGAGATCGAGGAATATACGATCACCTTTCCGGATCGCGCGAACATTGATGAGAAGCGCATTTCCATCCTCGCTCCCATTGGCACCGCGCTGATCGGTTGCCGGGAAGGCGAAATCGTCAAATGGAACACGCCGGGCGGAATCCGGCGGCTGAAGATCCGGGCCGTGACCGGGGCAATCCCTCGACCAAAGCCCGCGGCCAGTTTGCCGGTGAACCTCGCAGTGCCAGCGCTGAGCTGACATCGCTGACTGGTCCGGAAACATGTGGTGCTCCACTGAATCATTCCGGCCAAGAGGGCGTCTAAAAAAATGGCAGGGCGCGTTATCCCACGGCGTGCTGGGAAATAAATCTTCCCAAATCCCCTCTGGTTCGGTGTGTAAGGCCGTCGCTTGCGACGTGCCATTTCTCGCGAGCGAGGCCAGCGCAAACCCGTTCGACGGGCTCAGGGCTCAGAGCGAAGTCGCATACCACCAGAATAGCCGCACGCGCTGAGCGGCACCCCTACTTCCCTTGGAGCGGCAGCGACCCCGCTGCCGTGTTCTCGCGGGCGAGGTCGCCCGCGCTCCAACTTTTCGCCGCCTCACCTGATTTAGACTGTGTCTGGTAAATAAAGACTGACCGCGAAATCCCTCTGGAGCGGGCAGGGTCGACGCCCAGGACCGCGGGCTGCATCGAAGGTTTTGGTTCTCGATCCGCAGAAGAGTTAACCACTAATAGTTTCGCTTAATGGCAGACGCGAACCTTTCAAAGTCCCCTTCGACTGATCGTCTCCGGCTTTTGGTCGGAGGCGTCCGCTCATCGCGGACAGGTTGAAATTTTGTTCGAACATTTCGCGTTCTCCGCGCTGCTCCGCGACCTCCGCGTTTAAATTCGCCGGTTGTTGGGTTTTTGCGGCCTTTGCTTCCTTGGTGTAAACTTTCACAATACGTGACGAGGGCTCTGCGCCTACAGCAGTGCCCCATGATCCCGCGGCTATCGGCACCACTTATATTTACCAGACACAGCCTAATGGACGCTAATCAAGGAATTCAAAAGAGAGCAGGCTCCCAGATGGTTCACCTGATCGGTGAACGCAAATCTCTGAACGAAACCCGCGTATTATCGGTATAAGCGCCGATTAGCGAAGATTAGCGGTTAAGCCGACTGCGTATTTTAGGTTAAAAATATCAGCGGGTGTCTGGCGAATGGGTTGAAGTGTGCAAGCGACATGCTTGCATGCTACAGACCGCAGCGGGGTCGCTGCGGCTCCAAGTTTGGCCTGAATTGGTTTCAGCTTCGACCTGAATTTAATGGAGCGCGGGCGACCTGGCCCGCGGGTCGGCGCTCAAATTTCCTTCCGGCGTTTGTCCACTTTCTCGATCTTGAATTCGTCTTTTGGGAGGACGTTGTCGGTGATCATGACGGCGACGGGTAATTTGGTTTTTACCCAAAGTTCGGCTTCCTTGAAGAATTTTGCGCTGACGCTCTCCAAGGACTCACCGACGGATTTCACCGGCAGCAAACGGCCCTTTTTGGACGCGTTGAAATCATAGGCACCCTTGAAAATGCGCTCGGTCGTGGAATGGGGACTGGCGTCCTCGGGGATTTGCACGACCCAGCCGACCAGATCGGCTTTGGCCAGCTTGCCTTGTGGATCGGAAAGCAGGACCACGAATTGTTTTTTGGCCGCGGGCGGCTTGATGTCCTCGTCGGCCTCGGGTTGGGTGACTTCGTTCATCTCCTCGACGATTTCCCGCAGAAGAGAGGGATCGATCTTGTGCTTTTTGAGGATGTCGGCGACTTGGTTTACTTCGATTTTGGCCATGTGAAAGTGAAGGAACGTTCACGAAACACACGAAATCGTGGGAATGACAAAGGAAATTTCCGGCGAAGCCAAAGGTTTAGCCAAGGGCCTCGGAATCAGAAGGGAGAGGTACACCAGTAATGCACACCAATGCACGCTCATTGAAAACTTCGGAACGATCAGAAACCGGGTCATTCAGACGCCGAAGCCGGGGCGGTAATTCTTGGAGATGTATTGGTTCGCTTCCGGGAGATTGGTAACTTTCAAGGCGGCGGAATCCCAGTCGATGCGACGGCGGGCGCGCACGGCGACGTTGCTCAACAGGACCGTTTCGGTCAGGCCCGAGGCATGGTCGAAGTTGGAGCCGGCGGGAGTGCCGCCTTTGCAGGCGCGAACCCATTCCGCGAAATGGCCGCCAGTGACGCGGGGAATGCTCGGGGCGGGAAGAGAGGGAGTGAGTTGCTCCATTTTTACTTGGGGAATGATCTGCGCGTGGGCGTAATACGTGTCGGCGAATACCGTCGCCTTGCTGCCGACGATGAGTGAGCCGTTGCCCGGAAGCTTCCGGTCGGCTTCGAAATCGACAGGGAGGGTCGGCTGGAGACCGCCGTCATACCAAGTCCATTTGATCGCCGGCGAATTGCCGCGCGCCGGGAAATCGTAATGGACCACCGAGGCGGTCGGCGGGCTGTCGCTGGTTTGGTGGGCGCTGACCGCCTCGACGCTTGTCGGCGCGGTCAAATCCAGGGCTGAATAGGCGCCGTCCATGATGTGACAACCCATGTCGCCAAGCGCGCCAGTGCCAAAATCCCAATAGCCGCGCCAATTGAACGGCAGGTAGGCCGGATCGTATTCGCGGGTTTGCGCAACACCGAGCCACAGGTCCCAATCGAGCGTCGAAGGCACGACGGGCATCATTTTACTGTGATCGGGTTTCGTGATGCCCTGGGGCCAGATCGGCCGGTCCGTCCAGCTGTGGATTTCACGCACGTCGCCGAGGACGCCGGCCTGAACCCATTCCTTGATCAGGCGCCATCCGTCGTGGGCATGGCCTTGGTTGCCCATCTGGGTCGCAACTTTTTTCTCGCGGGCCGCTGCGGCGAGCTGACGGGCTTCGCTGATGGTATGGGTCAGCGGCTTTTCAACGAACACATGTTTGCCGAGCGACAAAGCCGCCATCGCGATGGGAAAATGCATGTGATCGGGCGTCGACACCGTGACTGCATCGATCTTGTTGCCCAGTTTCTCAAGCATCACGCGGAAATCGCGGAAATGCGGCACGCCCGGAAACGCCGTGTATGCCGTGGCCGCACGGACGTCGTCCACGTCGCAAAAAGCGACGAAGTTTTCGCTCTTCAGACCATTTACCGCATCCCAGCCACGTCCGCCCACGCCGCAGCAGGCGATATTGAGTTTGTTATTGGGCGACTGGCCGCCTGCGCCCTGACTTTTCAGGAGAGCCGGCATGCTCAGTGCAGCCGACGCGAGGGAAGCGGTTTTGATGAAAGAGCGACGGGAGACGACTGGATTTTTCATAGGGATAGAAGAGTGAGTCTTGGCCCGGAAGCCCGATGCGGAAAGACCAAAATTTCCTCGCACGAAACTCCCAATGAATGACAAAACAAGGCGTGGCGCAAAATCTGGAAGAGCTTTTCGATGTCGTCGACGAACAGGACCGGGTGACCGGCCAGGCACCCCGCCGAGAAGTTCACGCGCGCGGCTGGAAGCACCGGGCCGTGCATCTGTTGGTGGTGAATGCCGCGGGACAAATTTTTTTGCACAAGCGATCGAAGACGAAGGATCTTTTTCCGGGCTTCTGGGATTCCTCGGCGGCGGGACACGTCGGGGCGGGCGAGGATTACGACGGCACGGCGGTGAGGGAATTGGAAGAAGAGCTGGGTTGCCGGCCGGAAAAACCACCCGTGCGACTTTTCAAAATCGAAGCGAGGCCGGAAACCGGCTGGGAATTCGTCTGGGTCTATCGAGTGGCGGCGGAAGGACCATTTGTGCTTCAGGTCGAGGAGATCGAGTGTGGTGATTGGTTTTCGCCGGCGGCGATCGATCGCTGGATCGAGGAACGGCCGCAGGAAATTGCGCCGGCGCTTTTGTTTCTCTGGCCGAGGGTCCGGGCCCTGTTGTGAAAAATCGGCGCCTGCCAATACGGTAGATTTTTTCGCTCCAATGGAGCGGCAGCGACCCCGCTGCCGTATTCCCGTGGGCGGGGTCGCCCACGCTCCAGTTTCTAGGCGCCGTGCATATTCTAATCGCGGGCGGAGTTTTCGCGACCTGCGCGCGCTCCGGGTGCAATTCCCCTGGTTGGTTTCTCCGGCTTTGTGCCCCTTGCGTTGTTCAGGGCAGTTGCGCGACGAGCGCGCAACCTACGAAGAATGAGCTGGGCTCGATGATAACTTGCGGGATTTCCGCCGGCAGCGCTGTCGCCAAACTGAATTTTATTGGGGGCGCTGGCTGACGATGAATTCGAATTGTTTTTGCGAAAACAAGCGGCGGGGAACGCGGCGTTCGGCCTCGGAAATTAATTTATCCCAGTCAGCGTCGCCGGGCGCGAAGGGTTCCCACGAGGAATTGTGCCCGTATTTTTTGGTCCAGGTGATGTTCTTGCCGAACACGTCCACGAGGACTTGGTGTTTTTTCCCTTCGTCGTCTTTTTGCCACCAGCCGAATTCCATGGGCGCAGCTTGGCGGGGTGGAGTCGGACGGCAAGCCGGTTGAGCGGAAATTCCACGGCGAGGTGGCCGGGGCTCCAGGGATGCAATTTGCGCGAAGTCCGACAGATTGCCCGTGGCCGGGATCAATCCTTCGAGAGTTCCGCGGCGCGGCGGGCGGCGGCGAGAATGGTTTCCTTGATGGTCTCGCGAAACTTGTAGGCAGCGAGGACTTGAAGACCGGCAAACGTGGTGCCGTTGGGTGAAGTCACCTTATCGCGCAGGGTCTCGGGGGCTTCGCCGGTGCGCGCGAGCAAACGGGCGGCGCCCAAGGTGGTTTCGAGCGCCACTTGCGCCGCGACGGCCGGCGCCAGCCCTGCGGCAACGCCGGCTTCGCGCATGGCGGCGACGTATTCAAAGAGGAACGCGGGCCCGCTGCCGCCGAGCGCAGTGAGGGCATCGAGTTGCGACTCGTCGACGGCGAGGTGAATCCCGAGCGCCCCAAGCATCGACTCGACGGAAGCATGGTCGTCTGCAGCAAGCGGTGTCAGGGTGCAGTAGCTCGTCACGCCTGCGCCGATCGCGGCCGGGGTGTTGGGCATCGTGCGGACGAGATTGCGGGCGTGGGGAAAGGAACGCGCGAGCGTGGCGACTTTTTTGCCGGCGAGCAGCGAGATCACCAGCTTGTCGCGGGTCAACTCAGCCAGGGCCGGATCGGCGGTGGCGAGCGATTGCGGCTTGAAGGCGACGACCACGACATCAGCCGGCTCGATGAGCAGCGGCAGATCCGGTTCGAAGACGATCCCCGTCGCTTCGGCCAGTTTTCGGGCTGTGACGCCGTTTTTGCTCGTGCAGGCGATGTCGCCGGGCACGTAAAGTTTTTTCTCCAGCAGTCCGCGGACGATGGCGGAAGCGAGGTTGCCGGCGCCGAGAAAAGCTAATTTGGGTGAACTCATCGATCCGGATTCCCGCGGAATTCAGTCTGCGGTCTCACTGAGTGTGAGCAGCACATCAAACATCCGCCTCACGATACGCCATTGCGATCGGTTGGGTGGCGGAGAGTGGCGATTGCACCGCCACCGGGTCTTGCGGCCAGTGCAACTTCGCCGCCGAGATTGCGCAGCGAATGGCGCGCCACCGTGAGGCCCATGCCGACGCCGACGGTGTGTTTCGTGCTGGTGAATGGTTCGAAGGCGTGATCGCGGATTTCCGGGTCGATGCCATGACCGCGATCCTCGACGTGAATGTAGGCGAATTTCCCTTCCTCGGCCTTGTCGACAATCTCGGTGCGAATGGTGATCGGGCGTTTGTCGTCCGGTTCGTCCTGATAACTTTCCCAGGCGTTGATCAGAAGTTTGGAAAGCGCCTCTTCGAACACCTCGACATTGGTGTCGATCAGCATCTCGGCGTTCGGATTCTGGATCGTGACCGGTTGATCGATTTTATATTCGAGCTGGTAGCGTTGAATGCCGCTATCAATCACGCTCGCGAGTTTGCAACGCACCAGGGGCGGACGATTTTTGACGACGAGGCTGGTAAGCTGTTTGATGATGGAAACGATGCGGTTGACCGCGTCTTCCAAGTGCTGCGAATTCTTTTTAACCAGCTCGGGTTTTTCGTGGTAGGCCTTGATCAGATCGACGTAGCCGATCACCACGCCGAGAAGGTTGTTGAGATTGTGCGCGATGCCCTGCGTGACGGCGCCGATGGTGGCGGAACGACGCGACTCGCCGAGACGCCGCTGGAGATCGACGAGTTCGCGGTTGATTGTCACGAAACGAAGCTGCGTCTGGACGCGGGCGAGGGTTTCGTCGAGATCGATGGGCTTGGTGATGTAATCGACCGCGCCGACGCCGAGGCCCTCGATCTTTCCTTCCTTCGAAGTGCGGGCAGTGATGAAGATAATCGGAATGCTCCTGGTCTCATCGTCTGCCTGGAGCCGTTGGCAAACCTCGATGCCGTCCATTTCGGGCATCATTACGTCGAGCAGAATCAGGTCCGGCTTGTCGGTCGCGACCAACTCCAACGCTTCGCGGCCGGAATAAGCCGTGGTCACGATCATGTTTTCCCGCTCCAGCTTGCGCTTGAGCAATTGGACGTTGATGGGCTGGTCGTCGACGACAAGAATCTTGGGTGCTGCCATACGGGGGGAGGACGAGAGGGAAATGGGTTTGCGACAGGGTGGCAAGTGTCACTTGCGCCGCGGAGACCCTATTTTTCGCTCAGCCTAGACACTATTTTGTTTCCGGGCCCGAACGGTATTCTTCATGAGCATGGCAACGGTCATTGGGCCGACGCCGCCGGGTACGGGGGTGATCTTAGAGCAGAGAGGTGAAACGGTGGGAAAATGAACATCGCCGGTGAGGCGGTAGCCGCTCTTTTTGGAGGCGTCAGGCACGCGGTTGACTCCGACGTCGATGATGACCGCGCCCGGTTTCACCATATCGGCGGTGACGAACTCGGCTTTGCCGATGGCCGCGATCAGGATGTCGGCCTGCCGGGTCAGCGCGGGAAGATTGGCCGTTTGCGAGTGGCAGACGGTGACAGTTGCGTTGGCCCATGCCTTGCGTTGCATGGCGAGCAATGCGGCGGGTTTGCCGACGATCAGGCTGCGGCCGAGCACCACGACGTGCTTGCCCGAGAGTGAAACGCCTGAGCGCTGGAGCAGTTCCATGATTCCGGCGGGAGTGCAGGCAACGAAACCGGTTTCGTTTTCCTGGACCAGTTTGCCGAGATTCACCGTGTGAAAACCGTCGACGTCCTTGTGCGCCGCGATCCGGCCGAACACCGCGACTTCGTTGATGTGTTTGGGCAGGGGCGACTGGACGAGAATGCCGTCGACGGTGGCGTCGGCGTTGAGCTGGTCGACGAGAGCGAACAGCTCTTCCTGGGAGATGGTCGCCGGCGGTAAAATCAGCCGGCTTTCGATGCCGATTTCCGCGGAGGTTTTCTGTTTTTTGGTGACGTACGAAATGGACGCGGGATCCTCGCCGACGCGGACGAGTGCGATGCACGGTTTGCGGCCGCCCAAGGCGGTGACTTCAGCTTTCAGCTCGGCGATGATGTCCGCCGCGATTTTGTTACCGTCGATGAGTTCCATGGTGGAAAATAAAAAGGCCGGCCTCGCGGCCGGCCAGTAAGAATTCGAATTATTTCAACTGCATCGATTCGGCCGCGATGACGAGATCCTTGCCGTCGACGGTGTTCCGGATCGTGCCCGTGACCGTGATTTCAAGGTCGATGAACGACTCGATCTTGTTAGTTAGCAGCAGGCGCTTGATTTCGATGTAGGCAAAACGGCGGCCGGAAGAGTCCATCAGCTGGTAGTCATAGAGCGGGTTCGGATTCAGGAAACGCTTGGCCAATACAAACCGGCCGGCGAATGTGCGCGGCATGTCGGAGGTGTTGCCATTGATCTGCACGGGACGGCCGGGCGTCGTGACGCTGCCTGGAGCCGGTGCGGGAGCGACGGGAGCGGCGGCCGGTCCGGAAGTGGCGGGGGTGTTGGCCGTTTCAGCGGTGGCGATGAAGCCCTGGATTTTTTTCTGCAGTTTCACCTGACAATAGTCGCCTTTCAAACCGGTGATTTCGATTTTGTCGCCCGGCGCGTAAACCGAAAGCACTTGGGCGTCCTTTTTGGGCGCGACGTAGATATTGCTGCCCGGACGGACTTCGAGGGCCTTCGTGATGTCGCGATTATGGACGTAGGCTTCGAGCGGAGTGTTGACCTCGACGCGTTTCCAGCCGGGAGGGGCTTCGCCGACCACCGTGATGGCATAGCCGGTTTTCAGACGGACGAGGACGGCGGATTTGGCGTCGGCCTGGGCGAACACCGCGGTATCGCTCGTGAGGGTCTCCGCGTTTAACTGCAAGCCGAAGAGCGCGAGGGCTCCCATGACACCGAAACTGCGGAGGAGGAGGGGGAGTTTAGTTTTCATCGTGGAGCGGAGCCGCCTCGTCGCGGTGGTGCGAACGCGGAACGGCAAAGAGGGATTCGATCTCTTTCGTAGAAAGTTGTTTCACGCCGCGCAAAGGAATTCCTTTCAGGCGCAACGCGCCGATCTGATAGCGCCGAAGCCGGCGGACCTCGAATCCGAGGGCCGTGAACAACTGGCGGATCTCGCGCTTTTTCCCGTGGTGCATGTGGACGTCGAGTTCAGGCGAACTGCCATCGACCCGGGCGTTCACCAGCGCGGCCCGTTCCACTTTGAGATGTTCCCCCTCGATGACCACGCCGCGCAGAAGCTGGCGCAGCCGGCCGGCGGGAAAGGGTTCCTCCAATGAAACATAATATCGTTTCACGACCAAATTGGACGGATGCATGAGCTTGTGTGCGAGATCGCCATCGGAAGTGAGGATAACGAGACCTTCGCTTTCCTTGTCGAGCCGCCCCGCGCAAAATAAACGCAATCTGGCCCATTCGCGCGGCAGCAGATCGAAAATGGTCTGTTCGGCGTGCGGATCGCTGTTGCTGCACACCACGCCGCGCGGTTTGTGCATCACGAGCGCCAGTTTCGGCTGGGATTTGGCGCGCACACCCTTGCCCTTCACGCTGACTTTGTCGGTGCCGGGCGTGATTTTTTGGCCGAGTCCGGCTTTTTCGCCATTAACATAGACTTCACCCGCGACAATCAGGGCTTCGGCGGCGCGACGGGAGCAAATGCCGGCGTCGGCAATGAATTTCTGAATGCGGACAGGTTCCATGTAAGCTGGCTGATGGCATGCCTCAATGGCCGGGGCAACAGGAAAGGCCCATTTTTTATGGCAGGAATGGTGCTTGCAAGCGACTCGCGGGTGTCGGCAAATCTTGGCCGATCATGAGTTCGGCTCCCGCCACTTCCCTCTACCACAAAGATAATCCATTTCCCGCCCGCGTGACGGAGAATCGTCTCCTGAACAAACCGGGTTCCCACAAGGAAACGCGCCACATCGTGGTAAACATCGCGGGGAGCGACCTGCACTACAAGGTGGGCGATTCGCTCGGTGTGTTTTCATCCAATCGCGCTTCGGAGGTCGACGAGATTTTGCAGCGGCTCAACGCCACGGGTGACGAACCCGTTTCGCCGGTGATGCTGAAACTGCCTGCGCCGATTTCATTGCGCGAAGCGCTGACCAGCCGGTTGGCGCTCGCGAAACCGACGCGGAAAATTGTCGACACGCTGGCGACGAAAGCGACCAACGAAGAAGAGAAAGCGCGGCTGGCGACGCTGGTGGCGCCGGAAGGCAAAGATCAGCTCGCCGGTTATCTGGAGGATCGGGAATATGTCGATCTGCTGGCCGAATATCCGAGCGCGAAGCTGACGCCGCAGGAATTGGTGGATCACATGCGGAAACTGATGCCGCGCCTTTATTCGATCGCATCCTCGTCTAAACCGCATCCGCACGAGGTTCATCTCACCGTGGCGGTCGTCCGTTATATGACGAATCATCGCGAGCGGGTGGGAGTGGCGAGTTCGTTTCTCGCGGACCGCGCGCAACTGAACACGACGCCGGTGCCCGTGTTTGTTTCCGATTCGCACTTCGGGGTACCCGCGGACGGAGCGACGGATATCATCATGGTGGGACCCGGGACTGGCGTGGCGCCGTTCCGGGCATTTATGCAGGAGCGGATCGCGACGGGCGCGAAGGGACGCAACTGGCTGTTTTTCGGCGACCAACACCGGGCAACGGATTATCTTTATGAGGAAGAATGGTACGCGTGGCAGGCGCAGGGAGCGTTGACGCGCGCGGACCTCGCGTTTTCCCGCGATCAAACCCTGAAGGTCTATGTGCAGGACCGCATGCGCGAAAATGCCGCGGAATTGTGGAGTTGGATCAAAGGCGGGGCGCATTTCTACGTCTGCGGCGACGCGAAACGCATGGCGAAGGACGTCGATCTCGCGCTGCACCAGATCATCGAGGAGCGCGGCGGTCTCAACCTGACGCAGGCCGCTGACTACGTGAAACAGATGAAAAAGGATAAACGTTACCAACGCGACGTGTATTGAGCGGTCTGCATCGGCGGTGAAATTTTCACGCTTGCCGGAGGCAGCGCTTTCGGTCCCATAACACTTTTCCACCCACTATGAATCTGACCTTTAATAATCGAACTGCGTTGGTCACCGGTGCCGGACGTGGCATCGGCAAAGCCATTGCCGAGCTGCTGGCCAAACAGGGCGTGAATGTCATTTGCGTGAGCAAGTCCGCCGATAGTTGTGGCGCGGCTGCGGCCGGGATCGTGGCCGCGGGTGGCAAGGCCAAGGCGCTGGCCGTCGACGTCGCAGACGGAGCCGCCATCGCCAAGGCGAGCGCCGACCTGATTGCTGAATTTGGCCAGATC